>WNFJ01253319.1_pt2 | contig 10997 bp, 8 predicted proteins | sample 5400461 | NCBI WGS metagenome assembly WNFJ01 (sample SAMN13153349, study PRJNA577476) | soil metagenome | isolation source: 115 cm saprolite on Douglas fir-dominated hillslope | place: USA:California | collected 2013-09-17 | reverse complement strand
GAGAAACTCATGTTTATCAAGAAATTCGTCTTGCGGGTGACGGGCGGCAGCCTGGCTGCAATTGCGTTGCTAACTGCGCAGCCGCTGCAGGCGGAGTCATCATCTGACACTGCGCGAATTGAAAAACTCGAGCGCGCGGTCGAACAATTACAAAAACGCAACGCCGAGTTGGAACAGGAGGTCAGCAGCTTAAAAAAACAAGCTGCGCCTGCATCTGTCGTCGTTACCGAAGGAAAAACAAAGACGCAAGTGACTTACGACGGAAAGACGTACGTCGAAAAAACCGTCCCCGCCGAGAAGTCGAGCGCAGACAAGTGGAAACTATCCACTTCCATCAGCGAGATGGAATTCTACGGTGATCTGCGTCTGCGATATGAATACCGCGGGGGCCGAACCGACGACACCCCGGTGGCGCCACCCGGCGCAGGCGTGGCAGGGACAAACGATTGGCAGGAGCGCGAGCGCGAGCGTTATCGCATCCGTCTGGGCCTCCGCGGAACACTTCTCGATGATTGGTTCTTCGGCCTTCGATTGGAGACCAACGCCAATCCGCGCTCAACAAACGTGACGTTTGGTGCCGACACATCGACTAGCTCGCCCGGCGGCGGCGGACCATTCGCAAAAGGCGACGACGGCATCAACGTTGGTCAGGCGTATGCCGGTTATAAAGGTTTCCCAGACTTTACCTTCACTGGTGGCAAAATGCCGAACCCCCTCGTGACCACGCTCATGGTGTGGGATCCCGATATCAATCCCGAAGGTTTGGCTGAACAATGGAAGCACACCTTTACGTTCAACATTGGCGGCGGAGGCGGTGAAGTCGCGCAGGGGTATAGCAAGTACAGCAAGGAAGGCAAGGGCGTCGTCGCAGCACAGAGCGAGCCCTTCAAACTCAAGCTCGACCTCTTCGCAAACTTTGCGCAGTTCGTTTATGACGATGCGAATCCAGAGAATCCGCTCGGTGCCAGGGCAACGACGAGCGCAAACGGCCCAAGTCAGCTAGTCCCTAACTCGGATGCATTCCTGCTAGCGTGGCAGGTGGGAGGGAGACTCACTTTCCCGAACAACGTTTACTTTCAGGTGGCGCCAGTCCTCTACAATTACACTGGTAACGGCGACACATTTAACGTCCACTTCCAGGGCGGTAGTCCATACGTGACCAACTCGGCGTCGCTGGCGCAAAACCAGACTGGGATCAACAGTTTGCTGGTTCTTGAAGTACCAGCGGAAGTCGGATGGAAAATCGGCGAATTGCCAATGCGGATATTCAGCGATTTCGCGACCAATTTCGAGGCCGACGATCGCGCCAACGCCGCTGGCCAGGCGGGCCATGGCAGCCAGCGCTACGCGTACCTGGCTGGGCTCGGTATCGGCCAATTGAAGGCGAAAGGCGATTGGCAGGTCGACGTCTGGTATCAACACGCCGAGCAATTCTCGCTCGATCCGAACCTGATCGATGATGACATTTTCAACGCTCAATTGAATATGCAAGGCGTCGTCGCTAGAGCCGCATACAACCTGTCAGCTGCTGTCAACCTCACCCTGACCTACGGCCACGGTTGGTGGTACAATCACAATCTCGGCACAGGCGGAGTCGGAGCGCAAGCCACCGGAATTAATCCATTGGCTCAGTACAATTGGTTCACCGCTGACCTGAACGTCAAATTCTGACACAGCAAAAAAAACCTAGAGATATCTTAGACCGACAACCGCAGCTCTAAACTCCAAAGACTATGAAACTGAAACATCTCGCAATATTGATTGCGCTTGCTTTCGGCATGACCGAAGCCAGAGCCGATCGCCTGGTCATCAAAGGTTCCGACACGCTCGGGGCCAAACTGGTTCCGCAGTTAGCCGAACAGTTCAAAGCGCAACATCCCGGCACGACCTTCGACATTGCCGCCGAAGGATCGACCACCGGCATCGCTGCCATCATTGATGGTACGGCGCAGATCGGTATGTCGAGCCGTCGCGCCAAGACTTCTGAAGTAGGCGCCGCAGCGTCAAAAGGCAAACACATGAAACCGACAATCGTCGCCTTCGACGGCATTGGCGTGATCGTCAATTCGAGCAATCCGATCAAAGGCCTGACGAAAAAGCAGGTAGAACAAATCTTCACCGGCGATGTGACCGATTGGAGCGCAGTCGGCGGATCAGGCGGCAAGATCTCCGTTTACACTCGTAACACTTCGTCAGGCACGTACTCCGATTTCAAGGAGCTGGCGATGAAGAAGCGCGATTACGCTCCCAGCTCGCAAAAAATGGCCGGCAACGAACAGATCGCGTCCGAGGTAGGCAAAAATCCAAACGGCGTCGGTTATGTCGGCATGGCTTACACCAAGGCTGGCGGCATCAAAGCGATGCCGATCGACGGGGCGGTGCCCTCCGTCAAAAGCGTGCAAGCCCACAGCTATCCGTATTGGCGACCGACGTTTTATTACACAAACGGCGACCCGAGTGGTCTGGCCAAAGACTTCGTCGATTTCACAGTAGGCTCGGGTGGCCAAAAAATTGTAGCGCAGGTTGGATTTGTACCGATCAAATGAACCGAGCGTGGTTAGGTTAACGGAAGCCCGTCGGGGATAGAGTGCCCCGACGGGCTTTTTGTTAGTCGCTTACTCGCAATCAGTGAAACAAAAAAAACAACGGCACAAGAAAACACGGGAAGTTTCTCCCGTCACGATGCTGACGGACGAATTGGACGCAGTGAGACGCGAATTGCGCCGGACGATTCGCGCATACGCCGTGCGCTTGGAGCTCGATCTCGCCGAAAGCATTGCAGCGGTGACGCGGTACAAACGGGCCGAAGACTTGTCGCGCGAGCGACTTCACGACATTCGCGATCTGACGATCATGATGCGCAAGCGCAAATTGAAACCCGAAAAGGGCCGGCGCAAAGATGTGCGCAAGCTCGATTCGCTGATTCGCGACTTGCAGTCAATCGCGCGACCCGACGCGGATCAAAGTGATCCCAAATGAGGCGAGGTTTTCCGCAGGGAATAGCGCCGCTCGTTCTCGCCGTTATACTCGTTAACCCGGGCGGGTCCGCAGCGGTCGCCGCGCTCAGTGCAGATATGATCGTAAGCGTGCCCGATCAAGCGTTGGCACTGGTAGATCGGGGGAAGTTGATCGCGCGCTACTCGATTTCCACGTCCAAGTTTGGAACGGGCGATTCTGCTGCAAGCTATCGAACGCCCCTCGGCACGCTGTTCGTTTCAGCAAAAATCGGCGACCGATTGCCTCCGGGCACGGTCATTAAGAATCGAATCCCGACAGGTGAAATCGTGGGCGTAGATGCGCCGGGACGTGACCCAATTGTTTCGCGCGTGATCTGGCTCCGAGGAATGGAAGCGCAAAACCAGAAAGCGCGCGATCGTTGCATTTACATTCACGGAACACCGGAGGAACGCCGGATCGGGAAACCGGCAAGCTTCGGTTGCATCCGTATGCGTTCGCGCGACATCATCGATCTCTACGATCGCGTTCACATCGGCACACATGTCGTGATCACACCACGTAGGATTCGCGATTTCGTTAAACCGGAAGAACCCAGCTTGCTGGCAAGATCAGATTAATGGCCACCAATCAACGCGAACGGCTCGCGGGTCGCTGCAGTGCGTGGTCGAACATCACGCCGTATCGGTCGATGACTCGACTGTCTGTCTATTAGAGATTGTAAGCGAGCTTGTGAGTCGGCTGATACAGCTGGATGTCATCCGCGCCCGGCACGATCATCATGATGACCCGGCCGTACTCGTGTTGCTCGATAGGACCTCGAAACTGCGCGCCTTTCGCTCGCAACTCCTCCACCGTCGCATCGATGTCATCGCACATGATCGCGATCGAGTGATGGCGCGGGTAATCATAGGTTTGCCCTTCCCATTCGCTGTGCGTCGGGTGCACGCCGATCTCGCTCGGCCCCGATTTGAAAATGAGCCAATCGTTATCGAAATCCTCGGCCACATACTTCCAGCCGAGCACGTCCCGCAGAAACGCCCGCGTTGCTTGAGCGTCGTCGGAGTAAATCAAGGTGTGAATTGAGGTGATCATACGGTCGCAACTTAGATTAGCTGCCGTTTTATGGCTATTGTCGGGTGGAACAAAGCGATTGACCTTACGTTTGCCTGATAGATTGATCCCGAAAGGCGAAGCAGTCTCGGTTCATGTTCGAAATCTCTGGCAATGACATCAGTAGTTTGGGTGACGCTGATCTCCGGCGCCTAGTGGCTCGATTAGCTACTGCCGAGCTTCGGACAAAGGGTTATCCGCTTTCCTCTGTAACTGCTGGGGGCGACCAAGACGCGGCGGATGGCGGACTCGATGTTCGAGTCGAATGCCCAACAGATATCACTGATCCCGATTTTGTGCCGCGCCGGTTGACAGGCTTCCAAGTCAAGAAGCCGGACATGCCTGCCGCAGCCATCCGTGCCGAAATGCGCCCTAACGGCGTTCTGCGCGATGTGATCCGAGAGCTCGCTGACGCGTCGGGCGCGTACGTGATCGTCAGCGCGCAAGGATCCGTTGCGGACAAGCCGCTCGCCGCTCGTCGTCAGGCGATGCGCGAAGCTCTTTCTGATCTCCCGAACGCAGCGCAGCTCCATACTGATTTCTACGACCGCGACCGCATCGCCATTTGGGTAAATCAATACCCGGGAATCGCGGCTTGGGTGCGTAACAGAGTTGGGCGTCCACTTTCTGGATGGAGCGGCGTCGGTGACTGGGAAGGTCGCGGCAACGGCAATCGAAAACCCTATCTCTCCAACGATAACGCGTGCTTGATTGATGAGCGTTCCCGCGACAGCAAACACGTCACCATCACCGAAGGCATCACCCGCCTGCGCAGCGCACTACGCACACGTCGCCAGTGCATCCGCCTCATTGGACTTTCAGGTGTCGGTAAGACTCGTTTGGTCCAGGCCCTGTTTGAACAAAATGTTGGCACTGACCCGCTGGATCCCAGCCTCGCTGTCTATACCGACTATTCCGAAGAGACTACACCAACTGCGCGCGATATGGCGCGTGACCTGATCGCCCGTCGTCAGCGCGCCATCCTCGTCGTCGACAACTGTAATCCGAATACCCATTCCGAACTCGCGCGCCTATGCGCGAGTGACGGCAGCGAAATCAGCCTCATTACCGTCGAGTATGACGTTCGCGACGATGAGCCCGAACAGACCGACGTGTTCCGCCTTCAGTCAGCATCACCCGATCTCGTAACGGAGTGGATCAAGCAGAGTTTTCCAGATGTCTCCCAAGTTGACCGCGAAAAAATAGCCGCGTTCAGCGATGGGAATTTCCGTGTCGCTGGCGCGCTCGCTCGGACCGTCGGCAAAGGCGAAACGCTGAGCAGCCTTAAAAGCCGCGAGCTTTTCGAACGGATCTTCCGCCAGCGTAACGAGCCGGACCGGCAACTACTTCAGGCCGCCGAGGATTTGTCGCTTCTCTATTCAATCGATGGAGAGGATATCTCTCACAAAGGCGAACTCGCCCAAGTGGGTACCATCAGAGGCGTCGGTGCTCGGCCACTGTACGAAGCACTGGCGGAGATGCGTCAACGGGGAGTCGTCCAAGCCCGAGGGCATTTTCGAGCAATCTTGCCGCAGGCGATCACGAACGCGCTCGCCGCTCACGCGCTCGAGCGAATTCCACCGGCGGATTTCGATCAATTCTGCGTAAGGCTGCCGCCCAGGATGCTCAAATCGATATCGCGGAGGCTCGGCTACCTGCATGATTCGAGAATCGCGCAGTCAACGGTCACGCGCTGGCTGCAAACAGACGGCCCGCTCGGGGATCTCATCGCGATGGGCGACGCTGGGTTTCAGATCATCACCAACATCGCCCCGGTGGCGCCGGAGGTGGTGCTCGCAAAGCTTGAGCGTGAAAGGGCGGGACTCGCGCCCGACGCGCCCAAACGGCACCAGTGGATTTCGTTGATCAAGGCCATCGGCTATGACGCGCATTTATTTGACAGGGCCGTGACGCTCCTCGCGCATTTCGCCGGGCCAGAGCCGGAGAGCAATAACCTCAGTTCAGCGCGCAATATTTTTAGCGAAATGTTTCATATCTACCTCTCCGGCACCCAAGCGACTCCACAGCAGCGACGTTCGTCAATTAAGCGCCTCGCCGCATCGGGCGATGAAAATTTACGCAGCAGCGCTCATATCGCGTTGCGGGCTTTGCTTAAATCCGACCACTTCATGTCCTCGGCCAGCCACGACTTCGGCGCACGATCACGTGACTGGGGCTGGCATCCCAAGGTCAACAAGGACGTATGGGACTGGTTCGAAGACGCAATCGCGCTCGTGTTCGCGCTTGCGTCAGATGCGGATGCACGTGCGCTCCTTGCGGAAAACGTGCGCGAGCTTTGGCGCTATCCCACCTGCCGCGATGCGCTCGATCACGCCGCGACGGCCTTTCTCCAGAAGCGGCCATGGATCGAAGGATGGATCGGTTTCCGCGCTACCCTCCGCTTTGACGGCAAGGACATGCCTAACGATATCCGGGCCAAACTGGAGCAAATCATCAACCGGCTGAAGCCGTCGGATCTCCTCAACCAAGCGCGCGCGGTTGTACTAAATCGGATGCCTGACGGCGGCGGATGGGATTTTGCCGACGGCGAGGATGGTGAAGGTGATGCAAGTAAGGGATGGGAAAAGGCTGATAGGATGGCGCTGGAGGTCGGCCGCTGGCTCGCCAGCGATGCCGAGGTCCGTGCGGAGTTTCTCACGGAGTTGCTAGCGCAGCCGCAGGCGCTGCGGGCGTTTGAATGCGGTCGCGGCCTAGCCGAAGGCGCGGATGATCTGAATGCGATTTGGCTTGAGCTCGCGACGGCCTATCGAGCCGCTGAGTCCGGAATGCGCAACGCGACCGTGCTCGGCGGTTTCATCTACGAAGCGCATCAACGTGATCAAAGCTTTACGTCGGCCGCGCTGGAAGCTGCAATCGAGAATCCCGACTTCGCGCCAGTCCTTCCCTATCTTCAGGCGAGCGTCTCCATCGATGCAGGGGGGATCGAACGGCTTCGGCGAGCAATTGCCAAAGGCGTGCTGGTGGCCGCTAACTTCCAATCGATCGCGAATGGCAGCGTCTCGAAGTCACCACCAGAGCCGCTAGCGGCACTGCTCGAGGACATCGCGACGCTCTCTGAAGGTGTCGAGATCGCGCTCGATGTTCTCCACATGCATTTCCATAGCAATCGCGAGGAGACGAGTAACCGCAACGCACGACTCGTCTCAGTAGGTCGTGACCTTCTCGTTCGCGCTAACTTCAGCAAGGATAGCCCGCTACGCGATTTTGGCGCACATACGGTGATGCTCATCTGCCTAACGGGTGACGAGGGACGGCCTGCCGCCGAGAAGGTTTGCCGTCATATCTGTTCGGCGCTCGACGCATACCAAGTCTCTCCGCACAATCTCAGCTACATCTTTAAGGCGTTGCTCGAGACGCAGCCCTTCGTCATACTCGACGTCTTCCTCCTATCCCCGTCGCCGCATGGGATTGACCACCGGTTTAATTTGGATTTCACCATGGGGCCGTCGGTTGAGAGCGTTGATCCCGCAATCCTGCAGAAATGGGCTAGCCGTGATCCCCAGAGACGCTATCCGTTGCTCGGAAAGTGCCTCAGCATGTTCCGCAAGAAAAACAACGAGGAACAAAACGAAATCTCTCCGCTCTTCCTATCGATGCTGGACAACGCGCCGGACAAGCGGCTGTTCCTTGGTGGTCTATGGGACCGGGGGCATCCTCGAAGCTGGGGCGGATCGCTGGCACACATCTTAATCCAGCGAAAAGCGCAGGTGATGAAGCTTGCGGAGCATTCCGACGCGCAGGTGCGGGCGTGGGCGAGCGAAGTTACGCCTGAACTCGATCGATGGATTGAGTATGAGCGCGGGCGTGATCGCGAAGGGGAAGAGAGCTTTGAATGAAAGCTGCCAAACTTGTATTCGTCTAAATCGCAGCTTTAGGAGCGCTCAAGCTTTTACTGTAGAACCCTGACCGGTCGAAGCAGCAAACGCGTCGCTTCCCGGCTGCGAGCATCGAGCAGGCATTTTTGATCCGGCGCGCGCGCGTCTCTGGCTGCTTGGCGGAGGTGATCCAGTGGATCCAATCCCGGCGCGCGTTGGGCGTGATGTCCGACCACAACGTCCGCGCCTTCGGCGCGGCGGCGGCGAGAGCTTTCTTCAGGTCGGGCGGCACTTCGGGTTCCGGTTCCTTTCCCGCCGGTGCGATCTCTAACGTGACGATGTCGCCTGCGTCTGCGCCCGCAGATTTGCTTAGCTTCCGGTCCACTTTGAGCCAGTGGCTTTTTTGGCCGTCTGGCTCGAGCGTCGCTTGAAAGGCGTAGCCATTGATGGTGCCTTCGATCGCCGTCACGCCTCGTGAGGGAAGCTTCGCACTAGCAGTCTTTGGTAGGATGAGAAACGTCCAGGAGCCGGACTTCTCGCTCTCGGCCGGCCGGAAGAGTTTCGCCTTGAAACGGATCTTGGAACCGGTTGTCGTCATTTGCCTGGTGTCACTGACTTCTTTTGCATTGCATCTCGTTTTACCTTGAACTCGCTTCCTGATTTCCATTCAGGAAACTTGTCGCCATTGGCTACTTCGTAACCAACTTCGAATAGAAGTTGAACATCTTGCACGGCACCAGAGAGGTCCCAATCGGGACGAACTTCGTCGGTGACCTGGTGGTAATCTGTCGAGTCAAATTCGTCGGACCGGAGTGGCGCGGTCTCGGGGCGGGAGAGAAGATGTTCACCTTTACCGATGTAAAGCGACGGCAGGCCGGCTTTCGAGAATTCGAAATTGTCAGCGCGATAAATCTTGCCTTTGTCAGGGCGACTGTCCGGGATCGCACTGCGGCCCTGCTGTTTGGCCGCTGCAGCGAGAAGATCGTCGAGCGTGGAAAAACCAAGACTCAGATCCTCAATATCGCGCGCTTTGCCCCAGACGTTCATGCTGTCGAGGTTGATGTCCGCGAGCGTTTTGTTCAACGGATAGAGCGGGTGCTCCGCATAAAATTTTGCGCCGAGCAATCCCGCTTCTTCGGCTGTCGTTGCCATGAACAACACCGACCGTTTTGGCGGGGGATTTATTTTCGTGAACGCGGCCGCGAGTTCGATGATCGACGCAACGCCTGACGCATTGTCGATCGCGCCGTTGAAAATCTGATCGCCCTGCAATTCGGGATGCCGGCCGAGATGGTCCCAGTGCGCAGTGTAGATGATGTATTCATCGTTTAATTTTGGATCGCTGCCTTCGAGTTTGCCGATGACATTGTGCGATTTGATCGAGCGAATCTGCTGTTTGATCGCAATGTTGGCCTTGGCATTCAGGCCTACAGGTCGAAAATCTTTGGTGATCGCAGATTTCTTAAGAGCATCGAAATCCTGGCCGGAGTCGGCGAATAATTTCTTCGCAACATCCAAGGTGATCCATGAACGCGCGGAGACGGCGTCCATGTTCTTGTTCGGATTATCGAGCTCAAAGTTTTCTTTGCCCCAGCTCGACTTCACTACCTGCCAGGGATAAGCGGCAGGTTCTGTCTCATGGATGATGATCGCCGCAGCCGCACCTTTTTGCGCTGCAATTTCGTATTTGTAGGTCCAGCGGCCGTAATACGTCATCGCTTTTCCTTTGAACATTTTGTCGTCGAGTTTCGACGGATCTTTTGGATCGGGAACCGGCGGATCGCCGATCAACATCAGCAACGTCTTGCCCTTCACATCGACATTCTTGTAATCGTCCCAGCCGTACTCCGGCGCGACGACGCCGTATCCGACAAAGACCAAACCTGACTTCTCAATCTTGATCTCCGGTTGGAGCCGCGCCGATGAAGCAACGAAATCATCCGAATATTTCAGATCCATCGTTTTGTCGCCAACGACGAAGGACATTCGCGGTTCGCTTTTGATCCCGGCGAGCGGAACTTCCTGCGTGTATGTCCCGTCGGGATTTCCCGGCTTTAACCCGACCTTTTTGAATTGATCGGTGATGTATTTGACTGAAAGGTCTTCGCCTTTTGTCCCCGGCGCGCGCCCCTCGAATTCATCCGATGCGAGAACTTTGATGTGTGCGAGCAGACCGTCCGGCGTGATCGCCTCAAGCGCCGGCTGCAAACGCTCCTTCAATTCATCATTTCCAACGAGCGACGCCGCGGCGGAGAAAGAGAGCGCGAGTAACAAGCGCGAAATCTTCATGCTCGTTCTGTAGCGGCGCTTCGCGACCGCCGCAAATCCGTCCGGCGATCAGGGATTAACCAAATCGACCGGTGATGTAATCTTCGGTCTGTTTCTCGCCGGGGTTTGTGAAGATTTTTACCGTTGGCCCGAATTCGATCAGTTTGCCGAGGTAAAAGAACGCGGTGAAATCGGAAACGCGGCCGGCCTGCTGCATGTTGTGAGTGACAATCACGATTGTGTAAAGCGTCTTGAGCGCCTGGATCAGTTCTTCGATTTTCGCCGTGGCAATCGGATCCAGCGCGGAGCAGGGCTCGTCCATCAACACTACCTCTGGTCCGACGGCGAGAGCGCGTGCGATGCACAAACGCTGTTGCTGGCCACCGGACAACCCGTACGCGTTAGTCTCCAGCCGATCCTTGACTTCGTCCCACAACGCGGCTGAACGCAAACTTTTCTCGACTGCTTCATCGATGCGCGAACGTTTTTTGACACCGGCGACGCGCAAACCGTAGGCGATATTTTCGTAAATCGATTTCGGAAATGGATTCGATTTTTGAAAAACCATTCCTATACGCCGTCGTAAATCGACCACGTCCAATCCAGCCGAATTGATATCGACGCCGTCGACGTGAATCGCGCCCTTGCTAATGCCCGAGCCGTCGACGAGGTCGTTCATGCGATTAATGCAACGCAGCAGAGTCGTCTTCCCGCAGCCGGACGGTCCAATGAAAGCTGTCACGGCACGCGCCGGCATTTGCAGTGAGATATTGTGGAGGACTTTGTTATCGCCGTAAGTGAAATCGACTTCTCGCACGTCGATCA
>WNFJ01150369.1_pt2 | contig 10997 bp, 9 predicted proteins | sample 5400461 | NCBI WGS metagenome assembly WNFJ01 (sample SAMN13153349, study PRJNA577476) | soil metagenome | isolation source: 115 cm saprolite on Douglas fir-dominated hillslope | place: USA:California | collected 2013-09-17 | reverse complement strand
GGGCGGGACCAGCAGGCCGTGGGCCCCCGCGGCAAGGACATCGGGCGTGCCGCCCACCGCCGTCGCCACGACCGGACGAGCGGCGGCCAGGGCCTCGATGAGAGCGACCGGCGTCCCTTCGTTGCGCGACGAGTTCACCACGACGTCGAGGTCTCCATAAACCGCGGCCAGGTCTCGATGCCAGCCGTGGAAGAACACCGCTCCATCCAAGCCCAGCCGTAGGCACTCCCTCTCAAGCAAAGACCGTTCCTCGCCATCGCCCACGATGGCGAAGTGGCTGTCCGGCATGGCCTTGCGGACAAGAACCGCGGCCCGGAGGAAGGTGGGAACGTCCTTGATCTGGACGAGTCGGCCGACCATCCCGATGAGGGGAGCGGCTGAGGGCACGCCGGCAGGCGTCCGCAAGGCGCCGCGGGGAAGGGGTTCGACGAGATGGCCCAGCTCTAGGCCAAGGGGCACGACCCGGATCCGGTCCGCCGTGGCAACTCCCAGACCCACAAGGTCTTGCTTCAGGGGATCGGACACCGCGATGAGCACGTCCGCCAGCCGCGCCAGGCCCGTTTCCAGCTTGCGGAAGAACGCGGTCTTGAGGGGGTCAAAGTACCCGCGAAGCACGTGCCCATGGAACGTATGCACGACGACCGGGACTCCGACGAGCCGGGCCGCGAGCCGCCCCAGAAAGCCGGCTTTCGCCGTGTGTGTGTGCACGATCGCCGGCCGGAACTCCTTGAGAAGCCGGTACAGGCCCCAAAATGCCCGAAAATCGGACACCGGTTGGATCTCGCGGCCCAGGCCCTCCATCGGCTCGCAGACGACGCCCTTGTCCGCCGCCAAGGGGAGCATGTTCCCTTCGTGAGAGGCTTCCCGGCCCACCACGAGGCGCGTCCGGTAGCCCTTCGCGTCGAGGCCCGCGGTGAGCAGGATGACGTGGACCGACGGCCCCCCGATGTTGAGCCGGGAGAAGAGGCGAACCACCCGAATGCCGCCCCGCTTTCCGGAGACTGGGGTGGCAGCCATCGTATTGGAATGCAATCCCTCTGCGGGAGACACTAACACCAATACTTGATGCTGGTCAAGCTAACTTGGCCTGACTGAAGCAGATTGGGGAAGGCTCGCAGCTCCCTCCTGCCGGAGCCAGCTCTCGAGGGTGAGAAGCGCCCAGATCTGGGGGCTCGCGTCGACGGCAGCGGCCTGGTGGCGCGCAAGAAGCTCGCGCACCGGCTCCGGCCTCAGATACTCGTAGAGCGGGCTCTTCGGCTCCAGGAGGCGCTCGGCCACGAAGCTCAGAAGGTCCTGGCGGAACCAGGCGCCCAGGGGCACACCGAAGCCCATCTTCCCGCGGGCCAGGATCGACTCCGGCAGCAGGCCCGCCATCGCGCGCCGCAGGAGGATCTTGCCGCGGCCGAGCCGCATGCGCAGCCGGTCGGGGAGGGCGGCCCCGAACTCGACGAGCGCGGTATCGAGGAACGGAGACCGAGCCTCCAGCCCGTGGGCCATCGACATGCGGTCCATCTTCACGAGCAGGTCGTCCAGCAGGTAGGTCTTGAAGTTGAGCTGGAGGAGGCGGGCGAGCACGCTGCCCTCACCGTTCAGCTCGCGCTCGAGGCTCGCCAGGACCCGGCCCCTCTCCGCGTGGGGCGACATCTCCGGGCGCAGGAGATGGGTCAAGTCCTCGGGGAAATACGAGATCCACCGAAGGTAGCGCGCGAGCAGGGGCAGTCGCCCCGCCTCCACGAAGCGCTTCACGAAACGCAGGGGGTGCTTGCGGTCCCTGGGCTCGGGCAACAACCGAAGGGCCATGCTGGCGAAGCGGAAGAGCGGTCGGGGGATGGGCTCCGAGAGGGCTCCCCCGTAGAACCGGAGGTAGCCGGCGAACACCTCGTCGCCCCCGTCCCCGTTGAGCGCGACCGTGACCCGGGTGCGGGTCAACTCCGAGAGCAGATAGGTGGGAATAGCCGAGGAATCGCCGAACGGGCCGTCGTGATGCCACACGAGGCGATCGATGAGGTCCAGGGCGCGCGGCTCCACCACGAACTCCGTGTGCTCGGTCCCGAAGTGGAGGGCCACCGCGCGCGCGTGGGAAGTCTCGTCGTACTCGGGGTGGCCCGCGAAGCCGATGGTGAAGGTGCGGACTCTCCCCCCCGCGGCCCGGGCCATGAGCGCCACCACGCTCGACGAGTCGAGGCCGCCCGAGAGGAAGGCGCCCAGGGGCACGTCGGCCACCAGCCGCCGAGCAACCGCCGCCTCGAGCAGGGTGCGGAAGCGCTCCTCCGCCTCGCGGTCGTCGCCGACCTCTCCGTCGCGGAAGCGCAGCTTCCAGTACGGCACCGGGCCCTCGGTCCCCTGCTCGGTCGCGACGAGATAGTGGCCGGGGGGCAGGGCACGGATGCCACGGTAGAACGTGCCGGGGTTGGGGACGTAGCCATAGGTGAGGTAGGGAGGGAGGGCCGCGGGGTCCCGCTCGCGGGGCACATCCGGATGGGCGAGGAGCGCTTTCACCTCCGAGGCGCAGGCGAAAAGGGCCGCCCCGTCGTGGTAGAAGAGCGGCTTCTTGCCGGCCCGGTCGCGGGCAACAAGCAGACGGCGCCCCCGTGCGTCCCAGAGCGCGAAGGCGAACATGCCGTCGAGGGCCTTCACCGCCTCGTCCCCGCGCTCCTCGTAGAGGTGCAGGATCACCTCCCCATCGCCCTGGCTCCGGAAGCGATGCCGGTCCTGAAGCTCCGCCCGCAGCTCACGGAAGTTGTAGATCTCCCCGTTGAAGACCAGCCAGAGCGAGCCGTCCTCGTTCGTCATGGGCTCCCGGGCGGCGTCGCTCAGGTCGATGATCGAGAGGCGGCGGTGGCCGAGGGCCACGGGCCCATCCGCGTGCAGGCCTTCTCCGTCGGGACCCCGGTGGGCCAGGACGGCGGTCATGGCGGCCACGTGCTCGCGCCGGGCGGGGCCGCCACGCGAGAGCACGCCGCACATGCCGCACATCGCTCAAGGATAGCCCAGGCGACAAACGCGGCGCGGGGCGCAGCGCCGAGGTGGCGTAGAATCGCCGGAGATGCCGCCGGGGCGTGGCCCCCGTGGCCCCATGGAAACGCGCACGGCGGAGCGACCGGAACACGCGGCGGGGGCGGCCCTGTCCGCCCTCGTGCTCCTGGCCGCCCTCACGCCCTGGCCGTTCGGGAGCGCACCTCCTGCCGCGACGCGAGTGGTCGCGGTGGCGGCCCTCGTCGCCGCCCTGGGGGTGGTGCTGCCCGGCCTTGGGGGCCGCTCCATCCGGGCTTCGGCCGCGCCGGTGGGCTGGGCCCTGGGGCTCCTCGCCCTCGGGGTGGCGCAGCTCGTGCCGCTGCCCCCTAGCATGCACGCGCTCCTGGCCCCGGGCTCCGCCAACGTCTGGCACCCCGGTGAAGCCACGGCCGCCGCCGTCCTGGGCTCCGACTTTCGGCCGCTCTCCATCGACCCCGATGCCACGCGCCGCTGCCTGTCCCTGGCGACGGGGCTCGTGGCCCTGGCGGCGCTGGCGGCCCCGGCGCTCCGCCATCGACGACCGGCCCGCGCGGCCGCGCTTTCGATCGGCGCCTCGGGCCTCCTGGTCGCCCTCTACGGCATCGTGGCCCGGACCTTCTTCGGCAACCGGCTCTACGGACTGATCCCGGTCCCGACCATTGCGCCCTTCGGCCCCTTCGTCAGCAAGAACCACTTCGCGGGCTACGTGGAGATGGCCGCCCTCCTGACCCTCGGGCTCGCGGTCGGCCTGGCGGACGAGACGCGAAGATCGCGCGGAGCCCTCGGCTGGATCGACAGCTCCCGCGCCGGCCGCGTCGTGCTCGCCTACGGGGCCGCGGCGGTCATGGTCCTCGCGATCCTCATCTCGTTGTCGCGGGGCGGTGCGGTGAGCCTCGGGGCGGGGGGGCTTGTTTTCCTCCTGCTCCGGATCACCGCCTCCGCGCGGCCCCCCTCGCGGGGGGCGTGGCCTTCCTCGCCCTCCCCTCGGAGGGGCGAGAACGGGTCTTGAGCCTGGTCGGAGTCGCGAGCGACAGCTCGGGCCGCTTCCGCCTCGGGGCGTGGCGCGACACCCTCTCCCTCGTCGCCCGGAGCCCGCTCCTCGGCCAGGGCTTGGGAGCGTTCGCGGACGCCCTGCCCCCCTTCAAGCGGGGAGCCGGGGAGATGCGGATCGAGCACGCGGAGAACGACTACCTGGAGCTGCTCGCGGAAGGCGGCGCCCTCGGCCTCCTGCTCGCGATGGGAGCGGTGTGGGTGGCGACGGGCCAGGCACTCCGAGGCCTCGCCCTCGAGAGGGATCGTCTGCGCCGCGCCCTCGGCATGGGAGCGGCGGCGGCCGCGGCCGCGCTGCTCGTTCACTCCGCCTTCGACTTCAACCTCCGCATCACCTCGAACGCCGTCCTCTTCGCCGTTCTCGCCGCCTGGATCCTGGCCGCGGCCCCCTCCACGGACCTCCCTTCCCAGGGGCTCGGCCCCCGCGAGGCCCGGGCGCTCGCCCTCGGACTGGCCACCGCGCTCTTGGTCGCGCTCCTGGCTCCCCTTCCCGCGCCCGTTCGCGGTCTCGACGCGGTGTCCGCGGCACGGGCGAGCCCCACCCCCCTCCGTCTCGCGCTGGCGGAGGAGGCCCTGGCCACCCACCTGCGGGGCCGGCCCGGGGACGCCGAGGCCTGGCTGCTGCTCGGGTGGGTGCGGGCCGCCCGGGGGGACCGCGTCTCGGGCGCCGCCCTGGGCCGCCACGCGGTACGACTCGATCCGGAGCGCGGCCCGATCGTCGCGGGGGCCGAGGCGCTGGCCAGGTGGTAGTCCCTCAAGCCCAGCCGCGCAGCTCGTACCAGGCCAGCTTGACCCACTCCCGGAGACGCGTCCGCCAGATGCGGGAGGGCGGGCCCGCGTCGTCCACGGGGACGGGTGCCCACTCGAGGTCGGGGACGAGCCGGCGTGCGGTCCTCAGGGCCCGTCCCATGTGGGAGCGCGAGGTCACGAGCGCGACTCGGCTCGCCCCCGCCTGGCGCAACATTGGCGCCGCGAGCTCCAGGTTCTCCCGGGTGGTGGTCGAGCGCATTTCCAGGAGCATGGCGCGGGGGGGGACGCCGAGCTTCTGCTCCGCGACGTCCCGCATGGCGAGGGCGCTGTCGCCACCGACGCCGGTCCCCGTCAGGACGAGCAGGCGCACCCGTCCCTCGCGGTAGAGCCCGGCGGCACGCCGGAGCCGCAGGTAGTCGACGTCTCCCGAGAGGACGAGGGCGGCATCGCCCCCTTGCCCGGAGGCGCCCCGGGAATAGGGCGGGTCGAGGCAGGAGAGCGCCGCCAGGGCGGCGAGCAGCATGGGGACGAGGATGACGACGAGGGTGCTCCGGCGGCGCAGGTCAGGCGGTCCGGGCGTACTGGGGAACCGGGAAGGCCGCCCCCGATTTCCTCTTCTTCTCCTCGATGCCGATGGCCGCGAAAATGAGAAAGAAGGAGAGGAGCTGCGCCCGATGCCGGTAGGCGGTTCCCGCGTTGCCCTCGCCGAGGGCGTAGCCGAGGGTGAGCCCGGCCGTGATCAGCAGCGCCATGAGCGAGGACCCGAGATGATGGCGTATGAGGTGGCGGACCCCCCGGACGATGGGCAGGATGAGCCCGTAGAAGAAGAGCGTCTCCGGAACCGCCAGGATCTGACGGATGCTGCCGAGCATCCAGGGAAAGGGCGCCAGAAGAAAGTAGGCGAGGCCCTTGGGGAGGAAGAAAAGCGCCTTGGCCGGAGTGGAGATGTCGGCCTGCTCGAACTGGCTCGACGCGCCCACCGTGTTCCAGTAGCGGATCTCCTGGATCTCCTCGAGGTCGAAGGTGCGGAGCTTGCGGTTGGCCCCCGCCGCCTGGTCTGCGTAGATGACGAGGGTGGCCGCCACCGCTCCCAGGGCCACGTTCCGTCCCACGTTGCGGCTGTTCCGGGCCAGGAAGGAGACGATCATGGGCCCGGTGACCGCGAAGAGAATGTAGTCCCGGAACTGAACGATGACGAGCACGGCCGTGGCCAGCACGAAGAGCGCGGTGGGGTTCGGACGTTCCTGCAGGATGAGGGACTCGCGGCAGATGAGGGCGATCAGGAGGACGATCCAGGCGTCTCGGATGTTCAAGGCCGACCACAACACGAGCGAGGGGAACCAGGTGGTGAAGGTGGCGGCGCGGAGCGCGCCCCGCGCGTTCGCGCCCATCCGGAGGGCGAGGTCGAACACGGTGGGCACGATGAGCGCACCCACGAGGCAGTTGACCAGCTTGGGGATCAGGGAGTAGGGGCCGAACAGGAAGTAGATGAAGCCGACGACGTAGTAGTAGCCCTTGCGGCCCTCGGGCAGCAGGCTGTCGGGCGCCGCCGGAAGGTCGCCCGACCAGTGGCTCGCCAGGAGCTGCCCGCCTTGATGATAGACCCGTTGATCGGGAGCGAAGGTGTCGTCGCTCGCCACCCAGAAGNGCCGTGCCAGGAGCGCCCACGAGAACAGGCGCTTGAGCCGCGCCTTAGCCTCGGCGTTCTCACGAGCCACCAGCTGGAGGTCAGCCACCGGCATCGAGGGAGACTAGCCCAGGCCGTGGCGAGGGCGCAAGGCCCGCCCGGCCTCGAGACGGGACGCCAGGGCGCCCATGGGCTCCACGTCGAGCTCGCCGCGCCGTCTCAGATCGGCCGCCACGCGCAGGATCTCGCGCAGCCCCGCGAACATCCGCTCCGGTTCGTCAGCCAGGTTCGTGGGGTGGAACCACAGGTGGAACACCTTCCGCTGCCGGGCCGCCGCCCGGAGGCCCTTCCGCGCTCGAAGCACGCGCACCGACAGCGGGATGTAGCGGCGCGCGCCGTGCATCGGGAAGTAGATCATCGATCCCGGGATGTTCCACAGCCCCTCGCGCACGAACCGCGGAGAATCCACGGGCGGACGGATCGCGGCCAGGACGTCCGCGAGGTGGGCCAGGCGGCCCAGGCGGCCCGAGGAGAAGCGCCTCTCATACCAGCGGGAGCCCGGCCCCCGATAGCAGGCGAAGCCGTGCCCCGGAAGCAGGCCCAGGTGGCCCACGCGATTGCGCGGGAAGGCGAAGGAGCGGGGGACGATCCCCATCTCGCGGGCCGCCCGCACACAGGCGAGAAGCTCGCTCTGAGCCGATTCCCGGGAGCACCCGGGATCCCCAAAGATCACGTGGGAGAAGCCGTGGGCGCCGATCTCCTGCGGCACCGGGCAGCCCCGGATCCGCTCGATCAAGCTGCGCCCGTAGAAGGTCGGCTCCGCCGCCTCGTCTCGACACGGATCGTGGTGGAACCAGTCCTGGCTCACCCAGGCATGCCGAGGACGGACGATCTCGGGGTGGGCAGCCCCCCCCTCCCGCCGGCACGAGGGGAGGAAGAGATGGCCGAGCGCGCACCAGGTGGCGGAGACCTCGTGCTCGGTGAGCAGGGCGAGCAAGGTGTCGATGACCACCCTGCGCTCGAACTCGCAGGCCCGCCGGAATCGCTCCGGGCCGAAGAGATCCAGGGTCCCCCAGATCAGCTCGAAATCGAGGCTCAGGGTGAAGACGCCCCGGGAGAGAGGAGGGACGAGGTCACTCGCCTCCTGCTCGTCCATGGCTAGCGGACGGCGTGAACCAGGAGCATGCCGGAGCCCTCCCGGACGAGCGGCAGATCGGCGAGGCGCGCGTCCAGGGGCTCCCATCGCCTCAAGGCCCGAGGCAGGATCCCTGGGGCCAGGCGCTCCACCCAGTTGATGGGTCCGAGGTACACGCCGTGGGTGGCGACTTGGGAAAAGCCCGCGCTCCTGAAACGGCGGCGGAGCCCCGGCGAGGTGTGGAAGAACTGCCGCAGGCGGACGAGGTTCCCCAGGGGCAGCGCCGAGGCCAGGCGGTTGAGCACCGGGTAGCCGCTCAAGTTGAAGAGGGGTGACGCCGTGGCCAGGCACGTCCCGCCCGCGCGCGTGACCCGGGCGAGCTCCGAGACGCCGGCCCGCACATCCGGGAGGTAGCGGAGCACCTCGATGGACAGGACCACGTCGAAGCCCCCCGGGGGAAAGGGCAGGGCCTCCACGTCGCATCGCCTAAGCTCGGCTTCCGGGCAGGCGCGCGCCGCCTGCTCGAGCATCTCCGGGGAGCCGTCCACTCCCGCCACCGTGAAGCCCCGGGCCCGGGCCCGCGCCAGGTGGTGCCCGGTGCCGCAGCCCACGTCGAGGAGACGCAGGCCATCGCCCCGCGCGGGCAGCAGGCGGTCGAAGAACGCCTCCAGCCGGTGTCGGCTGTAGTTGAAGCAGGACGCGTAGGGATCGAGATCGAGCTCCCGATAGCGCGCGGCGAAGAGGCCCGCCTGGGCCGAGTGGACCTCGACCGCGTGATCCTTCCGGGCGTCCCTGGCCGTGGTCATGGCCGCGGCCGCTCGACCACGCTCCGCAGAACCTCCGCGAGCGCCCCCGCGCTCGACCCCATCGAGTAACGCGTCTCCACGGTCTGGCGGCCCGCCCGCCCCAGGCGCGCTCGGAGCTCGGGGCTCGTGACGAGCGTGCGGAGGCCGGCCAGCCAGTCGGCGTCGGTCGAAGCGAGCAGACCGCTCCGGCCGTGCTCGATGACCTCCCGATTCGCGCCCACCGCGGAGGCGACCGTGGCCACTCCCATGGCCATATACTGTAGGGCCTTCAGGGCGCACTTGCCGAGGGCCCACTCCGTTTCCGGCATCGGCATGATCCCCACGTCGAAGCCCGCGATGTCCGCCACCTCCGTGGCCGCCGACCAGGGACGCCAGACCACGGGAACGCCCGGCAGGTGGGGGGCCCGGTTCGAGACCACGCGGATCTCCACGTTGGGCAGGGTCGCGACCTCGCGGAGCATGGCGGTGACCAGCTCGAGGTAGGTCTGCGAGGTCGAGCTGCCCATCCAGCCGATCACCACCTTGCCGTGCGCCCCGGTGGGGGGAAGGGGCTGGTATCGGGCGGTGTCGATGCTGCTCGGCACCACGGTGACCCGAGGGTTGAACCGGCGAGCGTACGCTCCGAGGTAGGCGTTGCCGACCACGACGTGGGCGCTCAACCGGCAGATGGTCCCCGTCTTCGCCGGGAACTTCAGCCAGGCCAGGCCCCGATTGGTCTCGGTCTCGTGGGGGAGGAAGATCGCGTCGTCGAAATCGAAGACGAGGGGTCGCCGCGCTGCGAGCAGACGCTCCAGCACGGGCGGTCCGAGGAGGGCCGCCGACCGATGGAGGAGCACCACGTCGCCAAGGTCGCCTCCCGCCGCCCGGAGGGTCTGCCGCACCACCGCGGAAAGGGCGAGGGGAAGCTTGCGGAGGAGACGACCGGGGCGCTGCATGAGCTCGGTGAGAGCCCGCTCCGCGAAGGGAAGCACGCGCACGACGATGCCGCGCTCCCCGAGGAACGGGGCCCATTGCTCGATCCGGAAGCGCTGGCTCGGCGTGGTGCCCGCGGCGTAGGGGACGAGGGCGGCGACGGAGATCGCGGACACCTGCGCGTATGATACTTGAGCGTGCCCGTCCTCGAAGTACGAGACCGCGACCTCCCCGGCCAGAAGGACACCGCCACTGCCGCCCGCCTTGCCTCCCTGGACGTGCTCCGGGCCCTCGCCGTCCTGCTCGTGCTGGGAAGACACGTGGGGTTCCCCCGGGATGGATGGAACCCCGTGGCCGACGCGCTCCTGCGCCTGTGGGCTCGCGGGGGGTGGATCGGTGTCGATCTATTCTTCGTGCTCAGCGGATTCCTGGTGTCCGGCCTTCTGTTCCGAGAGTACCAGCGGTGCGGCACGGTCAGCGTTTCCCGGTTTCTCATCCGACGAGGGCTCAAGATCTACCCCGCCTTCTACTTCTTCCTTGCCCTCACCACGCTGCGCGTCGTGCTCGCCCATGGCCTCGCGGCCCTGCCGGTGCGGGCCCTGATCAGTGAGGCTCTCTTCATCCAGAACTACGGGCCGGCCCTCTGGTGGCACACCTGGTCGCTCGCGGTCGAAGAGCATTTCTATCTGGGCTCTGCTCTCCTCATCCACTTGCTGACCCGGCGCGCTCGAGGGAACGAGGATCCCTATCGGTCGATGCCGGTGATCTTCCTCGCGGTCGCGGCGGCGAGTCTCGCCGCCCGGTTCCTCTGCGGCCTACAGTCGCCCTTCGCCTATTCCACCCACCTGTTTCCCACCCACCTCCGGCTCGACGGGCTGATGTTCGGGGTGTGTCTGTCGTACCTCTACCATTTCCGACGCGGAATCCTTGCCGCCGTTGTGCGGGGCCGGGAGGGCTGGCTGCTCGGACTGGGCGCGGCCCTCCTCGCGCCGGCGTTCCTCTTCCCGGTCGAAAGCACCTTCCTGATGTACACGCTTGGCCTGACCGGCCTCTACCTGGGAAGCGGGCTGGTGGTGCTGGTCCTCGTGCTGCGCGTTCCTGGGCGGGTATTCCTACTCGATCTACCTCTGGTACCTCATGGTGAGGTTCCTGTCCGAATATGCATTTCGCGTGCTCCTGCACCGTCCTCCACGGTCGCCCCTCGCGGTCCTGGCCTACTTCGTGGGGACGCTGGTGGTGGGAATAGGTATGGCAAAGCTGATCGAGTTCCCCGTCCTCCGATGGCGGGATCGTTTGTTCCCTTCGCGTTCCTCCTCGATGACCGCGGCCCCGCGGGCCAGGGTCGTGTCCACGGTCGCGGAGCAGAACGCTCCCGCTTAGGGCCGATTCACGTCCCCTCGAGCAAGCTGGGCCCGCAGCTTCACGAGGCCTCCGTCCGCCGCTCTCGCCCGACCAGGTGCTCATAGAGGGCCGCCTGTCTCCGCCAGGCGTCGTCGAGGGAATAGTGCCGCACCGCGGCCGCACGGCAGCGCCGGCGAAGGTCCGGGTCGCTGAGAAGTCCCCGCAGCCGCCCCAGGGTGTGTCGCCAGGCATCGGGTGACGTCCCCTCGGCGATCACTCCCACTCGCTCGCCCCCGATGATCTCGTCGAGATCCCCGATCCCCGGCGTGACCACGGCCGGCAGACCGCAGGCCCAGTACTCGCCGATCTTGGCCGGCGACCC
>WNFJ01244318.1_pt1 | contig 10998 bp, 13 predicted proteins | sample 5400461 | NCBI WGS metagenome assembly WNFJ01 (sample SAMN13153349, study PRJNA577476) | soil metagenome | isolation source: 115 cm saprolite on Douglas fir-dominated hillslope | place: USA:California | collected 2013-09-17 | reverse complement strand
TACTCGGAGCAATATCCGCAGGAAAGATTACAGCGCCGGATCACGACCATCTGGGCAAGAAACGGGCTGTAGCGGAGGCGAAAAAACATGCTTGGCGCCGCCGGCGGAGAGAGACTTTTTTGGGCAACCACAGGACCTTTCGCATACCATCGAGTCGCCGGGGGAGCAAGCGGCGTCGATCGAAACAGGGCAGACTTGCAGAATCAGAGCGAGGTGACTACTAGTTACGACGCCGGAGCAGGTCCCACTTTCTGCAGCTTGTATCAAGCAAATTACGATGGCTCATGAATGCGTTGTCCTGGCCGATTGTCCCGGTGCGTTGGTCGAGCTCTGCGGAATCTCGACGCTGGAGCGTCTTTTGCGCACATTGCAGCGCTGCGGAATTGCGCGGGTAATTGTTCTTTCCAGCACGCTTGACCTGATTGAGGCGCACTTGGCCGAACCGTGCAAGCCCCGCGCGCAGCTGGCTCTTACGTTTCGCGACCGGCCAGCCGGACAAGTGACCATTGACCAGATCGCCGATATTTGGCCGGACGCCGCTCAGCTTCTTCTCGTCGTGCGAGGCGATATCGTTTTCGACAGTCGCCTATTGCAGTCGCTCGCGACGCAAAGATCACCCGCGGTCCTAGTCGATTCCGCCGTGCCGTCCAAACTTCAACCGCTGGTGGCTTCGGCCCCAAGCACCATGTGCGCGAAGCTCTGCGGTGCGGCACTGCTGCAACGCGGCTGGGTTTCGACCAAGCGTGGCGCTCTGGAAAAGGCGATTAACAACGGCTTGGAACAAAACGCACTTGCGGCAGTCGATGTCACCGGCCAACCCTCCTACTCCCCGGCCCTGCGGCGAAGGCTCAGGCCGTTTTGGTTTCCGGCGCCGCCTCCGACACGTGTCAAACTAGCGGAGCGCATCCTGCTCAACTCAGTGCAAAAAGGGACCCAGGATTTCCCCGCGCGCATTCACGCCCCCCTCGAAACCTTTCTCATTTCAAGACTTTGCAAGACCGCCATCACGTCTGGTCAGCTCACCGTGTCATGGATAATCTTAGCTTTTGGAACTACGATTCTGTTCGCGACCGGTCATCTTATTGGGGGAATTCTGCTCGCGTTGATCATCGGCATCCTCGATGGTCTCGACGGCAAGCAGGCGCGAATCAAGGTCGAGACATCTAAGACCGGAAAGATCGAGCATTGGTTCGATTCATTCTTCGAGGTGGTCTGGCCGACGGCACTGGCGTATCACTTCCATGTCTCAGGCCAACTACCTAATGCTTTCTTCTACCTGGCGCTACTCATCGTGGCGGAGGCGCTCGACGGCATTGGCAAACTGGGCGTTTACGGACCAGCCGAGAAATTGCTGGTTGAACCCGGCCTTCTCGATCGAATCGTCCGCTTGTTCGGCGGACGGCGCAATATTTATGTCTGGGTCCTTGTGGCTTGCGTTGTTCTGGGCATGCCGGCAAGGGCGCTGATTGTCATGGCAGTTTGGGAAGTCGCAACCGCATTGGTTGATCTCCTGCACTCCTGCTGGATACGGTATGCGCTTCGGCGCCAGAGCTTCCCCTGATCAGCCGTTTAAGTTAGCGACCTAGTGTAGATGCGATACGTTTTGTAGCGCTGCGCTCCGATCGCTTCGAGAAAGCGGTTGATCATGAAATTATCTTCAAGGGTGAGACTGAGTTCTCCGCTAAATCCACGTTTGATCATTGCGTCTTCGATGATTCGCAGCACAAGCATTTCGGCAATGCCGGTCCGGCGATATTTTTCGATGACGCCAAGCGCGATAAGCCGCGCGGTTCGCGTGCGGCTCTTGTAATAAAGGAGTTTCACAAGGCCGATTGGCAATCCGAAAGGCGCAAGGCGGCCGTTGATATGACGCAGGGCGACGTTGATGTCCGGCACACATAGAATGAAGCCCACCGGCTCGTCGCCCACCTCCGCGATGAGCGTGAACTCCGGAATGACGAGCTGCTTGAGCTCGTGCGTCATGAAGTCGAATTCGGCCTCCGTAAACGGCACAAACCCCCAATTCTTTTCCCACGCTTGATTATAAATCTGCCGGAGCCGCCTGCTTTCTTCGCGAATATTTTTGAGATTTCCGGCCCGAATCGTGACCGGCCAACGCTTCTGAAAACGTTCTGCCAGTGGTCGCAAACGCGCCGCCGCTTTTGCCGGGTCCCCAAACCACCAGGCGTACCAATCCTTGGTCTTTGTAAACCCGTAGCACTCGATCAGCTCTCGGTAATACGGTGGATTATGTGAGGTCAAAATAGTCGGAGGGAATTGGAATCCATCGATCAAAAGACCGCACACGTAGTTAGTTGAATAATCGATCGGCCCCATCATCTCGGCGCGACCTTTTTTGCGCAGCCAACTCGCCGCGGCCCGGAACAGCGCTGCGGCAACGTTGCGATCGTCAATGCATTCGAAGAGGCCAAAACAGCCCACATTCGATTGATGCAGCGAATTGTAGTTCGGATCGTCGCTCGCCATAATGCGGCCAACGCTTTCACTCCGGCAGCTGCCGCATCGCGCGAGAAACAACGCCGCGTCACCGTGCTTGTAAAACGGATGCCGCCTACGATCGAGGAATGTCTTCCGTTCGATGATTAAAGGCGGGACCCAGACCGGATCATTCGCATAAATTTGCCATTGAAATTTGATGAACGCATGGCGATCCCGACGCGAGCTGACTTCTGAAATTTCGATCTCCGCCACGACTGTAAAAGACCATCTAGGCCGTCCGGCAGCTGTCGGACCATTTCACAGCCACTTCCAGCAGTGATTCGGACATGTTTTCCTGGCGGATGATTAGATAGACGAACAGTAAATTAAGCGCGATGAGTTCGAACCAGAAATAGTATATTGGCTGGCCGATGAACAGGAGGACGAACAAGACTAACATCCGGCTGTTGGTCATCAATAAACTCCACCACTTGAACGTCGGGCTGGCCAGGTTTCGATAGCGCGTGCCCAGCCAGTTCGGGATTTCGCCTTGGAACAGTTTGCTGGTTGTAACTTTTTCAGATGCGGCGCGAGCATTTCCTGTTGGAGAGTAAAGTTCAAATACAATGCGAGGAGGAACTTGTTCCAGGGCTTGGAACGCCAACTGAGCTCCTGATAATCGGATCGCAGGGACGAGGCAGAATCTAATCCCAGGCGCGCTCGATTTGTGACAAAATAAAGATAGGTGCTCCGGTAATAATCAGCCGCGGCGCCTTGCAAGGCGTGACTGATCCCGGCCGCAAGAGCGAGAAGACAGATCGCAGGCGATGACCCTTCGACGAGATAACGGAGAGTCAAATGCACATAAATACTCAGGAAGCCGAGGTGATCGGCAAGGCTGTCAATAATGCGGCCTTCGCGGCTTTCCCGGTGGGTCAGGCGTGCGAGCTGACCGTCCGCGTTGTCGAGCGCATTGGCGCAAACCTGAAACGCCATGCCCAGAATGTTGATGCGCAAATCGCGATAATAATAAAGATGTCCCGCAACGACTCCGAAGAGGCCGGCGAACAAAGTCACGCCTGCCGGCGTCATTTTGAGCCTCTCGAAAAACTGAGCCAGCCGAAATCCTATCGGCCTGTAAAAATAGAGATCGAGAACTCCCTCGACTTCGCGAGCCTTGTAGGTCCCTTCGACGTGTGGACGCGGCGCCTCGTTGAGTTCCGGCATCAAACTTCAGCGTGAGCGCTCTGAAGCGCCGCGGGGGCGAGCGTGTCCTCGAGAATATTGAGTGCTTCGTCCAGATCCGCGCGCGTATGTTTGGCCGTCACACAAGCGCGGAAGCAGATTCGGTTTTGCGGCACGGCTGGGTAATCCACCGGTGCAACCCACAGACCGCGTCGCCGGAGTTCATGACCGAGCCGGTACATGCGCTCCCGATCACCAATGACAATGGGCATCACGTATGTTGTAGATGCTCCGGTATCAAGGCCGAGGCGGCGAAGTTGCGCGTGAAAGTAATCGGCGTTTTCCCAAAGTTGCGTTCGCAGTTCTGGTTGAGTCGTGCCGAGCTCAAGCGCCTTGAGAATCGCCGCGATCACAACCGGCGGCAGCGCACAGGAGTAAACATACGGATGCGCATAGAAACGCAGATATTGCAGCGTCTCCTTCGAACCGGCAACGAAGCCTCCCAGTGCGCCGAAAGCTTTGGAGAATGTCCCATAAACGAGCGGAACGCGGTCTTCCACGCCAAATTTCTCAGCCGCGCCGCGACCATGTTCGCCACAAGCCAGCATGGAGTGTGCTTCGTCGATAAAAACACTGGCGCCATGAGATTGTGCAACATCAGTTAATTCCTTCAGATTACCGAAATCGCCATCCATGGAATAAATGCCTTCCACGATGACGAGCTGACGCCGTCCTTTTTGACGGCTCAACGCTGTGTCGAGCGAGATCGGATCGTTGTGCTCGAATTTCTCCGTGCGGCATCGCGACAGCACCGCTCCATCACGAAGGCTGAGATGCGAGCGATTGTCGAGAAGAGCCACGTCGGTTTTGCGAAGCAGCCCAGAGATCGTGCCCAGCGCGCCGCCAAATCCGCTGTTAAAAAGCATCGCATCCTCACGGCCGAGAAATTTCGCTACGCGTCGTTCGAGTTCCCGATGCAGATCGGTCATTCCGGAGAGCATCGGCGAACCGCATGCGCCCAGCCCATGGGTCCTGAGCGCTTCGTGCGCAGCGATGAGCACCTCGGGATGATTGGCAAGGCCGAGATAATTGTAGGAGCAGAGATTAATGACGGGACGCGGTTTGCCGCCGTACGTAATCATGGTGCGCGCATCTGCCGTGGCGAGGAGCTCGGGTTCATACAATTCGACCGCCCATGCCCCGACACGCATCCAGTTTGTAAAGCTCGCTGGAGCTTGCAGCGGGTCGTTGCTCTCGCCCGCCAGGAAATTGCTTAGACTGAGTTTTGCCGGGTCCTCGTTCATCAGGCCGTATGCTCCCTGCCAGCAGATCCCATTATCGCGCTAACAACTATCGGGGGCAAAAGCGCCACAGGAATCAATAAAATGATCGACGCGAGCGCGTCGAGCGGCGCTTTCCAGCAAAATTGAGATTCTCGGTCCTTCACTAGACTCCTTACGAAGTTCGGGCCGCCTCCTGCGCGCACGAAGTTCCGTGTCGGGGCAGCCATTTTACCGATTTTCGGATTCTGGACAAGACTTTTAGTGAGACTGGCCGCCCGGCGCCGAGCGCAGCCAGTTTCGCAGACGGATTCTACTTTCGCGTCGTCCGAAAAACGTAATCCCAGAGTGGCGAGCTGATGCCATATCCAACGTGATCATCCTTGTAATGATGGCGGAGATGGTACTGCTTCAACCAGAGCCACAATCCTCGCTTCATGGGGAAGTGGTGCGTCGCGTAATGGAGCATGTCGTAGCAAACGTAACCGAAAAGCAAGCCGGCAAATACACCCGATGCCGAACGCCCGAAAGCTAGCAGAAAAAGGCCGTAGAAGAGAAACGCAAGCGGGACGCTGATGCTTGGCGGCATGACAAGCCGTCGAGCATCATTTGGATAATCGTGGTGAACACCGTGAATAACATAGTGCAGTCGTTTCCCGAAACGCCTCTTCGGTTGATAATGAAATACGTACCGGTGGATGACATACTCGAGGAGCGTCCAGAGGAGAATGCCGAGCAAAAACAGGCCCGCCACCGCCACGATCGACAATTTGCGTTGCCAAAGCGCGACGTAAAGCATGAAGCCGATGACTGGGAGGTACAAGAGCGGTGTTGCCGGATGCACGCGCGAAAAGAACTCCACGAAATCGCTCTCGAACATTCGAACCGTTTCGTTTTTCTTCGAGACGTAAAGCCGCTCCATGGATTTAGACATTATTAAGCTCTGCGCTGAGAGCAACGCCGTTCGCCGCATCGGCTGCCCCGTCTAAAGGCCATGCAGTCCCGCGACTGCGGGATTGTTTCATTCGCTCGACCCGGGAAAAGAGACTGTACCGCTCGTCAAAAATGAACTGGAAGAGTAATCGCGTCCATGACGTGTGACATTTCAGATTATCGTAAAATTCCGGCGCCATCGCGCGCAGCTTCGGCAGATTGTTCCAGGGGATCGAAGGCAAATCGTGGTGCTCGTTGTGATAGCCCATGTTCAGCGCCACGCGATTGATCGGTCCGTAATAACTGAACGTCTCTTGGTCGAAATCATAAGTGTAATGCTCCTGAATCCAGCGAGCACCCACGGGATGCAACCCAATCGAAAAGAAAAATGTCAACGCAAGATAAAGAAACCCAGGCCAACCGCAGAAGTAAACAACGGCTGCGTCATACGCCGCCGCGCACGCGAAATTTACGAAGAACCACCGGTCCCACATTTTGATCGCTTTCAAACGTGGCGGCCGCGTCACTTGGAAAAAAGGAAAAAGCGTCAGCCACAGCGCCTTGCGATACCATTTGTTGCCGACCAGTCGCGCCTCCCAATGATTGGCGAGGTCAGCGTCATATTCGTAATCACCTTGATGCGAATGATGCTTCAAATGATAAACGCGAAAACCCATGGCGCCGGGCGTGAGGTTCGGGAGATCGGCAATGATGGCCACCATTTTGTTCCAGCCTTTGCTCCGGAATATGAGGTTGTGAGTTGCATCGTGAATGATCACGTAATTGGCATGATTAGCGAACGCGCCAATGCAATAAGCGATGAGAAGACTGAGCCACGAATAACCGAATCCCAGTTGGCCCATTCCATACGCGATCGCCGTTTGCATGACCACCAGCGACACAGCGATCAGGGCCGTGTACGGATTGCGCACCATCAACTGCCGAACTTCCGGATGCGCTTTTATAATCGCGCGTGCCCGCGCCGGGTGCGGCTGATCAGAGTCCGACTGATAAAACGCGGCCTGCATACTTTGAAACTAATAGCACAAACGAACGCCCCAACGCGACGATTTTCAAGCCGTTGCGCGGTGCATCCGGCTTTGACGCGTCCCGGCGCCGGATTTTCAAGCGTTTGTTAGAACGATTTTTTGCCGCGAGCGAAAAACACTTCGCAAAGATTTGCCGCTTTGCGCACAATCTGTCTTACATTGGCCATCCTAGGAACGGGCCAGAGAATGGATCTTCCGACAGGCAATTCGACTTTACAACGCACTGATCGTTGGATCGGTGCGCCGCTTTGCGCCATTCTAACCGTTTTCAGAAGAATCTTTGGATCAACGGCGCCGCCAGGACCGCGCCAAGTTCGGCGGATTCTCTTCGTCAAGTTCGCGGAGCAAGGCTCAACCGTTCTCGCCTATCCGGCAATTCGTCGGGCGATCGAGACGGTTGGACGTGAAAACATTTACTTCGTCGTATTCGAAGACAATCGCTTCATTCTCGACGTCATGGAAATCATTCCCGCGGGGAATGTGATAACGATTGCGACGCGGAGTCTCTTTGAACTAACCGCTGGTGCGCTGCAAGCGGTGCTTAAGGTACGGAAAATCGGCATCGACGCCGTCGTTGATATGGAGTTTCTGACACGTTTCTCCGCGATACTGACGTTTATGACCGGCGCCAAATCGCGTGTTGGCTTTCATACTTTTTTTGGCGACGGACCGTACCGCGGCGACTTAATGACGCACCGGCTTTTATACAATCCTCATCTCCATACAAGTCAGATGTTCGAAGCCATGGTTGAAGCATTGACCCGCGACCCCGCCGTACTCCCGACGTTTGACTTTACGCCGTCTGCAAACCAGCCACTCGCAAGATTTCGACCCTCCCTGTCTGAAGTTGCTGAAATCAATGCCCTGTTACAGCGCGAAAATTCTCGTATCGGTTCTGCACCGCTCATCCTGCTCAACCCGAACGCGAGCGACTTGCTGCCCCTGAGGCGGTGGCCGCCTCTGCGTTATGTTCAACTTGCGCGGCTGCTGCTCGAACGTTACCCGGAGTTGTTTATTGGGTTTACCGGTGCGCCGGCCGAAGCCGCTCCCAATAACCAGCTTGCAGACGAGGTCGGTTCGGATCGCGTAATTCGGCTTGCTGGGAAAACGACTATTTTGGTGACGAATGACAGCGGCCCGGCTCATTTTGCTTCGATGACGCCAATTCGGGTCGTCACCTTGTTTGGTCCGGAAACACCGGCACTATTTGCTGCGCGATCGCCAAACGCGACCGCCCTTTGGGCCGGCATAGCGTGCAGTCCGTGCGTGAACGCCTACAACAACCGGCAATCGGTCTGCCGCAACAATCTTTGCGTGCAAGCAATCACAGTTGATGACGTTTTTGAAAAAGTCATCCGCATTTACGATTCTCGTAAGAGCACGACACCAGGAAATTAATTTGCACAATGATGGGTGTGCCAACTGATAGGTCACGACGATTTCGCTTCTTCGCCGCACTCGGGATTGTCTTCCTTACGATCGCGATTCGCCTTCCATCCCTGGTCCATCCCCGGCCCATTGACAGTGAGGCAATGTATTCCGTCGTAGCAAACGAGATCGTCGACGGAGGTCGACCCTACGCTGACGCGGTGGAGCGCAAGCCTCCGCTGCTCTTCTGGACGTACGCCGCAATATTCAAAGTAGCAGGCAAGTTCAATTGGCAGGCGCTTCACATAGTCGCACTAGTGTGGACGCTATGCGCGATGGCGGGCCTCTATGTGATCGGCGCCGAGTTGTTTGATCGCAATATTGGTCTGATTGCCGCGCTCTTCTACGGTGTTTTCCAACCCTGGTGGACGTGGAAGACCCTGGCATTCGACGGCGAGATGCTAATGAATCTCCCTATCATCTGGGCGTGGGCAATCGCGCTCGGCCGCAGTTCATCGCAACTGCGACCCGAACTCTCTGCGGCAGGTGCGCTCTTGGCCGCGGCTTTCCTGCTCAAACAGCCGGCCGCGATAGCAGCAGTTCCCCTCGGCATCTATCTACTCCTCCCAAGCTATAGAGCTAGCCGCGGTTTGACGCGAACGAATTCGATCATTCAGGCAGCTATATTCACGCTAGGATTTTTCGCAGCCCTCGGTCTCGTGACGATTGTGCTTTGGAAGCAAGGCATTTTCCATGAGGCGTTCTACTGGACAATTGCCGATCATGACGTTCCGCATATTTTTTGGCAGAAGGGAATCCTGATTACACTGGCCTTCCTCGCTGCCTGTTTGCCTCTGGCAATCGGGGCGATAATGGCGTGCCGGGACAAGGCTCAGATTTGGGTCGGGAGGACAGCGGAACGAACAGCGCTTTTCGGGCTGCTTACTGCCTCGGCGATTGGCGCCGCAGCAAGCGCACGCTTTTACCCGCATTATTATGTCCAATTGATTCCTCCGCTCGCACTTCTCGCGGCGCCGTACTACACGCGACTTTGGTCCCGGGCAATGCAGCCGCCCCACTGGCTATTACGACCTGGGGTGACCTACGCATGGCTGGCTCTCACGGTTGTAGCGTTCTCAATCGGGCATTGGATGGGGCTCGCTCCGCGACGCGTCCCGTCTGAGGCGGGACGATACTTGTTCACGCATTCGGCCCCAGGCGACAGGATTTTCGTCTGGGGTCAAAATTCAGAAATCTATCTGGACGCTCACAGACGTCCTGCCTGTCGCTACATTACAACCTTTCCGCTCACGGGTTATGTTTTCGGCGGACCGATCCCCGGTTTCGATACGCGTAGCCGGATCCTGCCCGGAGCCTGGAGCACCCTCGAGCGAGATTTTGCGAGGCATCCAGCAACCTACATCGTCGATCTTCAGTCAGACCCGAAGACCGCGGAGCATCCAGTAGGGAACTTTCCGATTCTCGCCAAACTTTTGAAGGAACGGTACCAGCCCGTTGCGCGCACCGCTGAGGGTGTAATTTATCGGATGCGCTGGGTTCCACACCGCGCGGGCGTGTAACTCACTTGTCCGGGACTGCCATGTCCATGGACAGTTTCCATGAGCCATCGTCCTGGCGCTTCCAAATTGTGACATAGCGACCTTCCTCTCTCGTCGACTTATCTTTTTCCGTGTGTTCGTATTTATATTTTCCGGTTTCGTACGCAGTGTTGCCATCTAACCATACGTTTACCGTAATCACGGAGACCTTGATCGGGCGCGTGACACTTTGCATGGCCTGTTTTCGCGCTGAAGAATCTCTTCGTGACCTTTGATGAGTCGTCCACTACGGGGCAGGACGACGCCGTCATCGGCGAAAATAGCCGTGAGCATCTCGGGGTCGCCATTTTCCCAGGCTTCAATCCACTGTGCATTGCCCTTGTCGATCGCACGTTTGGCTTCCCCAAATCTTTCCGAAGCCGCCTCCGGAACGGCTGATGGCTCGTTGGTCTGGGAAGACGCGGCATACGCGGCCAAAAGGATGATGATTGTACCGAGAAGAAATCGCTTCATTTTGAATCTCCATTCGTTAGACGCGCACCTTAGCGGCGTCAAGCCTAGCCCTAGCCAATAGGTGACACGCGCCATGCAGCAAGCATTCGTAGCGGAAGACTGTTCAACGATCTAATCTTTTGCGCATCCACAAATCTGCAATAGTCTTCAAGGTAAAAACCGCACGAAAGGAGCAAGCATTATGGCTAGGTATATCAGTCTTATTCAGTTTACGGAACAGGGCATCCGCAACATCAAGGACACCGTCAAACGCGGCGACGCCGCGATGGCCGAGGCAGAGAAAATGGGCATGAAAATCATCGAGGAATTCTGGACGATGGGCGCGTACGACGTCGTAGTCGTGGTCGACGCGCCCAACGACGAGACCATGAGCGCTTTCATGCTCAAGATTGGCTCACTGGGCAATGTCAAGAGTCACACTCTGCGCGCCTTCCGCCGGAAAGAGATGGAAAACGTTCTAGCGAAGATCAAATAGCTGTTGTTAAGGTCTAAGTTGCCACAGCTCCCCGGGCGATAACACCTCTGATCTGCGGAGAAAAACCAGATTCGAATCCCACATCGCAGTAAATACATAGGTCCACCCCGGCTGGACGTTCACTGTTCTCGAAGTCGGCTCGGCATAGCCTACGTATGGCACTTTGTACACGGTTAAGACATGGCGCCCCGCTGGTA
>WNFJ01754931.1_pt1 | contig 10999 bp, 11 predicted proteins | sample 5400461 | NCBI WGS metagenome assembly WNFJ01 (sample SAMN13153349, study PRJNA577476) | soil metagenome | isolation source: 115 cm saprolite on Douglas fir-dominated hillslope | place: USA:California | collected 2013-09-17 | reverse complement strand
GTACGAGATTCCTCTCCAACAGTTCTTCCAATCCGCGATCGAAACCGCGACCTGGCGGGATTTCTCCTCCGGAATCGGCAAGGCGGCGATCTTTGGCGTGATCATCGCAATCGTCGGGTGCTTCAAGGGGCTGAACACCGAAGGCGGCACCGAAGGCGTGGGCCGCGCAACCACCGAAACGGTGGCGATCTGCTCGGTCGCAGTGTGCTTGGCGGACTTCTTCCTCACCAAGCTGTTTCTCTCTCTATAAATGCGTCACCGAGGACACGGCGGCCGGAAGTTCGAGCGTCCGGCGCAGGGAGCCGAGCTGATCCGCTACCAGCATGTCTCCAAGGCCTTCGGCGCCAAGACGGTATTTGAAGACCTGTCGTTGTCGGTAGCAGAGGGGGAGACCCTGACGGTGATCGGCGGCTCGGGCGCGGGTAAAAGCGTGCTGCTCAAGTGCCTGGTCGGCTTGATGTACCCCGATGACGGTCATGTGATCTTCGAGGGACAGGTGGTCTCGGACTTCGAGGAGGCCGAATTCATTGAGGTGCGCCGGCGGATCGCGATGGTTTTTCAGGGCTCGGCGCTCTTCGATTCCTTGACGGTTGGGGAAAACATCGCCTTTCCCTTGCGAGAGCATTTCCCGAAGATGCCGGAGGAGGAGATCCGCCAGAAAGTCACTCAGAAGCTCGAGATGGTGAACCTTCCCGGAATCGAGTCGATGATGCCCGCCGACTTGTCCGGCGGAATGCGCCGGCGGGTCGGCTTGGCCCGGGCGATCGCCGTCGATCCGGAGGTGATCCTGTGGGATGAACCCACCACCGGTCTGGACCCGGTGAGCACTCGAATAATTGATAAGCTGATCATCTCGATGAAGGAGAAGCTGGGCTGCACCTCGATCGTCGTCACTCACGACATGGACAGCGCGTTCGCGGTTTCCGACCGGATTGCGATGCTGGCCAAGAAGAAGATCGTTCAAATTGGCACGGTGGAGGAGATGAAGAACTCACAGGTACCCGAGGTGCGAGCCTTCTTTGATGCGCGGCTGGAAATCGCCCGCGGATTGATAGGTGCGAAATGACCGAGCCGGCTCCGATGCGCGCCGAGCGGCGCCTGATCATCCGCTCCGGGCTGTTTGTCAGCGGGGCGCTGGTGCTGGCGGGGCTGGTGATTTTTCTGATCGGCAGGGAGAACCGGCTCTTCGAAAGGCACGTCCGTTACCACGCGGCGTTCGAGGCTCGCCGGTCCGACTCGGGGGATTGGACGTTGGCCGAATCAAGTCGATTAACTTTTCCCCGGACATCGAAGACCGCCGAATCGACGTCACGATGGAAATTTCGTCCAGGTTCGCCAACCGGGTGCGGGCGGACTCGGTGGCTCGGATTGGCAGCCGAGGCGTGCTCGGGGACAAGGTGATCGAGATTTCTCTCGGATCGGTGAATGCGGCTCCGATTCCCGAAGGCGGCGAAGTCAAAACCGGCTCCTCGGGAGATATCACTTCGCTCCTGAAAGCCGGCGGAGAGTTGCTCGACAACGCGGTGGCCATCTCTCGAGATGTGCGAGAGGCGGTCTCGATGTACACCGAGCCCGCGCTTCGCCAGGATGTCGCAGGGCTGATCAGAAATCTGCGGCAGATCACCGCCGCGATCGATAGCGGCAAGGGCCTGGTGCATGCGCTGATCTACGACACCCAAGCTACCTCGGACGGCAAGCGCCTGCTTGCAGCCGCGGCCCGCGATGCGGAACGGTTCGATGCCGCAATCAACGAGGTGGAGGGCATCCTCAGGGAAATTCGAACCGGCAGCGGAACCCTCCACGCGTTGGTATACGAGCCCGCGGGGATCAAGGCCGTTTCGGAGCTGGGGGATGCGGCCGGAGAGCTCGCCAAAATGCTTCGGGGTGCGCAACAGAATCGCAACAGCGCGGTGCACCAGCTCTTCTACGGCGACTCCGGAAACCTGTTTGGCGACCTCAGCGCGGCGGCGGCCGACTTGAGAGTGATCATGGCCACGATTCGAAAAGGGGAGGGGTCTCTCGGCGCCCTGATCAACGACCCGACGGTCTACGAGGATCTGAGGACCGTGCTCGGAAACGTCAAACGCAACTTCATTCTCAGGGAGCTGGTGCGCTACAGCATTTCTCACCGGGGTGATCTGGAGCAGGTTGGAAAGCCCGCGGAGACCAAGAAGTGACCGCTGCCTCCGAGCTGAAACTCACCGCCGGGCGTGCTTTCCGCCTGGGGTTTCAACAAGCGGTGTCCCTCTGGCCTGCGACGGTGATGGTGTTCGCGGTCCGCTCGGTTCAGTCACTGGCCGACTTTGCGGTGGCGATCGCGGTCCTGCCCTCGCTCCTCACCCATCCAGACGCGCTGCTCGGGGCCGGAATCGGGACTTCGATCACGGTCTGGATTTTCACTCAAGTCTCCGCCGCCATTTTCATCGGCGGATGGGTTGCCGGTGGGTGGTTTGTTGTCCCACGCCGCCGCAGCGGCGCCAAGATCGCTCAGCTACCTGTTCTGGAGCTCGGTGGTGCAAGTGCTTCGGTTCGGCTGGAGCGTGCTCGCCTTTACCGCAGCGGGGCTGGCTTATCTGCGCTCATTAGTAACCGGGATCGGAGGTCCGGCCAGCGCCGCGGCAATCGCGCTGGCGTTGACCATCGCATTGCCCGTGGCACTGCTGGGGTTGATCTGGATCGAGGTGGCCCTGGTGCGATCGGTGATTCGGGACCAAGGTTACTTGGCGTCTCTGCTCGAGGCAGTCACCGCGATGAGGACGCGACTGGGGACGCTGGTATGGCTGACCCTGCTCTCGGGTGGGATAGCTTGGGTGGCGACGAGCTCGATCTCGGGGATTTTCAGCCTCACCGGGGCGGCGCTCTCCTCCGCGTGGCAGTTGACCCTGGCGCAGCGAGTATCGGTGAGTGTGCTCTCAGCCTTCGTGGTGAGCCTTTTCGAGCTGACCCGGCTGCACGCATTTGGAGCCCTCACCCTCGACGTACTTGCCGTCGCTCCGATCGAGCCACTGGTCGTGCCGATGGCGGAGGTGGTTGTAACGGCGCTGCCGGTCGGCGAACCGCCGGGCTAAACTGCGCGCCGTGGTCCCTCGACCCACAGTCCTCTTCGTCGATGACGACTTGGAGGACCTGAAGTTGATCTCCCAGACTTTCGAGCGACACCTCAACGTGGTGACCGCGTCATCCGGGCCTGAGGCGCTGGTGGTGCTCGAAGAACAGCAAATCGACCTGCTCGTCACCGATCAGAGGATGCCGGGGATGAGTGGGATAGAGCTGGTTCAGGCCGCCCGGGCGAGGGGAATCGACATCCCCACCATCCTCGTCACCGCCTATACCGATCCGCGCGATGTGATCGATGCCATCAATAAGGGAGAAGCTTATCGGTTCATCACCAAGCCCTGGAACCCCGATGACTTGCTGACCAGCATCAAGCATGCGCTCGAGATGGCCCAGCTGCGCAAGGACAAGGAGCAACTGGTTCGCCGACTGCGCAAGCGGATCGACGCGCTCTCGGTCATCTACGAGGTCAGTCGGCAAAGCGCGGCGGATCTACCCACCTACGAGGCGATGATTGAGCGGGTTCTGGAGGCGATCTCCCGGGTCTTGCGGCACGAATGTGGCGCTGCGCTGGTGACCTTGAACGAGAATCGGTCCGCGCTGCTGAGGATCCGCTGCCATGGACCGGTTACCGACCGGGGCCTTCTGTGGGTCAAAGAGACGGTGTTGGCGGACTATCGCCGTCAGTCGGGTTTTCTCCTACCAGAGGACTGCGTGGTTACCAGGGTTACCGGGACGACCGAGGGCGGTCTCGCGATTCCGGTGAGCTTTCCCAGCCAGCTGAGCGTGTCGCTCGTCGCTGGCGGACATCTGATGGGCAGACTTTCGCTCTTCTCGCGAGAAGTGAACGCCTACTCCGCCGAGGACGGTGAGCTTTTGGATGCTCTCGCCAATCAGACTACCGACGCGATTCAGAGCGTGCGCAAAGCGGAGAATGAGGCGAAACGTCGGATCGAGCTGATGGTCGAGTCGATGAACGACGGGGTGCTTCTCACCGACGAGAAAAATGAAGTCGCGATCGTGAATCCCGCGGCGAGGGAGCTGCTCCAATTGGGAAGCCATGCGGAGGCGCTGCTCCCCCGCCGGCTTCAGGAGATGCTCGGGGTTGATTTCTTTGAGCTGGCCAAGGCCTGGGAGTTTGGCGAGCGCACCATGGTGCGGCGGCAAATCCAATTGTTCGAGCGAGCGATCAACTGCAGCTACAGCCCGGTGCTGGATACCTGGTCGATACTGCGCGGAATGGTGATCGTTCTGCGCGACGTCACCGAAGAAAAGAGGCTGGACGAGCGCAAAGAGGAGTTCGTCTCGATCATCAGTCACGAGCTGCGCACGCCCTTGACCTCAATTTCCGGGGCGCTCGATCTGGTGCTCAACGTTCTGGGCGGCTCGATGAACGAGCGGCAGCGGCGGTATCTGGCGCTGGCCAAGGACTCCGCCGATCGGCTCAACGGGACGGTAGATGACTTGTTGGATCTCTCAAAGTTTGCGAAGGGCCGTCTGAAGATGTCCTTTGCTCAAACCGGGCTGGACGAGCTGATTCGAGCAGCCCTGGACAAATACGATGCCGCATTGACCGAGAGGCGCGCGCAGGTGTTCGCCGATCTGCCAGCAGGCGCGCTGAGCCTGGTCGCGGATGCGAACCGCCTCGGACAAGTGTTCAACAACCTGCTCACCAATGCGGTCAAATTCATGCCCGAGGAGGGACAGATCCGGATCGCTGCGCGCACCGTTGCCGCCACGCCTGGATATGTATCGGTCAGGTTCTGGAACAGCGGAGAGAGCATTCCGGAACCCGACCTGGAACGAATCTTCGACAAATTCGAGCAGGTGCGCAGCACCCGAACCCAGAAGATGCGCGGAACCGGGTTGGGTCTGGCGATTTGTCGAAGCATTGTCGAATCCCACGGCGGTCGGATTTGGGCCGAACCGTGCGCCGACGGCGCGCAGTTTGTGCTGGTGCTGCCGCTTCAGCCTCCGCAAGAAGCTTTGGACTCTTCGCTGGCCGGACGCAGCCCGCTCGGTTTGCTGCGGAGAACCATTTTGGCGGTGGATCAGGCCTGGGAGCGGGCCAGCGTCATCAAAGCAATCCTTTTGCCCGAGCAACATAAGATCTTCGTCGCGCCGTCGGCTGAAGCGGCGCTCGGGATGATCAGGGACCATCCGCCGGATTTGATCATCATCGACTCTGAGGAGGTGCCGAGCGTGAAGGCGCATCGGGTACTGCGCGCGATTCCGATCCTGCCGCTCGAGAAGCCGTTTCGACCGGAACAATTGCTCTCCGCGGTAAATCAGCTGCTGCAGTCCCCGATTCCGCCCTCATCGGCCCCGCTCGCCGACGCGCAGAAACCGATCAGCCCTCGGCCTGAGCCAGCCGTCCCACCGTACTCCGGATTCGAGGATCTGCGAGAGAAGGCGATCGAGCGCGAGCTTCAAAAGCGCGCGGCCAACCAGCGAGCGTTTGCCTTTTGCTGCTTGGACCTTCACAACCTGAGGGCATACAACGATCACTACGGCTTCGCGAAGACGACGGGGCTGATCCGACAGACCGGAGATCTCCTGCACGAGATCATCAGCAAGTTCGGATCGGACGACGACTTTCTCGGTCACGTCCCGGGAGATGATTTTGTCTTCATTACCGCGCCGGAATCGGTCGACGGCATCTGCTACCGGACGATCGCCGCCTTCGACCGAATCATGCCGCTCTATTACGACCAGCCGGACCGAATCCGAGGCTACATCGAAGCAAAAGATCGAACGGGCGAGCAGCGCCAATATCCGCTCCTCTGCGCATCGATCGTGGCGGTGCTCTGCGATGGACAGTCAGCCGACCATCAGCAGTTGGCTCGTCAAGCCACCGAGCTGAAGCTGCGGGTTAAGGAGCTGAAGGGATCCGTTTACTTGCGCAGCGATCGGGAGCAGGCGATTCGTTCGATGTCGATTGCCTGAAGCCGGAATGCGGATACTCGGATTTCATCATCTGGCGATCTTCGTTCGTGAGCTGGAGCGACTAGCGCTGTTTTACCGCGAGGTGCTCGGGCTGTCGGAAATGGCGCGCCATCAGCGCGAGGACGGCACGCTCCGCAGCATCTGGCTGGCGATCCCCGGCGGCGGGTTCATTGCTTTGGAGGAAAACCCCGACCCTTCCTCCGCCGCTCTCCGCCGCGGATCTTCGGGGTTGGCACTCCTGGCGTTGGGGATCAGTGCCGCCGACCGCAAGCGAGTCACCGAGGAACTTGCACGACGGGGCATCGAGATCGTCAAGCAAACGGATTGGACGCTGTACTTCGATGATCCAGAGGGCAACCACTTGGCATTGAGCCATCATCCCTCGCCGCAGACTACAACGGCAGAGTAACGTAATAAGCGAAGCGGGCTCGCCCGACGAGAAGCAGCACGCTCTTCGCTGCGCGGGCCGCGATCAACGCCTCCCGGAACGAATCCAACGTGTTCGTCCGCTGGTTGTTGACCTTGAGCACCACATCGCCCGACACCAGGCCGACCCGCGCGGCGGGCGACCCACGGCGCACGCTGTTGATCGCCAGGCCGCTTTTGGCGGTCTCGACCCGGATCCCGAGCCGATCCCACGCCAGCGATTCGGCGAGCTTGGGTGGAAATTCCACCGGCACAACCGAAATCGTTTTGGCGGTTCCCTTATGGAGCAAGGTGAGCGGCACCGGCGTTCGCGCGGGGTAGCCACGCATCCGAACGTTGAAGTCCTCGGCGTCCTCGACCCTGGTGCCTGCCACCTCTTCGATGATGTCCCCCGGCTGGATGCCTGCTTTTTCCGCCGGACTTCCCGAGTCCACGCCGGTGACCACCGCGCCATAATTGCGGTCCCATCCCAAGGAGCGAGCAACCGACGGATTGATTCCTTCGGCGTCGATCCCGATCCACGCCGGGCGGACTTTTCCAAACTGAGTCAGCTCGGAGACGATCCGACGCACCTTGTCAGCCGGAATGGCAAATCCAATCCCCTGGCCACTGGCGTAGATTGCGGTGTTGATCCCAATCACGTCTCCGTCGATGTTCAGCAGCGGTCCTCCCGAGTTTCCGGGGTTGATCGACGCATCGGTTTGGAGAAAGTCGTTGTAGACGCGGTCATTGGCTTTGAAGCTTCTGCCAATCGCCGAAAGCACGCCGACGGTGACGGTCTTCTGGAGACCGAACGGGCTGCCAATCGCAATCGCGGTTTCACCGATCATCAGGTCGGAGCTGGTTCCTAACTTGGCGATCGGGAAGGGTCCCTTGCCCAAGACCTTGAGGACCGCGAGATCGTTGTCCGCATCGGCACCCAAAACCTCTGCTTCGAGCTGGCGTCCGTCGGCAAGCACGACGTGAATCGCCGACGCTCCCCGGATGACATGATCGTTGGTGACCACCGTGCCATTAGGGTCGAGGATCACTCCGCTGCCCAGGCTTTCGACTGAACGGCGGCGCTCGCGGCCGATGCCAAAAAACTCGAAAAAGGGATCCGAGGATCGCGAATCGATGATCTGCTCGGTTCCAATGTAGACCACGGCAGGCGAGACTTTCTGAACCACGTCCACCACCGCCCCTCGGCGGTGAACCAGGTCCGCCATCGCAGGCTGGACCCACGCCGCGCACATCGCGCCGACCCATGCACACATGCTCTTCATGGTGAGCCTCACTCTAAACCGATGGCCTGCTCTAGGATAACTTCGTGTTTCAGCTTGCGGTCGCGCTTTCTCTGTCGGTTCTGGCAGCAGGCGAGTCTTCCGAGGCAGACGTTCGTACGGTCGCGGACTCGTATTTGCGCGCGTTGACTGGCAGCGGAGACGATCGGGCTCGCGAGCTGCTGCTCGGCGGCGCGACCATGGACGCGCAGATTTTCAGCCTCGACAGCGCGAGAATCGTCTCGAAAGATCCGCTGCGGCGGGAAGAGGGAAATCTCGCAACCGCGCTCGAGCTGATGCGCGAATTGGACCGAGCGGGTCGTCAGGCTCGGACCCGGATGATGAAGGGGGGAGCCAAGAGCCATGGGGACGAGATGGGCTATACGGAACTCTCGCAGGCGGAGGCCTCGAAGCTGCTTGCGCCGACTCGGGAGAAGGCACAGAAGTTTCTGAAAGCGTGCCCGGTGCTCGCCTACCTCACTCGGGTGGGCAAAGAGCTGTACTGGCACCCCCGAAATCCAATGCGGGCCTTGCTCCACGAAGCAGGCGATGGCGGGCAGTATCGGGTTGAGCTGCATCGCTTCAGGGTCGAAAGTCTCGAAGGTCCGTCGAAAGCTCCGCGGCAATGGCCGCTGCGGGTACTTCGCTTTCGCAGCGGCGGGATCGACACCGGTTGGCGCATCCTGCCCGCCTCGGACTGGAGCGTGGAGTAGCGTCCACTACCAGCGAAACACGACTTTTCCGAAACTGTCGTTGCTGGCCATCCTCGCGAAGCCTTGCTGTACTTGATCCATCGGAAACACTGCATCGATCACCGCTCGAAGCCGGCCGGATGAGAAATGGGGAAGCAACTGCCGCTCGAAGGCGCGAGCGACGATAATTTTCTCCTCGAGCGATCGACTGCGCATCACCGTGCCAATCAGTGTCATCCGTCCGTGCATGATGCTTCCAAGATCGAGCTCTGCCTCGGTGCCGGCCATCAAGCCGACCAGGGCCACGCGCCCGCAGCGAGCAGAGGCGGCGAAGGTCTCCCGCAAGTAACTCCCTCCGACCAACTCCAGGGTGACATCGGCTCCGTGGCCAGCGGTGAGGGAGCGGACCTGTCCAGCAAATCGCGGAGGACTTTCGCGGGAGAGGATTGCGTGTGCAAGCCCCAACTCCGTTTGGCAGCGCTTGAGCTTTTCGGCGGAGCGAGAAGTTCCAATCACCGTCGCCCCCATCAGCGCGCCGATCTGGATTGCCGCGGTCCCTTGGCCTGGAGGACAATCGCGTCGAGAGCGGTGGCGAACGCTTCGGGCAGCGCGGCGGCCTGCTCGAAATCCATCCCGCCGGGGATGGGAACGGTTTCGCGCTCGTGAGTGACGAGAAATTCCGCGAAGGCTCCTCCGCCCACCAATCCCATCACCCGATCGCCGATTTTGCGGGACAGGACCGCCGGGCCGCTTTCGATAATCTCTCCCGCGTACTCGAGGCCCGGAATGTCCGGAGGCGCTCCGGGCGGCGCGGGATACCTCCCCATGCACTGCAACAAGTCCGCTCGATTCACCGCGGTCGCTCGGACCCGGACGGCGACTTCCCCCCGACCTGGCCGAGGTTGCTCGGTCTCCTGAAGCCTGAGCACCTCCGGGCCGCCCTTGCCTACAATCCGCACCACTTTCATTTTTCACCCAAGAATGCTCTATAAATTGTGATGGCGCGTAAGTTTCCCTGCCCTGTCTGCAAAAAGGAAGCGCTCCCTCGGGCCGAGAACCCGGCCTATCCGTTTTGCGGCAAGCGTTGCCGGCTGATCGACTTGGGAAAGTGGCTAGGGGAAGAGTACAAAGTGCCCGACCAGCAAGCAGAAGAGACCGAGGACGAGTTGCCGGTCCAGACGCCGCCCGATGACAACTCGCCGCGACAAAACTAGGCCCGGCGATGGGCTGTGCGATCTGCACTGCCATCTGCTCTACGGCTTGGGCGACGGCGCTCGGACGTTGAACGAGAGCTTGGAGATGGCCCGGATCTTGGTGGACCTCGGCTTTTCGGAAGTTGCGCCCAGCCCGCACGCGCGCAGCGAATATCCACCCAGGCCGGTGGCGCTCGAGCGCTTGGCCGAGGTTCAGAGCGCCCTCACCGAAGCGCAGATTCCTCTGGCGCTCTCGTCCAACGCGGAGAACTATCTCTTCGAGGATCAGTTTCTTCAAACGCTCGGAACGGCGGAGGCCCGTTTGCTGGGGAAGGGGCCCTACCTGTTGGTGGAGCTGCCCTACACCGCTCCGGCGCCGACCCTGTTGGATCTGATCTTTCAAATGAGGCTCAAGGGCGTGCACCCGGTGTTCGCCCACCCGGAGCGATGCCTCGAATTCCAGCGAAAAGGGCGAGCCGCCGAAGCCGTGGCCGCGGGAGCGCTGTTGCAGCTGGACATCGGCGCGCTGATTGGCCGCTATGGGCGCGGAGCCAAGGCGCTCGCCACTCAGCTTTTGGAGGAAGGGCTCTATGCGCTGGCGGCGACCGATCTGCATTCGCCCTCGGGCGCGCGCGAATGGCTCGAGCGCAGCCTGTCCGAGCTGCGACGCCGGATTGGCGAGCGGGGGTTCCACGCTCTGATCAACGATCAGCCGAGGAAAATTCTCGCTGGAGAGTCTCTGGTCTAGAGCGGAACCACAGGTTATACCGACCGCGGTGAAACGCGCCGTCAAGCTCCTGGTCAGCCTGCTTCTCACCATTGTATTCGGGTGGTGGGCGTTTCGAGACACCAACTGGCGGGAGCAGTGGGAGAGTCTGCGGAGCGCCAACTACGTGTGGCTGATTCCCTATTTCGGCGTTCTGCTGTGCATCCACATCTTTCGCACGCTGCGATGGGGTTTTTTATTATCCGGGATGGAGAGAGTGAGCTTTCGCAGGCTCAATGAGGCGGCCGGAATCGGCTTCATGATGTTGCTCGTCCTGCCGTTTCGCCTGGGAGAGTTCGCACGCCCGTTTCTGATCAACCAGCGCAGCTCGATTCGGCGCAGTGCCGCCATGACGTCCGTGGTGTTGGAGCGGATCGTGGATGGTATTTTCATTGCCGTCCTGCTGCGAGTGCTGTTGTTCTTCGTCACCGAGCAGACCGACACCGTTCGCTTTGCACGCTGGGGCGCCAACGTGATGTTCGCGATCTTCGCGGGCGGCCTGGCGTTCCTGCTGTTTGCGCTCTGGCATCAACGGCGAGCGGTTGATCTGGTGCGAAAGAGCCTGGGGCGCTTTGCTCCTCACCTGGCCGACAAGGCCGCGGAAATCGTCGACGCTTTCGTCGGAGCGATGCGCCAGCTGCCCGGGAAGGGGGCAGTGCT
>WNFJ01680351.1_pt1 | contig 11000 bp, 9 predicted proteins | sample 5400461 | NCBI WGS metagenome assembly WNFJ01 (sample SAMN13153349, study PRJNA577476) | soil metagenome | isolation source: 115 cm saprolite on Douglas fir-dominated hillslope | place: USA:California | collected 2013-09-17 | reverse complement strand
CCAGCAGATGGCAATCACCGCCGTAGGCAGCAGGGAGGCGCGCACGCATTTTCGTGTACTTCAGCGTTTCCCCCATGGGCACAGCTTATTGCTCCTGCAACTGGAGACAGGTCGTACACACCAGATTCGTGTACACCTGAAAGCAATAGGCAACCCGATTGTAGGCGACCCTGTCTATGGACCAGGTAGGAAAGGGCAGGGCTTGACGCTCAAACGCCCATTTCTTCATGCCTATCAACTCAAGTTTACTCATCCCACCACAAAGGTCGTGCTGGAGTTAGAAGCGCCGCTTCCCGCTGATTTGCAGGCGATTCTTGAGCAGAAGGACTTCTTATAGCCGTAGACTATCAATCATTATATGGAACCACAACCTGCTGCTCCTTGATGGGATGGACGTTTAGGAGAATGTAAATATTGGGAATCCGTGGGCAAAAATGTGGTAATCCAATGGGTGAGCAAGTGAAATGTTGTATGTACTGTTTTTCCTCATTGTTAGGATGAGAAAATGGCAGACACTACTACCTTGGATGATTGGTTACAGGCAAAGCACAACAACTGGAATACACCGGCCAGCTTGATCAATGAGTATGTACGGAAGGCAACAGGGAGTGCCATTGCTCAAGCGAGCCGCGTCGTTCTTGGTGTAGATAACGAAGTCTATGATGTGACAACTACCGGTCATCACTGACTCATCGTCAGAATTTCGCACAAAGGTGATCCTCGTTTCGAGGCTGAACGCTGGGCGTTGAATACCGCGCGTCTTGCCGGTGTACCAACGCCCCAGGTGCTCTTAGTTGAGCAAGCTGAATATGATGGCATTCCCGTCACATTCTGCATCGAAGAAAAGGTATCGGGCAAACCGCTTGACATGCTTCTCAAAGAAGGGGTTACGAGCGACTTGCGCAAGGCCATTGACCAGATCGGAGAGGTGTTAAGCCTGCTGCATAGCGTGAGAGTCGATGGTTTCGGCTACCTTCAGCCAGACGGAAAGGGCCAGCAGACATCCTTTGCTGAAATAATGCTTATGGCGAATGAACGGCAAACTGAGTTGTATGAGACAGCTTCGCTCTGGAATGTCCCGGCACGAAAGATCAAGGCTTCCCTGGAATTATTGAACACGCATCGTGAATTGTATCAGTTTCATACGCCTGTCCTCGTGCATGGCGACTTCGGACCGCAGCATATCTTCGTAGAAGGGGGCCTGATTTGCGGTGTGATTGATATGCAGGACTGTTCTGGGAACCACCCTGTCTTCGATTTTGTCAGCTGGGATGCGTATTGGAGCGAACTTGTCCCAACGAGCAAGCTTCTCGTCTCATATGGAAACCCAAATGTCTATACGGAGAGCTATGACACCCTTTTTCACCTCGTCTTGCTCCGAGAGTCGCTCATCATGCTCATGGTTCATGCGGCGCGTAAGAACCCAAACGGTATTCAAGGCTTTATAACCGAGATGGAACGTGCTTTGAGGTATTTTTCTAATGTGAGCTAAACACCACTTCCAGGCGTCCTGAGCATTTTGAAGCGGTAGTCAAACATATAGCTACTCACTTTAAGAGCGTGAAGGATGTGGCACGTGGCCAATGCACAAGCATATCATCCCGCATGTTGGGATGATATGCTTGTAGCGCTCTTATTACTGGCCTTTGCCTGCGTTGGCGAAAAGGCTCAGGTTTGTTTGTTTCGTGGGATAGACGGTCAACTCGGCAATGTCGACGTTGCCTGGCTGCTCAAGCACCTGGATGACGACCAGCGCGATCTCCTTGGCCTGTAACGGGTCTAGCTGCTTGATCGCTTCGGCGATCCCGGGTGGATAGCCCGCCACTTCGGCGAATTCGGTTTCGACTGCCCCCGGCTCGATCGTCGTGACACGGACGCCTTGCTGGCCTACCTCCTCACGCAGTGCTTCAGCGATGGCGCCCACGGCGAACTTACTGCCACTATAGACTGCTCCTCCCGCCGTGACCGAGCGACCGGCGACAGAGGAGGTCACCACAACGTGTCCGCTGCCATGCTTCAGCAGTTGCTCCACACCGTACTTCAAGGTCAACAACAGGCCGTACACGTTGGTGTCGAGCAGATTCTTCCAGCGTTGGGGATCGCCATCGACAATGGGTGAGCGGTAGCCAAAGCCAGCATTCGCAATGACAATATCGAGCTTTCCCCAGCGTTGCACAGTCTGATTCACCAGTTTCTGGACATCCTCTGGCTTACTCACATCGCCAGGCACGATCACTGGCTCCTCGCTCCCCTTGCCTGCCAGCCGCTGCGCAAGCGCTTGCAAGCGGTTCTCGCGCCGCGCGAACAGCGCGACACGCGCCCCACGTTGCACCAACTCCTCGGCGATGGCCTCTCCAATCCCACTACTTGCACCCGTTACAATCGCGACTTTTCCTCGCAGATCGGTCGCTTGTTGTTGCTCACTCTGCATATTTCCTCCTAAAAATGGGAACTCTTCAGATACCCGTGCATGGCCGCTGGCGCATTGCCGAAGACAACGAGGTTACTGAAAAGCTACCCAAAAGTGTTCTTAAAACGTTTCTGATGAGGACATTGCCTCACTCAAAGGCCCAGTCGGCAGGGTTTCGGGCCACTACCAGCTGACGCGCCTCGACCTCTCTGGTCCTAGTCTAAGGAGGAAATGTCATGAAAACGTAATGAGCATCGTCATAGAAGCATCCTGGATAGTGGCCTGAAACGCTGACCCGGATAAGAGCAAGAATGGGCTTGGGAGGAAGCATACCGGCCAGAGCGAACTCCGACCGAGCCGCAGAGCATTCCCCTGAAACGGGGAAAGGATTGAACGAATATGCTCAGTCGAGAAGCATCGTGTTCGAACCTTCAACCCGATTGAGGAGACCATTCCAATTCGGGGGCGAACTGCTTACTTCGTTTGCCCTTGAATTAGAATGGCCTCCTAAAAATGCAAGCCCTTATGAGTTGGCATCCCTAGAAGTCGAACCAACACCAGCTACGACGTAGTGTCGCTGATCCAGTACTGATGCGGTCAGCCATGGTAGGAGTCGGCGAGAGCGGTGAACGCGGCCTTGGGTTCCCAAGCCATGTCGGGGTAGGAGTGGCCAGGACGGTCTTCGAGCACCTTGACCACGCCATAACTGGCCATGTCCAGGTCCGCACGAGGGTCGCGGCGGTGCGGCAGATGGTAGGATGCGAAGGTGTTCGCGAACGCGGTGTCGACGCCTTCGGCGGTGAAGATGGCCAGCAGCTCGCGCAGGTAGGTGGCCTGCTCGGCCTCGTCACGGATGTAGTCGCCGTCCAGCCGGCTCGGTGTGTTGTCGTCGTATTCGACGATCATCCCGCCACTGGCGCCCTTGTCGGCCGCGCCCTGGAAGGTGGCACAACCGAACTCGGTGATCGCGACGGGCTTTCCCTGCGCGACGAGGGCACGGATGTCATCGCGGTATCGGTCGGCGACCGCGATCGACCGATAGGCGTCGACCGAGATGAAGTCGAACAGCGTCCAGTCGACGCCCTCGAACGGTATTGAGGCGTAGCTGATCTTTCCATCGAACCGCTCACGGACGCGAGCCTCGGCCTTGCCGAGGAAGTCGTTGATGCGAGTCGGGATCTGCGAAAAGCCTCTCGCGCAGGCGATGTGGCGCGGCCAACAGGTCGAGCCGGTCCTTGAGGGTATCGCCGGGCAGGAACCCCACAGTGAACAGGCTCAGTTCAGCGCCAGTGACGAAGACGACCTCAGCTCCCTGTCGGCGTAGCCGCTCGGCACGCTCGGCGCAGTCGGCGAGGAAGTCGAGCAGCTCGTCGGTGGTCAGGTCACATGTGAACGGTGAGAACCAGACCTCCAAGCTGGCGTCGGCGGCGTGGATGGCAGCGATCTCGAGTCGGTCCGCGTTGCCGCCAGTGATGCGCACCGCATTGCAGTGCAAGTCGTCGTGCTGTCCCAGCAGCATATTCTCAGGCTTTACATCGCGGTGGATCAACTTCTCGTTATGAGCATATTGCAGTGCATCCGAGACCTGTCTCACATAACTCATAATAGTATCGTATGGTATGCGCGTGCCAATGGGATAGCGCTGGCGTAGTGAACCGTGGGAAGCGTACTCCATCACCAGAAAAGGCACGCCATTCTCAACTTCAAAATTGAGCACGCGCACAATATGCGGATGCGCCAGGCTCACCAGCTTCTGTGCCTCCGTCAGAAAGTTTTTCACTTCCTCATCTCTCGGAACGATGCGCAGCACTTTGATAGCTGCTTGACTCTTGAGATAGAGGTGCTCGCCCCGGTAGACCTCGGCAAAGCCCCCTCGTCCGAGCAGGCTCATCAGGCGATACGTGCCAAGCTGTTTTCCTACAAGATCAGTCATCTTCGATATCCTCATCCTCTCGCGGCAGGTTCTAGTGGCATTTTCTCTATCAGTCGTGGAGAAAGCTCTGTCGCATTTAGCATAGCATATCACATTAAATGCGGGTACAATGTTGACCGCGTAACAAAAAGGATGTGAACATAGTAACCCCTTTTCGTAGGTACTATAAACGCTGCTGGTAGCATAAGTTTCAGTGAACGCTATTTTTATGGTATACTGGCCTCGTTCCGTCTGCTGTATTTGTGCTTGATGGAGTGTTTGCCCATATGACTCAGACAATTGATGAGAGTCGCGCACAACTCATTGCGAATCTGCAAGAGCGGGCAGAAGAGCTGGCACAACTCAACCGTATCGCGATTGCCCTCACCTCCGAATTTGACCTGCAACGCCTGTTGCAGATGATTACTGATGCTGCTCGTAACGTGACTGCTGCCGAGTATGCCACGTTCTTTTTGACACCAGGGCTTGCAGAGAAACAGGCTGATAAGCCAGTGCATAAGGTCATTTTTAACCTTGCTGCCATCTCTGGTGCAACACCTGCGATTGAGAAGCACTTCAGACTTTTGGGGCCAGTCGAGGGTAGAGGTATCCTGCATCCAGTGTTCTGGGAGGGCGAGTCGATTGTTGTGGACGATGTGCATCAGGACCCACGTTATGTCGGCGTACCACGGGGCCATATCCCTGTGCGGAGCTTTCTTGGAGTCCAGCTGCGTACCCGTGAAGAAGCCATTCTGGGAGCATTTCTGATTGGCGATACTCACCCTGGTCGATTTACTGCTCGCCATGTAGAGTTGATCGAAGCATTAGGCGCCCAGGCCGCAGTAGCGATTCATAATGCCCAACTGATTGCTCGTGAACGTCACGCCATGGAAGAACACGCGGCCCGTCTGGAGAGCGAAGTTCGTGAGCGCACTGCTGAACTGGAACGACGTAACCAGGAGTTGAGTAAGTTTGCCACCGACCTTCAAACACTCCATCACGAACTCACCGAGGCTCAGAAACGGCAGATGCTTGGCGACGAACGCCGTCGTATTGCCCAGGAGTTGCATGATCGGGTGCAGCAGACCCTCTTCACGATTGGCCTGAAAGCCGACTGGGTCCTGGAACGTCTCCCTCCTGGCTTACCACTCGTTCGCCCTCTGCGCAGCATCGAGCAGCTTGCCTCCCTCGGTACAGCACAGGTGCGAGATGCCATTTTTGCGCTCTCTTCATCCGCGAGGCAGGAGGGTGGGCTGGTGAGCATGCTCTATACGTTGATACACGATCTGAGGGAGTCAACCTCTATCGAATCTGATCTTGTTGTCGCTGAATGGACCGTAACGCTGCCATCACATATTGAAAATGCACTCTTTACCGTTGCCCAGGAAGCTCTCTCCAATGTGCGCCGTCATGCTCAGGGGACGACGGTCATTGTCACTGTGCAGATCACCAGTGAGCAAGCTGTGCTGGTTGTGCAAGACAACGGCATCGGTCTCTCACCCTTAGTACTCCAGACCTATCGTGCCAATGCAACCCATCTCGGCCTCACGGGCATGCATCGCCGCCTTGAAGATCTGGGCGGGCAGTTTTTGCTGACCAATGGGGAAGAGGGAGGCCTAGTTGTGAAGGCTGTAGTGCCACTATGATTCGCTTACTCATTATCGATGATCATGAAATGGTCCGCGAGGGGCTGAAGGCGATGTTAGTTGCGGAACCGGACTTTGCGATTGTGGGGGATGCAGCGAATGCTGAACAGACACTTGAAATGATCGAGCGCCTGCGTCCCGATGTGGCCTTGCTCGACATACGCCTTCCAGGCATCAGCGGCATTGACCTCTGTCGCATTATAACGAGTCAATATCCGCAAACGGCAGTCATAATTCTCACTACGTTTACTGATGAAAGCCTGGTAGCACAATGCATTCAGGCAGGAGCGCGTGGTTTCATTGTCAAAGACATCGAGCGTTTCGACCTCAAACGCTCGATTCGTGCCGTTGTACGGGGTGAAGCAGTCATTGATCCCAAAGCGGCTGTTGCAGTCCTGGCCCAACTTCGCCGTGCAATGCAGGTGAACCAGGAGCCGTCTCCTGAACCCCTGAGTACTCAACAAATTGTCATCCTTCGCCTCATTGCTCAGGGGCTTTCCAGCCGCGAGATTGCTACTCAGCTCTACCTCAGTGAGAATACCGTGAAGGGCTATGTACAGGAAATATTACACCGCCTTAGTGTGAAGAATCGTACCGAGGCGGTCATGGTGGCAGTGAAACAGGGGTGGCTGTAATCTCGCACGCGAAATATCACTGGTGAGGCACTAAAATACGGGAGAACCCCCCTTTTGTATATACCAGATACCTCCTTTTGGGGGTAACGCCTGTTCCAGTTGTAGCCTATACTGTTACATATCGGGGTACTGCACACCCTGAAATGTATTCCACCCGGACCGTCCTGGTGTCTTTTTGTCCTGATGAAGCGCAGGAACGTGCACATCCACGACTACTGGAGGTGATATCTTGATACCTGGTTCCTTCGATTACCTGGTGGCGAACAGCATTTCAGAAGCTGTCGCCTTACTGGACCAGCACGGCGACGACGCCAAAATTCTGGCAGGTGGCCAGAGTCTCATCCCCCTCTTACGTTTCCGCCTTGCCGGGCTATCGGTCCTGATCGACATCAATCGCATCGCCGCACTGGACTACATCCAGGAAACGGATGGTGTATTGCGTATTGGTGCCCTTGCCCGCGAAGCAGAACTGGATAACTCCAGCCTCATCCGCGGCCGTTACCCTATCCTGTTCGATACTTCTACCAGTGTAGCTGATCCTGTAGTGCGAAACTGGGCCACCGTCGGTGGCAACCTCGCCCATGCCGACCCCGCCAATGATCATCCCGCGACCATGGTGGCATTAGGAGTGCAGATCGTGGCCGTCGGCCCGGCGGGTGAGCGCGTCATAGCCATTGACGACTTTTTCGGCGCTACACCTTTTGAGACGACGCTGCACCCCAATGAACTCTTAACCGAGATGCGCGTCCCGGCGCCCACCGGGCGTAGTGGAGGAGCTTATCTCAAGCTGGAGCGGAAAGTCGGTGACTATGCCATCGCTGGTGTAGCTGCCTACATCACCTTGAGCGACAATGGACAGGTGAGCTATGCAGGCATCGGACTTACCAATGTCGGGCAGACCACCGTCAAGGCGCGCGACGCCGAACAGTCGCTGCTCGGCAAACAACTGGATGATGCCAGCATCCATCACGCCGCCGAACTTGCCGCTGCCGCTGCGCAGCCAGTGAGCGATACGCGCGGTCCCGCCGCCTATAAACGCGCCATGGTACGCACGCTCACGGTTCGCGCATTGCGCAAGGCTCTTACTCGCGCCACAGGAGGGAATTAATTTGAGCACGCATCATATCAGCGCCACCATCAATGGCGCCGTCTACGAAAGCGACGTCGAAGCGCGCCTGCTCCTCGTACACTGGCTGCGTGATGTCCTGCGCCTGACCGGCACCCACATTGGCTGTGATACGACCAGTTGCGGCGCCTGCACCATCCTCGTCGACGGCAAAGCTACCAAATCCTGCACCATGTTCGCTGTGCAGGCGCATGGCCGCCAGCTCATGACCGTTGAAGGCCTGGAGCAAAATGGTAAACTGCATCCCTTGCAGGAAGGTTTCCACGAGGAGCATGGCCTCCAATGTGGCTATTGCACGCCTGGAATGATGATGACCAGCCTGGCGCTCCTGCAGCGTAACCCTGACCCCACCGAGCAGGAGATCCGCGTTGGCATCTCGGGCAACCTGTGCCGCTGCACCGGCTACGTCAACATCGTCAAGGCGATACAATACGCCGCGCAGAAAATGCAGGCCGCAGAACAGGTTCCGGTAAGCGCCGGAGAGGGAGGCGAATAATGGCGACCGAAGTACATGTCCATCGCCTGGGAGAGCCATACAAGCGTAAAGAAGATGCCCGTTTCATTCGCGGGCAGGGCCAATACGTCGATGATGTACAGTTGCCCGGAATGCTCTACGGCGACATCGTGCGCAGTCCTTACGCGCACGCGCTCATCAAAAATGTCGACATCAGCGCGGCGTTGAAGGTCCCGGGCGTATTAGCGGTCATCACCGGCAAAGACCTGGATGCCGCTGGATTGGCCTGGATGCCCACACTTTCTGCCGACACCGAGGCCGTGCTGGCCCTGGACCGCGTCCATTTCCAGATGCAGGAAGTCGCCTTCGTCGTTGCCACCAGTCGCTACGCTGCAGCGGATGGCGTTGCCGCCGTGGAAGTCGATTACGAGCCGCTGCCGGTGCTTGTCGACCCGAAAAAGGCGCTTGATCCGGATGCGCCCCTGCTGCGTCCCGACAAGAAAGACAAGCAGCCCACCAATCAGATATTCCACTGGGAAACGGGCGAGCGTGCAGAGACTGATGCCGCCTTTGCCGAGGCCCAGGCCAACGGTGTTGTCGTCGAGCAGGATATGTTCATCCCGCGTATTCACCCTGCCCCGATCGAGACCTGCGGCTGCGTGGCCGATTTCCATAAGGCGACAGGCAAACTCACCGTCTGGCTTACTTCACAGGCTCCGCATGCACATCGCACGCTCTTCGCCATCGTTGCTGGCCTGCCGGAGCATCGCATTCGCATCATTTCACCGGATCTCGGCGGTGGCTTTGGCAACAAAGTACCCATCTACCCCGGCTATGTGTGCGCCGTGGTCGCCTCGATTACCACCGGAAAGCCCGTCAAGTGGATTGAAGACCGTACCGAGAACCTGAGCAGCACCGGTTTCGGCCGCGACTATCACATTAAAGCGGAGATCGCAGCCGACAAAGATGGCACGGTGAAAGCGTTGCGCGTGCATACCCTGGCCGATCACGGGGCATTTGACGCCGCGGCGAACCCCTCGAAATTCCCCGCCGGACTGTTCCACATCTGTACTGGCTCGTATGACTTTAAGCATGCCTTTGTAGATGTCGATGGGGTGCATACCAATAAGGCCCCTGGCGGCATCGCGTATCGCTGCTCCTTCCGCGTCACCGAGGCCTCGTACCTGATCGAGCGTGCGATGGATACCCTGGCTCATGACCTGGGAAAGGACCCGGCACAACTGCGTCTACAGAACTTCATCCAGCCGCAGGCCTTCCCCTACCGTTCTGCTCTGAACTGGACGTACGACAGCGGGAACTATGAAGCCGCACTGCGCCTGGCGATGAAGAACGTAGATTACGAAGGGCTGCGCCGTGAACAGGCCGAAAAGCGGGCGCGCGGTGAGCTGATGGGTATCGGCATCTCGAGCTTTACCGAGATCGTTGGCGCCGGTCCCGGCAAACACTTCGATATCGTCGGTATTCAAATGTTCGATAGCTGTGAGATTCGCGTCCATCCTACCGGCAAGATCCTCGCCCGTATCGGTGTGCAGACCCAGGGCCAGGGACATGAAACGACTTTTGCCCAGATTATCGCCGCCGAACTGGGTATGTCACCGGATGATGTGGATGTGGAGCACGGCGATACAGATACCGCTCCCTACGGTCTGGGCACCTACGCCAGCCGCAGCACGCCTGTCGCTGGCGCCGCAACCGCCCTGGCGGCGCGCAAGGTGCGTGACAAGGCCAGGAAGATCGCCGCGTACCTGTTAGAGGTAGGCGAGGATGACCTGGAGTGGGAGCCGGGACGTTTCTTCGTGAAGGGCTCGCCCAGCAAAGGCAAGACCATTCAGGAACTGGCCTTTGCCGCCTACACCAACTGTCCACCGTACCTGGAGCCAGGCCTGGAAGCTGTCGACTACTATGATCCACCCAACCTGACGTATCCCTTTGGCAGCTACATCTGTGTCGTGGACATCGACCGTGGCACCGGGCAGGTACATATCCGGCGCTTTATGGCCGTGGATGACTGCGGCACGATCATCAACCCGATGGTGGTCGAAGGGCAAATTCATGGTGGCCTGACGCAGGGACTCGCTCCGGCCATGTACGAGGAGATGTCCTTCGATGAGAACGGCAACATCCTGAGCGGCAACTTCCAGGACTATCTCATTCCCACCTCGATGGAAACGCCGCACTGGGAAACGGACAAGACCGTCACCCCTTCGCCGCATCATCCCATTGGCGCCAAGGGCGTCGGTGAGTCGCCTACCGTTGGTGCGCCGCAGGCCATCGTCAATGCCGTCGTCGACGCGCTGGCCCATGTTGGCGTACGGCATATCGATATTCCTCTCAGCCCCTGGAAAGTGTGGAATGTCTTGCAAAGTAAGGGATTGGCTCTGTATGAGTAGGTGACCTTCCAGGCTCGAGTACCGGTAAAGATACTTGAGCCTGCCACCATGCCGGGCCGTTCCCGCTTAGACCTGGTAGTATGAGCAGCAAGGATCTGCTCATGCTACCGGGGTTTTTGATATCGATTCCCTAACAGACTCCAGAGTCGCAACAGCCGGGCGGATCATCGCATCGTCCTCGTCACGATCAAGGTTATAGCGATTCTGCTCCTCCAAGAGGGCGGCAAACAGTCCTCCCCGACGCTTTAACTCGTGGAACGTCCCCTGCTCGGCGATTCGTCCTTCGCTCAACATCACAATCTCATCGACATGACCAAGGGTACTGAGCCGGTGAGAAATGGTTAAGACCGTTCGTCCAGCCATCAGTGTATGAAGAGCCTTCAAGACTTCTATTTCTGCCTCCACA
>WNFJ01136380.1_pt1 | contig 11001 bp, 8 predicted proteins | sample 5400461 | NCBI WGS metagenome assembly WNFJ01 (sample SAMN13153349, study PRJNA577476) | soil metagenome | isolation source: 115 cm saprolite on Douglas fir-dominated hillslope | place: USA:California | collected 2013-09-17 | reverse complement strand
AGAGTGGACTTTCCGGTACCTTCGTCGCTGACCCAGAAGGGACTGCCACCAGATCGAGTCAGCCCCCAGCCGTTGACCAAGTCCGAATCGGTAGTGTCGGAGACTAGATCCGTTCGTTTGTATTGCGCTAGGGCAAAAGCGGGAAGAAGAAAAAACGAAAGGGCAAGTGCTGCAAGAAACTTCCAAGACCGAATTGTGAAATGCATTAGAGAATCCTTCTAAAGCGAGATTTTCGATGCGAAACACGTCCCACGCGTTCGCAGACGAACATCCACCGATTGGACTCGGCAGGCATTAGTGCATGCCGGATTCCAAGTCGACCGCCCGGAATCTCAATATCCCGTGCTTGAGAACAGGGAACTTGCACTGGGTGTGATGCAGGGGCAGGCTGTTGAGTTCCAAGAAACTGAATCTAAGAATCAAAATAAATACTGAAGAATGGAGGAGTTTATTCCCCGAATCGAATAGTGCAGCGACCGGATTTGGCTCGCCGAGAAAAAGCCAGCTAGGCGGTGCGGAGAACAATCAGGCTGATTTCGGGAGGGACGCCTAGACGTACTGGAGCGCCGACAGTGCCGAGGCCACGGTTCACATAGAGATGCGCCGTTGGATATGATGGCGCGGAAAAGAGCGATGGGATGAACGGCCGAGTGACGGAAGCGTTTGAAGCAGCACGCTCATCGGGAGCAGGCGCGAAGAGCGGGCGCTGGTAGAGGCCGGCAATGTAATCGGTGATGAAGCGCGCGGGACTGAGGCGATGGTCGAGGATTTCGACCTGGATCTGCCCACCGTGGGTGTGCCCGGCGAGAGAAAGTTCGATGCCGAGCTCGGCCGCGCGATTGAAAGAATTCGGATTGTGGGAAAGAAGAATGTTGGGCATGTCGCGGCGGATGAGCGGCTCCAAGCGGGCAAGAGTCTGCTGCCGCTGGCCGCGAGGAGACCGTTCGCGCTGATAATCAACGCCCATGAGGTTGAATCGAGCGCCCTTGAAAGTAAGCTGGGCATTTTCCTGGCGCAGCAGCTTCATGCCGGCCTGGGAGTAGAGAGAAGTGGCTTCGTCTTCCGCACGTGCGTAGATTTCGTGATTGCCATTGCAGCCCCAGATGCCGAGCGGAGCGCGCAGATGGCGAATTTCGTCGACGCAATCGGCGATGGGATCACCCATTCCGGTAATGAGGTCACCAGTGACAACAGCAAGGTGTGCGCCGAGTTCATTGGCCATATCCACGGCGCGGCGTACCTGAGTGCGGGACATGTAGCCACTGAGGTGAATGTCGCTGATTTGCACGATTTTCATGCCATCGAGAGCGGACGGCAGGTTGGGCATGGGAATTTCGACGCGGCGCACCTGATAGTTAAGGCGGAGAAAAGGAGCGGCACCAGCGGCGGCCGTAGCGGCACGGAAAAAGTAGCGGCGGCCTGGATCAGCAAGCGTCTCAGCGGAAGCCGGCGTGGAATGCGGACCAGCTTGCTGAGCGACAGCTTTCTTTGTTGTTGCGGCACGCAACCATCGCCAAAGGCGTTCCAGCACGTGAACCGACTTGACCGCGAGAAAACCGAAGAGCGCGCTGAAGAACCAGAGGCCGGTGATTACGGTCATCGAGGAGCTTTGGCGCGCAAGGAATCCCCGACCGAATGTCAAGCCCTGCGCCACAGTAACAATTACCAGCAGAAGAAGAACGATGTAGGCGAGACGAGCGCCAACTCGCAGGATCGGACGACCCCAATGCGAAGTGACGCGCCACAGAGCCCGATACCAGAATCGCTGCGAGAGAAACAGCAGCGTCAAAGTGCTTAAACCGATGGCCATGCGCAGCAACTGAAAGCCCCAATTCACGGTGATAAAGCCCCCCAGATCCAAAATACAAGCTTACCATGCGGGCCGTGTGAAAATTGCATGACGGCGGGGTCATTACTGCGTAAGATGAACCCCCGCTGCTGTTTCTCTCGCAGCGATTCTGGTATCGGGCTCTGTGGCGCGTCTGAAGGAGAGAACGTCCGGCTTCCGGGCGAAACGGAGGAGAAAACTTATGAAGAAGTGGAACGTGGTGGCATGTCTTTTGCTGGGGGCAGGATTAGCCGTGCTTCCGGCGGTAGCGCAGGACGCGGCAAAGAAGAAGGAGCCACCCAAGGCGCCGTTAAGTCCGACGCAAGCGGTGCTGGAACAATGGAACGACGTTGGGCGCAAATTGGTCGCCATGGCGGAGGACTTCCCCGAGGACAAGTACGAATTCAAGCCCAATCCGGAGCAGCGCACCTTCCGGGAAGGGCTACTACACGTTGCGGATGTGAATTATTTCTTCACTAACCCGGTGAAGGGGGAGAAGCCGCCTGCTCAGGAAGATTTCTCGAAAGACAAACTCAAGACCAAGGCGGAAGTGGCCGCTTACGTGAAGAAATCCTTCGCCGACGCCGCGACGGCCATCAAAGCGAAAGGCGATGCGGGGCTGAATTCCCTGGTCGTCGACCCGTACGCGAATCAGCAGGTGCGCGTGATTGATATGGCTTATGGCTTCATGGAGCACGCGGGAGAGCACTACGGACAGCTCGTGGTGTACTACCGTGTGTCAGGGTTGGTGCCGCCGGAATCGCGACCGAAGAAGTAAGTTTGACAGGGTGACTCGTGATTCGTGACTGGTGAAAACCGGGAAGCCACGAATGTTCTGACTGAAATGTAACATTGTTTCTTCGGGGCACGGTGATACGTGGCCGTGCCCTTAGTGTTTTGATTTTTCGCTGCGGAGGAGGAATCCGATGATGAGATGGAAAGCTGGGGCAGGTCTGGTGCTAGCTGCAGGGTTGGCGGTAATGCCGGTATTGGGACAGGAAGCAGCGAAGAAAGAACCACCGAAACCGGCGCCCAGCCCCTCGCAAGCGGTGCTGGAACAGTGGAACGACATCGGGCGAAAACTGATCATCATGGCGGAGGATTTTCCTGACGAAAAATACGAATACAAACCGCATGCCGATTCGAGGACGTTTGCGGCTAACTTGATTCATGTTTCTGCATCCATGTACTACTTCACGGACATCGCGCAGGGACAGAAGCCGCGATACGCGGATGATCCGAAGCGGGATGAGCTAAAACTGCAGACGAAGATGCAGGTCGTGGCGTTTGTGAAGAAGTGCGTGGAGGACGGTGCGGCAGTCATCAAAACGAAGGGTGACAAAGGACTGAACGAAGCCGTCAACGATGGGGGCCCGCATTTGACCCGGCTCTACGACCTGGCTTACGGATTGATCGAGCACTCCGGGGAGCACTACGGGCAGTTGGTGGTGTACTACCGGAACAATGGGATCGTGCCGCCGGAGTCGAGGCCGAAGAAATAGTGAGGTTAGGGAAGTTGAGGAAGTAAAGGAAGTTAAGGAAAAACCGGAATCGGAGGAAGTGGCGGGCGCGGTGCGCAGGCATCGCGCTCGTTCTTTTTTTGTTGCCGAGAAACACAATACGAGATGAACGTAAGTGCTCGGCACCGGGGGCGCAGCATGTTGCGCCCCTACAAAATCGGCGGTCGAATCGGTCAGGAGGTGGCAGCGCCAGCGACGCCGTTTTCGAGGAGGGCGATGAGTTGCTCGGGGTCATTGGTTGGGGGGAGGCAGGTTTGGCCGGAGCAGACGACGGCGAGGGCTTTGTCGTTAGGAAGATGGGGAAGAGTTTCTTTTAGGGCGCCGGCGAGATGGAGTTGCGGAGTTTGGGGAGTGACGCGCAGGACGGATTTGCCGAAGCGGAAGACGCGGTGGGCAGCGTCTTCGAGCGCTTGAGCGGCGGGGTCGTTGGCGGGGCCAGTGATGACAACCTGGATCGGATGATGTGCGAACACGGTTGCGGCGAGGCCGTAGGTCGCGGCGAAGAGGCCGTACTGCGGGGCGATGCCGGCGAAGGCTTCGAGCGTTTTCTGGGCGAAGGCGTGGTAGCGGTCGTCACCGGTGAAGGCGTGCATTCGAATCAAAGCGATGGCAGCGACGGAATTCGCGCCGGGCGTGGGGGAATCCTGAAAGGGCTTGCGGCGGACGTCGAGGCCGCCCATTGGAGCTGCGTCGGAAGGGCGATCGAAGAAGCCTCCACCTTCCGCATCACCGTAGCGGGCAATGGCGAGGCCCATAGTCTTTTGCGCTGCGTTGAAATAGCGAGGATCCAGCGTGGTTTCGTAGGCATCGAGAAGCGCGAGAACGCTGAAAACTTGATCATCGAGCGAGCCTTCGAGAGCAGGGCCGCCGATGCGGTGGCCGAAGCCGCGGGACTCGGTCCAGACTTCCTTCAACATGCGTTCGAGGGTTTTGAGTGCGAAGGCGCGGCAGTGGTCCGCAATATTGGGATTCGGTGAAATGCGGGAGGCTTCCAGGAACGCAGAGACAAACATCGCGTTCCAGGAAACATACATGGTCTTATCCACAAAAGGTGTCGGACGTTGAAGGCGCGCCTGCATCATTTTGGCTTCGGCCTGCAATTTTGTTGTGACGATATCATTGGCATCGCGCCCTAGAGTTTCAGCGATTTCTTTGAACCCGCGAGCAATCCAGAGCACATTTTTCGCCGGGTTGTGGTGCATTTCACCTTGAGCTTCGATGTCGTAATACAGTTCAATTACTCGGGCTTCTTCTGGTGTGAGGACGGCGCGAACTTCATCGAGGGTCCAAGTAAAGTAATCACCATCGTCGTCGAGCGAATAATCCGCGTCCTGACTGGCATAAAAGCCACCACTTTCCTGGTCGGATAGGACTCGCATTACCCAAATCACGATGCTGTCCGCGATGTCGGAAAATGATGCTTCCCAATCCAATCTCGTGCTGATTTGTGAAGCGTGGAGATAATTTTTCAGCAGCTCGGAATTGTCGTAAGACATTTTTTCGAAATGGGGAACGAGCCAGCGCTCGTCGACGGAATAGCGATGGAAGCCGCCGGCTAGCTGGTCGTAAACGCCGCCGCGGGCCATCTTTTCGAGAGTGGTCTCGGCCATGGCGAGTAAATGTTTTTCTTTTGTCTGCTGGTAGCGCTCGAGAACGAGGTCGATGGCCGAAGAGTGCGGGAATTTTGGGGCGCGGCCGAAGCCGCCGTTCTTGATGTCGAAAAGCTGAGTGATGGATTTGATCTGCGCGTCGACAACAGCGACGTCGAAGTCGGCGCGGGCGCCGGTGAAAACTTCGGCTTGCGAGACGGCGTCGGCGAGCGAGTTGGCGGCGCGCTCGAGTTCGAAGCGCTTGTTGCGGTACGAATCGGCGACGGCGAGAAGAATGCGTCGGAATCCGGGGCGGCCCATTTGGTCTTCGGGCGGGAAATACGTGCCGCCGAAAAAAGGCTTGCCGTCGGCGAGCAGAAAACCAGTGAGCGGCCAGCCGCCCTGTCCGGAAATAGAGCTGATCGCGGACTGGTAGCGAGAGTCGACATCGGGGCGCTCGTCGCGATCGACTTTTACGGCGACAAAGTTTTCGTTGATGATTTTGGCGATTTCGGTGTTTTCGTAGCTTTCGCGATCGATAACGTGGCACCAATGGCACCAGACAGCGCCAATGATGTCGAGGAGGATGGGCTTGTCTTCTGATTTGGCGCGCGCAAAAGCGGCGTCACCCCATTCGTGCCAGTCGATCGGCTGGTGCGCGGCGGAGCGCAGATAGGGGCTGGCGGAATCTTTGAGTCGGTTTTCGGAGTTTGACGACAAGAGCAATCCTTTTTAGCAGGTGCAAGAAAGTTGACGGGGCGAATCCCGCCCTTCCGCAAACGGCCGGCAATAAGAAAAACCAAAACTACTGCACGGAGTTGCCGGGGCCGAGGTCGCGCGGGTCGAGGGGCTTGCGGCCCGCGAAGCCCTCGTCCTGGCGATGGTAAAAGCGAATGCGATCTTCACCGAGTTTCCAGCAGAGATAGACTTCCTGGTTATCGATGACCGCGGGAAAATCGAGCAGGCCGACGTCGAGGTCCTTGATGATGCATCCGGTTTCGAGAATGACGGTGAGCGCGGACTTCAAAGCCTCGGCTAGCTGGTTGTGTTCCATGCGGACGGTAGCGAGTTTTTCGTACGGCACGATCACGCCGCCCATCATCATGATGCGCGCAGAGACCGCGTTGAGCTGGTTGTCCAGACCAGATAGTTTCTTGCGGGAGTCCATGGCCTCTACGAGAAAGGGCTCGAGCTCCTGGCGGGCGCGCTCCGCCTCGGTCAGCGTGAAGAGGCGCTGCGGCGGCTCCGGGGCTTCGTCCTGGTCCTGCTCATCGTCTTCGTCTGCCATTGCGTTTCCGTTCTGGGGACTCTTTGTGCCGAGAAAAGAGAACAGGGTACCTTCGCAAGCTCAGGGTAAAAAGCCTGTTCTACTGAATGCTAACGCAAACTCAGCATACGGTCGAGAGCAACTCGCGCGTAGTGCCGAGTGCGTTCATCGACGGAAATGCGGTTCACGACGTTGCCTTCGCCAAGGTTTTCGAGCGCTCAAAGGAGATGCTGCGGAGTGATGCGAAACATGGTAGTGCAGACGCAAACACTGGGGTCGAGCGAGATCACTTTGTGGTTCTTCAATTCCTTGCCGAGCCGGTTGACGAGGTGAATTTCCGTGCCGACAGCCCACTCCGTGCCGGCAGGAGAAGCTTCGATTGCCTTGATGATGCCTTCGGTCGAGCCGATTTCATCGGCGGCCTTGGCAACCTCAAAGCGACATTCGGGATGAACGATGACGCGAATGCCGGCATGCTGGTGGCGGACGCGCTCGACTTGCTGCGGGGTGAAGCGCTGGTGCACCGAACAGTAGCCCTTCCAGAGGATGACTCGCGCGTTGCGAATCTCTTCGGGCGTGTTTCCGCCAAATTCCTGGTAGGGATCCCAAATGATCATTTGTTCGAGCGGGATGCCCACGCGATAGGCGGTGTTGCGGCCGAGATGCTCATCGGGGAGGAAGAGAACTTTTCCGCGGCTCTCGAAGGCCCACTTCATGACCGCAGCGGCGTTGGAACTGGTGCAAACCACCCCGCCATGCTCGCCGGTAAAGGCTTTGATGGCTGCGGTGGAGTTCATGTACGTGACGGGAGTGATGTTTGGGAAGGCGCCCGTTGAACGAGCGGCCAAATTGCCCAGCGAGGAGAGTTCGCGCCAGCAAGCCTCCACCTGGCCGATGTCGGCCATATCGGCCATGGAACAGCCGGCGTTCAGGTCGGGCAGGACAACGGTTTGGTGCTCGCGGCGAAGAATATCTGCGCTCTCGGCCATGAAGTGAACGCCGCAGAAGACGATATAGCGGCCTTCAGCCTGCGAGGCCTGGAAGGAGAGTTTAAGGGAGTCACCGCGGAAATCGGCGAACTTGACGACTTCGTCGCGCTGGTAGTGATGGCCCAGAATGACCACGTCCTGGCCCAGACGGGCTTTCGCGGCGGCGATGCGGTCGTCGAGGGCGTTGTCCGGAACGAGAAGGTAGGAATCGAAGTCGCAGCCTACACCCGCTTCGAGCTCGGGAGCGCGGACGGTCGCGGGCTGGTCTGCGCCGATAAGGATGCTGCTATCCGAAATGGATACGAGGTTGCCCATGGTTGATGTTGTTCGTTCCTAGAGGTTGGTGTTAAGCGGTCCCTGGTCCCTGCCTGGAAGCTTGATTTTCTCATATTTGAGGTAATTCTCTACTATCCCCCGATAAATACCATGGTACGGGAAGGCGGCACAAAACCGGGCTCATTAATGCGATGGCCCTCTTCCTTTTCCGTGACTATGGAACTGATATAAGCGACCAAACCATCGTCGGAGGCTCCTTCGCGAAGCATCGCACGGAGGTCATGATCATGCTTACTGAAGAGGCAGGTGCGGAGCTTGCCGTCGGCGGTAAGCCGAATGCGGGAGCAATGGCCGCAGAAGGGCTGGGTGACCGGGGCGATAAGGCCGATTTCGCCGGGAGCGCCGTCGGCGAAGCGGTACTTGCGGGCGGTTTCGCTGCGCTCGTGGGGGATCTGTTCGAGCGGCCAGCGGGCGTGGATACGCCGATGGATCTCCGCGGCGGGGACCACGAGGTCGCGCGTCCAGTGGCGGTCGGCATCGAGCGGCATGAATTCGATAAAGCGCATAATAACGCCGCGATCGCGGGCAAATTCGGCAAAGGCTTCAACTTCGTCGTCGTTGAGGCCGCGGACCAGGACGGCGTTGACTTTGGCAGGGGCGAGGCGGGATTTTTGGGCGGCGTCGATGCCGTGCATGACAGTAAAAAAAGACTTGGTTCTGGTGATGCGCTCGAATTTGGTGGGGTCAAGTGAATCGAGGCTGATATTGATGCGGCGGAGGCCGGAGGCGAGGAGGCGCTCGCAGCGTTCGGCGAGCAAGTGGCCATTGGTGGTCATGGAGAGGTCTTCGACGCCAAGGGCGTGGAGGCGGGCGATGTAGTCCTCGACGCCGTCGCGGACGAGCGGCTCACCACCGGTGATGCGGATCTTGCGGATGCCGAGGCTGAGGAAGATGCGGGCGAGGCGGTCGAGTTCGGGCCAGGAGAGAATCTCGTCGTGATCGCGGTAGTTCTCGGGGTCGGCGGACCGGCAGTAGACGCAGCGGAAATTACAACGGTCCGTGATGGAGATGCGCAGGTCGGTGATCTGCCGGCCAAATTTGTCGTGAAGGCTCATGGTTCGTCGTGGTTGTTGGATGCAGCTCCTCGCTACCTGGACGCTCCGGGCTCTAAAACAAAACCACCCGATCCAGTGCTGGGAATCGGGCGCTCACCGAAAACCTACACATTTTCGGTGGGATGGCTCCTTTCCAAGCACGGGTTCGCCTCGAAAGGCTCACCGCAAGCGGGAGGCCCAGGCGTTTCCACCCGAACCCTCAGCCCTGAACATTTCTCGGGACATCGCCCCGGCGGCCGTGGGTTATCTCTCCTGTAGGCTGCAGGGGTCGGAGTTACAGCCCTAGTCTACGCCGCCCCCTTGTGCTACGCAATCGGCGCACCGGAAAACCACGGCTAAGGACGGCCCTTCGGATTGTGATAGAGTTTTGGCCACGCCATGCGGATCTTCGTTCTAGGGGCCGGAGCGACCGGCTCTCTTCTCGCACAATTGCTGGAGCGGCAAGGGCATACGGTGTGGTGCGGAGACCGCGATCCCGAGCGTGCGCGGCGCTTCCTGGGAAGGAAAAGCGCCATCGCCGTGACGGAAGTGAACGCGCGCAACCTGCGCGGAATCGTGAAGGCCGCGAAGGGCTGCCAGCTCATCGTCAATGCCTCGGCTTCGGTGTTTAACGAGATTGTCCTGCGGGCGGCGCTGCGGTTGCGCGCACATTACGTCGATCTCAGCTCCCACCTGACGCGCAATCCTTTCAAGGCCGAACAGTTCCGCTACGCGAAGAAATTCGAGGAAAAAAACCGCGTCGCGCTGATCAATACCGGGATCGCGCCCGGCCTGACCAATTTGCTCGTGAAGCGTGCAGCGGATTTGCTGGACGAAGTCGAAGCCGTGCACATCCGCCTGTATGAAAGCACGGAGAGCGATGATCCTATTTCCCAGTGGTCGCCAGAAGTATCATTCGACGAGGCGGTCTCCCACCCGCGAATCTACCGAAATGGGAAGTTTCGGTTAGGCAAGCGGTTTTCGGAAATCGAAAAGTTTCGCTTCATCGATCCGATTGGGACCGCGACAGTGGTGCTTGCGGCTCAGGATGAGGTAGCAACTCTGCCCCGGGTCATTCCGATGCGCGAATTGGACGTAAAAATTGGTGGTAACGAGATCGATCGGCTGCGGCGGTGGCATCGGCTGGGAAAATTGTCCAGGTCGCGCGGATTGCTGCGCCGTCATTTTCCGCAGACGTTCTCTCCGCGCATGATTGCCAAGCTGATTCGACAAGGGATTTTGCAGAACGCCCGGTTCGCGGCCGCTGTGTTGGTGAGCGGAATCAAGAAAGGCAAAAAAGAGGATCAGCGCTTGTTGATTCGCAGCGATTGCATGTTTCCAACACTCTATCAGATCCGGCAGCAAGGACGGTTTACGACGCCGGTAGCCTATGCGACAGCGCATGTCGCAGCACTCTTCATCAAATTCTTCCCACGAGAGCTTACTGGAGTCTTTGCGCCAGAAATGCTGCCCGCCGAAACGCGGAGAGCTATCCTCGCCGGAATCCGCAACAACAGCATTCGCATTGCGCACAAAACGACCGTACTGAAACAGACGAACGAAGACGAAGAAGAATTCTGAGTAGGTTTGGGATTAGGCGAGACGGTTAGGAACAGTCGTCTAGGGAGCTAATCCATTGATTTCTAATGGCTTAATGTAGACATGGTTCCGAGCCGACGAGAGAGCCGACCCGCCTCTGGGCAGCACCTATCCTACTGATTCCAAAAGTCTTGAGCTGGGAAATTTGGTTTGCAATGCAAACTAGTTTGCGGGTGTGAAAGCGCCGGCTTTGCGGCGAGAAGTACTTTGTGTACAAATTTCGCAAAGCACCGATTCGCATTGGGACCCGCGCCGGTGAGCCGCTGGACACGGGTCCCTGAATGGAAACTGCTGATTAGTCTGCGGAGGCGGGCTTTGCGTTTCCTGAAAAGTGGATGGTGATCAGGAACCCATTCGTCCCATCGTAGGAGAACTTGTGGCCGTCCCCTTCGAAGGCCTCGTGCTTGCTCTTCCACATGCGGAAACCGTCGTTGGACTGGGCGCTCCAGTATTTCAAGTTATGAATCACAACTTCGTGGCTGGAATTGTCACCCTTGAAACGCTCGAGGATGACCTCACCCTTGCCATCGCTCATCTTGGCATGCGCCACACCCGTTTTGGTGTCTACGTCCCATGAAAATGCAACAGTTTGCACGGCCTTCTTTTGCCACGGAATCGCCGAATAGAGCTGGGGGAGAATGTCAGACAGAGCTGCTTGTTGCTCCTTGCTGACACTGGGATCGAAGTTCATCACTATCCAGGAGTCCTTGCCGGTGCTCCAGTCACTGCCAAGATCGCTCCCGAGCCAGACTTTGGCGCCATCCAGCTTGACATCCTTGTAATGGCCCTTGTCCACTTTGAGAACGAGGTTGGCGCGGCAAAAATGTTCATCCATGTGA
>WNFJ01252871.1_pt1 | contig 11003 bp, 5 predicted proteins | sample 5400461 | NCBI WGS metagenome assembly WNFJ01 (sample SAMN13153349, study PRJNA577476) | soil metagenome | isolation source: 115 cm saprolite on Douglas fir-dominated hillslope | place: USA:California | collected 2013-09-17 | reverse complement strand
GGGGTTGGGGGGAGAAATTGACAACACTCCCACGAGCGAGCCTTCGCCGAGCGTGGTTCCCATCGGGACAACCCCGCTGTTGCCGATGAATGCGCGGCGGCCAAGGCGCGTCGGCGCCACGGTCATCCAACCTCTTTCCACGCGGGCCGAGCCAAGCGAGACTTCATCGGCGACCGTGCTCTCATCGCAGATCTGCAGAAGGTCCGGGGTTGTCGCGCTTGCTGTCGAAAGCTCTACGAACCGGCCGAGCTTGGCGCCGAGCGCGCGGTACCACGGCGCCAGATAGAGCGTAGCGTGGAGCTGCCCGACGTAGACTAAGCTCAGATCGAGCAACTGGTCCACGAACCAGTTCCTCAGGTAAAAGCCGCCGTGCACGGGGTACGTTCCCGCGCGGACACGGCCGATGATGAGCCACTTGAGGAAGACCACCTCGATCGCGAGCAACAGCACAAACGAGCCGCCTGCCAGCGGCGCGGCGGCCAGGTAGAGCAGCGGCTGCGCCACCGGATCAAGCCGAGTCAGAAAGACCACGCCGGGCACAAAGGCGCAAAGGAGAAGAATCGGAATTGCGGGAACGAGAGCGGCGTACAGCACTGCGGTCGCGGCTCGCCGGAGAGCACTGCGCCGGGGCGGGGGCGGGGTTGCAGCTCTTGCCCGATGCCCGCGCCGTGCAGGCGAGCCGGTCCACGTTTCGCCACGCGGGATGCGCATGCTGCGTTCGAGCAAGGACAGGTCTTCAAGCCGCGCATCGTCTTCCATCGTCGAGTCTTCGCTGACCACGGAACGGATTCCGATGAAGCAGCCACGACCCACGCACACCGATCCGAGAACCAGTTCGCCGTTCTCGACCGTGAAACCGGTGAGTGACGCCTCGTCATCCACAGACGTGCCCTCGCCGATCGCGATCAGATCAAACGCAGCGAGATGGTCGGTCGCAAGAAAGACGTCTTTTCCGATCTGCGCACCGAAAAGGCGGTACACGAAGGGAAGCAGCGGCGTCCTCGAAAGGTAGCGCAGCGGCAACCCCCGCACCAGGGCCTGCACAAGCCACCATCGAAGGTAATAACCGCTCCACAGGGGATACCTCCCGGGCCGCACGCGCCCGAGCAGGATCCATTTGGCGGCAATGACCATAACTGTGACCAGGGGAAAAACGGCGATGGTGCTCGCCACCGCCCACGCCGCCGATTCGAGCGCCGAGTACTCGCTCCTGAGAAGGACAAAGTAGACGAGGTAAGGCGTAATCCAGAGAGCCGCACGCAAACCGAAGACGATATATAGACTGATGGCTTGCGCCATGCCCGTAATGAAGTGCCTTCGCTGCTCGCGGCGCCGGACTTCCTCACGCTCGACCGTTGGCCCTTTGGCAGCAGCGGGCGGCGACTGGAGCCTTTGGGCATCGAGCGCGGCGGCAAGTCTAGCGATGGTCGGGTACTCGTAGACGTCGGCCGCCGACACCCGCGCGAAACGCGGATCTTTTCGCAACTCGGAGACCATGCGTGCCGCGAGAAGGGAGTGGCCGCCGAGGTCCAGGAAAAAATCGTCATCCAGGGAAATCGGTTGCGCGGGAAATAAGCCCCTCCAAACTTCGAGAATGCGGCGGGCAGTACGAGTTCGGGGGTTGCGACCTCGTATCGCTAACGGGGTCTCCTGTCGGCGCGGTGGGGGAAGCGCCTTGCGGTCGAGCTTGCCGCTCGGAAGTCGCGGCAGTTGGGTCATGGGCTCAATGAGCGCAGGCACCATGTAGGCGGGGAGCCGGCTCCTCAGGTGCGATCGAAGTCGCTGTTGGTCAAGTTTGTTGCCGTTGCGCGGAACCACATAGGCCACGAGTTGTTGCACGCCCGGAGCGTCCTCACGTACGACGCAGGCGGCCGCGAGCACACTGGCTTCCTGCAGCAACACGGATTCAATCTCGCTGAGTTCCACCCGAAATCCGCGGAGCTTCACCTGTGTGTCCGCGCGGCCTGCGAACTCGATATTGCTCTCGGCATCGAGGCGGCCCAGGTCGCCCGTGCGGTACATCCGCGCGCCAGAGCCACCCGAGGATGCAAATGGATCCGGCACGAACCGCGCCCGCGTTTCTTGGGGAAGTCCCACGTATCCGCGCGCCACACCCTTGCCGCCGATGCAGATTTCGCCCACTTGGCCGCGCGGGACCGGCCCCAGTTCGTCGTCAAGAAGGTATACGCGGTAACCCGGCACAGCGCGGCCAATTGTAACCGGCCTCCCGGGATGCAAATCCGCATACGTGGCAATGACCGTTGTTTCCGTCGGTCCGTAGGTATTAACGATTCGTCGCCCCGGCCGTGTCCAACGCTCGACCAGTCCGTCCGGGAATGTCTCAGCTCCTGAAATGAGGAGACGAACCGTCGGCACATCCTCCGCGAGCATGGACAACAACGTGGGTACACTCGAGAACACAGTAACGCCGCTTGCGGTAAGATGCCGCGACAGGTCCACCCCTGCACGCGCCATCTCAGGTGTGGCGGCGACAAGCGTCGCTCCGGCGCAGAATGGAAGCCAGATTTCTTCAACCGACAGATCGAACGCAAGTGAAGCGCCTTGGTATACGCGATCGCGGCTGTGGACGCCATAGATGCGGCTCTCGGCGCAAACAAGGTGGTAGGCGTTCCGGTGTTCGATCATCACGCCCTTGGGCCGGCCGGTGGAACCGGAGGTGTAAATCAGGTAGCAGAGGTCGCGCGGCTCAACGCCAACCTCGTCGGGCTGCAGGCGCTGCGGGCTCGCGGCGCCGATGGCACTGCGGTCGGCATCCACGCAAATCACTGCGCCGGGGAAAGCCGGGCAACGCCTTGCCATGTCCGAGGTCGTCATCACCGCCACTGCGCCTGAGTCTTCGAGGATGAATGCAATGCGATCATCCGGATACTCGGGATCAATTGGCACGTACGCCGCACCGGCTTTGAGAATCCCCAGGATCCCCGCGTAAGCGTCGACCGACCGCGGGAGCAGCATCGCCACCACCGATCCCCGCAACACGCCCCGACGGCGCAGGTGGCGCGCGAGACGATTCGCGCGATGCTCAAGATCGGCGTAGGTCGCTTGTTCTGGGCCGAAAACTACGGCGACTGCCTCAGGGTGCGCGTCCGCCTGCCTTTCGAATAACTCGTGAAGAACCCCGGAGCCCGTCGCGACCTCTTCCGAGCGCATGCCGGCGGGCGTTTCCAGCGATCTAATGCCATTTTCATTCGCCGAGCGCATTCAGAACTCGACTCCTGTGGCCAGTCCGAATGTAAAGAAATTGGGCCGCGACACCGCCGCGCGAAGTTGCCGGTCTACGATGCTGCTGAACTCTAAGTGGGGGCGCAGGTAGAAGTGTGATTTCAGCCTATGTGTAAACGAACACTCCAGGCCTACGAGACTGAAAGCGGGCTTATTCACGCCGACATAGGCATCGTTGAAAGTGGACGAGGCCCACCCGGTGTGGAAGGAGGTTGCGAGTTCGCTCTTTTGTGAGAAGTGCCGCTCGTAGTCTATGCCGGCCTCTCCGAAATACGCGCCCTTGTGGGTCAAAACGTCAAAGCTGTGGGCCGTGAACAGGCGAATCGGACCCACCGGATAAGAGACTTTTAGGGAGCCCTCCATCGATCTGGACGTTGCGATGCCCAGTGGATCGCGATACCAGTACGTCTCGAATGTTGGTTCGATCTTGAGCTTGTTCCAGTCGCGCTCGTGCGTTAGGATCAGATCAGTCACGCTTGGGCGCGTTCCTTCGGTCGTGTTGCTTAGAGCAAGAGTGCTCGCAGCGATGAAAGTGAATCCGGATGTAGAAATCCAAACCGCCGGGGAAACCACGGGCCGATCGCTGACCACAAGTCCACGCCACACGTAGCCGGAACTGAGATCGCTCTCCGCCCCATAAGCAACCTTTCGATCTTCTTCGAGTGGTTTTTCTCCGGGAGGTCCGGGGGCTCCTTGCGCGAAAGCAAGAGAACAGACCGAGAAGACTCTCAGAGACACAGCGAACATCAGGGTCACCGCAACCTTGGTCATGCCGCGCTCCTCTGGGCGACTTGGGTCCCCACCTCAACTGGCTGACACTCCGGCCTACAGCGATAAGGGTCGTTCTCGTCATATCGCCGTGCACCCACGGATGTGGGACCCACAAACAACTTTGGAACATCACCTCTGTTGTCCTCAGGGAGCACGCAAATTGCCAAACTTTAAAACCGGCTGAGTAGCTGAAATGACTACACTTGTCAGGGTTTCGACAAAGGTAACGATCGGACGCCGAACTGCACACGGTGTAAGTTATTCCGTGCGAGGTGCGGCACAAATTGTTTGATTCGTCTTACAAGACTGCGAAAAGAATGCGGAAGACCCTGTGCCGCCCCTCCGGGGCTCCCATTTTTATCTCCGCCTACCCAGGCCTCCCGGCCTGGGCTAACTTCTGGTCGCGCCTCCGGCGCTGAGACGCTCGCGTGCGGTAAAGTTCAATAAGCCCTGGGAATCGTGGGCGGAGCGCCAAAGTGATTCATGCCTAATGTTGCTGACGGGCGCGAAGTCGAAGTTGAGCCGTGTTGCACGCCCATTCGACTCGCTGCGCTCGCTCAGGGCAGGCTAACTACTGAGCGCGCAGGCGAAATCCTGACCCTGCGCGTAGTCGAAGGGGAAGAAGCCACCGCAGGACCCCGAGAATATTTCCAGCATGAATGCAGCACCGGGGTCCCCAGCACGCGGGGTTTTTTCGCGTGATGGGGTGGGAGCGTCAAGGCGTTCGCACCAGGCAGCATCGAGAGAACTCCCTGATGCGGCATGGCCCAGGACAAATCCTCGGGATGCTTCGACTCGTCCTTCGTCGCTCCGCTCAGTCGGACTCCTTCAGCATGACAGCCCTAAGGGCCGTCGATTGGGAACAACGCGAAGGATTCAGCTGCACGGACCACCTAAGACGCATACGGCTGTCATCCTGAGCGTAGCGCCGCCGGAGCCTGCCCTAACCACGCTCACTGGCGCGAAGTCGAAGGATCCCGAGAATGTATGCAGCATAAATGCAGCATCCAGGCGTTCTCACGAGACAGTATCGAGAGGACTCCCTGATACAGAATGGCGGCGGATACATCCTCGGTAAGAGACTTTCACCTAGCGGCCGCAAAACCTGCCGTGAGCGGAATTGAATAGGCCGGCGCGCATCCGCAGGCGAAGCGCAAGTCAGAACGAGAGGGACACCATCATCGAACGCCGCCCTTCGCATAAACCAAGAGCGCGAAGGACAGGGCACCCGCTTGTCTAGTGAAGGACAGGAAGGCCGGGGCACCCGGCAGGTTTTACACTTTCAGCTGCGTTACAAACAAATCTTCGACGGCAACCTCGAAGCCTCTGACTGCGTGCTGAAAATCCCCGCCGTAAGCCTCAGTTTGCGAAAAACGTTTTAACATTTGAGCCAGCAGCACGACTCTTACATCCCCTTTCCCGAGCAGTTTGCCAGCGCTGTTGAAGCGGTGCACCTGAGCCCGAGCCGCTGTAAGAGACTCGTTGACAGGGTTGTCTGACACGAAGGTCGCAAAGTTCTTTAGCACGGTCTTGCGGCACACGATAATGACGTCAATGTCGATCGGTTCTTTGCTTTGAGCCTTTGGTGTCGCGACAGACATCTCTGACTTTACTGGATGAACGGCAGTAATCACGAAGTGGGCGTCCTTCAGCGATTGAAGCAGCGACGACCACCCTTCTTGACGAGAGTGGTGGTAAGTAAAAACCAGCAGACCCTCATCTCTCAAGACTCGGAAGCATTCCTTCCACACAGACGTCAATGCCTTCGTAAAGGTGCCGACGTCGCCATTTTGAACCTCTGCGGACGAGCGAGTGCTGTTTGGCAGCTTTTCGTCGCGTACGAGTTGTTGCCAGACGTGAAAGAAATCCGCGAGCTCAGAGTAGTGTACGTTGTCAAAGAAGGGAGGATCAGTCACAACAAGGTCGACGCTATTTGAAGCAATGTCTGTGTTTTGAGAAGGACCACAGGAGAGATACACGGGTTTCCCCTCAAACTCGGCATATGAGCTAGCGAGCTCACCCGTCATCGGCTTCGAGATACCATAGACTTTCACTGCTTCGCCGCTGGAACCCACGCGTATCTCATAAGGTTTGTAAGCGTAGTCGGCTGCTCTCAAGATTCTGCTCTGGAAGAGTGTGCTGAATGCTCCAGAACTCTTTGCTGTGCCCCAGGGATTTGCCTCAAGGGGGGTACGCTCTGGCTTGAGGATGTGGTGCGAGAACATGTGCCTAACAGCCCCTGTCCCCTCTCCCTTATAAGAGGCAAACATATTGTTGAACTCGAGCACACCTGAAAAAAGACAACAGAAAACGTCTCTGTGGACCTTGTCCTCAATTTCAGCAATCTTCTTGGCGAGATGCCCAAGGCATAAGAGCTGGCGGGCGTTAAACATCTGGTGCCACCGGCGGTAGTTGTACCGCAATACTTGGTTCGTATTGTAACCAGGTGCTATTTCCGTCATAGGATAAACAATTCCGCTAGCGGCGAGATCAGTTGCAGCCTTCTGATAAAGTTCTCGATCGAACTCATCGATCGCGAGATAGCGCTTCTGGCAAGCTCGATCTAATACCAGCTTCGCGTACAGCCGATGTGGTGGAGGTTCATCCAGCCGCGCAACGGCGTCGACAACACGAAACTGTGATTGGCAATTCGGGCAGGTGACCCGATCGTGATCGACGTTGCCTTGCTGAGGATCGAAGATTGTTCCGCAGCTCGTACATGTTTCTTTGTGCGAGTCAACTCTGCAAGCGTGAATGCTGCCACACGCAGGACAGGTGCCCTGAGACATCGGATTCTTGCTCGCATACGCGTTCTTTGCGAAGATCCTCGTGGAAAAAAGGTCAACCAAGAAACCGCAAGCGATGCAGGGCACCTGCTTTACCCAAAAGTAGTACAACACGCGGACGGCCTCAAGCCCCACTCTGGCCTGATAGTAGTTCTGGATCAACGGGGCGACACTTTCCCTCAGCTTGTTAAAGGTGATCCGAAGCTCTTGTTCGGAAGGTAAAGATAGCGCGTTCCTCACGAGAAAATGGGCAACCGGGTTGATGTCTCTTCCGATGGCGCGCCCGCCCGCCTTAATAGTTTCTCCCAACGTGGTACCGCTTCCCATAAACGGGTCGAATACGACGAGGTTGCCGAGCCGCACCGGCTGATAAAAAAGTTCTCGAATATTCGTTTGTGCCGGAGAAACTGCCCCGAGAATGATTGCGCGGAAGGCCGACCCGAGCCGCTGGGCCCACCACTTGTGCACGTGGTACGTTGGCCTGTGTACTTCTTTCCTCCAGCTTTCAGCCTCAGCGATTTCGCTCACAAATTCGAAGGGAAATGCGTCGCTCTCGATCGCGGCCAGATTGGGCACTTTCTCTCGCGCCTCGTTAATCGGGGCAGACGGTTCCGCAAACAGGGGGTATGTTTTTCCCAATCTCATGTTGTGTTTCCAGGCTGCGCAGGAGGTCGCATTCTCACTTCTGGGCCGGGTTGCCCAGGTGCTCGATACGCAATGAACGTGTGTCGTCTTCCGGCGGCAGGATTTCGGATCGTCCGGGGTGCCAACTCATTTGTTTTCAGATCGAATGCATAGCCAATTACGAGGTTGTCGCATTCGGTACGAGTCAGATCGCCTACTCTGACGAGGCGCGAGCGATCTCCTTGATTTGATTCGGGCAAAACCAATGTGACCTGACCTGTGGTACCCTCCGTCAAAATGAATGGCGTCGGGGCCACGTACATTTTGCGATCACGAATCATTATGTCTCCGTAGCTGCCAAATCCTCTTATGCTTTTGTTCTCATGCTGGTACTCGTGATCGGCGTTCAAGAAATCGCCATGGCAGATGACCAAATCGATAACCGGATACTCATTGCCTTCAGGATCAGCTGGATATCTCCCAAAGACATAAAACAGCTCGCGACCATTGTGAGATCCGGTCGGGACTTGGCTGTTAGAATCGTAGCTTGCCTCTCGCCCCGGATATGCTAATCCCTTGACCTCGTAACCCTCGGCAGTGTGTACCAGGCGGAAGTCCGGATACGCGTTTCTTCCTGGGGTATCAAAATCGATTTGGAGCCCTCGAAGCCTGTCACCAAACCAATCCTGGAAATGAAACTCCTTGTCCTGCCTCGTTGCACGCCGGATAAGAACACCGCCTCGAAGGGCTTCGTGGCACGCGAGGAAAACGTCGACAATTGGCACTCTGACTAATCTCCTGTGGTTTTTTGCTTTGGACACATTGTACGGTCCAATGGCGAGAAAGCCACGCATCTCAGCAGCCGTGTTGGGGTCACCTCAAAGTAGCGAACAAAACACGAATATGAGTTTATACTGGCGTGCGTCTGCAATGTCCAGAAATTTTCGTGGGCGGGGCCTTGTTGGATCGCTTGAGGAAGCCGTTCCGCTGTTGAAAAACACGCCGCCGATCCCCACAGTAGCTGTATAATTCGCCTGGGCATTTCCATAAGGCTGCATGTCTCCCGCGTATCAGCTACTGCGCCAGGCACTTCTCGCACGTCGGGCGCTCTCCTGTGTTTACGACAACCACTACCGCGAGTTTTGTCCTCACGTCATAGGCTTGAAGGAGGGGAACGAGAACGTCCTTGTCTATCAGTTTGGAGGTGCGAGTTCCAAGCCTCTACGCCAACCAGGGCAGTGGAAATGTTTCCACGTGGCAAAAATCGAGAGCATCAAGCCGCTCGGCGGTCTGTGGCATGGCGGAGACAAGGAAACCCGACCGCAAAGCTGCGTCGATGAAATCGATGTGCTCGTCCCCATCTAGAGATTGCTCGTTGACGCTTGCTACGATCTGCCAGACGCACACGTCCGTGAGGTTGTGTCGGCACTTGATGCAGAGCTCTGGGGAAAGCCCTGGAGGTAGATTTCGTCCACAGCCGCCCTCCACCATTCCACCTCCCTCCACAATCATCTAGTTGACTAAAAACAAGAAGCACTCGGCAATCAGCAAACCGAAAGGCTAACCGCCAATTGGCCAACGATCAACTGACGGTTGCCTGGTTGCAGACTGCGGTAGCCCGTCGGTTGATTTGATTTAACTCCTTTAGAATCCTAATCGAGAGGGGGTAGGGGGAAGGGGATCCCATGAAAACGGTGATCGGGTTCACCGGGAAACCAAGATCTGGCGATGGGGAGATCGGGGGAAAGGCGCCCCTCGAACCGCTAAGATAGAGTTTTGACACCTTTAGAGACCAGAAAACCAGAGACCGGAAAACAGATTATGAACGAGTCGAATCCCAACCTGAAAGCTGCTACGCCGGGCACACCCACGACGAGCACGGCCGAAACGCCTGCTGCGGCCTCGACCCAGTCGAATTTCATCCGCGACATCATCCGCGAGGACCTGAAAACCAACAAATACCAAGGCCGCGTGTGGACGCGCTTTCCGCCCGAGCCCAACGGTTCTCTGCACATCGGGCATGCCAAGGCCATCTGCCTGGATTTTGGCCTGGCCGACGAGTTTGGCGGCGGAACCAACCTGCGCTTCGATGACACCAACCCCCAGAAAGAGGAGACCGAGTACGTTGAGTCGATCCAGGAAGACGTCCGCTGGCTGGGCTTCAACTGGGAAAACCTTTATTACGCCTCCGACTATTTCCAGCAGCTCTATGACTGGGCTGCGCAGCTCATCAAGGCGGGCAAGGCCTACGTCTGCGACCTGAGCGCCGAAGAGGTGCGCAAGTATCGCGGCACGCTGACCGAGCCGGGCAAAGAAAGTCCTTACCGCAACCGCCCGGTCGAGGAAAGCCTCAACCTGTTCGAGCGCATGAAGGCCGGCGAGTTTCCTGACGGCGCGCGCACCCTGCGCGCCAAGATCGACATGGCCTCGCCCAACCTGAACATGCGCGACCCGGTGCTGTACCGCATCCTGCACTCGGAGCACCATCGCACCGGCGACAAGTGGTGCATCTATCCCATGTACGACTACGCCCACGGCCAATCCGACTCGCTCGAAAAGATCACCCACTCCATGTGCACGCTGGAGTTCGAAGACCATCGCCCACTCTACAACTGGTTTATCCAGTCGCTGGGCATTTTCCCTTCGCAGCAGATTGAATTTGACCGCCTCAACCTGACCTACACGCTGCTAAGCAAGCGCAAGCTGCTGCACCTGGTCGAGGAGAAGCGCGTGCGCGGCTGGGACGATCCGCGCATGCCCACACTCTCCGGCCTCCGGCGCCGCGGCTACACGCCCGAGGCGGTCCGCAACTTTGTTGCCTCGATCGGCGTCTCCAAGACCACCGGCACGATCGAGCTGGCCATGCTCGAGCACTTTGTCCGCGAAGACCTGAACCGGCGCGTGCCCCGGGTGATGGCCGTGCTGCGGCCGTTGAAGGTGGTGATCGACAACTACCTCGAAGGCCAGGTGGAAGAAATGGACGCGGTCAACAATCCCGAAGACCCCGCGGCGGGCACGCGCAAAGTGCCCTTCAGCCGCGTGCTCTACATCGAGCAGGACGACTTTCGCGAAGATCCGCCCAAGGGATACTTCCGTCTCTCGCCGGGGAAGGAAGTCCGTCTGCGTTACGCCTACTTCATCACCGCCACCCGCGTGGTCAAGAACGACCGAGGTGAAGTTGTGGAAGTCCACTGCACCTATGATCCCGCGACGCGCGGCGGCAATGCGCCCGACGGGCGAAAAGTGAAGTCAACCATCCACTGGGTCTCGGCCGCGCACGCCGGTGGGGCCGAAGTCCGGCTGTACGAGAACCTGTTCACCACGGAAGACCCCAATGACGTGCCCGAAGGACAGGACTTCACCGCCAATTTGAATCCGAATTCGCTGGAGGTAGTGAGCGACGCGAAGCTGGAGCCTTCGCTCAAGAATGCCCAGGCCGGCGATCGCTACCAGTTTGAGCGCCTGGGATACTTCTGCGTGGATCCGGACTCGGCGCCCGGGAAACTGGCCTTCAATCGCACGGTGGCGTTGAAAGACACCTGGGCGAAGAAGCAATCAGCAATTAGCAATCAGCCAAAG
>WNFJ01252760.1_pt1 | contig 11004 bp, 15 predicted proteins | sample 5400461 | NCBI WGS metagenome assembly WNFJ01 (sample SAMN13153349, study PRJNA577476) | soil metagenome | isolation source: 115 cm saprolite on Douglas fir-dominated hillslope | place: USA:California | collected 2013-09-17 | reverse complement strand
GCGTCCGCTGTCGGACGGTTCGAGAGCAAGCCCGGCGTCCCGGCAGTCGTGGGGAGGGTTTTCGTGTCGATGTTGTCCTTGACCAGCAGCGGCAGTCCGGCCAGCGCGCCGAGGCGCCGTCCGCGTCGCCGAGACACGTCGACCAGGTGCGCGGCCTCGAGCACGGCATCGGGATCGATGCTGATGATCGTGTCCAGGAAGGTCAGCCGCTCAGCCTGAGCCAGGAGCGCACGCGCGTAGGTCTCCGCTGACAGCGAGCCCTCGGAGATGTGCCGCACCGCCTCTGTCGCCGTCAGGTGCAGCAGGCCTCCGTGCTCGGCCTCCTCACCGTCGCGGCCACCCTCGCCGCCGAAGGCCAAGGGAATCCGGGGCGCGGCCGTGGCGAGTGCGGTGATACCGGCCAGCTTCAGGAACCGTCTGCGGTTCAGCATGACGCCCTCCCTCGCTACCGATCATGGTGGGCGCCCATTCTAGGGGCGGCGCGTAGGCCTCGCAATCACGGAATCCCTTGACACCGGAATCGCACGCCGCCCAGCATCAGCACCTTCGCGGTCACCGTTCGCTGGGTGGAACACTGCTGTTCACCCGCACCGAAGAGGTGCTCCATGACCCACCGCTCCATCGTCCTCGTCTCTCTCACGTTCGTCGCCGCGCTCGCGCTCGCCCCGCTGTCGGCCCACGCCGCCGGCGTGCCGTGCGCCGCGCTCACCCACGCTGCCATCGCGGACACCACCATCACCTCCGCCACGGTCGTCGCGGCTGCCGGCACCGCACCCGAGCACTGCCTCGTCGTCGGCCACGTCGACACGGAGATCGGCTTCGAGCTGCGGATGCCGACGACGACGGCGACGCCGCCGTGGAACGGCAAGTTCTATCACGCCGGCGGCGGCGGCTTCGTGGGCAGCATTCCGCGCTCACCGGCCGCGCTCGCCCGCGGGTATGCCGTCATCGGCACCGACACCGGTCACGTCGGCGGCGGAGCGTTCGGGGCGGCCCTCGATGGCTCGTGGGCGCTCAACAACCTCGAGCGTCAAATCAACTTCGGTCACCACGCGGTGCACGTGGTGACGGTGGCCGGCAAGAAGATCCTCAACGCCTTCTACGGCCGCCACGAGCGGCTGGCGTACTTCGAAGGCTGCTCCAACGGCGGGCGCCAGGCCATGCAGGAGGCCGAACGGTATCCGACCGACTTCGATGGCATCATCGCCGGTGCTCCCGCTCTCGACTGGGTGGGAACGATGAGCGGCTTCGTCTGGAACGAGCAGGCGGTCAACGCGGCGCCGCTCTCCGTCGACAAGGTCGCGCTCCTCGCGGGGGCGGTGCTCGCCGAGTGCGACGCCAAGGACGGTCTGAAGGACAACCTCATCAGCGATCCGCGGCGCTGCGGGTTCGATCCGAAGACACTGCAGTGCACGGCCGGCGACGCGCCGACCTGCCTGACGGCGGGTCAGGGGGAGACGGCAAAGCGGATCTATCATGGCGCCACCAGCTCCTCAGGCCGGCAGCTCTACTTCGGGTGGCCGCAGGGGCACGAGGACGGCGCCACGAGCGGCTGGCCGCTGTGGATCACCGGCAACGGAGCGATCCCGCCGCTGCAGTTCCTCTTCGCCGACGGGTACCTGAGATACTTCGTCTTCGATCCGAGCTTCAACTTTCTGACGTCGAACCTCGAGAGCGATATCAGGGCCGCGCGGCCGACGGGTAAGTTCCTGAACGCGACGAACGCCGATCTCTCGGACTTCAGCGCGGCCGGCGGAAAGCTGATCATGTGGCACGGCTGGTCGGACGCGGCGCTGACCGCGTTCCGGTCCATCGCCTACCTCGAGGAGGCCGCCGACAAGACGAAGCACGGACACCGCCTCGACGAGTTCTTCCGCCTGTTCCTCGCGCCGGGCATGCATCACTGCGGCGGCGGCCCCGGCCCCAATACCCTGGACGCGCTCAGCGCGCTCGAGAGCTGGGTGGAGCACGGGATCGCGCCCGAGCAGATCGTCGCCACCCACCGCACCCCGGCGGGAGCGGTCGACCGCACCGCCCGCTGTGCGCGTACCCCAAGGAGGCGACGTTCAGGGGATCCGGCAGCCCGGACGATGCGTCGAACTTCGTCTGCCGCGTCCCGCGCGATCTCTTCGATCGCCACGACCGCTTCGACAACGAGGACGACGACTAGTTCACGGCGGCTCGCCGCTCGGGCGCGCCTCGCGGCCGAGATTCCCCCGCTGGGCAGTTAAATCCCACCCCGACTCGAAAATAGGGTAGGCTCCGACGATGACCAAGCTTCACGATGCCGTGTGCCCGACGTGCAGCAGGACCGTGACCGTCACCTACTGGCCGTACAACGTCCCGTTGTACACGCAGCACTCAGTCCCGGGCACCGAGCGCGAGTGTCGGTCGGGGCTGCGTCCCGTCGAAACCAACGAGACGTAACACCTCTCGCGCCGCACCCTTCGCTCAGCGCACTTCCGCGCCCGTCTCCACCGGCGTCAGCGCCTGCCGCACCACCTCCCCCGCGTCGTCCACGAACACGAAGCGCAGCGCCGCGCGCACCTCCGCGGGGACGTCCTCGACGTCGCGCTCGTTGTGGCGCGGCAGGATCAGCGTGCGGATGCCGGCGCGGTGGGCGGCGAGCACCTTTTCCTTGATGCCGCCGACGGGCAGGACCTTGCCGCGCAGGGTGATCTCGCCGGTCATGGCGACGTCGCTGCGGACGGGGCGCCGCGTGGCGTAGGACGCGAGCGCGGTGACCATCGTGACGCCGGCGGACGGGCCGTCCTTGGGGATGGCGCCGGCGGGCACGTGCACGTGGATGGTCTTGCCCTCGAACATCTTGGGGTCGATGTCGAAGGCCTCGGCGTTCGACCACACGTACGACACGGCGGCCTGGGCGCTCTCGCGCATGACGTCGCCGAGCATGCCGGTGAGGACCAGGCGCTCCTCGCTGCTCGGCATCATCGTGACCTCGACGAACAGGACGTCGCCGCCGACGGGAGTCCAGGCAAGCCCGGTGGCCACGCCCGGGCGCGACGTGCGCTCGACGACCTCGTCGAAGAACCGCGGGCGGCCGAGGTACTCGCCCACGTTCGACGCCGTCACGTGGAACGGCCCGCGCTCGCCCTCCGCGAGACGGCGGGCGACCTTGCGCGCGACGGCGGCGATCTCGCGATCGAGGTTCCGCACGCCGGCCTCGCGCGTGTAGCGGCGCACGATCAATCGAATGGCGTCGGGCTCGAAGACCAGCTCGCCCGCGACGAGGCCGTTGGCGGCGAGCTGCTTGGGGACCAGGTACTGCAAGGCGATGCCCAGCTTCTCTTCGTCCGTGTAGCCGGAGAGCATCAACACTTCCATCCGGTCGCGCAGCGGCCCCGGGATGGTGTCGAGCGCGTTGCCGGTGGCGATGAAGAGCACCTGCGAGAGGTCGAACGGCACGCCGAGATAGTTGTCGACGAAGGTGTGGTTCTGCGCCGGGTCCAGCACCTCGAGCAGCGCCGAGGACGGATCGCCGCGCCAGTCGGCGCCGATCTTGTCGATCTCGTCGAGCATGAACACGGGATCCTTCGTCTCGGCGCGCCGCAGCCCCTGGATGATGCGCCCGGGGAGCGAGCCGATGTAGGTGCGGCGATGGCCGCGGATCTCCGCCTCGTCGCGCACGCCGCCCAGCGACATGCGCACGAACTTCCGGCCCAGGGCGCGCGCGATGCTCTGGCCCAGGCTGGTCTTGCCCACGCCCGGCGGCCCCACGAAGCACAGGATCGGCTCGCGCGCCGGGCTGTCGCCCGTGACCCGCGGCGGCTCGGTGCCGCCGCCGCGCTCCTGGCGCAGCTTGCGCACGGCCAGGTATTCCAGGATGCGGTCCTTGATCTTGTCGAGATCGAAGTGGTCCTCGTCCAGCACCTCGCGCGCGCGGCGGATGTCGATGGTGCCCCCGTCGGCCTTCTTCCACGGCAGGCTCGCCATCCATTCCAGATAGGTGATGACCATGCCGCGCTCGGGCGAGCCGGGCTGCATGCCCGTCAGCCGCTTCAGCTCGCGCTCGGCCTCGCGCTGCGCCTCGTCGGGCAGGCCCGCCTCCTCGAGGCGGCGGCGCAGGTCGGTCACCTCGCTGTCGTCGCCCCCGTCCTCGCCGAGCTCCTTCTGGATGGTCTTGGCCTGCTCGCGCAGGATGAACTCGCGCTGCTTCTTGGAGAGCCGCTGCTCCGTGTCGCTCGTGATCTTGCGGCCGATCTCGCGCACGGCGAGCTCGTTCTGCAGCACGTCGACCAGCCGGCGCAGCTTCTCGGCCACGGAATCCATCTCCAGCAGTGCCTGCCGTGAGGCCGTGTCCAGGCGGGCGACGAGCGACGCGACGAAGTACACCACCTGGCGCGGATCGGCGAGGCTCTCGGCCGCGACGGCCAGCTCGTCGGGCAGCTCATCGGACAGCTGCACCAGGCGGCGGAAGAGATCGACGACGGCGCGGCGCAGCCCGTCCAGCTCCGGGCCGGCCGCGGTCTGCTCGGGGGCGCGCTCGATCCGCGCGACCAGGTACGGGTCCTTGGCGACGAAGTCGAGCAGCCGGACGCGCTCGATCCCCTGCACCATCACACGCACGCTGCCGTCGGGCGTCCGGGCCATCTGGTGGATCGCCCCGACCGTGCCAACGCGATGCACGTCCTCGGGCGTGATGTCGTCCATCTTCGCGTTGCGCTGGGCCACGAACACCAGCAAGCGGTTGCCACGCATGACGTCGTCGATGATGCGGACGGCGCCGCGGCTCTGCACGAAGAGCGGCACGGCCGTCAGCGGGAAGAGCACGGCGTCGGGGAGCGACAGGACGGGCAGCGCGTCGGGGATCGTGAAATCCGCGGCACCGCCGCCCGGGTGGGTGGACATTGACCCGGTTACGTTCTCTTCGGGAGCGTGACCAGCAGGAGGCCGCGCTCGTAGCGCGCCTCGACGCGCTCGGGGTCGACGCGCGCGGGCAACGGCAGCTCGAGGCGGAAGAGGCCCTGCGGGATGCCGGCCGCGTGGTACACCGCGTCCTCACCACACGACGGCAATACCCGGCGCCCCTCGACGACCAGCGCGTTGTCGAACAGCTGAACCTCGAAGTGGTCCTCGTCGACGCCGGCGAGATCCACGGTGACCTCGAGCGTCGTGCGTGTCTCGGACATGTCCGCGGCGGGACGCCACCGGGCCTGCAGCAGCAGGCGCAGGCTCTCGTGCTCCCACGCTCCGCCGAAGGGCCACGGCTGGCCGCTGATGCGCAGGCTCGCAGAGCTGTACGTCAGGCGTCGGTAACGCATGTCCGCTTCCGGGTGCACTCGATTGTGCCCGCCGGTTTGCGATTGTCAATCGGAACGGCTGGGTCTGACCACTCCACCATCACCCCACCGACACGTGCGCGATGGCGCTGGCGTTGCACTCACTCGGATGCATGAGCCTCTTGCAGACTCGACCGCTCGAAGGAGTCGACGTGTCGATCGTCAGCGAGGTGCCCGACCTCGTGCAGCTGCTGCAGACCACCTTGCGCATCTGCGGCGCCGGCGCGGTGAGCGCGGCCGCCTCGTGCCGTCAGCTCATGCAGCAACGTGAGAGACGACGCGCCGACGCCATCATCGTCGACAGCCTCACGAAGGACCTCGATGTGAGGTTCCTGACGTGGGCCAACGACTACGGCGCTGCCGTGGTTGCATTGACCCTGTGGGAGAGTGATCCGCGCCGGCGGCCCGAGTGGCTGAAGGCGTTCAACGTTCGGCTGCTGCACTCGACGGATGTCCGGGCGCTCTGCAACGCCATCCACGACGCCGTCGTCAGGCCATGAGCGACGATGCGCCCGAAATTCTCCGGCTGAGCCGGCGCGCGACGAAGCCACTCAGCCCCGCCGCCAGCAGCGCGACCGTGGCCGGCTCCGGGACGTTGGTCTCGTTGGGGATCGTGGTGATGTCGAGTCGCGAGAAGTCGATGAACGCGCCATTGAAGGCGGTAGGGCCGAGCACGCCGATTCCCGGGCCTTGCAGCGCCAGGACCACCGTGGCCGGGCTCGAGACTGCAGCGATCGGAACCGTGACCGTGTACACGTCGTATTCGGAGCAGAAGACGGTGTTGGGACCGTTGGGGCCAGTGCAGAACTTACCGGAGACGCCGCCGAAGGACTCGAACTGCGTGTTCAGCGACGCGGTCAGGTCGTTGCCGTTGAGAGTGTACAACGCCACCTGGTCGCCTGCGGCGGCCGAGTCGTGGTCCAAGATGCCGAGGGTCAGGGTCGCTCCCGTGATGGTCTGTCCGGACGTGCTGAATGCGGGCAGCGCCCACGACAGGCTGCAGTTCAGCGCGCTGTCACTACCGCAGGGGCTATTGAAGAAGGCCGGGTCGCCGGCCGCCGTGCTCGTGAGGTCCCCGCTGACGTGGAAGGTTCCGCTGACGAGATCCTGATCGCCGAGCTGCACCGTCAGCGCCTCGGCCGACCACACCGGCAGCAGCCCCAGCATCGCCACGACGACGATGAGAACTCTCTTCATGCCTGACCTTCCTTCCGTCACGTTTCGTTCGGGCGGAGCCCACGCTTCAGAGCATTCGCGATGCCACGGCGGCGACGCGAGAGTTTCCGGGCGCTTGCCGCTTAGACCACGCGCCCCGCGGTCGGAATCGTCAATTTCTCCGACACGTCGGCCGCGCGCCACTCCATGAACAGGTAGATGCCCTCGTCGGCGAGTTGCCGGAAGCCGAGCCGCTCGTACAGGCGCAACGCCGGGTTGTGCCGCTCGACGTGCAGCGTCACGCGCCGCCCGAGACGGCGCGCCTCCGCCAGCAGCGCGAGCAGCAGCTCGCCGCCGATGCCGCGGCGCCGATACTCCGGCAACAGCGCGACGTCGATCAGGCCGATCTCGTCGTCGCCGCGATGGACGTAGAGTCGCCCGGCCGGGTGGCCGTTCACGAGGACGATCTGGAACGCCGCCTGCGGATACGCGCGGTGATAGTGCAGCGTTTGGGCGTCGAACTGCATGCGCAGGAACGCATCCTTGCGGGCGCGGTCCCACGGCAGGGCCGCCATCTCCTCGGCGCGCGTGAGGGCGTACAGCTAATGCAGGAACGGTACGTCCTCCGCGCCCTCCGGGCGAAGCGAGAGCTCCAGCACCGCCGGCGTCTCAGTTCCTCGAGGGGAAGATGCCCTGGAGCGCGATGCAGCAGCTCACGGTCAGCAGGGGCGCGAGGTTGTTGTGCGGCTGGCTGCCGCCGACAGAAGTGATCGCGTTGGTATTCAGGACCGCGCCGCCGACCGTGCTGTAGACGGCGCTGCCCCCGGAGTCTCGCGCCCAGAAATTGGCCGCCGGGCTCGTCACGGTCCCAGGCATCGTGTTGCTGAGCGCGGCGTGGTTGTGCTGCGGCATCTCGGCGGCGGTCAGGGTCACCGACTCATGACCGGCGCGCTCTCCCTGGGAATGCCCCTCGCCCACGTGCATCGACACGCGCCCGCGCAGGTCGGGCAGCGCGAAGGTGGTCTGGCCGTTGCCTCCGTACATCGTGCCGAGCAGTGAGAACAGCGCCTGATTCTGGTTGATCGGCAGCAGCTGGCCGTTGCACTGGGCCCAGCCCTTTGGGGGGAAGCCGAAGGCGAAGATCGAGATCTGCCCCACGAATGGTGTGCTCATCCCCTGACTCCCCTGTTCGAGATCGGCACGTCAGCTCCGCGGTGGGAAAACGCCCTGCAGGGCGATGCAGTAGTTGACGACGAGGTAGGGCTGCAGGTTGGTGTGCGGCAGGCCGCCGCCGCTCGGCCCCAGCGCGGCGGCGTTCATCGCGGCCGCGCCCGTGTTCTTGTATTCCGCGTTGCCGGCGGCGTCCTGCGCCCAGAAATGGTCGCCGGGCCCGTACCGGTTGCCGTCGCCGCTGTTGCACGCCGCGGCGTGGGTGTGCACGGGCATCTCGCTGGCGAGCAGTGTGACGGCCTCCGACCCCCCCGTCTCGCCGAGATCGCGCGGGCTGAGCCCCGGGCCCGCGCCGGCTCCCATCGGGACGCAACCTTGCAAATTAGGCAGCGCGAACGTGCTCTTGCCATCGCCGCCGTACGTGGTGCCGAGGATGCTGAACAGCGCCGTGTTCTGCGAGATGGGGAGCAGTTGGCCGTTACACATCGCCCAGCCCGTCGGCGCGAAGTTGAACCCGAACTGCCGAATCTCACCGACGAAGGGATCCATGGTTAAGGCCTCCGCCTATCATTGGCTCGGGAAGACGCCGAAGAGCGAGATGATGAAGTTGATGGCCAGGAACGGCTGCATGTTGTCGTGCGGCTGGTTGCCGCCCGCAGGGCCGATCGCGCCGGGCGCCATCTGCGCGTTGCTGGCGTCGCTGTAGGCCGCGGTGTTGCCGTCGGCATCGGTCGACCACAGATTGCCCCCGGGACTCAGATCGTTGCCGCCGATCGCCGCATTCGCCGCGTGGCTGTGCGCGGGCAGCTGCTGCACCGTGAGCGTCACGGTCTCCGTGCCCGTCTGCTCACCGAGGGTGTAGCTGGAGGTTCCATTCCCCTGATGGACGGGGAACCGCCCACGCAGGTCCGGCAGAGCGAAGGTGGATTGCCCGTCGCCGCCGTACGTCGTCCCGATGAGGTTGAACAGCGTGTCGTTCTCCGAGATGGCCATGAGCTGGCCGTCGCACATCGCCCAACCGGCGGGCGCAAAGTTCCCCGCAAAGATCCGGATCTCCCCCACATACGGGCTGCTCATCGCTATCCTCCGGACTCAGCCGAACACCGCTTCGTAGTAGACCGCGCGCGGATCCCGGCCCGGCACGAACACCCGGGACAGGAACAGATCGTCCGGCTCGAACGCCTCGTGTACGAGCCGGTGTAGCCCCGGCTCGAGCGACGTGCGGCTGCGCAACGCGAAGAGCAGCGCGAACGGCTCGCGCGCCGCCTCCCCTCCGCCCCTGCCTGGCTGCCTGACTTCGATCAGCTCGAGATCGAACAGGCCGCCCGCGGTGCCGGGTGCGTCGTCCGACGGACTGAGCCGAAAAACTTCCCCGACGCGTCCCACGAACAGCGGCGCGGTGAACTGCGCGAGCCCCACCTTCCCGGTCGCCTGATCCGTCATGTCGCCCGACACGCTCGCGCTCATACGAGCAGGCTGAAATCGGATCGATAGTAGGTGCCGCCGTGGCCCGATGCCGGCGTGATGAAGAGCTCCGACCGCCGCGCCGGCCCACCCACGACTCGGTAGCGCCCTTCGCCGAGGGTCACGCCCGGGCGTCCCTGAAAGACGAGCGAGAATTGATCGAGCTTCGGCCCCGACGGCGCCTGTTTCACCGCCAGCAGCTTCATGCGCGCCCGAGTGCCCGTGCGCGAATCGTAGAAGGTGAACGATTGGTTCACGAAAGCCTTGAACCGATCGCTCGACCATCGGGGCGCCGCCGCCCCCTCTGCGAGCGGCATCCGCCAGCCCAGCCCCAGGGCACCCAGGGCCGAGATGCTCTGCACCAAAAACGTTCGGCGCTCATTCATGGCAGACCCTTTCGCAGACCGGATTCAAACTCGGACCGTAGCACGACACGCAATTGGAGCGCCAAATTGAGGATTCGCGTGAATTCAGCGGCATAGCGCGCCGTCGCACGCGGCGTGGCGGGAAACTGTAAAGCTTAGCGACGCGAGGCTCGCGTCCGCCGCCGACGTCGCGTGATCTCGGCGGCGAACCGGCCTGTCAACAAATCCGACAGGGCGGATTCAGCGTGTGGGCGGGGAGTCCTTGGTCGACTCGGCCGATTGCGGGCCGAGCGGCTTCTGGTGCTCGGCAATCACTGCATTCCAGCGCTCCCGCCGCTCGGCGGAGTCTGCCTTGAGCTGGTCATCGCGGTGGGACAGCGACGACGGACGCTGGCGAAAGAACGGCACGCGAGAGAGGAGAGCTTTCAGCATGGCCGACCTCGTTGAAACGGAGGATGAGCTACGGCTCGAATCTACTCGGTGCCGTGCGGCTGGCGTATTGGACCTTGGTCTCATCAGCTCTTCGCATGGTAGCGGTTCATCCGCCGGATGACCTGCTTCACGTACTCGCGCGTCTCTCGAGAAGGTGGCGCTCCTCGATTCTTCAGCACCGCGACCTCGCCGGCGTTGTAGGCCGCCAGGACGACCGGCAGATCGTGGTCGAATCGGTCCATCAGCCAGCGAAGGTGCCGCACGCCCCCGTGGATGTTGTCGCGGGGATCGAAGACATCACGCACACCGAGCGATGCGGCCGTGGCCGGCATGAGTTGCATGAGACCCTGGGCACCGCGGTGGGAGACGGCGTGCGGGTCGAAGCGCGACTCGACTTCGATGACGGCGGTGACGAGGTCCTCGGACACGGCATATCGGCTTGCCGCCTCCTTGATATGTGATCGGATGGCCGGGGCGGACGTGTCGGTGGCGACGAGGCGTCCGTCGTGGTGAGACGCCAGGTAACCCGGGACGATGGCCAGAAGAAGAACCCCAAAGCCCAGCAGATGCCGGACGCCGAGTTGGCGCGCTTCGAGCGCTCGTCTGGAGCTATTCATGTGATCGTGGCTCTCCTGAATTTTGTCGTGTGCTGACTCGAGAGCCGGGCATCCCGGGTTCGCCGGGATGCCCGGTGACTTCGGCAGTCGACTATGGGCAGGTGTTCGTGAGCTTGCAGCGTCGGCCCACCATGTCGATCACGTGCTCGGTCTCGTTGCCGCCGATGAACCCGTGCGTGAGGCCATCGGGATGGGCGGCCAGCCGGAAGTGGTCGAACGGGAACCGCCACACGCGCGGCAGGCCGTTGCCCGAGTTGGGATCCACCGTGGCCGGGTCGATGCACTGCCAGAAAATGGCGCCGGGGTCCGAGGCATCGTAGTTGGCGCACAGGTGGGCGCGGTCGGCCGCCGGTACCTGTGCGATGTACTTGCGCAGCCACGTCGTCGTCACCCGCTGGACGTTGGTCGCCGAGGGGCACGGGCCACGCTGGGGGCCGGGGCTGTCGACCACGCACTGGGTCACCAGCGACTTGTTGCCGACGGGCGGTCCGTCATCGTACG
>WNFJ01248891.1_pt3 | contig 11004 bp, 16 predicted proteins | sample 5400461 | NCBI WGS metagenome assembly WNFJ01 (sample SAMN13153349, study PRJNA577476) | soil metagenome | isolation source: 115 cm saprolite on Douglas fir-dominated hillslope | place: USA:California | collected 2013-09-17 | reverse complement strand
CGCCACCCAGTTCCTGCTGGCCGCGGCGATCTACTCGGCGGCGTTCCTCACCAGCCAGTTCTTCCAGTTCGGGCTCGGGGACTCGCCCCTGGGGACCGGGCTCCGCTTCCTGCCCTAGACCGCTACCCCGATGGTCATCGCGCCGATCGCGGGGGCCGTGTTCGACAAGATCGGGGCGCGCCCGCTGATCGTCCCGGGCCTGCTGATGCAGGCGGCTGGCTTCGGATGGATCGTGTACCTGGCGGCCGGCTCCTCGGGCTACGCCAGCTACGTCGCCCCCTTCGTCATCGCCGGCGTCGGGATCTCGATGGCCATTCCGTGCGTATCCGCGGCGGGCCTCAACGCCGTCGCCCCGGAGTCGCTCGGCCAGGCCGCGGGCGTGATGAACACGATGCAGCAGTTCGGCGCCGTGTTCGGGATAGCGATCGTGACAACCGTGTTCAACGCCCACGGCAGCCTCGCCGCCGCGCCCACCATCACCAGCGGCTACCGCCCTGCGCTGGCTGTCTCCGCAGGCCTGTCGGTTCTCGGCGCCGCCGCCGCCCTCGGCATCCGCCGCGCCGCCAGGGCAGGTACCGCCGGACCAGGCCACCCGCGCACGATGGATGCGTCGCGCCAGGATCAGCCCAGCGGGGCAAGCCTTTTGGGTTGACATAAGCGTTAGTGATTACTAACGTTAGTGGTTACTGACAGATATTCCGAAGGGAGAAGGAACATGGGTCAGCCAGTGGCGTTCTTCGAGATCATTAGCCCGGACCACGAGCGGGCGCAGAAGTTCTACAGCGGGCTGTTCGGCTGGCAGGTAGCCGCCGACCCGGCCATGGGCGGGTACGGCCTGGTCGACACCGGCGCCGGGGACGGGGCCATCGGCGGCGGTATCGGCCGGGGCGACGAGCCGGGGGAGAAGGGCGTCAAGATCTACATGCGGGTCGATGACCTGGACGCCTACCTGGACCGGGCCGAGAAGCTGGGCGGCAAGCGGCTGGTCCCGCCCACCGACCTGCCCGGAGACTTCGGACGGTTCGCGGTCTTCACCGACCCGGACGGCAACCAGGTCGGACTGTGGAGCTGAGGACGCCCAGATGAGCGCGCGGCCGCGGGCGCCGGATGACCTGCCCGCAGGCAACGGGGACACGGGTCCCGCGGCCGCGATCCCCGCTCCCGGCGCTGACCGGCCCGCGCGCCCCGCGAACCTGGCCAGCTTCTGGGCGATCATCCTGAGGCAGTTCCGCGATCACGTCCACCGCAGCACCCCAGACGGGAATGGACGCGCCAGCCAGGCGTATCCACCCGGCCAGTGACCCACCGGCCGGGCCGCCATCTTGCAGCGCCTGGCTAGCGCGGTTGCGGCGCCGGACGCCCGACGGCGACGGCCGCACGCCGACTGGCAGCACCGCTTTAGCCGTCGGTGCCCAGGTAATGCCGGAGCACGGCTGCCTCGTCCAGCTCGGACGGCGGTCCGGCGAACGAGACCTGCCCACGGTCGAGCAGGACGATCTGATCGGCCATTTCCATGGCGCGATTCACGTACTGCTCGACCAGCAGAAGCGCAACGCCCAGGGCGGCGAGTTGGCGAAGCGACGCGAAGAGCTCGTCCACGATCCGCGGAGCCAGCCCCATCGAGACCTCGTCGAGCAGGACGACGCAGGGATTGGACGGAAAAGCACGCCCCAAGGCCAGCATCTGCTGCTCGCCACCGGACAGGTCGCCGGCGTACTGATGCAGCCGCTTGCCCAGCACCGGAAAGGCGTCAGTGACCTGCTCGACGGATGCGTTTGTCTTGTCCCACTTCGGTATCTGCAGTCGCAGGTTGTCGCGCACGGTCAGGCTGCCGAACACGCCGCGACCTTCCGGGATCAAGCAGGCACCGTGTCGCGCATGGATATGCGAAGGCTTACGGGTGAGGTCCGTTCGACGCACCGTGATGGTGCCCGTGCTCGGCTTGATGAGCCCGATTGCCGTCCGCAGCAGGGTTGTCTTACCCGCTCCGTTCGGTCCGAGCAGCGCCACGACGGTGCCCTTGGCGACCGCGATGTCGACCGAACGCAGCACTATGGTGCGCCCGTAGCCACTGGTGACCGAGTGGCCGGGCGCAAGCCCCCGTCCTTCAGGGCGGGGTAAGCCCGGCCCGCGCAGGACCAGAAGCGGCCAGGCCTCACGGCGCGCCTCCCGGGAAATGCCGGAGGCGTCCGCTAAGCTGTTCGATGTCAGTGGCCCGGCCAGTGTCTTCACCACCAGCCGGACCTGTTTACCCACACCGACGACGGGACCTGGTGCAGGGGGAAGACCCGTATGGCCAATCGTTACCGGCTGTGCCCGGATCAGGCGCAGGAAGCCATCCTGCTGGAGCACTGCGCCCACGCCCGCTTCGTCTGGAACCTGGCCGTCGAGCAGCAGTCCTGGTGGTGGCCGGGCCGGGGCAGCGCGCCGTCACCAGCGGCGCGGATGCGGCAGCTCGCCGAGGCTCGGGCGGCTGAGCCGTGGCTAGCGCAGGGGGCATCGTCGGTTCAGCAGCAGGCGCTGCGGGATTTCGACCACGCGATGGCCGCGTTCTTCGACCCGGCGAACCCGGCCGGGAAGCCGTCCTACCGGTCGAAGCGCGGGACGCAGGGGTTGGTGATCCGCGACGTGAGGGCCCGCCGCCTGAACCGCAACCACGCGGAGGTGTCCGTCCCGAAACTCGGCTGGGTCCGGTTCTGGCTGTCCCGGGATCTGCCTGCGGAGCTGGGCATGGCGCGGGTCACGTGCGACCGTTCGGGCCGCTGGCACGTGTCGTTCCCCGGCCCGCAGCCCGCGATCGGCCGCCAGTCTACCGGTGCCGTGGTCGGTATCGACCGGGGGGTGCGCACGGCGCTGGTCACCTCCGGCGGGCAACACTACCGCGCGCCGCGGATCAGCGACCGGCGGGCAGCGCGGTACCTGGCGCTGCAGCGGCGGATGAGCCGGCAGCAGAAGGGGTCCCGCAAGCGGGACAAGACCCGGCGGGCGATGGCCGCGATCACCGTGACGGTCACCGACCGCAGGAAAGACTGGGCAGAGAAGATCTCCACCCGGCTCGTCCAGGATCACGACCTGATCGTGCTCGAGAAACTGACCACCAGCGCCATGGTCCGCAGGCCCAGGCCGAAACCCGACCCGGACCAGCCGGGCGCGTTCCTGCCGAACCGCCGCCGGCAGAAAGCCGGGCTGAACCGGGGCATCCTGGCGTCCTGCTGGGACCTGCTGGCCACCCGGTCGCAGCAGAAAGCCGCCGCGTCCGGCGCCGTCGTCCTCTACGTCGACCCGAGACATTCCTCGCAGGAATGCCGCAGGTGCGGCCACATCGCATCGTCCAGCCGTGAGAGCCAAGCGGTGTTCCGGTGCGTGGCCTGCGGCCATGGAGACCACGCGGACGCCAACGCCGCGAAGAACGTTCTTGCCCGGGGACTGGCCTTGTTGGCGGTCCCTGCGCAGGCCCCGGGACCACGGGGCGTACGCCCGCGCAAGACGCCGGTCAACCCCGGTGCGGCGGGAACCACCCGGCAAGCCGCGTGAGCGGCTTCGGGAATCCCGGTCCTTCAGGGCCGGGAGGATGTCAAGTTGTTCAGGCTTAGCACGGTGTCATCGCCTGCGGCGGCCGCACTGACGCTCAGCTGACCGGCCGCGCTCACGCCCGCACATCCTGTGGGTCGGCATTCTCGCCGAGGGCCGCCGCGCCCTGGACGGCTTGAATTTCCTCCACTGCGGCTGTGCCGAGGTAGGCGCTCTGCACGATCGGCGAGGCCATCATGTCCGGTACGCTGCCCTCGAAGATCAGCTTGCCGAAGTCAAGCACGTATATATGGCCACATATTTCGGTCACCAGGGCCATGTCCTGCTCGACGAGCAGGACCCCGAGGCCGCGGCTATCCACCACCTCGCGCAGGATCTCACCGAAGCGAGCGGTCTCGGCGCGGTCCAGGCCCGAGGACGGCTCGTCCAGCAGCAGGATCCGGTAGGGTCCCGCAAGGCAGCGCGCGAGTTCGACCAGGCGCCGCTGACCGGTGGACATCGATCCGACCGTCCTGTCGGCCAGCGCGCTCAGGTCGCAGATGGCGAGTGCTTCCGCGGTAGCCGCCGCGATGCGTAGGGCGGTTCGCCTGCTGCCAACCAGGTGGTTGAGGGGATTCTGGTTGGCGTACCTGCCCTCCATGCCCATCGCCACGTTCTCGCGCACGGTGAGGGAGTCGCACAGCTCGAACTGCTGGTAGGTTCGCCCCAGCCCGCGACGAGCCCGGGCCGCCGGTCCGCTGCGGATGATGTTCGCCGAATCGAGGCTGACCCTGCCCTCGCTCGGCCGGGTGAGCCCGGAACACACGTTGAAGATCGTCGTCTTGCCGGCGCCGTTCGGGCCGATCAGTCCGGTGATGCGCCCGGTCGGCGCCTTGAGCGTGACCCCGTCCACAGCGACCAGACCGCCGAAGCGCGATCAGACCCGAGACCAGTACCGCCAGGGCCCACGGCCAGTGATGATCGACAGCCAGGTGCGACAGGCCGCTGACCGGGCTTGAGCGGTTGCTGTCCGCGCGGTCGTAATGCCCGGCCCGGGTCTCGATGAAGACGCCCTCGCCTCGCGCCAGCAGGGCATTCGTGGCCGCCAGCCGGACGTCGCCGGACAGGTACCGCCGCCGTCCCTCGATGCGGTCGATGCGGGCGACGCACACCAGTTCATGCCCCACCGGCACCGGCTTGACGAAGGTGACCGTCAGCGTGGCGGTCACCGCCATCTTCCGGTTGGCGTTGGCGCAGGCGCCGAGCAGCTCGTCGATCAGGGCAGCGATCCAGCCGCCGTGGGCCACGTGACGGCCGCCTTCGTACTGCGCCGGACACCTGCCCCGCATGGTCAGGACGCCGTCATCGAGACGGCGCACGAAGTCTCCGGGCACCCAGCGATTAGGGTTGCTCTGAGCGGGCCAGGCACGATCCGTTTCCTGCGTGGGCCCGAGTCTGCCATGGACCGGCTCCGGGCCGGCGATGGCTGTTGCCCACATCACACACGGAGCTAACCAACAATGTCCTGCACGGGTCTGGAGGCCGCATGACCGCGCTGAACGGCAAAGTGGCGCTGGTGACCGGAGGGGGACGCGGGCTGGGCCGCGCGCACGCGCTGGGCCTCGCGCGCGGGGGCGCCCGCGTGGTGGTCAACGATGTCGGCAGCAGCGTGCACGGGGCTGGCCGCGCGGATGACGTTGCTGCCGCCGTGGTGGACGAGATCGTGGCCGCTGGCGGCTCCGCTACCGCCGACACCTCCGACATCTCCAGCTACGCGGGTGCCGCCCAGGCGGTCCACACTGCTCTCGCCGCCTACGGCCACCTTGACATCCTGATCAACAATGCCGGGATCACCGGCCGGGATCACATCGAGCACGCCGACCCGTCCGACCTGGACCGCATGCTCGGCGTGCATCTGACGGGAACCCTCGGCACGATCCGGGCCGCGCTGCCCGGCATGCGGCAGCGGCGGTGGGGCCGGATCGTCAGCACGGTCTCCGAGGTCGCGCTGCGACCGGTGCCCGGCGGAATGGCCATGTACGGAGCGGCGAAGGCGGCCATCTGGTCCAACGCTATCTCACCCGGTGCGCGCACCCGGATGTCCGCCGATTCGATCGAGGCCCGCCCCACCTCCGCGGCCATGGACCTCGACCCGGTACACGTGGCCCGGGTGGTGGCCTACCTGGCCAGCGACGAAGCCGGTGACATCAACGGCCGCGTGATCCATGTGGCCGGTACGAACATCCGCGAATACCTCGAGATCCGCCGCAGCGGCGACACCGAGTTGGTGCGGCGCCTGATCAGCGCAACCGGACAGAGCACGCCACTCACCTAGCCGACACGGCGGGAAGGACCGGCGGCCGTCTCGCCAGGATCCCGCTCGCGATCCCGACCCGGTCGTTCTCGGCCGCCACATCCGGTAGAGCACACGGACTTCTATTTGCCCGCAGACACTGGTAAACGTACCAACCGTACAGACGGTCAGTCGCTTAGCGAGGAGAAGTAACGGCACTCATCGACCGTGGACTCGACCTTACGAACCTGGACGGCTGGGACCCAAAGGAATACGAGATCTTTCAGGACTACTACGTCCGCCACAAGGGTCTTACCGGATGCTCTTTGACTACAAGATCGCCGACACGAGTTGACTACAAGATCGCCGACACGAGCTTCGCCGGCCCCACCATGTTCGAACGCGGCGACTCGACGTACGTGAACCAGACCGGCGAGTTCATCGCCAAGCAGCGTTCCACCGCCATCCGCTACCTCGTCGAGAATGCCATGGAGCTGCGGTCCATGGCCGATGAGACCGCCGAGCCCGAATGGACCGACGAGCAGCTCGACGCATTGGCGAGGGAGAAGCTGGCCTCGGCCCGAACTCGGTGCCACCCCACGATCGTGGCGCCTGCTCGGTGCGCGCTTCGGTGGTGAAGCTCTGCAGGGTGTGCGGTCCGATCGGACGTCGGACGAGTTCCTCACCGACCTTCACATCGCTCCACAGCCGCTTGGTCGGGCCGGGGAACGAACTCACCCAGTCATAGAACGCGGAATGAAGAGCGGCGCCTTCCGCGAGGATAATGCGGAACTGATAACCCTGCAGATCTTCGGCATGTGCAACTGGGCGTGGACGTGGCTGCGCCGCGACCGGCAGTGGCCGGTAAACGAGATCGTGCGGACGTGGTCCGCCACCATCCTGTCAGGCTTGGCCGTGCGCCCGACGGCGGAAATGAATATCGATCCCGAACGGATCGTGAGACTCGTCGAAGGCATCATGGCCGAGGCCGCTGCGGAACTGCCCTCGTCGAACGGGTCTTGAGGTCTGCATCGGTCCCCCGTCATCGGCATCCCGGGAGTCGCGATGATGTTCGACGTCGTGGATGCGCAGCTTCACGCCTGGCTGCCGGACAGCCCAGAACATCCATGGGATCCCGAGTACGGAAAGACGAGCAAGGCGCAAGAGCACGTACGCGGGTACATGAGCACCCACGACTGCTCGCCACGGGACCTCATCACCATGATGGATTCGGTCTGCACACCTACGCTGAGGCCATCGACTACATCAGGGACTCGTCCGAGTTGTCATCCGCCGAGAAGACGGCCATACTCGGCGAATCGTTGCGCCACCAGCTGCGGTGGCCCCCCAAGGACCTCGGCCACCGGCTCACCCCGTAAGGTAATACCGGGTTATACTGGAAGGGTGAAGACGGCGATTTCCGTGCCCGATGAGACCTTCGAGCAGGCCACGAAGCAGGCGGTGGAACTAGGCATCAGCCGGTCAGAATTCTTCGCTCGCGCCGCCCGTCGGTACCTGGACGAACTCGCTTCGTGCTCCCTGACCCAGCAGGTCGACGAGGCGCTTCAGGCGGCGGGCAGCGACGACTCCGCAGCCGCCGCGGCAACGGCTGGCCGCGGGCGGCTGGCGGCCGAGGACGACTGGTGATCCGGCGCGGCAGCATCTGCTGGGCCGACCTGGGGGAGCCGCGCGGCAGCAGGCTCGCCAGACGGCGCCCCGTCCTGGTCATCCAGTCCAACCCCTTCAACGCCAGCCGGCTGACTACCACACTCGCCGCCGTCATCACCTCCAATACTGGCCTGGCCGCCATGCCCGGCAACGTCTTCCTGCCCGCCGTCACATCTGGCCTGCCCAAAGACTCCGTCGTCAACGTGACCGCCCTGGTCACCCTGGACAAGACCGACCTCGACACCGAGACAGGGCAGCTTCCAGCCGCTCTTATGAGCGACGTTGACCGAGGACTCCGCCGCGTCCTGGGGCTCTAGCCGACAGGCAGCGGGATCCTCGACCTGCCGCCGGCCGCCCGCGTTCAGCCGCGACGGGCGGACGATGGCCAGCAGCGACTACGGCGTGGTCCGGCTGTGGGATGTCGCCGATCCCGCGCGTCCCAGCCCGCTGGGCCAGCCCCTGACCGGCGGCGTCGCCGTGAACTCGGTGGCGTTCAGCCCCGATGGGCATACGCTGGCCAGCGGCAGCGTCGACGGCACGACCCGGCTGTGGAACCTGAACGTCCAGTACGCCATCGACCGGATTTGCGCCACAGCCGGAGGCCTTACCCCCCAGCAGTGGAACGAGTACATCCAGCTGCGGTACCAACCAACCTGCGGTTAGGTAACGGCACACTAGGGGGCATGGGCACGCAAGTCATCGCCGTGGTGGGGGCGACCGCCACCGGCAAGTCCCGGCTAGCCATCAAGCTGGCCCGGGCGCTGCGCGGCGAGATCGTGAACGCCGACTCGATGCAGCTCTACCAGGGCATGGACATCGGCACCGCCAAGGAGCCCGAAGCCGGGTGGCAGGGCGTGCCGCATCACCTGCTCGACGTCTGGCCGGTGACCCAGACCGCCAACGTGGCCGAATACCAAAAGCTCGCCCGCACCGCCCTCGAACAGATCACGGCCCGGGGCCGGGTGCCGGTGCTCGTCGGCGGCTCGGGCCTGTACGTCCGAGCTGGACGACCTTCATTTTCCCGGAACGGACGGTGGTACCAGGGCCCGCCTGGAGGAGGAACTCGCCCGCCTCGGGCCCGCCGTCCTGCACGCCAGGCTGGCCACGCTCGACCCGGCCGCGGCCGGCGCGATCCTGCCGGGCAACGGGCGCCGGATCGTGCGCGCCCTCGAGGTGATCGAGATATCGGGGCGCCCGTTCACGGCGACCATGCCGCCCTTTGAGCAGGTCCGGCCGGCCGTCCAGATCGGCCTCACGCTGCCGCGGCCGGAACTGGACCTGCGGATCGCCGCCCGGGTCGACGGCATGTGGTGGGCGGGCCTCGAAGCCGAAGTGAAAAGCCTGGTCGACAAGGGCTTGCGGGAAGGCAAGACCGCCAGCCGCGCGCTCGGCTATCAGCAGCTGCTGCGCTACCTGGACGGCGAATGGACCCTGGAGGCCGCCCGCCTGGAGACAATAAAAGCCACCAGGCGCTTCGCCCGCCGCCAGGAGTCCTGGTTCCGCCGCGACCCCCGGGTCCGCTGGCTCGACGCAGCCCCGGAAGACCGCCTGCTCACCGAGGCGCTCCCGCTGCTGGAAGAGGCACGGCGGCAGCCGGAAACGGCGCGTGGAAAGGGTCACCCATGATCACGAAGACTTCCCCTGACCCCGGCGTACGACCGGCCGGAGGGCTGCTGGGTGGGGGGGCCTGGCAGACCCCGGGTCCGCCCGACCAGGGGTAAAGACTGGCCCCCTCACCGGTTCCGAGGCGCTCAATTACCTGTGATTCCCTGGGTGGTGCGGGGCATCGCCCGCGAACAGCGACTGCCTGACCAAGACACGCCGACCGCCATCGGCGCGAGCGTGACAGCGCCCGGGCGCAGTCACCCCCGGACGGGGTGGACCGAAGGGATATCCGGATGGAAACCAGGCCTGCTACCGAGGTGACCGTGAAGCTGACCGTCAACGGGACCGTGTCCCAGGTGCAGGTGGACAGCCAGGTGACGCTGCTCGACGCGCTGCGCGACCACCTGGACCTGACCGGCACCAAAAAAGGCTGTGACCAGGGGGCGTGCGGGGCCTGCACGGTCCTGGTCGACGGCAAGCGCGTCGTGTCGTGCCTGATGCTGGCGGCCCAGTGCGACGGCCGGGACGTGACGACCATCGAGGGGCTGGCCCAGGACGGGGAACTGCACCCGGTGCAGGCGGCGTTCGTCCGCCACGACGCCTTTCAGTGCGGCTACTGCACTCCCGGGCAGATCATGTCGGCCGTCGCCTTGCTGCGAGAGGGCCGGGCGGGCTCCGACGCCGAGATCCGCGAGTTCATGAGCGGCAACCTGTGCCGGTGCGGGGCGTACCCCAACATCGTGGCCGCGATCCGCGACGCCGCCGGACGGGACGGCGGGTAGCACGATGACCTCGTTCGAGTATGTGCGACCCGGCGACGTGGCCGCCGCCGTGGCGATGGCGAGCGGGGATCCCCGGGCCGCCTACCTGGCCGGCGGCACCAACCAGCTCGACCTGATGCTGAAGGACGCGGTGATCGACGCGGACCGGCTGGTCGACATCGGCCGGCTCCCGCTGCACGGCATCACCCGGGCCGGCGACACGCTCCAGGTGGGGGCGCTGACCACGATGGAGGAGCTCGCGGCCGACCCCACGGTGGGTAAGCGGGCCCCTGTGGTGCGAGAGGCCCTGCTGATGGGGGCGTCGGTGCAGCTGCGCAACATGGCCACGATCGGCGGCAACCTGCTACAGCGCACCCGCTGCCGGTACTTCCGCGACCGGGACGTCGCGGCCTGCAACAAGCGCACGCCGGGCTCGGGCTGCGCGGCCCTGGCGGGCGCACCGCGGATGCACGCGATCCTCGGCGCCGGCGAGCACTGCATAGCTGCTCACCCGTCCGATCTCTGCGTCGCCCTCGTGGCCCTGGACGCCCAGGTGCAGATCCAGGGCGCCGACGGGCAGCGCAGCGTTCCCTTGACGGAGTTCTACCTCATTCCCGGCGACCGGCCGGACAAAGAGAACGTCCTGACCCGCGGCGACCTGATCACGCAAGTGGACATCCCGCTGCCGGCGGCCGGGACCCGCTCGGGCTACCTGAAGGTACGCGACCGGGCCTCCTACGAATTCGCGCTCACCTCAGCGGCAGCCGCGCTCGTGGTCAGGGACGGCACCATCACGGCGGCGCGCCTGGGGCTCGGCGGGGTCGGGACGATTCCGTGGCGCGCCCGCGAGGCCGAGGCGGTCCTGTTCGGCGCTCCCGCGAACGACCAGATTTTCCGCGCCGCGGCCGAGGCTGCGATCCGTGATCCGTTCACCGTTCCTGGCACCGCGTTCAAGGTCGAGCTCGCCCAGCGCACCATCGTCCGGGTCTTGCAGACCGTTTCGGGAGCACAGTCATGACCGATGCCATCGGCAGCAAGATTCTCGGCGCTCCGGTCGACCGCGTCGACGGACCGGTCAAGGTGGCGGGCGCTGCGCGGTACCCGTCCGACGTCACCCTGCCGGGCCTGGTCCACGCGGCCCTGGTGCGTGCCACCATCGCGGCGGGG
>WNFJ01160416.1_pt3 | contig 11005 bp, 8 predicted proteins | sample 5400461 | NCBI WGS metagenome assembly WNFJ01 (sample SAMN13153349, study PRJNA577476) | soil metagenome | isolation source: 115 cm saprolite on Douglas fir-dominated hillslope | place: USA:California | collected 2013-09-17 | reverse complement strand
ACGAGGGGCGGGGTCGAGAGGAGGATGCCGGTCCGGCCTGCGGCCTTGAGGCGCGCGAACGTCGGAAGCTTGCCGGCCTCGACCTGGGGATCGATGGCCATCCAATCCGCCGCGTCGAGGCCCAGCAGGATGATCCGGCGCTCCCGGGCCGGTCGCTCGGCGGCGGGGAGGCGGAGAGAGAGGGGGCCGAGCAGGCCGGCCGCGACGAGCAGGAGAATGGGCCAGGGCGAGCGCCGGAGACTTCGGCTCCCCATCATTCCTCTTGGATCATAGCGACGGGCCCGGCGAGGGTCCAACGAGCGGTAGAGGTCGGATCCGGGCGTCCGATGGCGCCTTGACAAGGAGCCCGCGATGGGAGGATAACCGGGGGCCTGAACAATCCCTATGGATCGTCCGCGGTGACGCCTTTCGAAAACGGGAATAAGCCCGTCCGCGGGCCCGTTCTGGAGACCAAGGGACGTCCCAAGTGTCCCAAGGAGACCGAGCATGGATCGTAGAGAGTTCACGAAGATCATGGGCGCGGTGGTCGCCGGCATGGCGGCCGGATCGCGATTGTCCGCCGAAGAGAAGAAGGCGGATGCCAAGGAAAAGCACGCGTGCAAGGGCATGAACTCGTGTAAGGGCAACGGCGGCTGCAAGACCGGAGATGCCGGCTGCGCCGGGAAGAACTCCTGCAAGGGCAAGGGTGGCTGCGCCACCGTGGCCCACCACGGCTGCAGCGGGAAGAACGAGTGCAAGGGCCAGGGCGGGTGCAAGACAGGAGACAACAAGTGCGCGGGGAAGAACTCGTGCAAGGGCAAGGGCGGCTGCGCGGTCCCTAAGAAGGAAGAGAAGAAGTAGATCGACCGTGAACGAGGGGCCACGGGCGCGGCCGCCCGTGGCCTCTCCCCGCTCGAGCTCCGCGCCCGGGCACGCCACGGGCCACGCCAATGTCCAACCGTTGGGATCTGCCGGACCTGGGGATCGGGGTAGGCCTCCGCACCGTCCATTTCGGCCACATCCTCTCCCAGCATCCGCCCGTCGACTGGTTCGAGGTCCTCTCCGAGAACTTCCTCAACACCGGCGGGCGCCCGCTGTACGTTCTCGACCAGGTGGTGGAGCGCTATCCGGTGGCGCTCCACGGGGTTTCCCTGTCCATCGGCAGCACGGACCCCCTCGACCTCGCCTACCTGAAGGAGCTCAAGGGCCTGGCCGACCGGACGCGGGCCCGCTGGGTCTCCGACCACCTCTGTTGGACGGGGGTCCTGGGCCGCAACACCCACGACCTGCTCCCCATGCCGTACACCGAGGAGGCCCTCCGCCACACGATCGCGCGGGTGCGCGAGGTCTCGGAGCGCCTGGAGCGCCCCCTCGTGCTCGAGAACCCGTCGTCCTACCTTGAGTTCGCGGCCTCGACCTTGACCGAGTGGGAGTTCCTCGCCCGCCTGGCCGAGGAAGCGGACTGCGGCCTGCTGCTCGACGTGAACAACGTCTTCGTGAGCGCCTTCAACCACGGCTTCGACTCCCGGGAGTACCTCGCGGGGATCCCCGCCGACCGGGTCGTGCAGTACCACGTGGCCGGTCACACCAACAAGGGGACCCACATCCTCGACACCCACAGCGACCACGCGCTTCCCGAGGTGTGGGAGCTCTATCGGCTGGCCTGGGGGCGCACGGGTCCCACCGCGACGCTCTACGAGTGGGACGAGAACATCCCCGAGTTCGAGGTCGTCCACGCCGAGGCCCGGAAGGCGCTCGCGCGCCGCGAGGCCTTCCCCGCGCGACCGCCCGCGGAGGGCACGGCTGCCCCGGCCGTGGCCACGGGGTGAGCACCGTCCACCCTCCCCTCGAGCGGCTGCAGCGCTGGATGCTGGGGCTCGTGACCCATCCGGCGCCGGTGGAGCAGGCGCTCCGCGCAGCAGACTCCGAAGGCCCGCCCCTCCGCCTGGGGGAGGTGGTCCTCCCGTCGAAGACCCTCAGCGCTCCCGAGCGGGTCGGGATCTACCACGACATGTACCCGCTGCGGATGACGGAAGCGCTGCAGTCCGACTACCCGGCCCTCGCCCACTACCTGGGCGAGGACGCTTTCCGTGACCTCGTGCGGGGGTACGTGCAGTCCTTCCCCTCGCGGAGCTACACCCTGAACCGTCTGGGCGACCACCTTCCCGAGTACGTGAAGGCGGCGTCCGGAGTGCGCCGGCCCGAGTTCTGCCACGACCTCGCGCGCCTCGAGCTCGCGGTGAGCCAGGTGTTCGACGCGCCGGAGACGCCGCCCCTGTCCGACAAGGCGATCGCCTCCGTCTCCCCCGAGGCCTGGGAGCACGCGGTGCTCGCGCCGGTGGCGGCCTTCCGGCTCCTCGCCTTCCGCTACCCGGTGAACGCCTATCTGCAGACGGTCAAAGACGACGACCACCACCACCCGAAGGCGCGGCTCAAGGACACCTGGGTGGCGGTCTACCGCCGCGACTATGCCGTCTACCGCCTGGAGCTGAGCCGGCCCGCCCACGACCTCCTGGCCGACCTCATGGTCGGCCGGCCGCTCGGGGCGGCCCTCACCCGTGCGGTCGTCGGCGGCGGGCGCCGGGCGCCCAGCGAGCACGAGCTGTTCCGGTGGTTCCGCGAGTGGGTGTCCGGCGGTGTGTTCCGCAGCGTGACGTTGCCCTAGGGGCAGACGGGCGGCCGGGGTTGTGGTGGGCCTGGAAGGACTCGAACCTTCGACTAGCCGGTTATGAGCCGGCCGTTCTAACCAGCTGAACTACAGGCCCGAATCAAGGGTAGCAGAACCGCGGCCCGAATCGGAGCGCTCCCGCGCCTGCGGCTAGCGGGTCGGCGCATGGAGACGGCTGCGCGCGGCATTCCTGATCGGTGTCGGGGTGTCGGGCCCTCGAGCCAGCCGCTCGTACTCGGCGCGGGCTTCCTGGGGGCGGCCCTGCCGCTCGAGGACCTGGGCCAGGTTGAAGCGCGCCTCGTCCTGTCGCGGGGCGACCTCGAGGGCCCGCCTCAAGGCTTCCCACGCTTCCTGGAGGGCGCCCCGCCGCAGGAGCATTGCCCCCAGCCCGGCGAGCGCGGGGGCGAAGGCGGGCTCCTGTCGCAGGATCGCTCTGTACTCCGCCTCGCTCTCGTCGGGTTGCCCGGCATCCGACAACACTTCCGCCAGGCTCATCCGCAGGGGCGGCTTCTCCGGGTCCGAGGCCACGGCCGCGCGCAGCTCCTGGACCGCCTCCCCGCGCCGGCCCAGGGCGGAGAGGATGCCGGCGCGGAGCACGCGCGCATCGCTGAGGTGAGGGTCGATGGCGAGGGCCGCCGCCGCCTCGCGCAGGGCGTTCGGCCGGTCGCCGAGGTTCAGGTGGGCGACCGCCATCCACTGGTGGGCCTGGGCGCTGGTCGGGGCGAGCGCGACGTAGGCCTTGAGCTCCTGGACGGCCCGGGCGTACTGGCGCATCGCGAGGTGGGTGCTGCCCAGAAGCATGTGGGCGAAGGCATTCCGGGGCTCCTCGGCGACCAGCGCGTCGAGAATCGGCGTCGCCTCCGCGAATCGACGGGTCCGCACGGCTTCGGCGGCCCTCCGCAGTCGATTGAAGGTGGAGATCAGGTCCTTCGGGTCCCTCCCCTGCTCGCTCCCGTCGACCGACGAAGGGTCCGCTCCCGCCCCCAGGTAGCCGAGGGCCTCCAGCTTCTCGACCGTCTCCCGGTCGACGGGCCGTACGTTCATCGCACCGCTTCCGCCCGCGGTCAGGCGCGCGAGCTCCGCCCGGAGGGCCTGGGCCGCCCGGGGCTCGTCGCCATAGAGGTTCCGCGTCTCCCCGGGGTCGCGGGCGAGATCGTAGAGCTCCGGGCGCGGGGCGTCGATCATCTTGAAGCGTTCGTCACGCAGGGCGCGAAGCGCGGCCCCGCCCAGGGCGAGCTTCGGAACGTAGGTCTCGGCGTAGGCGGCGAGCGGTGGCGGGGGGGAGCGTCCGTCGATGACGGCCCGGAGGCTCCGGGCGTGCGGAGCGGCCAGAGGGGGTGCGCCCAGGACGTCGAGGATCGTGGGCGAGATGTCCATCGCCCGCACGGGCGCGGCGACGACCCTTCCCACGGGCAGGATCCCGGGCCGCCAGAGAATCAGGGGGACGCGGATCGCGCCCTCGTAGAGGAACATGGAGTGCGTTTCCTCGCCATGGTCGCCCAGGCTCTCGCCGTGGTCGGCGACCACGGCGACCAGGGTCCGATGCAAAAGACCGAGCTGGGCGAGCTTGTCCAGGACGGTGCCCACGGTGTGGTCGGCGAAAGCGATCTCGCCGTCGTAGGGATTGCTTGCAAAGAGGTCGCGGAAGGGTGGCGGTGGCTGATAGGGCTCGTGGGGGTCGTAGAGGTGGAGCCACACGAAGAAGGAGGCGGAGGTGCCCTGGCCGCGGTAGCCTTCCAGCCAGCGAAGGAGAGCGAGCGCCGTGCGGTCGCCCCGGCGCTCCGCTTCGAGCCCCGCTCCCAGCGCGGGCGCCTCCTCCATCCGATCGTCGTAGGTGTCGAAGCCGTTCGCGAGGCCGAACCGACGGTCGAGAAGGAACGAGCTGACGAAGGCCGCCGTGCGATAGCCACGGTTGCGGAGGACCGAGGCCAGGGTGGGGAAGCGCTCCGCGAGGTAGAAGGTGCCGTTGTTCCGGACGCCGTGCTCGAAGGGATAGAGCGCGGTCAGGATGGACGCATGCGAGGGCAGCGTGATGGGGGCGGCGGCCATGGCGTTCTCGAAGCGCACCCCCTCGGCGGCCAGGCGGTCGAGGCGCGGTGTCCGGGCGCCGCGGTGTCCGTAGCACCCGAGGCGGTCTGCGCGCGTCGTGTCGAGGGTGACGAGAAGCACGTTCAGACCGGCCGTCAGGGGAGGGGGCGCGCCGGCCTTCCGCCACAGTAGCCCGCCCCCGACGACGGCCAGCACCAGGGCGAGCGCGCCGAGGGCGCGGGGCGATTTCCAGAGGGGAGCGGCCGGCGGCGCCGGCGCCTCCGAAGCCCGTGCTCCCCTCCGGCGCGTCGCGCGACTCATGCGGGACCTAGGGTAACCCGGCGAGAACGCAAAACCCTTTCCGGGATCGAATATCATTTTGTCCGTGGAATGACGCGACCGCGCCCAGCCCGTGCGCGCGCCCTGATCGTCGCCTTCACGGGCGGCGTCGGGCTCTTCTCGTTGTCCGGGGGCCTCCCGGGCACGAGGGCCGCCGAGGACGGTTTCATCCAGTTCGAAGACGTGGCGGTAAAGGCCCGCCTCGACTACCGGAACCTCTTCGGCAGCCCGGGGAAGGCCTACATCATCGAGTCCACGGGCAACGGTGCCGCCTGGGTCGACTACGACGACGACGGCTTCCTGGACCTTTTCGTGGTCAACGGCTCGACCCTCGAACGGCAGGCGAAAGGCGAGCGCGGTCCGGGCAACCGTCTCTACCACAACGACGGGAAGGGCGCCTTCGAGGACGTCACCCGTGGCTCGGGCCTCGAGGGCGGCTACTGGGGCAGCGCGGTGGCGGCAGGCGACTACGACAACGACGGCCGCGTCGATCTCTTCGTGACCACGATCCTGGAGGGCGATCATCTCTACCACAACAACGGCAACGGCACGTTCACCGATGTCACCGCCCGCGCGGGCGTGGGGGGGGGAAGGCGCGATTCCGTCTCTGCGGCCTTCTTCGACTACGACCGGGACGGGCGCCTGGACCTGTTCGTGGTGAACTACGTCCAGTTCGACCGCGCCTATCTCGATCGGGTGTCGCCCTACTGCCTCTGGAAAGGGCTGCGCGTCTTCTGCGGGCCCACCGGCGTGACGGGGGACACGAACGTCCTCTACCACAACAACGGCGACGGCACCTTCACCGACGTCACCCGGGCCGCGGGGCTCCTGAATCCCGAGCTGAAGAGCCTGGGGGTGGTCACCGCCGACCTCGACGACGACGGCTGGCCCGACGTCTACGTGGCCAGCGACTCGACGATCCAGGCCCTCTACCGCAATCGGGGCAACGGGACCTTCGAAGATCTGTCGCTCATGTCCGGCGCCGGCTACAGCCAGGAGGGCCGCGCGCAGTCGGGAATGGGGGTGGACGCCGGCGACTACGACGGCGACGGCCGCCTGGACCTGTTCGTGACCACCTTCCAGGACGACTACAAGACGCTCTACCACAACGAGGGCAATCTCCGATTCTCGGACGTGACCTACGCGGCCCGGCTCGGCCAGGTCAGCTTCAACCGCCTGAGCTGGGGGACCGGCTTCCAGGACTTCGACAACGACGGCTGGCCGGACCTGTTCGTGGCCAGCGGCCACGTCTACCCGCAGGTGGACTCCGCTCACCTCTCCCAGGAAACCTACGCCCAGCAGGACCAGGTGCTCAAAAACCTCGGCAACGGCACGTTCGCCGACGTCACCGCGAGCGCGGGACCGGGGATGCAGGCGGTCAAGTCCAGCCGGGGCGCGGCCTTCGGCGACTACGACAACGATGGGCGGATCGATGCCGTCGTGGTCAACATGGACGACACCCTGACCCTGCTCCACAACACGACCCGCAATGCCCATCACTGGCTGACCCTGCGAACCATCGGCGCGCGCAGCAACCGGGATGGGATCGGAGCCCGGGTGCGGGTGCGGGCGGGGGGCCGCGACCAGGTCCGCGAGGTGAAGACGAGCGGGTCCTATGCTTCGGCGAGCGACCCCCGTGTCCATTTCGGGCTGGGCGCGACGAGCCGGATCGAGCTGGTCGAGGTCGTGTGGCCGAGCGGCGCCCGGCAGGTCTTCACGGACGTGCCCGCGGATCGAATCGTGGCCGTGCACGAGGAGGAGGGCCTGCGGCAGCCATGAGCAGGTGGCACGCCACCAAGGGGACGGTGATCGCGGTGCTCCTGGCCTGCGTGCCGGGATCGCCCGCCCCGGCGGCGGCGCCGGATTCCGCGGAGAGCCATCACGCCTCCGGGATGGACCACCTGCGCGCCGGGCGGTCGCAGGAGGCCCTCGTGGAGTTCCGGGTCGCTCTTCGCCTGGATCGTGACTACCTTCCCTCCCTCGTCCAGATGGCGGATCTGCTCAGCGCGAGCGGCAGGGTGTTCGAGGCCTACGTTGCCGTCGCCCCGGGGTCGGCGGAGGTGCGCGCGCTGCGCGGCCGCTGCCTTTCGCGGCTGGAGCGTCTGGAGGAGGCGCGCGAGGAGCTCCGGCGCGCCCTCGAGCTGAACGCCGCCCTGACCGAGCCCTACTACGGCCTGGCCGCGGTCGAATCGCGGCAGGGACGCCTCGCCGATGCCCGCCGGCACGTGGAGACGTTTCTCCAGCGCTCCCCGGGCGATGCTTTGGTCTCGGAGCTCCACGCGAGCATCTGCTTCGACATGAAGGACTACGAGGCGGCCCTCCTGGCCTATCGCGCCCTCGAGAGGGCGCAGCCGGAGGCCCCGGGCTTCCCGCGGGCGATCGGCCGTGTTCAGATGGCGGCCGGAAGGTACGCCGATGCGGAGGAGACCTACCGTGCGCTCCACGCGAAGGATCCCGCGGACGGGGACACGCTGCGCGCCGTGTACGAGGCCAGCTACAAGCGCGGCAACTACGGGCAGGCGGTCGAGGCCCTGGAGGCGCTGGCCCGGCTGGAGCCGAAGCGCTGCGAACCCCTCCTCCTCCTCGCGCGCTCCTACCATCGTCAGGGCCAGTTCGCGGAGGCGCGGCAACGAGGGGAACGGTGCCTGGAGCTCGAGCCCGGTCATTCCGGGGCGCATTTCCTGGTCGGCTGGACGTGGCTGGGGGAGGGCGACCTCCAGAAGGCGAAGAGGGAGTTCGCGGAGGCGCTCACCGGCGATCCTGGCTCCGTCGAGGCGCTCTACTGGTCAGCCACGGTCGAGCTGCGGCTGGGCAGCCGCCCGGCCGCGGTGCGACTCCTCGAGAAGGCGATCTCCGTCGATCCCGACCACCTGAGCGCGCACTACGAGCTCGCCCGCGCCTACGCGGCCGAAGGCCAGCCCGACAAGGCGGCGAAGCAGTTCGAGGACTTTCGTCGCCTGAAGAGCCGGGAGGCCTGGCAGCCGGGCGCCGCGGGGCCGGCGGACGGCAACCACCTGGAGGACTGGATCAGCTTCGCGAACTACCTGCTCGGCGAGAAGAAGCCGCGCGAGGCGCTCGCCATCCTGGAGCCGGCGAGGAAGGGAGCGCCGGAGAACGCCGAAGCATTGCGGCTGACCGCGGTCGCCCACGCCGAGCTCGGAGAGGTCGAGGCGGCCCTGGCCGCCTACGCCGACGCGGAGAAGCACGGGCCCACGGCGCTTCTCTATTGGGCCCGGGGGACGCTCTACCGGCGGTTGGGGGACGATGCCCGAGCCCTGGCCGATCTGGGGCAGGCCCTGTCCCGGGAGCTGCCCGCCCGCGAGGGGAGCCAGGCCCACCTCGTGGTAGCCGCCATGCTGAGCGAGCACAGGCGCTGGCCGGACGCGGAAGCGGAGCTGGGCAAGGCGCTCGCCCTCGATCCCGGGAGCCTTCCCGCGCGGGTCCTGCTCGCGGAGGCGCTCGCCCGGTCCGGCCAGCCGGCGGACGCCGCCCGCGAAGCGCGCCGTGCCCTCGCTGGTCATCCCGACGACGCGGGAGCGCGGCTGGCCCTGGCCCGAGCCGCCCTCGAGCAGAAGCAGCTGGACGACGCGGACGCCGAAATCGCCCGCGCTGCGCAGAGCGAAGGGGAGAGCGCGCGGGTCCTGCTGGCCCGGGGACGGCTGGCCGCGGCCCGGGGGAGGGTCGATCAGGCGATCGACGCCCTGGGTCGCGCCGCCCAGGCCGACCCGGGCCGAGCGGAGGTGTTCGCTCTCCTGGGGATGCAATACCTCGAGAGCGGCCACCTGTCCGAGGCCGCGGTCAGCTTCGAGAAGGCGACCATCGTCGATCCGACGGACGCCGGAAGCTGGACCTCTCTCGGAAGGATCTACCTGGGCGCGAAACGAGCCCCCGCCGCCGTCACCTACTTCGAGAAGGCCGTGAGCGCCGCGCCGGACGATGCGGAGGCTCGCTACCAGCTGGCATTGGCGCTGGAGCAGACCGGGCGCGTCACCGAAGCGCGGGAGGCGGCGCGCCAGGCCAAGGCGCTCGGACATCCGGCCGCGGAGTCCCTGCTGCAGTCCCTCGCCGCCGACCAGAGGCGGTGAGGCGCGTCCGCCGGGTTCCCGCGACGGCCTATTCGACGGTGAAGCGGAGGCTGCGGGTGGCGGTCGCCCGGTTCACGCGGTCGCTCACGACCAGCCGCAGCTCGTAGTCGCCGGGGGCGAATGCATCCAGGCGCACGCGCCCGCTGACCACCGGCACCCCGGTCGGGCCTTCGTCGGGCACGGGGCCGGGTGGGGACCGGGTCAGGAGCGTGCTTCCGGAGAGAATCTGCCTCTCCACGACCAGGTCCACCGGCGTCGCCACTCCCGGCTTGCCCCGGTCGTAGACCAGGAGCAGGTAGTCGAGGTGAGCGCCGCGTGGGAAGCGGCGCCTGACCTCCGGCAGCCGGGGCCGGTCGAAAGAGACGGTTCCCCGAGCGGCGGGCGGCGCGGGCGCCGGGGGTGCCACGCCCTCGCCCTCGGCGATGAGGAGGACGCTGCTCAGGGACAGGCCCGGGCGCGCGCGATCGGGGACCTCCACCCACTGCGCGGCGCTGCCCAAAAGACCGCTGCCGTCCGCCCGGACCGCCACCCGCGCCTGGAGAAGGCCCGGGCGCACGGCCAGGGTCTTGCGGTAGGTCAGGCCGTTGCGGAGCGCGCGCTCCTTCGAATCCGGGGTCAGGCTCAACTCCACGCGATCACTGAACTGGCCGACCGCCTTCCCCTCCTCGTCAACCACGACCCCCACGAGGTCGAAGGCCGCCGCCTCGTGGCCCTCGGCCGCCGGCACGAATTGCAGCCGGGAGGCGTCAAGGCAGGCGGTGGCCACCACGACGTCGCCCGCGCTGGTGCCCACGAAGTCCACCGCCAGGTCGACGGGCACCGCGCGCAGGGAGTAGGAGGAGTCGAGAGCGGTCCGCAGGAGCCGGGTCGCCTCTGCTTCCGAGGCCGCGGCCGGCTTGCTCGCCGCGGCGGGCGCGGAGCCGCGGGCGAAATAGCCGCTCGCGGTGCGCACCCGGAGCCCCGAGCGGCCGCGGACGCGGACCGTGATCTTGTGGAAGCCGCCGTCGCGCGGGGGGTCCCGCGGCTCGAACCCGAGGCGATAGTAGGTGGCGCTGTCCTCGAGGACGCGCCTGAGCGATCCTGGGAGGTCATTGCGGTCGAACAGGGCGAGCCCGCCCGTGTCGAGGGCCAGGGCATTCAGCCCGTCCCGCGCCGACTGTACCGCCCGCATCTCGATGCGCTCGCGCGCGCCGGGGTTGGAGGTGATGTCGTAGCCTCCTCCGACGCGGGCGTCGCCGATGGCGGAAGTCGCGACGAGGCCGCGGGCGTCGATCGTGTAGAGGACGACCCCCGAGCGCGCGGCCGCGTCCGCGATCACCTGCAGATCGCGCCGGCTCGACTGCCCGCTGGAGAAGAGGGCCACCCCCTTGCGCCCGCGAAGGGGGAGGAGGCCACGAACCAGCCGCTCCAGGGACGAGAGGGTGAGGCCGGTGACTTGATTGGACACAGAAACGATCTGGCGGGCCAGCGCCCGTGCGCGCCCTTCCGCGAGGGTCTGCGCCTGCCGGCGCTGCGTGGACCCCGGGCCCCCGGGGAGTCCCGCGACCATGATCTCGTTCGCCGCGAGGTCGAGGGCTTCCTGGTCCCCCAACTCGATCAGCTCCGCCTGGTAGTCCGTCATGCGCGGCACGTCGAGGGGAGGCCGAAAAGACGCGTTCTGGACGCGGAGGCGCGCTACCGCCCGCCGGAGGACCTCGCGGTCGGTGGTGAACTGCTGGAGCGCACCCAGGCTCCCGCTGGCCGCCACCACCAGCGCCTCGTCCCCGGCCGCGAGCTGGCCATCGATGAACCGCAGGAGAGCCGCCCTCACCGAAGAGAGGTCGTCGGGCTCCAGGTGGTAGTCGTCCACCACGAGCACGAGGTGGCGAGGGCCGGGTCCGGCATCGGGGAAGGCGGCGGGGCCGGG
>WNFJ01753527.1_pt1 | contig 11006 bp, 8 predicted proteins | sample 5400461 | NCBI WGS metagenome assembly WNFJ01 (sample SAMN13153349, study PRJNA577476) | soil metagenome | isolation source: 115 cm saprolite on Douglas fir-dominated hillslope | place: USA:California | collected 2013-09-17 | reverse complement strand
GGTGACAAGGATCGGGCTTTCGAATGGTTGGAGCGTGCGCGCCGGCAACGTGACCCGGGTCTGGCCAGTTTGCGCAAAGATCCGCTCCTAGCCAATCTTCAAGATGACACGCGCTGGAATGCATTCTTGCACACGATGGGCCTGGGCGACGACCAATTGAAGGTGAGCGCCCGCTAAATGCCTAACGAGTCGCGCTTCGGCGTTGAGATAGTTCTGCACTCGGAACGATGAACCCTTACCATTTCGTTTCCGAATTGCGTCGGCGTAACGCCTGACCGTTTACCTGACTCCTGTTTGCCAAGACGATTACTTGGTAAATCGTTTCAGGAAACATCTGTTCAATGCGTCCGCCGCCATCCAAGCACGCTTCCAAGTTCGGTGTTATCAAGCTTCACTTTCGAAAAAGAACTCGCACCCTCACCTACGAACAAAGAGGGGGTTGGCAAAGCACGGCGGATGTCAACGGCATCAGCCTTCATGCGCATATCCATGCCCTCTATGGGCTGGTGTTACAACACGCCGGGAAAAGCATCCTCATGATCGGGTGCGGCGGCGGCACTCTCGGTACCATGCTGGCTCGAGCAGGCAGGCGGGTATCGATTGTTGAGATCGACCCGGTCTCAATCAGGCTGGCAAAGCGTTATTTTGGTCTGCCGCGAAACGTCGCATGTCATGTGTGCGATGGATTGGCATTCATGCAAAAAAACCGGCGGCACTATGATGTGCTCATTGTGGACGCTTTTACCGGCGAGAATATTCCCACCCACATGAAGGATGCGGCCTTTTTTGAGGCGGCGCGCCGCTGCCTGCGATGCAACGGCCTGGTGATGGTGAATGTTTGTCTGGAACGGAAGTCAGATCCGACAGCAGATGAAATTGCTATGGGATTCAAAGAAAGGGGCTGGTCCGTGCGCCTTTTGGATAGCCCGGGCGCGGAGCGCAACGCCATTGTCCTGGCAGGAAAGGTGAAGAACCTGCGACGGCCCAGGTTGCTGCTCGTGCCTGAAGCCAGCGCGAAACAGACGGGCAAAGAATTAACCGCCATGCGCTTCCGGCGGCGACGGTCGATTTTCCGAAACCGCGTAAGCGTTCGGTGACAGCCGTCATTCAGACGTGGGACGTTTTTGCTACCGCCTTCACGAGCCTTTTGACTAGCAGATACACAGGATAACTGACTCCAATTCCTATGACAGCATAGAGGCTGTTTTCGGTGCTACTTACGACGAAGGCAATCAAGAGTAGGCCAGCGCCAAGAAACACGATTGCTGGAAGGACAGGATAACCGCGGGCTCTGAACGGTCGCGGGAGGTCAGGCTCTCTCCGACGTAAAACAAAGATCGTGCCGAACGCCGTTACGTCTACCAGCACACTTAGGAACGCGGTAAAAGCGAATAGCTTGTCGAAGCTGCCAACGCCCGAAAGCATGATCGCCACCAAAGCAGTTATGAGCAAGGCCGTGGTAGGTGTGCCTCCGCTATTTACCTTCGCACCAGAACGAAAAAAGAGCCCATCGCGGCTAAGAGCGAACATCACTCGCGGCGTGAAAAGGAAGGAGGCGTTGATAATCCCAAGCAGGGACACTAACATAATGCCAGTCACGATCTGACTGCTATAGCCGCCGAAGATGAGCTGAGCGGCATCAGCCGCTGCTAATTTTGAGCCTGCTAGCTTTGACATAGGCAGCGCATACAACAGTGCGAGGTTAATCAACACATAAATCGCCATCACCACAGCAGCGCCGGCAAAAAGCGAGCGAGGAATGCTTTTCGCCGGATCGGTGTTCTCCTCCGAAAAGTAAACCGGCGCGTGCCAGCCAGCATAAGTGCCAAGAATGCTTTGCATCGACAAAGCGATGGCCACAAACAAAAGCTTGGGATCGGAAAAGAGCGGCGGCTTTGCGCTTGGGGCGGCGCTTAGCTTCGGGCTAAAGAGAAAGCAGGCAGCGATGACGGCGAAGAAAGCAAGAACCTTGAACAAGCTCATGATTTCCTGAGCCCGGCTACCTACGCGTAAGCCGAGCCAGTGAAACGCGGTGAAGAAGATCAACAGGGCAATTGCGGCGGGCGTTATGACACCGGGATCATAAGAGAAGACTCCAGTGGCGTATTCGGTTAACGCAACCGCCAGATATGCCATCGAACTGGTGCGGAGGAGCCAATCGCTCCAGCCGACAAGAAATCCACCGAACTCACCATAAGCCCGACGAGCGTAAACATAGGGCCCGCCGTCCAGCGGCAGCATTGTGCCGAGCTCAGCATACGTATTCGCACCAGCGAAAGCATACAATCCGGAGACTATCCATGCGGCCATGATTAGTCTGCTGTCTCCGAGATTTGCCGCGATGCTCCCGGGAATGCGCAGAATACCGATCCCGATTGTTCCGCCGATGCCTACCGCCACGCCAAAGGTGACTCCGAGGATTCGAAGCAGCCGTTCTTTCCTAAGCGACGGCGTATTAGCAAGGGCTTGCTCCGTCTCCATGCGTTGGCCTTAGCTGATTCAGTGCCGCACAACAAGAGCGCAGCGCCACGTCACCTAAATCTGGACTTTGCTCTGCCTTCTGTACTATTAGGCCGTCGATAAACCAAGAGTGAATCTAAGCAATTTCCTAGCCGAGCTGAAGCGGCGCAATGTTTACAAAGTCGCCGTCGCTTATGCCGTCGCCGGCTGGGCGCTCTCGCAGGGAATCGCGCAGGTTTTTCCGGTATTCGACATTCCAAACTGGGCGATCCGCTTGATTGTCCTGCTGATCATCCTCGGTTTGCCGATTGCCGTAGTTCTGGCGTGGATGTTTGAACTGACGCCGCAGGGAATTAGACGCACTGAGACGGCCGACGCGATGCCGACGGTAGCGACACAAAAGAAACATGCCTGGATTTATGTCGTTGTCATTGGCGCGGCGATTTCGATCGCGCTGTTTTTTCTCGGCCGTTACACGGCTGGAACGCCTCGACAGAGCGAGGCGGCTACAGTTTCCCTGAAATCGATTGCTGTCCTGCCGTTCGAAAATCTGAGCGACGACAAGGCTAACGCCTACTTTGCCGAGGGCGTTAAGGATGAAATTCTGACGAAGTTGGCGGCAGTCCGCGATCTCAAGGTCATTTCGCGGACTTCGACTGCGAAATACCAGAGCAAACCGGACAATCTGAAGGCAGTCGCGCAGGAGCTGGGCGTTTCCACGATCCTCGAGGGAGCAGTGCAGCGAGCTGCCAACCAGGTGCGCGTAAACGTGCAATTGATCGACGCAGCCACCGATACCCACCTCTGGGCGAAAAGCTATGATCGGGATTTGAAGGATGTTTTAGGGGTGCAGAGCGCAATTGCGGAGGAAATTGCCGAGGCACTGAAGGCAAACCTCTCGCCGAGCGAATCGCACGTTCTGGCCGCAATACGCACGCAGAATACGGAAGCTTACGACCTCTTTCTTCGAGCCCAATACGAGTTTCACCAGGCACAAAGCACCTTGGTTGCGGACGCATTCGATCGTGCGGACGCCTTTTACCAACAGGCGTTGGCACGTGATCCAAATTTTGCCGAGGCTGCGGCCGGACTCGCGTATAGCCGACTAATGCGGCACTGGTTCGTCTCTCCGTTGTCGCCACGAGAATTAGAGGAGGTGAAGTCGATCATCGATCATGCACTAGCAGTGGCTCCAAATTCACCCGAAGCACACGTTGCACGGGGGGTATTTTTTTATTGGGCTCATCGCCAATACGACGACGCGTTGGCAGAATTTAACCGCGCACTCGAGTTACAGCCTAACAACGCTTTGGCACAACAATTCTTAGGATGGGTTTATAGGCGCCGCGGCGAATGGGAGCGCTCGATCGCCGATGCGCAACGGGCGCAGGAACTCGACCCGCGTGATCCTTCAATCCCATCGAGCTTGGGAGGGATTTATGCTGGATTGCGCTTGTGGAATGATGCGGAGCGCGTTGAATTACGAACTCTCACGCTCGATCCGTATAACACGGTGGCGGCCACGCTCCTCGCCACGGTTCGCCTTAATTCGACAGGGGATATCAACTCTGCTCGGCATGCCTTGGATGGCTTCCCGCCGGACATCCAACTCAATTCGCTAACGTATCAAGGCGACGTTACAGCGATAGTGGGAATCCGGGCTTACGTTGAGGTGTTCGCAAGACGCTTCAACGATGCGTTCCAAGCTTTCGAGAAGCAGATGGCGAACAGCAGCCTTGCGCATCTGCAGCAACTGGCTGGGCGCGCTGCCCTTCGCGTTCTCGCAGGAGACGTTGAGGCCGCGAAATCCGCTGGAGAGGAGGCGCGAGCGTTGCTCGAGGCCAGGGTGAAAGAGCGGCCCGATGACACGTTCGCAATGACGCAGCTGGCCTGGGTTTACCTGGCGCTCGGACGCAATGCGGATGCGTTACGCGTTGCTCAGAAAGCGGCGGAATTAATGCCAATCGAGAAGGACACCCTCTCGGGTGCATATTTTCAGACTGGCCTCGCGCAAATCGAGGCACGCGCAGGCGCTCCCGAGGAAGCGGTCAAAAGACTTCGACATTTGCTTTCGATCCCGGCAGGCCAGCCGATGTCCATCGCTCGTTTGAAAATTGATCCAGTCTGGGATCCCATTCGTGATCGTCCCGATTTCCAGCAGCTGTTGGCTGGAACGGAGCAGATCGGGCCCTAGGAAGAAATTGAGATGAACCCGCGCCACTTCTTTGCCGAACTGAAACGGCGCGACGTTATCCGTTTCGCGGGGCTGTATCTGGTCGGCGCATGGCTGCTCGTGCAGGTTGCGAGCACAGTGTTGCCGATGTTTGGCGCTCCGGATTGGTTGCCCCGCAGTATCGTCAGCTTGCTGGCAATTGGTTTCATTCCGGCGCTGATCCTTAGTTGGGTCTTCGAACTGACGCCGCATGGCTTGAAGCGCGATGAGGACGTTAGCCCGGAGGAATCGATCGCCCCGCAAACCGCGCACCGCATGAATCGCATGATCATCGCCGTGCTGCTGCTCGCACTCGGATATTTTGTGTTCGACAAATTTGTGCTGACGCCACGACGAGAGGCGGCGCTCGTCGCGGTACGGCCATCGGTGGAACCCAAATCTGCAGCCGACGCCAAATCCGTCGTGGTGCTGGCGTTCGCCAATCTCAGCGACGACAAGGGAAGCGAATATTTTTCCGACGGCATCAGCGAAGAGTTGCTGACTGTGCTGCAAAAAATTCCGGGCCTGCATGTTGCCGCGCGGACCTCAGCGTTTTCGTTCAAAGGCAAGAACGCCACCGCGCAGGAGATCGGGCAGAAACTTGGGGTGGCACATCTGGTCGAGGGAAGTGTACGCAAGGCCGGCGACATTGTGCGCATCGCGCCCGACTGACTCGCACCGACACGGGCGAGCAACTCTGGTCGGAAAATTTTACTCGTGATTTGAAAGACGTGTTCGCCGTCCAAACCGAACTCGCCCAAACCATCGTGGGACAGGTGAGCGGTCAGCTCACAAACGACGGCGCCAATCCGGCCGCCAAAGCGGCGATTCAAGCGGAGGTGCGAGCGGCCGAAAGAGGCGGAACGAAAAACGTGGAGGCCCACCAGCATTATCTACAGGGCCGGTTTTATTCCAATCGCGGCTCGGAAAAAAGCGCCGGTGAAGCACTGGTCGAGTATCAGCGTGCGGTGGAGCTCGACCCTTCTTTCGCGCTGGCTTGGGCAGGTCTGGCTCAGACGCATGTGTGGTACTGCGGCCTTTCCAGCGCAATAGCACGGGCGGGCTTCGACGACCATCTCGCTCGCGCGCGCGAGGCAGCGGCGCGGGCATTGGCGATCGAGCCCAACCTGCCGGAAGCGTTGCTTGTCCGCTCGAAGATTCAGCTCAATTTCGATTTTGACTGGAATGGGGCGGCCGAGACCGTTCGGAGCGCTTTGGCCCTGGCCCCGGCAGATCCGGCACTCGTCACCGCCGCGGGTACCCTTGCCTTAGCCCGGGGGAACACGACGCGGGCCATCGAGCTCTATCGCCAGGCGGTCGCGTTGGACCCCGTCAATCCGGCAGCCCGAGCGTGGCTGGCCTTCATCCTTGGGGTAACGGGGCGGCTCGCCGAAGCGAGGGCGGAATACCCGCGGGTGGTGGAGCTGAATCCGGCGGCGCCCTGGAGCCATGCCGGTCTCGGTCTCGCCTTCATCGTCAAAGGTAAATTTGACGAGGCCGCGGTCGCGGCGCAAGACGATGCGGCGGAGTGGGCGCGGCTCTATGTCGTGGCCATGGCTCGCTGGAGTCAGAAACGAATCCCGGAAGCAGATGCTGCGCTGGCCCGGTTAACCGAGGGCTTCGCCGATACGGCCGCCTACCAGATCGCCGACGTCTACGCCTATCGCGGGGACAAGGACCGGGCGTTCGAATGGCTGGAGCGAGCGCGCCGGCAGCGCGACGGACGGAAGCCTGGGCTTCATGCGATGCGATCCTTTCCTCGCGAACCTCCATGAGGACCCGCGCTGGGATGTGTTTTTGCGCAAGATGGGCCTGGCCGACGACCAATTGAAATGAGCGCTCCAGACGGCAAGGCGAACCGATGAATTTCTTTGCTGAGCTAAAGCGGCGCAACGTTTACAAGGTGGCAGTCGCTTACGCAGTCGTCGCGTGGCTCTTGATTCAGGCAGCGTCGATTTTTTTCCCGGCTTTCGACGCGCCCCCATGGGTGATGAAGATTTTTATTATCGTCATCATCCTCGGCTTTCCGGTGGCGCTAATTTTTTCGTGGGCGTTTGAGATTACGCCGGAAGGAATCAAACTCGAATCCGAGATCGAGCCCAATAAATCGATCAAGCGACGTACCGGGCGAAAGATTGTTGCCGTAACAATCGCGCTCGCTGTCGTCGCGGCCTGCCTGTTCGTGTACCAACTCGTGCGACCGGTAGGGACGTCTCTCCGAGACGTCCGACAAATTGAAGAAGGACGCCCCGGAGGTGCGTCCCTACCTGCGCCTAACAAATCAGTCGCAGTCCTGCCGTTCGTCAACATGAGCGCGGATAAAAACGACGAGTATTTGAGTGACGGGATGACTGAGGAATTGATCAATGTGCTGGCCAAAGTGCCGGGATTGCGCGTGCCAGGACGAACATCCTGTTTTGCGTTCAAGGGCAAAAACGAAGAGGACATCTTTCGTAAAGTCGGCGATCAGCTGCACGTGGGAACGGTGTTGGAAGGAAGCGTGCGCAAAGCTGGCGACAAGCTGCGCGTGACCGCTCAGCTAATCAATGTGAGAGACGGTTATCATCTCTGGTCAAAGGATTACGACGGTGACGTAAAGGACATTCTCAACTTTCAGAGCAACGTGGCCGAACAAGTCGTGCAGGCGTTGCAAGTGAAATTAGGGGGCGAAGAGAAACGTGCGCTAGCGAAGAAGCCGACGGAAAATCCTGAAGCTCACCGGCTCTATCTCCTGGGGCGCTACGAGTTCGCTAAGTACACGCAGACCGGGTGGAATAATGCGATCCACTATTACGAGCAGGCGCTGCGACTGGATCCGAACTACGCGCTAGCCTACTGCGGACTGGCCGATAACTACGCTTACATGGGAAGCGTGGTGATGCCGGAGAAGGAGGCCATAGCAAAGGAAAAGGAATTTGCACAGAAGGCGCTCGAGCTCGATCCGGAACTGGCGGAGGCGCACATGTCCCTCGCCCTGACACTGGTCGCCGATTGTGATTGGCGGAACGGTCTGAAAGAATTCGATCGCGCGCTCGAACTGAATCCGAATCTGGCATTCGCCTATGAGTTACAAGCCTGGACCGTGAACGGGCTCGGTCGATTCGACGAGGCGATTGCCAAGACCAGGAAAGCGCTCGAACTCGATCCGCTCAATCCGTTCTTTCAAATGAGTTTGAGCTTCTACCAGTATTGGGCACGTCAATACGACGGCGCGATCGCGCAAGCCAGAAAGACTCTGGCGATGGATCCGAATTCAGCGATCAGCCACGTTTTGTTAGGCCTCTCTTTCCTTAAAAAGGGCGACACGGCCGGCGCAATCGCGGAATTGCAAAAATCCAAAACTCCGGATCCCGGTGCGTGGTATCAAGGATTCCTCGGCTACGCTTATGCCATCTCCGGAGATCGAGCGAAAGCCGAACAAGCCTTGCGCGAACTCGAACAACTGGCGAAACGACAATACGTCAGCCCAACAGCGTTCGCGACGATCTATCTTGGACTTGGCCAAAAAGAAAAATGTTTGGATTGGCTGGAAAAATCTTACGAGCAGCAGGACAGCGCTTGTTGGTATCTTAAGATTGACCAGATCTACGACATCGTTCGCAACGAGCCGCGCTACCAGGCTATTTTGAAAAAGATTGGATTGGAATAGCACCACAGCTGCCAAGCTTAAGATGGAAGGAAATCCCCGGCCAACCGAGTCTTCCTCGGACGTGAAGTTCGAGATCGGACATGTCTTGTTCATCGACATCGTCGGTTACTCGAAATTGCTCATCAACGAGCAGAGTGAGCGGCTCGAAACGCTCAAAAAGATCGTGCGCGGCACTGAGCAGTTCCGTTTGGCCGAAGCGGAAGGCAAACTCCTGCGATTGCCGACCGGGGATGGCGGCGCACTGGTTTTTCGCAACACTTCGGAAGCGCCGGTTTTGTGCGCACTGGAAATCAGCAAGGAACTGAAGAGTCATCCCGAGCTTCGGGTGAGAATGGGCATTCACAGCGGCCCGGTGAATGAAGTCACTGACTTGAACGAGCAAGCCAATATCGCTGGCGCCGGAATAAACATCGCGCAGCGAGTCATGGATTGCGGCGACGCCGGACACATTCTTCTCTCAAAGCGCGTCGCCGATGACTTGGAGCACTACCCGCAATGGCGTTCGCTTCTGCACAAACTCGGCGAGTGCGAAGTAAAACACGGCGCGCGTATCGGTGTCGTTAATTTCTACAGCGACGAAGTTGGAAATCGGCAGCCCCCAAAAAAATTCAAAACTTTCAAGACGCAACAGACCCGAATTCGTTGGGCTGGCATTATGAGCGCACTTCTTCTTCTTGCTGCTATCGGGGCCGCGTTCCTGATCCTTTTGAGGAAGCCGATGCGATCGACCTCCACTGCGCCGGAAAAATCGATCGCGGTCTTACCATTCGAAAACCGAAGTGAGGACAAAGCCAACGCTTACTTCGCCGAAGGCATCCAGGACGAAATCCTGACGCGCTTATCCAAGATCGCCGACCTAAAGGTCATCTCGCGCACGTCCACGCAGCATTACAAAAGCGCGCCGGAAAATCTGCCTGAGATCGCGAAGCAACTTGGCGTTGCTCACATCCTGGAAGGCAGCGTGCAAAAGAGCGGCGACGCCGTGCGCGTAAACGTGCAGCTAATCAAAGCAGCCAATGATTCTCATCTTTGGGCAGATACCTTTGACCGCAAACTGACCGACATTTTTTCGGTCGAGAGTGAAGTAGCCAAGACGATCGCCGAACAATTGCAGGCAAAGCTAACAGGACGAGAAGCGGAAGTCATCGCCGCCAAACCGACAGACAATGTTGAGGCTTACGATGCCTATCTGCGCGGATTGGCTTATTCGCGAAAAACGGCAACCACCCCCGCCAATTCCCTTGCGGCACAGAAATATCTCAAAGAAGCAGTGCGCTTGGACCCGAAGTTCGCCCTGAGCTGGGCGCTGCTGTCATATGTTGATTCGGTCGGCTATCGAACCGTGACTCTTCCACCAACGCCCGCTTTGCGGGAGGAAGCGCTACAGGCAGCCGAAACCGCCCTCACTCTACAGCCCAATCTTGGCGAGGCCATATTGGCCAAGGGATCTTACTACTACGCCTGTCTGAAGGATTACGACACTGCGATACGTTACTTTGAGCAAGCACGCCAGTTTCTGCCCAATAGCAGCCGCATTCCTGAGTCATTGGCCTATGTGACCCGGAGGCAAGGCGACTGGGACCGGTCTGAAGCGTATTTCAAAGAAGCCGAACAACTCGATCCGCGCAATGTCGCCGTGCTCTCCTCGCATGCCGCAACCTATATAGTACTTCGCCGTTTTCCGGAAGCGTTGCGAAAGCTTGACCAGATTCTCAATATCACACCTGACGACATGGATACCCTCACGGCAAAGGCGGCCATTGTCCAAGCCGAGGGCGATCTGCCCCGGGCCGCTGCGCTACTTGCTCCGCTCCGCCCGGGAGCCGATCATCCAGGTGCGTTAAAAACACAAGTTTACCAGGCTATACTGGAGCGCCGCCCGGGACCGATCATCCCTCGGCTGCAGGAAATACTTGCCAAGCCTGATCCCGCATTGGGTTATCGTATTAGCGAATATCGCTTTTGGTTAGGCTGGGCGCAGGAAGTCGCGGGCGACCATGCCGCCGCCAAAGCGACCTGGCAAGAAGCGCGCAGTGAACTGGAATCCTGCCTCAAGGACCAGCCGGAAAATGGTATCGTCATGCTCACTCTGGCTCTGACCTATATGGGTCTCGGGGATAAACCGGCTGCGTTGAGCATGGCCGAACGCCTCGTCGCCATGAACCCCATCGAGAAAGACGCATTGGCTGGTCCGCAATCGATCGACTTCCTCGCGCGCGTGGCCGCGCGGGTGGGAGAACCCGACCGTGCCATCGCCGCTTTGCAGAAAGTGCTCTCGCTACCGTACAACGGCTTGAACGGCGTGCCGCTTACTCCGGCGGTGCTCCGGCTCGATCCAATGTTCGATCCGCTCCGCAATGATCCGCGCTTCCAAAAACTCTGCGAAGAAAAACCGAAGTGAACACACGCGAGCGGGAGCCGCGCGGGTAGTCGGTAATGCAGCTAGGGTAGCTGGCGTGAGTGCGGGAGCACGAATGACCAAGAGATAGGATGCAAACTTCGATGATTTCAGATATTCCTCGGCACTCAAAGCGAAGCCCCGCGACGTAAGCCAATGAAGATCGACTCCTTCTTCGCCGAGCTGAGGCGGCGCAACGTTTACAAAGTCGCGGTCGCCTACATCGTCGGCGGCTGGGCGCTTTCAGAGGGGATCTCGCAGGTTTTTCCCGTGTTCGACGTTTCCAA
>WNFJ01705770.1_pt2 | contig 11006 bp, 11 predicted proteins | sample 5400461 | NCBI WGS metagenome assembly WNFJ01 (sample SAMN13153349, study PRJNA577476) | soil metagenome | isolation source: 115 cm saprolite on Douglas fir-dominated hillslope | place: USA:California | collected 2013-09-17 | reverse complement strand
TCTGCCTTTTATTCGATCATCAGAACGGCAAGCGACTCGTCATCAGTGAAAACACAACTCACGCAATGCTCTCTTTTCGTTCACGTCTCTGCGGCAGAAAGTTGGACATACCGGCCAGCCAACCTTCAAATTCGATCGACGATAAACTGGAAACATCTAACAACCTTGGCAACAGTAAGGGATTCGATTCTGAAGTGGCCAAACCTATATCGCACGTAGTTGCTGAGGTGACACCGGCTTCGCTTAGCCAGGGAAGAAACTCAGATTCGTATACTCCACTTGGATAACAAAAATGCGAGGCTCGCTTTCCGGTCATTTCCTGGATGCTTTTTCGGTTATCTTCAATCTCGCGGATAAACATTTCCCGATCTCGCGGCGTGCGATGACGATGGGTATGGAACTGAATGTCAACTCCCTCGGCAGCAAGTTCGCTAATCTCTTCGGGTTTCAGGATGTGCAAGGCGCGGCGTTGAAGCAGAGCGTCATAATCCACTTTGAGGTGTGCCGCGAGCGACGCAGCCAACTGGTCTTTCTCTTCGGCGGAGAGTTTTTGCTCGCGCGCAAACGCGCGAAGCTCGGCTAAGGTGGTTTCTCTCGCAGCCGCGTCAACTAATCTGATTCTCGCGTCTCGTCTAGTGATTTTCCCTAGATCCAGAATCGCATCGCGTCCTTTCCACAGCAGGTACGAGCACGCTAGATCGAAGGCCGGTCTCTGGTAATGTGAATAGAAAGTCGTGAGATAGAGCGTCACGGGAAAATCGAACTCCTTGAGAAGCGGAAAGGCTTTTGTATAGAAGTCGGCGCTGCCGTCATCGAAAGTTATCGACACAGCTCGATCCGGCAAATCCTTCGCGTAGAGCCGTTCTATGGCCTGACCGAGCGGCAACACAACACAACGCGATTTCCTGAGCAACTGCAAACGGGTGCGAAACATATCTGCCGAAATGAAGTATGATCCATTCCAAAGATCTTCGTCCGAAACAGCGATTCCGTGATAGGCGAGAATCAAAAGCCGCTGGCGCCGCCAATTGCTGTTACGGACGAGCCTGAAGATGCCCGACGTCTTGAGCGAGCTTAGCGTCGCTTGTTTTGCTTTCTTGAGCATCTGGATCTTCCTATCGTTGCTTTGAGATAACCTCTCTCCTTAGTCGACTGATTTAAGTCATCGTGCAACTGTTTTTGATTGGGTTCGGTGAACATACTTCTCTCTCAACTGCCTCACGGAGTTTAAGAAGGAAACCTCCTTGGAGAGGAGTTGATAATTTCCGAGAGCCGGCCTAAACTGCGCTCTTCTGAAAAACAGTTTGCGATTCGTTTTCGCGCCTCGCGTCCCAGACGCCCCGCGAGTTCAGAGTCCTGAGCGAGCCGAATCATATTTTCAGCCATACCTTTGACGTCCCGTTCGTCAACAAGAAAACCTGTTTCATCCTCGATGACGACATCCGCGATTCCTGCGTGGCGCGTAGAGACAACCGGCAATCCACTTGCGCCGGCCTCAAGAATTCCCAGCGGCGTACCTTCACAATCTCCGTTGCTCGCTTCCAGCGAATGCTGAACGAAGCATCGCGCGCCGCGCATCTCCTCCTGCACAACCTCGTGCGACTGTGCACCGAGAAATGCTACGGCATCCTCGATTTTCAAACTCTTAGCCAAGTCCTGGCACTCATCAAACAGTGGCCCGTCGCCGACCATTCGCAAGCGCGCTGTCGGAAAGACTCGATGTACGTCAGCGAAAGCCTTCAAGGTTATCTGCGGCGCCTTCTTTTCTACGAACCGTCCGACCGAGAAAAACGGGAGGCACATTCTCAGGATTTGCTCCGCCGAACTCGCGGCAATTGATCCCGCAGGGATTGTAATGAACTTTTTCCGGCGGCGCTCCAAGCGAGATTAGCTTTCGCTCCATCGCGCGCGAAACAGCAATGATTGCCATCGCCTGATTGAACATTGTGCGATAACTCAGCGAGTGCTCTGCAATAACTTCGCGGACGCTGGCATCGTAGCCATGGAAGTGAACGATGAGGGGGATGTTGAGCCTGCGGCAAGCTTCCATTACAAGCACGCCGGTCGTGCCATATTCAGCAAGCACAACATCGGCGCCCCAGCGCTGGAAAGCGGTGACGTAAGCCGCGGTGGTTTCATTCACGGTTCCATTGCGCGCGATTCGCTTACGAATTTTGTATGCAACTCGAGTAGGCAGAGAGAGAATGGGTTCATCGCCTATGCTTGGCGGCCAGCTATGCACCAAAATTGTCTTCGTGGGCAACCTCTCAATATGTCCGCGAATGAAAGTCTCGGACACAGTTGGCAGATAAGTAGTCACGACACAGACCACTGTTTCGGTTTGACTTTGCACGGACTTGTCCGAGAGATTGTTCATGAAGCTGCTAGGTAGTCCGAATAGAGGCGCTCGTTAACTGTTTCCTTATGCGTTTGCGGCGCCAACTCTGGAGCACTTGAAACAAAAGAAATCGATTGCCGATCATATTCCATCCTCGAGCAAGAAAACTTTGACGCGGCCAACCTTTGATCGGCAACATATCACTTTCGCCAATTGGTTTAACGTATTCGGCGCCGCGCTCAACTACTGCATGGATGTAATCATTGGTCTCCCAAACCGAAATCGTGCTGAAATAGGTTAAGGTCCCGTCTACGTCGATTGCCACTTTGTTCAGATCTTCTAGTGAGACGATTTCGTCAATGACCTGCAGACCCTGGCCGGATTCTTTGAGCGACGACTGCTTGCCCGGACTTGGTACGGTAAACAGAATCTTACCGCGGCTGGTCAAAAGTCTATTGAAGGTGGAGTGAAGTGTTGGGCGTGCTTCTATCGGGATATGCTCGTAAACATCAGGGAGAACGATTACGTCCCAGTCACCCGCAAGGGCGCAAGTGGTGATATCAGCTTTACGGTAATCGATTCGTGGATGGGGAAATATTGTCCGAGCTATGCCCAAATTTTCGCCGCTAATGTCCACGGCGAGAATTGTGGCGCTTCCTACCACTCGAGTGGCAATAAAATATGCGCCCTGCCCTGAACCGCTACCGATTACCAGAATGCGTTGCGCGTCTGAGGGGATGGCTCTGGCAAAGAAGTTTAGTTGCTGAGCGATACGCTCGTTTCCCTGCACAATGTCTTCAACGAATCTGCGGGAGAAGTCATCGTAGAATGCTTCGACTTGGGTTGCCATTAGAAATTCTCTCTGATGATCTCCGAGTGTTACTTAACAAAGCCCCGTTTTGGACTGAGCAGACCGAAGGACAATCTGAAATCTTTGAGCGCGATTCTGCCTTTCGGCAAAACCACCAGAAAAATCAGTGTAGTCACAACAGTGATTGCCATACTGATGGCTAGCCCAATTAAGGGGCGGGAGATTTTTATCCACTGTCGGAAGCCGAATAACACTCCCAAGACAAGCAGGGCAGCGGAGCCAGCCGGGATGACTGCATGATAGAAATCGATCGTGCGAACTGGTCCTTGTCGCCCTACGAACCAGAAAAGCAGTGGGGTTGCGATGAAAAGAATGGTGATCGAATACGAGGTTGCTACACCGATAGCTCCCCAAGGCAGACCGACGATAATTCCAGCGATGATTATGGACGAACCGGTAAGGCCCCACTTGAACATGTGATGAGTGCGTCCCTGCGTAGTGAAAAGCCATCCGGTTGAATTAGCAACGGGTTGCAGAAGGCCTCCAATGCCTAGCAATGCAAAGATGCGACCGGCCTCAACCCATTGCGGGCCGAGAACCAACTGGACGATCCAGTCGGCCGTGACGATCATGAAGGCCATTCCCGGCATAGTAATAATTGTGATTTTCTCAAGCATCCGCAAATAAGCCTTGCGGTAGCGATCAGGTGAATTGGTGAGACGGCTTAGGGCGGGTATAGCCACAGAGGCGATCGGAGTGTTGATCTGATCGATGGGCAGAAGCAACAGCTGATAAGCTTTGGCGTAAACCCCAATCAGCATGTTGTCCACGTTGCGCGCGAAGTAGTTGATTACACTAAAGCCCGTAAGATTGCTCCCGCACGACAACATCGGTCGCACACCTGAACTGCGCGCGGGCCAACCGGGGCGCCAATCGCAAACAATCCAGATGCCCGCGGCATAGACCAGGGCCTGAGTAAGTTGATTGGCGACCAGCGCCCAGTAGCGTGCTCCATTCCACGCCAGCAGTACGGCAACTACAAGACCTACAAGCAACGAAACGATCTCGAGCACGGCCACCGCGGCGAAGCGCATTTGCCGCCGCAGCAGCGCTTCGTGCTGAACGGTGAGACCGCCGAAGAGAAATCCTGCCGCAAAACCGATTGTGATCAGTGTCAAACGCGGCTCGCCGTAAAACCACGCTACTGCGGGTGCAATGGCTGCAGTCAATATCATCACTGCGACGCTTAGAGCTACGTTGATCCAGAATAAGGTGCTGATTTGCTCGGCGTTGATTTCTTCCTTTTGAATAGTCGCCATCGACAACCCCATGTCCTTGAACATGGAGACGAAGCCTGTCACCACGGCGACCATGCCGATGAGACCATAGTCTTGCGGCGTGAGCAGTCGCGCCAGAATCACCGTGGCAGTCATTCCGGTGAAGAACTTGACGCCCTGCGAAGCGATAGTCACCGCGCCGCCGCGAGCGGTGCGGCTGCCCAAATCGTCCTTCAAATGGTCGGTGCTAAAGTGACGATCCTGGTCGTCAATCACAAGCTGCTGTTGTGAATTACTGGAAAGCATGTCGGAAAAACTTAAGTTGAAGTGGGATCTCTTTGATGGGTCCCGTCAGGTGGGTGGCAAAAAGCGCCACCATCATTATACAGGAACAAAGCAGGCCGGAGTCCATTGAATTTTTCGGGATTCTGCAAAATTTCTACATCATTAGCACTATTTACTCATGAACCTAGCACTCTTACGATGGGTGAAAGACTTGCAAAGGCTCTTCGAGAGCTACCATGGTTAAGGCGCTGTCTTGGAGTTTTTAAGATCCTGTTCAGATTCACTAACATTCGAGGGAATCATGGAAGTCATTGAAAGGCTCAACTCCGCGAGAGTGTCATCTATTCGCCTCAGCGGCCCCGTGCAGCACATCTGTTACGGCATGGCACGCGTTTTTCTCAACACGCCTTTGCGCCGGTTCGGTTTCCGCTGCGATAAACTCTGTAATCGCTGGGAGTCGATGGAGAGTTTCATCTCGGATCGGGTTGCCGATGTTTCGCTGTACCGCCAACGCTTTGCACCGTTCATGAGCTTTGAGGGTAAGATCGTAATGGACGTGGGGTGCACTCGAGGTTATCTGCTCGATGCGTTTTTGTGCGAGGAGAACTTCAAAGCGATTGGCGTCGACATTGACTCCGAAGCAATCGAGGAAGGGCGAGCCAAGTTGGGTGACCGAATCGAATTTGTTCAATCGACTCCCACATCAATTCCGGCGGCTGATGCGAGCGTGGATATCATCTACACCATTGACACGGTAGAGCATTTGAGTCATCCGCGAGAGATTCTCCTAGAGTGCGAGCGGATCCTGCGTCCGGGAGGCTTGCTGCTCATTGATTACTATCCATGGTTCGGACCTTACGGAACACACTTGACTGACATTATTCCTTTCCCTTGGCCGAATGTCGTCTTTTCGATGGACACACTGTTTGGACACGGCGGCCTATCTCTACGAATCATCACACTATAAGAAGGCTGGTTTCTACATCGATGAGAAAAAAGGCGTGCAGAAACCGAATCCGTTTCTCAATAAGACCTGGTGGAGCGAATATTTGAACCACCTGACGATTAAGCAATTCAAAAACATGCTTCCGCGATTGCCTTTCGAACTAGTCCGTTTCGAGCAATCAGGCTTCAGCGGACGCACTTTCAAACTGGCGCGGTTCCTTAATCGCTTAGCGCAAATCCGGGGACTAGATGAATACTTCACTACCTTCGTGCTCTGCGTGCTGCGGAAGCCATGCTAATCCGACGGTTCACCCGTGGTCGAGCATCTTCTCATCGGTGCGGCCATCGCCTAATTTTGGCGAACGACTGTGGGTGGTTCGCTAGTGCAGAAACACACATAGCTGGGTGAGCGCTAAATAATCAGCAGTGAGAGGGACGGAAATGATCGATTCACAGTCGGAACTCGTACAGAATTTCCTGGCGCGACCAGAGATTCATCAGCGGTGGACGCGCGATTACCGAACTGCTGGCAACGAAGCTTTTTACGAGCAGGCGTTTGACTACATTCTGCATGTGCTTAAACCTGCGCCCGACGCGACCTTTCTCGATGCCGGCTGCGGCAGTTGTGCGCACTCTGTTCGCCTGGCGCGGCGTGGGTTCAATGTCCAGGCCGTCGATTTTTCCGAGAGCGCGCTGGCCATGGCCGAGGAATACGTCAAGTTCAAAGATCTTCAAGACCGAATAATGTTGGGACGCGAGAGCCTGCTTGAGCTTTCATTCCCCGACGAAAGTTTTGAGTATGTTCTGTGTTGGGGCGTGCTGATGCATATCCCTGAAGTTGGGCGCGCGGTTTCTGAGTTGTCACGAATCATCAAGCCGGGTGGATCACTAATCGTCAGTGAAGGAAACTCGGCTGCGCTCGAAGCAGTTGCCATCCGCAGCCTAAAGCGTCTCGCTCGAAAAGAGAAAGCAGAAGTCAGGGAAAAGCCGGAAGGCCTCGAGTATTGGACAGAAAAGAACGGCGACGCGCTGGTTACGCGCCAGGCCAATATCAGATGGTTAATCAAGTGCTTTGAGGCGCACGGACTAACGCTCACGCGTCGCGTCGCGGGGCAACTCTCTGAGAGCTACACTAGACTCTCCGCGCAGCCACTCAAGCGGCTTGTCCATGAGCTCAACAACTTCTGGTTCCGGCACGTGAGATGGCCTGGGCCGGCGTTCGGCAACATTCTGCTCTTCCAGAAGCGCCGTTGAGTGTTCGCATCTTTTGACTTCCAGCATCTGCTTGAGTGATTCTTCCGCGGGCGATGCGCGCATCATCAAGCAGTGTAAAGAAATCGGCCCCAGTTCTTTCCGAACTCGAAGCGTTCACCTCGGTCAATTTCGATTGCGGGCGTGCTTATTCAGTGTTTCAAGCGATAATAGATCAGTTTCAGGTATTCGCCGGGTACTAACTTCCAACCAAGTTTATGCAGCCACCAGGTGGCAGGGCTGGGTGACTGTTCTCCTGGCTCAACCGCGTCCATCCCAATCGCGACGCCGGTGCCATGGAAAACCCGACGCAGCGTCCATAGTGCGCGCCGCGATTGGTACGCGGAAGTTACGACGACAATCGATCGTAGACCTCGTGCAAGCGCGTACTCGCGGAGATGCAAGACCTCTTCATAGGTATTCGTCACCGCGCCGGGAACGATTTCAATCCTCTCAACGGGAGTGCCTTGCTCTTTAAGTTCTTCCACCGCGCGTTCAACGAACAGAGGATTGCGCTGCTCTGCGGCGGACCAGCCGCTGCGTTGATTGTCATTGGTAAGCGCAATTCTTGCAGCGCGTCCTTCGTGAAAAAGCTGCGCCGCGCGATGCGTGCGCTCGCGATAAGTCGACGAGCCGGCCAATACCGCGATCGCGTCTGCCTGCGACAATTCAGCTTTGACGATGAGCCCCTTCGCCGCTATCCAGGCCAGCAACGGCCAAGCACCCACCGACAACAACCCAACAAGGATCCAGCGCCGCATTCGAGACGTAGTCCGTCCCGTCATCACGCTCTCTCCTGATGCATGCCCGGCGCCGCCGGTGCGAAGTCCATCGCCGGCTGACCCAATAGAGAATCGTATAGAGCGAGCGTCCGCTCGAGTTGGGTTGCGCAGGAAAACTTCTCGGCGACAATTTGCCTTCCGCGTTTACCCATCGCCTGTGCGCGTCTTGGATGGCGAAGAAGCTGGATGATTCGCTCCGCCATTTCTGCGTCGTTACCGGCCGGAACGATGTATCCCGTCTCGCCGTCGGTTACTGCCTCGCGCGCGCCGCCAACGTCGGTGACAACGACCGGTCGCGCCGCGGCCATGTATTCGAGGATCGCATTAGAAAAACCTTCGGCCTTAGAGCTAAGGACGCAGACGTCGGAGACCGATAGCAACTCGGCGACTCTTTCGCATCTGCCGAGGAAGAAAACGTCGCGTTCCAAACCAAGTTGCGCGGCCAGTGCTTGTAGGCTGGACATCAGCTTGCCCTCACCGGCTACGATGAATGCTGAATTAGCGACCGCGGCGCGCGCCCTGGCCGCAGCCCGCAGAAAAGTATTGTGATCTTTTACGGGATGATTGACATTCGCGACAATAGTCACGAAGCGCCGCTCCGAATCCTGAGGCAATCCAAACATAGCTAGCGCCGCTTCACGCGACAGTCCGGGCGACGGCGTTGTTCGTGCCGTATCCAGGCCGTTATAGAGCGTGACAAATTTTTTCGCTGGCGCTCCTTCGTGAATCAGTTGATCTCGAACGGCGTTGGAATTGGCGATAACCCGATGCGCAAATCGATATACGACGCGTTCGACCCGCTTCTGCATCGGCGTGCGAAATCCGTCGGTCTCTCGTTTTGACGCAATGCGCACCGGAACGCGAGCGAGCACCGCGGCCGTCATGCCAAAAGTATTTGTGTAAAAGTCGTGGGTGTGAACAACGTTAATCTTATTCTCTTTCAGGAACCGCGCGAGTCGCCGAAGCTGAATTGCGAAGTTACGATCATAAAAACTGGTAAGCGGGTATTCAGGGATTTCTCCAAGACCGAAGCGCTTTGCTTCAATGCGTAGGGTTCCCTTGTTCTGTAAGCACGCGAGATGGACATCGCAGCGCCCGCTCTCTCGGAGTAAGCGCACGAGCTGCATCGCTTGGCGTTCAGTTCCGCCCTGTTCAAAGCTGTCGATGATGTGCAAGACTCTTGTTTTCACTTCACGTCATCCTTCGATGTAACCTGCGGGAATTGATTCTGTGTGACAGTAGCCACGCCATTCTTCCTTTGCAACTCTGCTATAAGTTCACGTCGAATAGGACTATGGTTCCGATCTTCCGGCAAGCTTGATAGGGTGTCGCGATAAAATTTCACGACGGTGACACTATTGAATGTCGGATTTTCTCGCAGCCAAAGTTTCCAAAACGCTTCAAAACGCGCACTGCGCTCGTCATCATTCGCGATGCCCAAAAGCTGGTTTTGAAGTCCCATCAGCCGTTCGGGCGTTAATTCCTTCAGACTCGCGCGCATGACCGGTCTTATTTCGATCCGGTTGCCATTTTGATCCTCTACTACCATCGTGAGGACACTAACTTCCGGAGGATCGAGATCCTCGAAAGTTGGATAGCCGGCCATGGGCCAGGTTTGGAGTTTGCCGACGGCACTCAAAATTGCGACATAGACCAAGACACTTCCAACCACACCCGCAGCCAGCGTGAACCGACGTTTCAAAACCGTGGCCGTAACAGGTTCTTTGGCAATGCTACACGTTCGTGAATCTGCAATTTGGCGGTAGATTCTTTGGCCTATCTGAATTACTGCCCCGAGGTACAAGAACGGAACGGCGAACCAGAATATTGGAAACCGTTTCATCCATTCGCGATAAGCGGCGAATCCCTTCCACGTTTGCGAACCCACGATCACGTGCATATCTCTCATCAGAGCGCCCGAATCAAGGCCTGTTAACTGATGCTTCTCCAAGGACTCGCGATCCAGCGCATTAACATATGTAACTCTGTTCAGCAGATCGAAGACCCGAAATGAAGCAACTGTCCGGCGGCAGAGCTTACAGTGTCCGTCATAAACGAGATACATCTGGATCGGGAAAAGGTGCCGGCCAATCCAGCTAAAGAATCTGCTCCAGTCCACAAAGGCTACATAGCAGGCTTGCAGATTCCAAAATGAGATCCTCATGAACAGATTTGTCGCGTTGTGAAAAGCCAGTCCGCCCAAAGGAGCAAGCCAACGCACCGCCGAAAAGAGAATGAGAAATATGAATGATAGCTCGAACGCCAGCGTGAAGAGCGCGGAAATCTTGAAGAGTAGCGGATGATGGTCGATGCGGAAAATGGGCATCCAGCCCGACAGTTCCATCCACTTGTTGTACATCAGGTTTCGCGGATTGTCGCTCCAGGCCCAGCGGTAACCTGCGGTCCACATCTTCCAAAAGCCGGCGGAGAAATAGATCACTCCCATCAGCAGCCAGACGAAACGTAAAGGCAAAGCATAAGCGATAGATGAGGTTGGCGGTTCGGTAAGGCCGCGGTCAGCTCGCTTCCACGACTTGCGTACTGCATCAATCGACAGGACGTCTGAACAAGGGCTGACGGCCAGGATCGCCATGAACCAGATCAGGTGGTGATAGTGGTTGATCTTTCCAAAGACTTGAGGAACGCCAAGCACGTAGATCGACAACACGAGACAGATAATTATCGAAGTGCGAGTGAAGAGCCCAAGAATACACGCGATGCATCCCAACGTCAGAGCGATCGCAGCGTACCAAACGACCGTTTCGGTTATTGGAATGTGTGAAATAACAAAGTTGAGTCCGGTTGGCGGGAACCGGAGTTCGGGCGGAAGGCCGCCGAACCATGCGACATTGCCAATCGAAAATGAAAACAGAACCAGCGTGAATAAAACAATTCGAAAGACGGCCAGGTTCACTGGCGCGGATGTTGCGGTGAAAAAGTCTCGCACGAATTTCGGCGCGCGATCCCAGAAAAGATAGGGAACGATTAACATCAGCGCCCCCGTCCCAATCACCGCAATTTCATACTTTAGTTTCATGACGTTCAGTGCCGCCTTGCTCGAAGCTGTCAACGATATGAAGGACTTTGTGTTTCAAGGCGTGAAGGCTTGCGCTCCTGTGTCTTTCTCAGCAAACGCCGGGCGTGCGATCGCGTCGCGCCAGCCCGCGGGGTAGTCGATGCACCCGGCGCCCTGCGGCGGGAGCACTTCGTCGGCGCGCCCCGCACCGAGGTCGCCCGCGACGCACACCTCGCTGCTCGCGAACGCCGTGAGCGGCCGGCTGAATCTGCCGAACGCCTCGCGCGCAATTGGAATCTTC
>WNFJ01292857.1_pt1 | contig 11006 bp, 9 predicted proteins | sample 5400461 | NCBI WGS metagenome assembly WNFJ01 (sample SAMN13153349, study PRJNA577476) | soil metagenome | isolation source: 115 cm saprolite on Douglas fir-dominated hillslope | place: USA:California | collected 2013-09-17 | reverse complement strand
GGAATGGATGGTGTCGCTGCGGCGCGGCCGCGAAACCGATCTGATCGAGATCCCGGCGAGCTGGTACCTCGACGACCTGCCGCCGATGCTGTTCATCAAGAAGTCGCCGAACAGCCACGCCTTTCGTCAATCCGCGGGACATCGAGCAGATGTGGCGCGACCAGTTCGACTGGGTCTACCGCGAATACGATTACGCCGTGTTCCCGATCACCATCCACCCGGATGTGTCAGGACGGCCCACGTGCTGATGATGCTGGGGAGTTGTGCCAGCACTGGCCCGGCTGCCACGTGACGCGATCTCCACCCCGCGCCCGGGGGCTTTCAGCCGGTGGGCTGCTACCCGATTGTCCCCACTCTTGCTGCTCCATGGAGGAGCGGCCTTGCCGCTGGTAATTTCGGCCGCTGCCGTCGAGACCCGAAGGCTTTTTGGATGGGGGACAACGCCAATGTCATACAATAGCGCAGCCATTGCCGGGCTGAGGGCGCGGCTCGACCCGCACCACCCGGCAATCGCGATGGCTTCGCACAATCCGCTGTCGGCAAAGCTGGCAGCCCAGGCCGGTTTCCATGCAATCTGGGGCAGCGGCTTCGAGCTGTCCGCCGCCTATGCCGTGCCCGACGCCAACATCCTGTCGGTAGACAAGCATCTCGACCTGATGCGAGCGATTGGAGAGGTGCAGGATGCACCGATCATCGCCGATATCGATACCGGATACGGCAATGCGGTTAACGTCGCTTTTCTCGTGCCGCGCTATGCCGCGGCCGGGGTTGCGGCGGTGGTGATCGAGGACAAGACTTTTCCGAAGGACAGCAGCCTCCGGCCGGGCGGAAGGCAGGTGCTGGTGACAGTCGAGGAGTTCCAGGGCAAGATCGAGGCCGCCCGTCTCTCGGGCGGCCCTTTGGTGGTGGCGCGGACCGAGGCCCTGATCGCCGGACTCGGCCAAGCCGAGGCACTCCGACGGGGCGCAGCCTATGTCGAGGCCGGCGCGGACGCTGTGCTGATCCACAGCAAAGAAAAGACCCCGGACGAGATTCTCGAATTCTGCCGCGCCTGGCCCGGCCAGGTGCCGCTGGTTCTGGTGCCGACCGCCTACCCGCAGCTCTCTTTCGCCGAGATTACGGCATTGGGCAAGGTCGGGCTGATCATTTGCGCCAATCACGCAATCCGCGCAGCGGTTGCGGCGATGCGAGGGACGTTCTCGCGCATTCTCGGCGAAGGCGGGATCGCGGGAGTGGAGGATACTATTGCCACGGTCGCGGAAATCTTCACACTGCAAGGCGACGAGCAGTTGCGCGAGCTGGAGGCGCGGTTCCTGCGTTGAATCTCCTCGCCTTCGATGGCCGGGACCTCAAGTCCATGTAAAGGGTGCCCCGGCATGCGAAATAGCTCGGCCGAGCTCGAGACGCCACGCTTGCCATCCTGGGCGTCGCGCTATCGGCGTGGGTCGCGTCGCGCGCCGAGATGCACCCAGCCGAGCTCGCCGTAGCCGCGGACCGACGGTTCGAATCCGGCTCCCTCTAGCAGAGAGTCCGGCCCGACTTGGGCGCTCGTGCGACTCAAAGGCTCGCCTGAGGTTCGAATCCCGCCCAGTCCGTCGCCGCCGAATCGGGTTGGCTGGCCGCCGCTAATCGGCTTGGCCGGGCCGCATGCCTTTGCCGACGGCGACGGCCGGCTTCGGTGTGGGGAGGGGCGGCGGGCGCACCAGCAGCAACAGTATGCAGGAGCCGAGCGCCATGATCATCATTAATGCGAAATCGTTGAGATAGGCTACCATCGCCGCCTGCCGGGTCACCTCGGCGTTGAGCGCGGCGATGCCGGCCGGGTTCGTCAGGCTGAACGGCGCGGCGAGATACGGCGCTTGCGCGAGCGGGTTGTCTGGCCGCAGCTGCTCGACAAGCCGGGAATGGACGGTCTGGGTGTTCTCCGCCAGCAATGCCACAAGGACCGAGATGCCGACGCTGCCGCCGAGATTGCGCATCAGGCTTCTGAGCGCGGTCCCCTGCGTGAGAATGTGACGCGGCAGGTTCGACAAGGCGATCGTGTTCAACGGCACAAAGGTGCAGCCGAGCCCAAAGCCCTGGAGCAAGCCGGAGAGGATAATTGGCTCCATCCCCATGTATAGCGAGAACCGGGTCATCTGCCACATCGAGACCGCGGTCAGCAGCAGCCCGAACAGGATGATCAGCCGGTTGTCGATCCGGTTGATCAGACGGGCGACGGCGAACATCGCGATCATCGAGCCGATACCGCGCGGTGCGGTGACGAGGCCGGTCGTCAACACTGGATAGTTCATCAAATCCTGCAGCATCGTCGGCAACAGCGCCAAGGTGCCGTTCATGATCAGCCCAACCATGAACATCAGCACGGTCCCGGCCGTGAAATTGAGGTTCTTCAGAAGATCGCGGTTGAGGAACGACCGGTCGGTCGCCGTCGCAGTGTGGACGATGAACAGGTAAAGGGCGATACCGGAAATTGTCGCTTCGACCCAGATCTCGGTCGAGCCGAACCAGTCCTTCAGCTCGCCGCGGTCGAGCAACATCTGCAAGGCGCCTATGGCCAGACTGAAAGTGGCAAAGCCTATGAAGTCGAATGGCTCGCGATGCGCATGGCGCGTTTCACGCATGAAGACCAGCGCGCCGACCCCGGCGATCACCCCGACTGGCAAATTGATATAGAATACCCAACGCCAGTTGTAGTCGTAGGTGAGCCAGCCGCCGAGTACCGGCCCGCAGATCGGGCCCAATATCGTCCCGATGCCGAACACGGCCATCGCCTGGCCGTGCCGTTCCGGCGGGTTTATCTGCAGCAAGGTGGCTTGCGACAATGGTATCAGCCCGGCGCCGAAAATTCCTTGCAAGGTGCGATAGATTACGAGTTCCGTGAGTGTGGTGGCGCTGCCGCACAGCGCCGAGGCGGCGGTGAAGCCTCCAACCGACAGGATAAACACGTTTTTGATGCCGAAGCGCCCGGCGAGCCAGCCGGTCAGTGGCATCGTGATCGCCGCTGCGACGATGTAGGAGGTCAGGACCCATGAGATCTGGTCGAGCGAGGCCGACAGGCTGCCCCTGATGTGGGGCAGCGCCACGTTGGCGATCGTGGTGTCAAGCCCCTGCATGATGTTAGCCAACATGATCGACAAGGTAATCGCGCCGCGGTTCGGGACAGCCGCGCGTGCGTCACCTCTCACCGCGATGCCTCGCAAATGGGCGAGCGGCGTCGGCGTCGAATTCCGGAGTTGCGCGCAAGCGAACCACCCGAAGCCCGGTCGGTCAAAACATCGTCACATCATGATAGCCTGCCCAATAAAAAGGCAAACCATACGCCGAGTAGATGCGCGAAAAGATCACGTCGAGAAATAGCGGGAGGGGCTTTTGGCCCTCGACGGGCGTCGTCTCGTAGGCCGGCCCGGCGGATTCTGGTCAAACCGGAAAACCGGAGCCGACGCTAAGTTTGTGACGTCGATCTGGCTCCGCTACGCCACAAGATTCGCTAGCAAGAACTCTTACGCTTGCATCCTGGTGGGGTGGCTGCACACGATAACGCCGCTCGAAAGGACGTCAGCGGCAAGTCCGTGGCCAGGAAATGCCTGCGAGGTCATCGCTGGTGGTGTCATCCAGAGGCGGCTCCGATGGCCGGCTATGGGGGAAAATGGTCTATTTTCTGATGCTAGCCGGCCTGATCATCGGCATCTGTCACCTGTTACCTCGTTCACTGCCAGGCCGACCGTTGAGCGCTTGTCTGTTCATAATAGTAGGCTTTATCGCGGCTCAAGGCGCCCTATCAGGCGTGATTACAGCGCTCGGGCTGACGCCGAGGGGCCCCCTTCACGACGTGCTTGAATATATCACAGATTACGATGGCGATCGGCCGGTCGTTTTACTGGTCGGTTCCAGCTTCACCCAACAAGGGGTCGATCCCGAGGTTTTGGCAGGAACTTTGGGTGCGTCCGGCCGAAACGTTGCAGTTCTATCTCTTGCGATTGGTGGCCTATCGCATCTGGAACGCCTACACTACCTGAAGGAGTACTTGGCCAACGCGAGGCGGTTGCCACAACTCGTACTATTCGAGATTGCTGGCGGCTACGATAATGGCCCGCTGTTTCAGCTGCAGCAGATGCGGTTCTCCGACCGCATGATCGCGATGATGGACGGCACGAGCGCTTGGTGGGCTTTCCGCTGGCTATTCAGCGGGGATGGCGCAGGGCTAACAACAACGCGCTTTGCCCTCGCGGGCGATATCCTCGCCCATTTGGGTCTCCATGTGGGTCATGTCGGTTTTTTATGGAACAGCACTCCCGCCAAGCAACCGACCGGCTACGATCCACGCGTGTTGCCGCCTAAGGTGCAGCATTTTACCGATGACGAAGTGTCGCGTCTTGTCGACCAAGCGGCCCGGACGCGGGATCTGCGAGCGGACTGGCCGCAAAACGTGCCGACAAACTGGATGCGCGCGTTCCTCGAGGCAGAAATATCGACTTTTAATCGGCACGGGATTGACCGATTTGCCTTCTATTCGGTCCCTAGTATGCAGGGGGCCAATGCTGCGTATGCTCGTCGTTTCTGCGCGGCATTTTCAGACTCTACCTGCATTGTTGGTGAGGATCCCCGCCTCCTTGCCGGATTACAGCGGGACTTGGACTGGTTTGACTTTGACCATCTGCATGGAGAGGGCCGCCGGCTCTACACGCTGTGGTTGGGCGATCGCTTGTTGGCAAGTGATATCCTGCCATGAACTTCATCTCGTTCGAGTTCGTCGGCTTTCTCGGAGCCGTCTACGTCCTGCATTGGATGCTTCCGCAAGCCCGCGCACGAAACTGGCTGCTGACCGGTGCGAGCTACTTGTTCTACGCCGCTTGGGATTGGCGCTTTTGTCTCCTGATGCTGTTCGTGACGGTCAATGCTTTCGCGGCGGGCCTTCTGGTCTCACGATTGGCAATCTCGGGACGTAAGGCGATCCTAGCGGCAAGCATCGGAATTGATCTCGCAGTCCTTGCTTTCTTCAAATATTACAATTTTTTCGCATCCAATGCGGCGGCGGCGCTCGCCGATCTCGGGGTTCCCAGCAATCCGCTGCTTTTCCAGATCGTGCTGCCAGTAGGCATCAGCTTTTATACCTTTCACGCCATCAGCTACGTCGTTGACGTCTATCGTGGGAAGGTCCGGCCGGAGACATCTTTCGTCGATGTCGCTCTCTATATCAGCTTTTTTCCACAGCTGATCGCTGGACCGATCGTTCGGGCGACCTTCATCATGCCGCAGATCCGGCGGCGGCGACCGTTCTCTAGATCACAACAAGCGATGGGCATTCGCCTGCTGTTGCGCGGCTTCGTGTACAAGGCGGTGGCCGCTAACATCTTGGCCCAGATCGCGGACCCGGTCTTCGCGCATCTCGATCAATATGATGCGCATGCCCTTCTCACGGCGGTGGTGGCCTTTTACGGGCAGATCTATTTCGACTTTGCCGGATATTCGAGCATGGCAATCGGAACCGCGCGGCTGTTCGGTTACCGGTTCCCGCAAAACTTTGATTATCCCTACAGCTCGGCGTCAGTCACCGAGTTCTGGCGGCGGTGGCACATGTCTCTGTCATTCTGGCTCAGGGATTACCTGTACATACCGCTCGGCGGTAATCGTGGCGGCCGGTTTGCCGTTTATCGCAATCTGACGATCACGATGCTGCTTGGCGGACTCTGGCACGGCGCGGCCTGGAATTACGTCATTTGGGGCCTGCTGCACGGCTTCGGGCTATGCCTGAACAAGGCTTGGGTGGGCGTCCGGCCAAACCTCCCCGTCGCTGTAAATTGGCAAAGCGGCTGGTGGTCCACGGTAGCGGTGATACTCACCCAGCTTTGGGTAATGGTCGCCTGGGTCTTCTTTCGATGCGATGGCGTTGCCGAAGCGAATACCGTGCTGGGCAGCATCTTTGGATGGTACCCTCACTCCGGTGCCCGGACGGCTCCTCTCGAGCTATGGATCGTCCTGATCATTGCTATCGATCACTTGCTTGGCAGCGGGGCTTTTCGATGCTCGATCTCGCGCGAGTGGGCACGAGCTCTCTCATGGGGTGGCATCGGCATGCTGCTGGCACTGGGACTTGCCACAATGCCGCTCGTGCAGAGGCCCTTCATTTACTTCCAATTCTGAATAACGAGCGAACCAGAATTCAGTGAGTGCGGATTACCAACCGAGACTAGCCGCCTCCGCGGCATTGGGATCGCCGACCTTCAAGTGATCTCAGACAACGGGGGAGCGGAGCGTTTCTCATCGAGTTGCAGCCCGTCAGTGTGCCCCTGCGTTTGGCGCTCGAGTAAAAGCGATCTTTTCTCGCCGGTGCAGCATCTCGAACCCGCAATAGTGCTCCGCCATGCGGGCCTGATCGGCCTTTGCCTCTTACACGTCAAGGACAATGGGTATCCCTTTCGAGCTAAGCTTGTCAGCGGCGGCCTCATCGCCACCTGTGTCCACAACCCTCACAGCGGTGCACTCTTCCGATGGCAAAGCTCACCTCTCGAGGCAGACCCGCGCTCCCGCTGATGGTAACCGAGTTGATGATCGCGTCCTGGAAGACCATCGTGCGCCGAAGCCTCATGATGGTTCAGGAGACGTGCACAGCGCGAGCCGGATACCCCTGCCGGCGAACGGAATGTCAGATCGGGATCGCCAGCAATGTGTCGACCTGACGGCTGTCAAGCACCACAGTCTTACTCGCGAACTTCCAGCAGCCACTATCGCGTCTGACCCGATCGAGGTAACGGCCGGCGCCGAAAATCGTCATCTCGCCGTCTTGCATTGTGCGCACAACCAGGAAATTCGCCATGAGATCGACGTCGTCCGGTCCCTCCACCGCATTGCCGACGATCCTGATTGAGGAGACGAGATGGCGGTACCGCTGCGGTTCGTAAACATTGGCCTCGCGCAACGCGCTGACCCGATCCTTCAGCATGTTGCGCGAAGTCGCGTAGATCAGCCCCAAGGGTAGACCTGCGTCGTAATTTTCGGCCGAGGTAATCCGGTAAAAGCAGTCCTCGGTGAAAAAGTCAGGCCAGCGTTCGAGCTCGTCGGCATCAAGACAATGGACGTAATCAGCAAAGAGCTGCTCCAACTCGCATCGGCGCACGATTGAGTCGAGCTCCATCGCCCTCAAAACCCCATCAACGGGCGATAGACATGCCAGAAGCCTCGGACGGAAGCCTCAGTTGTCCGGTTGGGCTCGGAGCTATGCTCAAAACCACCCATCTCCAGAACCGAACAATCCTCTTCCGAGCCATGGATCGCTCGCTGGATAAAATTCCCAACCGCGCCATCCTCCATGGAGACATAGCCGGCAGGCCCGACGAGATTGGCCTGGGCCAGCCGGAGGGCGGTCATATCAGCATCGTCCTCCTCGAAACCGATATACGTCCACTGCAGCTCGGTCTTGTCCGGTCCCTTGGGCAGAACCAGGCGTAGCGCAATGCAGTTCTGGATCTGCTGTAACACAAAGTTCGGGAAGAGCGAGAGGATTTGGGTCGTGGTGTCGTCCCCGAACTCCTCTACGGTGGTGAGGAAACGGGGATCCTTGAGCCGGAAATTCTCTCGGAGTGACGGGATATCGGCATAAAGCCTATCCGAGTTGGCTGGATCTACGCGGTCGACCTTGTTTCGCGTGTAGCTCGCGTGATGCGCGCCGCTCTCGGCAATGTCGACGCCGCCTTCGGAGGTCAGCCGCGAAATGCGGAAAGTCGTGAAGAAGGTGTGGAGCAGCGTTGCATGGTAGGTGTCGCGGACGTTTTCGAAATAGAGCTTCCAGTTATTATGCAGGATCTGCGACGTCGTTCCCAGGACCTTCGGTCTGCCATGCAACACCCGGTGGATTCGCGACCCGATCAGGTTGCCGATATAGTCTCCCAACGGCGGCGCATCCGGCGACAATGTGCCAAAGACAAGGTCCCCGAACGTGTCCACGCGAAGTTTTTTCAAGCCGTGCTGTTCGAGGTTAAAGCTCTCGGGCATCCCGCCACGCCCCGCGACACCCCGGCGAAAGGCGACGCTCCTGAGGTTTCCTTCGAGGTCGTAACGCCAAGCGTGATAAACACAGGTCAGATCGTCGGCGTGGCCGCGTCGCTTCAGGCAGACGAGGTTGCCGCGATGGGCGCAACGGTTCAGCATGGCATGAATTTCGCCGTCATGCCCACGGGTGACAATGACCGGGGTCTCGCCGAGAAAGGTTGTAGAATAATCGCCCGGTTTTGGCAATTCGCCGGCCAAGGTCAGGAACTGCCAACTCGGCCCGAGAAAAATGCGGGCCAGCTCCTCACGATAGATCTTCGGATCGGAAAATACCCGATAGGGAACACGGGCGTTGCCTTCGACCGGCCATTCAAACGTGGGTCGATACGAAATGGATTGCCCTTGCTGGTCCATCTCCCATCCTCCTCGATATCAGGTTTCCTGGGGAGGGATGACAACCGATCGAGGCGCTGCGACCAATCGGCCAGTCACAACCGTCGAAGCAATGCAAGGCTCTCCTTTATTACGTCCTTTGGCCGACGAAATCGGCGAGCTCCTTGCGCGTCGTTTCCCGAGCCACGAAAAGGAACATCGGCACGAGCAGGAAGAACGAGAGGGCGAGGAGTGGAAGCGCCGCTGCGATCGAATGGGACGTTGCGATCCAGCCGACGATCGCCGGTGCGGACGCCGCCGCCGCACTGCCGAAGGTAAATGCGGTGCCGACGGCCGTCCCGCGAATCTGGGTCGGGAACAGTTCGGTGTTGTAGCCCAGGCCCGCGCCGAAGCTTCCCGTGATCAGGAAATTCAAGACCAGTCCCACCCAGAACAGGCTCGACGGGGTGTCGAGGTACCCCAATACGACCAGAAGTATCGAAGCCGGGAGGATGAAGCCGGGAATGACGTAACGTCGGCCGAAGAGGTCGGAGAGCCAGCCGCAAAGGTAATAGGCGAAGATCGCGCAGAACATCCAGATCGAAAGGTAGCTCGCCGTTGTCTGAAACCCGAGATGCTTTTCGTTGGCAAGGAATTGCGGCATCCAAGCCGACCAACCAATCCAGGTGAAAAGATAGAAGAAATACAGCAAGGTCGCGGTCAGCATCTCGCGCGGGTACTCGCGTAACGGCAACCAAATGTTGAGACGCTTCCTGAGGCCTTCGGTCAGCATCGCCGAAGTGACATGCTCGAAACGTGGGCTCTCCTTGACACCCAGCCGCACCCAAAGCACTAGGAGCGCCGGCAGGATGCCGAGCCAATAGAGGGACCGCCATCCCCACAGCGGCACGACAACGAGAGCCGTCAGAGAGCACAACATGTAGCCGAATGGGTACCCGCCGACGAGGCCGCCGAGCGCGGTGGCGCGCCATTTCGTCGGTGCGGTCTCGCTGACCATGATCATGCCGACCGGGGTTTCGCCTTGGAGCGTGATGCGTGTGATCGAAGTGAAGATCAGTAGCTGCAGCGGGCCCTGCGCGAAGCCGGTAAGACCAGTGAACAGCGAGTAGCCCAGGATGGTCAGAACAAGGACGGGCCTGCGGCCGTACAAGTCAGCCAACGTCGGAAAGACAAAGATTCCGATCAGACCGACCCAGCGCGACACCGTCGTAATATTCCCGATCGTCGCCGGCGCGATGCCCCACTCCTTGATCAGCAGCGGGGTCACCAGCTGCATTATCGTCGCCTCATAGATGTCGAAGGCAAACCCCAGCATGCAGATCGCCCACACCGTGACGCTGTATGCGGTCCACCGATCTCGCGCCACCAGCGGAGTGGGTGTTTCGGTCGGCGCCAAATGAGCCATCGAATGCCTCCCCCCTCTTTGATGCGCCTAGGTGCGACAGGCAGTCCCCGGATTACCCTATCGGTTTACTTCCCTTTGAAGTCATCATCGCCAAGCTGTTTGCGCATGAAGACACGGTTGTAGCCGGCCTCGGTACCGCGTCCCGTCTCTTCATAACCGATTGAGGCGTAGAGGCGCTGATTTTCTACCATCGTTTGATGCGTGTAGAGCCGGATTTCGCGATAGCCGCGTCGCAAGGCCTCGGCCTCCGCGAACGCGAGCAGTTCGCGGCCCAATCCTAAGCCCTGGCGCGTGGGGGAGACGGCGATATTGTCGAGCAGCAGATAGTTCGGTGCCGGCAGCAGTACGATGATGGCGACTATCTCAGCCCCTTCCTCGACCACCCATACCGCGCCCTCCAAGACACGTGCCGCATAGTCGTCGAGCATCGGCCCCGGCGGCTTGCCTATGCGGGCGATGTAATGCCGATAAGCCTGATCCACGATTTCCGCGATGGCAGGGACATCGGCGGCAGTCGCAGGCCGAATGCGAGGTTCGTTCATCATCGATCCCTACCGCGCCGCCTCCCACCTGCATAGAGGCTTGACCGGATCCCTCTCGTCCCCTAACCCACTTGGCTCAACAGTTTCGATGACGATGCGGTGGTGCGCATCGGGCGACAGGCCGACGAGATCACGTTCCGCTGGGGGAAACTTCTGTCCATTTCAGGGCTTGGCAAGGCGTCTCTCTTAATCACCGAAACCCCAATAATTCTGGCGTTTCCTGCCTTTTTTGATGGCGCACCCGGCGAGATTCGAACTCACGACCTCTGCCTTCGGAGGGCAGCGCTCTATCCAGCTGAGCTACGGGTGCCGCGCATGGTCTCGTACGACCCAGGCAAAAAATGGGATACAGCCCGAAAGCGGCAAGGGCAAGAAGAGATCTTCGTTCGCTACATCGCGACCCAAAAATCGCCTAGTTCGTGCCGCATAGCGCGAGTCCAGGGGGCGGACTGGGCCGGCGCTCAGCCGAGCGGGGCGCTTCAACCTTTAGAAGAGATTTTGCTGCAGATTTGCTCCAGGCAGTGATGTATGATTCGCGATGCAAACTAGGGTTGTAGTGGGCGGGTCGATCGACGGTCTCGCCATGCATTCGCCGCAATTTTCGCGGCTAGTCGGCGCCCGACCGAGCCCGAGGGGCGCGCGGCAGACGCGTCCAGGGGGATAAATGGATCTTCAGT
>WNFJ01330445.1_pt1 | contig 11007 bp, 11 predicted proteins | sample 5400461 | NCBI WGS metagenome assembly WNFJ01 (sample SAMN13153349, study PRJNA577476) | soil metagenome | isolation source: 115 cm saprolite on Douglas fir-dominated hillslope | place: USA:California | collected 2013-09-17 | reverse complement strand
TCACCCGCCGCAGCGAGCGCCTTGACCGCATCCGAGATCGCATCCGGTCCGGCCCAGTACCAGACCATGTGCGCGATCGGGAAATAGATCAGCGTCGCCCACAGCGGGATGAACAGCGCGACTGCCGAGAACTTCATGCGTTCGGCGAAGGCGCCGACGATGAGCGCCGGCGTGATCGCCGCGAAGGTCATCTGGAAGCAGACATAGACGAGCTCCGAGATGTTGGCATCGACACTGAAGGTCGCCGCCTTGGAGTCGGTCGTCACGCCCATCAGGAACGCCTTCGAGAAGCCGCCGATGAAGTCGGAGCCGCCGGTGAATGCGAGGCTGTAGCCGTAAAGCGCCCAGATCACGGTGACGATGCACACGGTGTAGAACACCTGCATCAATACCGAGAGCATGTTCTTGGAGCGGACCAGGCCGCCATAGAACAGCGCAAGGCCCGGGATCGTCATCAACAGCACCAGCACCGTCGAGGTCAGCATCCAGGCATTGTCGCCCTTGTTGACGGTAGGCTCTGCATAGGCAGCGGTCGCGGCGAACAGGCCGACGGCAAGGGCCGCTAATCCCGCGCTATAGGGACGTTTGAACGTCATTTGTTGTACTCCTGATTGAATAAGGGTTGTGCGCGAAATCAAAGTGCGGCGGCATCGGCCTCGCCGGTGCGGATGCGGACCGCATGGTCGAGGTTGATGACGAAGATCTTGCCATCGCCGATCTGCCCGGTCTTTGCAGCCGAGGTGATGGCGTCGATGGTCTTGTCGACCTGGTCCGAGGCGACAGCGACCTCGATCTTGATCTTGGGCAGGAAGCTCACCGCGTATTCAGCGCCGCGATAAATTTCCGTATGGCCCTTCTGCCGGCCATATCCCTTGACTTCCGTCACCGTTAGTCCGTGAACGCCAATGGCGGTCAGGGCGTCGCGGACTTCTTCGAGCTTGAATGGCTTGATGATCGCCATAACAATTTTCATGGGTCCTATCCCCGCTTGGGCCCGGTCCAGACACGGACACGACCGGGCGTTCTCGACTGAGGTTCACCACGCGGAGAAAGTTTCACTACGCGGGTACAGCCGGGACCATAGAATCAAATGCCGTGCCAGATCGATGGTGTTCCCTAACGGACTATGAACGCGGACCTTTTCAAGCTTTCCGGGAATCGGCCCGACCTGCGCCATTCCGTCGCGCCCAAAGCCTAGCCATACCTGATTAAATCGTAGGCATGACAGGCTCCCGACATAATCATGCCCATCGCGAGAGCAGAAAAATGGTATTTGGATGGGGAATCCTACGAAGAAAGCCTCGCCGCGCTGCGGAATAATGCCGCGTTGCACCCCGTATTGCCGGAATAGCTGCAACGCCGCAAACGGCCTGACGAGCTTCTGGAGCAGATGCGGATCATGCCGCCAGACCATGGCCCAAGGCGAGGGCGCGCCGGCTGGCGTCGCTGCCGGACGCAAAAACATGCTGCAATTCAGAGCGCGTCGCTGTCGGTTTCGCCGGTCCGGATCCGCAACGCGTGGTCGATCGGCGACACAAAAATCTTGCCGTCGCCGATCTGGCCGGTGCGCGCGCTCGAGGTAATGACGTCGACCGCCTTGTCGGCGAGCTCGGATGCGACGGCGATCTCGATCCGCAGCTTCGGCAGGAAATTCACGACATATTCGGCGCCGCGATAGATTTCGGTATGGCCCTTCTGGCGGCCGTAACCCTTGACCTCGGTCACCGTCATGCCGTGGACGCCGATCGCCGTCAGTGCCTGGCGCACCTCGTCGAGCTTGAAGGGTTTGATAATGGCAACAACGAGCTTCATGGTCAGGCCTTCATGTTTTGAAATTCGAGAAACGCCGGTCGCGCCTTGATTTGCGCCCCGTCCAACTCTGGCATCTTTCGGTGCAATTGGCACAAAAAGTTGCACGCGGTGGCAAAAAACAATTGCTGCAATCGGCCCCCGCTTCGGAAGCTCCCTGTACAGGCACCGGGGTCATCCGCCAAGATGCCAGTCAATGCCGGCGTTCTGCTGGCTCAGCCGCCCGTTGAGGCGCGCATTAGGGGGGATGAAATGTCGAACCGATCGTGGTTTTTTGCGTCCCAAGGCCAGCAACAAGGTCCGTATCCCGAGGCCCGGTTACACGAATTCATCGCCGCAGGCACGATTACGGCGGAAACGCTGGTCTGGAGCGAGGGCATGGCCGGCTGGCAGAAGGCCGGGGAAATTCCAGGCCTGTTCTCAGGCAGCTCGAGCCCGCCGGCCGTTCCGCAACCGGGCGGCCCGTTGCTGAGCGCCGGCGGCCTCGGGGGCGGCCCACTCTCGATCGAATTCGGAATCTGGGAGTTCACCTGGCGGACCCTCGTGCTCTGGATCGGCCTTGTGTTCGTCATCCCTGTGCCGTGGGTCGTCGTCATGTATTGCAGGTGGATCGTTTCCCGCACGCACGTCCCGCAGCGGCCAAATCTTGCCTTCACCGGCCGCGCGGTGACTCTCATGTGGTACTACGTGGCAATCGCCCTGCTTATCTGCGTGTCCCTGATCGGGTCCCAGTTGCTCAACTACGCGATGATCATCGTCCAGATTTTGCTATATTGGCTCTTGATCAAATGGTTCATCGCGAACATCAGTTCGGATGGACAACCACTTCCGCTCAGGTTCTCCGGCTCATTCTGGGGCTATCTTGGCTGGAACATCTTAGCGTTCGTTTCGGTAATCACCATTGTCGGCTGGGCGTGGGTCTATACCGCGCAAATGCGATGGATCTGCCGTCATATCGAAGGTACGCGACGCAACATCGTTTTCAAAGCCACAGGGTTGGAATTCCTGTGGCGATCGCTCGTCACCGCGCTTGGCTGCATATTCATCATCACCATTCCGTGGGTGATGCGCTGGTTCATCCGATGGCAGGCGTCGCAGGTTGTGCTGGTTGAAAGAACCACGCTTGCAGGAGCGTAAGCCCGATCACTTGCGTTGGCGGATCGAGCCTTCCTGCGCCACTGACGCCACCAGCGTGCCGTCGGGCTTGAAGATCAATCCACGCGTCAGCCCGCGCCCGCCCTGCGCGCTCGGCGAATCCTGCGCGTAGAGCAGCCATTCATCGGCGCGGAACGGGCGATGAAACCACATCGCGTGATCGAGGCTCGCCGGCATCATGCGCTTGTCGAACAATGTGCGGCCGTAACGCGCCATCACCGCATCGAGCAGCGAGAAATCCGACGCATAGGCCAGCGCGCACATATGCAGCGCCGGATCGTCAGGCAGTTTTGCGGCGGTGCGGATCCAGACATGGATGCGGCCGTCCTCGATCTTCTGGCCGAAATAACGCCCGAGTTCGACCGGGCGCAGTTCGATCGGGCGGTCCGACTCATAATAACGCCGGATGAATTCCGGCATGTCGCGGAACATCGGCTGTTTTGCAACTTCCTCGGCGGTGAGTTTCTCCGGCGGCGGCACGTCGGGCATCTTCTCCTGATGGTCGAACGCGCCTTCTTCCTCGACATGGAACGACACCATGATCGAGAAGATCGCGTTGCCGTGCTGGATCGCGGTGACGCGGCGGGTCGTATAGCTCTTGCCGTCGCGCAATCGCTCGACCTCGTAGATGATCGGAATCTGCGGATCACCGGGGAGGATAAAATAGCAATGCAGCGAATGCGGCAGCCGGCCTTCGACGGTGCGGCACGCCGCTACCATCGCCTGCCCGATCACCTGTCCGCCGAACACCCGCTGCCAGCTCGTCTTCGGGCTGTTGCCGCGAAACAGGTTCACCTCGAGCGGCTCGAGATCGAGAATGGAAATCAGGTCAATCAGGCCTTTGGACATCGAAGTGCCTTAAGTTTCTTGGAATGACAGTCGCAGAGCCTTGCTTCGCGTCACTGTTTCGCCCAGCTATAGTCATGTAGCAAGTATAGTCTGATGACATGAGTGAGTAAGATGTCGGCACAGCGGGGCATTGTTATCGGCGGCGGCGCGTTTGCCGGACTGGCGCTGGCGCTGGCGCTGCGCCAGGGGCTTGGCGCCGATATTCCCGTCATCGTCGCCGATCCGGCGCTGGGGTTGAGGCCAAGCCGCGATCCGCGCGCGACCGCTATCGTCGCGGCCTGCCGCCGGCTGTTCGAGGCGCTCGGGATATGGGATCAGGTCGCAGCCGAGGCGCAGCCGATCCTCGACATGGTCGTCACCGATTCCAAGCTGGAAGACGCGACCCGTCCGGTATTCTTGACGTTTGCGGGCGATGTCGAGCCGGGCGAGCCGTTCGCGCACATGGTGGAAAACCGCCATCTGATCGATGCGCTGGTTGCGCGCGCGGAAGCCGAGGGCGTTGAACTCAGCGCTCATGCGGTGACCGATTTTGCCTCGCGCGCCGAGGGCGTCGACGTGACGCTGGCCGACGGCCGCGTAATCGCGGCGAGCCTGTTGGTGGCCGCCGACGGCGCGCGCTCAAAGCTGCGCGAGCGGGCCGGGATCGCCACCCATGGCTGGGAATACGATCAATCCGGTATCGTCGTCACCGTCGGCCACGAGCGCGACCATCACGGCCGCGCCGAAGAACATTTTCTCCCCGCCGGACCTTTTGCCATTCTTCCGTTGAGCGGACAGCGCTCTTCGCTGGTTTGGACTGAGAAACGCACTGAAGCGGCGCGCATCGTCGCTCTGAGCGATGAAGAATTCCACGGCGAACTCGAACAGCGCTTTGGTCTGCATCTCGGCGAGGTCAAGGCGCTCGACAAACCGCGCGCGTTTCCGCTCGGCTATTTCGTGGCGCGCTCGTTCATCGGCGAACGGCTGGCGCTGATCGGCGATGCCGCGCATGTGATTCACCCCATTGCGGGGCAGGGGCTCAATTTGGGCCTGAAGGATGTCGCAGCGCTTGCCGAGGTGGTCGTCGATGCCGCAAGGCTCGGCATGGATTTCGGGCAGGCCGACGTGCTTGAACGCTATCAGCGCTGGCGGCGGTTCGACACCATGGCGATGGGGCTTGCCACCAATTCGCTGAATTTCCTGTTCTCGAATAAATCGACATTGTTGCGCACCGTGCGCGACATCGGGCTCGGCCTGGTCGATCGCACGCCGCCGCTGAAAAGCATGTTCATCCGCCAAGCCGCGGGCCTTTCAGGCGAGGTGCCGCGGTTGTTGAAGGGCGAGGCGCTGTAGTGCCTGATTAGACTGGCGTCATGCCCGGCCTTGTGCCGGGCATCCACGTCTTACTTTCTTTCTTGCGAGACAAAGACGTGGATGGCCGGGACAAGCCCGGCCATGACGAAGGGGTAACGACACAGTTCACTCGATCTTCCGCGCTTCTTCCGGCAGCATGATGGGAATGCCGTCGCGAATGGGATAAGCGAGTTTGGCGGAACGCGAGACCAATTCCTGCCTCGCCGCATCAAACTCCAGCGGGCCTTTGGTCAGCGGACAGACCAGGATTTCCAGCAATTTGGGATCGACGGTGCCTTCGAGGCGTTCGGGCGGGGATGTCATGCTTTTATTCTCCGGCTTGGCATGTCGCTCCTCTAGCATATTCGATTGAAACGCGTAGCGGCGCTGCTATCGCAAGACCATCCGGGGAGCTATTGCCGCGTGATCCGCCAGATCGTGCCATTGCCGTCTTCGGACACGAGCAGTGCACCATCATGCGCGATCGCCACGCCGACGGGCCGTCCCCACACCGCGGAGTCATCGATGACAAAGCCGGTGACAAAATCCTGGTATTCGCCGGTGGGGATGCCGTCTTTGAGACGAATGCGGATGATTTTATAGCCCGTGCGTTTGGACCTGTTCCATGAGCCGTGCTGGGCCGCGAACCCATCGCCCCGGTATTCGCTCGGAAATGCGCTGGCGTTGTAGAAGGTGAGCCCAAGCGACGCCGAGTGCGCCTGGATCAGGACGTCGGGAACACTGACCTTGCCCTTCAAATCGGGCCGCTCGCCGGCGTGTCGCGGATCTTCGTTATTGCCGATATAGTACCACGGCCAGCCATAGAACGCGCCTTCGCGCACGCGCGTCACATAGTCGGGCACCAGATTGTCCCCAAAACCGTCGCGCTCATTGGTCGAGCAATAGACGTCCCCGCTTACAGGATGAACCGCAAGACCGACGCAATTGCGGATGCCGCTGGCAAAGAGGCCCGGGTGTTTTCCATCGGGATCGAACATCAGCACATCAGCGCGGTCGGCCTCGCTTCCCCAGGTCGCGCCGAGCGGATGCGAGTCATTCCACGCCGGCAATCCCCCTGGCGGGCTTCCGATCCCTTCCGCGTCATTGCTGGCGGAGCCGACCGATACCAGCATCCGCTTGCCGTCGCTGCTAAACACGATGTCTCTGGTCGAGTGTCCGTAACCATGCGGTAATTCGGCAACGACGGTCTCGGGCTTTTGCGCTGCTTTGAGATCGCCCGCCCGATAGGGAAAACGGACGACGCTGTCGGTATTGGCGACGTAAACCCATTGGGGATTGTCTCCACTCGGATAAAACGCGATCCCGAACGGTCCCCTCAGCCCGCTCGCATAAATCTCGTTCGCGGAGGGTTTTGACGCGTCGGCGGCCGCCCGCAACACACGAATTCTTCCCGCCCTGGTTTCGGCGACAAAGATGTCGCCGTTTGGCGCTACCCGCATTTGGCGCGGACCGTTCAGCCCCTCGGCGAACAACTCGATCTTAAATCCGGCGGGTACTTGCGGCAGCGCCGCCGGAGGCCGCGGCACGACACGCGAGACATTGGCGGACGAAGGCGTCGCCCCTGGCCGGGGCAGATCGTCAGGTTTTATCAGGCGGCTCACGCCGGGTCGGTCGGCGCGCCAATCGCCAAACGCGGCTGGGCCCACCAACGGCGCCGACTGAGACAGCGCCGCGCCAATGTCTGTGCCCGCGAACACCATTGCTACCAGCCAGGCTGCCAGCGAACAAGAAAGGCGATTGTTTATCCGCATTACCCCTCAATTCCTCGTTCATCCTATCGTGAAAGGAAACCTTCAAAAATGACACCGGCGTTCGCTATTTTGTGAACGCCCCCTTCGAGCGGACCCAGCGGACTTAAAATCCCTCTAAGTTAGGCCGGTTTGCGGTCGCCGCGCTTGACCTCTCTGCCCGCGATTGAAAATACAGACCATGACCAGCATCAAACCGACCGACGCGCGCCCGCAGATGCCGCTGGGATTGGCCAAGCGCGGCTACTCCGGCGTGATCCAGCATCTCGCGGCCGATGACGGCAGCTCCGCGCTTTCCGCAATCGAGCTCGAAAGCCGCCTGATCGAGCTCGGCTTCGTCGAAGGCGCCAAGGTCGAGGTGCTGCACGAAGGTATTGTCGGGCGCGACCCGATCGCGGTCCGTGTCGAGAACGTCACGATTGCCGTGCGCCGGCGCGAGGCGATGGCCATCATAGTCGCCTGACGGAACTGGACTGCCGCCATGGAAGCTCCGTTGATGCATCTCGCTCTGGTGGGCACGCCGAACAGCGGCAAGACCGCGCTGTTCAATGCGCTGACCGGCAGCCGCCAAAAGGTCGCGAACTATCCCGGCGTCACTGTGGAGCGCAAGGAAGGCTCCTTCGTCACGCCGCTCGGCCGTCAGGTATCGGTGGTTGATCTGCCCGGCACCTATTCGCTGCGCGGCCGCAGCCCCGATGAGGAAATCACCCGCGATATCGTGCTCGGGCGCACCGCCGGCGAAGCGCAGCCCGATCTCATCCTGTGCGTGGCCGATTCCACCAATCTGCGATTGACCATCCGCCTGGTGCTCGAACTCAAGCGCACCGGCCGGCCGCTGATGCTGGTGCTCAACATGTTCGACATCGCCACCCGCCGCGGCGTCCCTCGATCGCGGTGCGCAAGGGCGGCACCGCTGACCTACTGCGGCGGACCGACGAAATCGCGGCGCAAGCACCTGATCCCTTGCAGCAAAATCTCTGGCGGCCGCTTTCGGTCGCCGAATTGCGCGCCACCCAGCGCGAGGCCGACCGCATCATCGCGGCGACCGTCAGCCTGCCTGCGAAACCCGATACCTGGACGGCGCGGGTCGATGCCGTGGTGCTGCACCCGGTGGCAGGGCTTACGATCCTGGCGTTGATCCTGTTTGTGATGTTCCAGGCGGTGTTCGCGTGGGCGCAGCCGCTGATGGAGCTGTTGTCGTCCGCCTTTGCCGCCCTGGGCCAGTTGGTGCACGACACGCTGCCCGCGGGTCTTTTGCAAAACTTCCTGCAGAACGGGGTGATTTCAGGGGTCGGCAGCGTCATCGTGTTCCTGCCGCAGATTATCATCATCTTCCTGTTTATCCTGCTGTTGGAAGATTTCGGCTACATGGCGCGCGCGGCGTTCCTGATGGATCGCATCATGGGCGGCGCCGGGCTGCATGGCCGCGCCTTCATTCCGCTGCTCTCGAGTTTCGCCTGCGCCATTCCCGGCATCATGGCGACAAGGGTGATCGACAACCGCCGCGACCGGCTGACCACCATCCTGATCGCGCCGCTGATGACCTGTTCGGCGCGGATCCCGGTCTACACGCTGATCATTTCCGCCTTCATCCCGGCCAGGCAAATCTGGGGCTGGATCGATCTGCGGGGGCTGGTGATGTTCGGCCTCTATGCGGCGGGCATCGCCAGCGCATTGGGCGTGTCGTTCCTGATCAAATTCTTCATGTTGCGCGACTACGCGCCGGCGCCGTTCATGCTGGAATTGCCGGACTACAAGCTGCCGCGCGTCCGCAGCATCGCGATCGGCACCTACACGCGGGCGAAGATGTTTCTGCAGCGGGCCGGCACCACGATCTTCTCGATGATGGTCTTGATCTGGTTTCTGGCATCGTTTCCGTTGCCGCCGGCCGGCGCCGAAGGCCCCGCCATCAATTACAGCCTCGCCGCCATGATCGGCAAAGCCATCGAACCGTTGCTGGCGCCGCTCGGCTTCAACTGGCAGATCGCGGTCGCCCTGATTCCGGGCATGGCCGCGAGGGAAGTCGCGGTTGCAGCGCTCGGGACGGTCTATGCGATCGAGGGCGGCAAGGAAGCCGCCGAACAGATCGGGCAGGTGCTCGCCACCAAATGGAGCCTCGCCACCGCGCTGTCGCTGTTGGCCTGGTATATTTTCGCGCCGCAATGCGCGTCGACGCTGGCGGTGATCCGCCGCGAGACCGGAAGCTGGAAGTGGATGGCCGTGACGTTCGGCTACATGTTCGCACTCGCCTACGCCGCGAGCTTTGCGACCTATAATATCGCCTGCGCCTTGGGCGCGGGATAATCGGCGGCCGAGGACGCGCCGTTGCGTCATCCGCCCTTTAGGCTCGAGCCGTATTTCTGAAGGATGCGTTTGACGCCGTCGGTCACGTGCTTCGACGACAGCGTGGCGCCGCTGATATTCTTGATGTCGGCATTCAACTGCAGCGGCGAGCTCGCGGTCTTGCCGACGAACTGCGCGCGCCAGGCGGCGTCGCGCACTTCATATCCGTAGGATTCCCGGTATTCCATGATCTCGATCTGCTTGACGGCGCCGTTCGCGTTGATGCCGACGGCCATCGTGATGTATTCATGTTTGCCGACCACCCGATCGACGACGAAAAAGCCGCCATTCGACGTCCGCCAGGTGCCGGGCTGCCCGGTGGCAGCGAACGATACGCCGGGGAATATCGCCCGCTGCGCCTGTTCGACGCTGAGATAGGTGGTTGCGTGGGCGGATGTGGAGATTACCGCGAGCGGGATTAACGCCCATTGACTTGGCTTCATGTCATCGCACCTCAGAACGTGTATCCGGCCTTGAGCCGGAAGCGGAATCTTTCGAAGTCGTTGTCGAGGATGTAGCCGTTCACCAGCGCGCCCGGCACCGTGTCGCTGTGAGCCGTCGCCCACGGCATCTGCCAGAGCGCTGTCATGGTGACGAAATATCGCTCGCCGCCATAGTGAAGGGTCGGCCCGAGGTAATAGCCGCTGTTCGATTCGTGATTGAAGATGAAGCCGTTATATTCGTGCTCGTTCACGAACTCGAATCCCGCCGACCAGTTCTCGATAAACCGGTAGGATACCGCGAGAGCGTAGTTGACGTCGGTCTCCTCTTGCCAGCTGCTGGCCGTCCCGGTCGGGTCCGCCGGGTCCAGCAGGTAGCGAAACTCCGGCGCGTAGGTGAAGTTGAACGCGACCGTCAACAAATCGTCGAGGAAGTTCTTCTGCAGGATGATCTTGTTTTCTACTTCGAAGAAATTCTTCCCGATCGTGGGCTCCGTATAGAGAGCCAGACCGAAGACGTCGGTATACGGGCTGAGAAGGCGGTAAATCGCCTCGCCGGAGACGCCGACAAAGCGCGTCTGGTTGAAGCGATCGTCCGGGCCCGGATAATAGTCGGCGAATTGCTCCGGCGGAGTCGTCGCCCCGAACGGCCCGTTGTGATAGGCCTGCGTCCAGTTATAGTTGAGATAGAGCGCGACCTGCAGCCGGTCGGTGAGACCGTATTCGAACTCGGTCCGTCCTTCGAGCTGATCGTAAGTGCCACCGATCTTCTGGTGCCGCCACGTCACCCATTGTTCGACCTCCTTAGCCCCCTGCGGCAGCAAATCGGTGGTGTAGACGTAACCGAACATCGACTCCTCGGCGGACGCCGCGAAACTGATAAGCGAGAACGTCGCCGCGAACACCGAGCACCAATGAAGTCTTGCGGCTGACCTGCTGGAAGTCGCCTTCCGTGCGCCGGACGCCGGCGCTAATACGTCAGCGCTTGCATCGTTTCGACGAGGCGTCCTGTTGCCACCCCGAGCTATGTCTGTTTTGTATTCGTCATGCATTGCCAGCCCCCTTTCGGTCCGCGCCGGGACCTCGATGTTGGCTGGCTGCCGATGCCGGAACGGCAAAGGTGACTGGCTGATGATTTGTTGCTTTTCGCGCGCCGACGGCTTTTGCCGCGTTTTGAAAACGCCTCGGGTGGCGCGCGTCTATTGGTCGAGCGTCTATTTGGTTAGGATGAGTTTGCCCGTCGCCGTTACCTGCAGACGATAATCCTCCTGCTCGTGGCGAATGATCACCAGCCTGTCGCCGCCCAGAAG
>WNFJ01110379.1_pt1 | contig 11008 bp, 5 predicted proteins | sample 5400461 | NCBI WGS metagenome assembly WNFJ01 (sample SAMN13153349, study PRJNA577476) | soil metagenome | isolation source: 115 cm saprolite on Douglas fir-dominated hillslope | place: USA:California | collected 2013-09-17 | reverse complement strand
CGACTGAAGAATTTCGAGCGTACTGGGTGTGCCGCGCAGCCAGAAAGCGTTGAAGCCCACCGGCCGCGTACCAGTTGCCCTCACAATGCTCTCGATACTCTGCTGATAGGAGGCGCGCTCTTCTTCAGGAGTCATCGAAAATTGTGCGGTCCAGGTTTGCCCGTGTCCGCTTGCTTCGTGCCCACGCTGAACAATCTCTTTTGCGAGTGCGGGGTGGAGGTCCACAGCTGCGCCCACCATATGGGAAGTGACCTTGATCTTACGACGGTCAAAAACGTCGAGGAGCCGAGGCAGACCTTCCTTGAAGCCGTAGTCGTACCATTTGCTCGCCGGCAGATCTGGATATTTCGGATCGATCTTCGGCTGGCCGGCTGTGCGCCGCCCTCCATCTGCATAGAGATCGAGATAACCATGCGAGTGCCGTCAGGCCAGAAGGTGCGCGCGGCGGGTTTTCGTTGGTCGACCATGGAGTCCGCGAAAGCGAGCGAAGGGGGCAGTGCTCCTGCTATGGCGGCCATTGCTCCGGCTTTGAGTACATTTCGTCGAGAAGTCATCGTTTCCATTTCGCTCCGTTTTGCCAATTCAGCTGGCGTGTCCGCACTCGATCGAGTCGTCTCCTGTCATGTTGCGGTTGGCTGCGCCTCAGGAGCCTCTTCTCGGTCGTCCGCTGTCTCCCACTTGATCCACTTCAGATCGAGCACAAAAATCGAGTAGAAAACCGGGACCAGGAGTAAGGTGATGAAGGTAGCGACGGCGAGTCCGCCGATCTGGGCATAACAGAGAGGCTTCCAGAGCGGGCCGCCTTCGAGCGCGAGAGGAAACAAGGCAAGGATGGTTGCGCCTACGGTGATCATTACGGGTCGAATACGCTCAATGCCGGCATCCGGAAGAGCGCGTTCCAGCGGTTCGCCCTTTTCATGCATTTCCTCGATGAAGTCGAACAGCACGATGACGTGGCTTACGATGACTCCAATAAGGCTGGCCACTCCAAGAAATGCCATGAAGCCGAACGGCGTACCCATGATGGCCAACGCGATCAATGCTCCGATCGCACCATACGGGGCGGCCGCGAAGACCAACAATGGCTTGACGGCATTATTAAACTGGATCAGCAATGCCAAGTAGATGCCGACGAGAGAAATGAGAAGAACGACGGCAAGATTCATGAATCCATCGACTTGCTTCGCTTTTTCTCCACCGATCTGCAATTGATAGCCGGGCGGAAGACTCTTCTTGAGAGCAATCAGTTTTGGTTCGATCGGCGCCAGCACCTCCGACGCCAGGACACCGGGTGCCGGAAAGCAGAGGATTGATAAGGTACGAAAGTGTTCGCGACGCCGGATCCGGGCCGTCTCAAGAATGTTCTTCAAAGCCGCCACCGACAACAAAGGGACTTTGACATTCTCCTGTGATGAGTTGACGTAGAGATTTTCGATCTGGGAAAGGCGTGCACGATCTTGCGGTCGGAGGCGGGCAACAATCGGAATGTTTTTGTTTCCCTCTTTGTAAATACCGACCGGTTCTCCGCTGAGTGCAGCGGCGGTGGACGTTGCCACATCGGCGTTTGTAATGCCGACTAAGTTGGCCCGATCTGGGTCAATTTCGATCTTCATCTGCGGGCTGTCGGGACCCCAGTCGTCTCTCAGCACTGCAATTCCACGCGATTGGCGAACGATATCCATGGCTTGCGAGGCGATGCCTCGAAGGGATCGTATGTCGTCGCTCTCAGTTCGCGGGTCCGTGTCTGCCTGGCCGGAAATGAGGACTTCAACCGGTGTTTCGACGGGATTTGTTTGCAGCTGTCGCACGGTGATCCATGCTCCAGGGACCTGCCTATTGAGTTCATCCTGAAGCGGTCCAATCAGTTTGGGAGTGGCCTCCTTGTCGCGCACCTGCACGACAACTTGCGCATAATTCGTTTGGGTTGCTTCAGGAGAAATCGAAAACCAGAAACGTGGTCCGCCGCCACCGATAAAGGTTGTCATGGAGGTCAGGAGGTGATCTGTTCCTCTCTCTCTTGCCACGTCTTTAGGAGCGCCCTCAACAACCTTACGCACTACCTGCTCTGCTGTCATCGCAGCAGAGCTTGTAGCGCTCAGTGGGACGTCATTGGGCAACCAGATGTCGAGGTAAAACCAATACTGGACATCTTCAGGAAAGAATTGAGACTTGAGATGCGAGGCGGCGAAGCCGCCGATCAGCAGGAATACGAAAGAACCGAGCAGAACAGACCATCGGTGTTGAATCGCCTGGCCAACCAGTCGACTATAGAATCCATAAAAGCCCCTTTCGCGCTTCTCTTCTATGGAAGGCTCTTTCATGGACGGTGGGCGCTGAATGTAGTAACCCAGCAGTGGAACAAACGTCATGGCAACAATCAATGCGCAGAGCAAAGCCGTTGTCATCACGATGGGCAGGCTTTTGAGGAACTCTCCGGTATTTCCGGTGAGCATCAGAAAAGGAAGATAGGCGATGATGTTCGTCAGTGTCGCGTAAAAGATAGCTGTCGCCAATTTGGTCGGACCCAGCCATGCCGCAATGCCGCGCGGCAGTCCGGCGGCGAGGCCGCGCTTGATACCGTCGCCGGCTACAACGGGAACATCGACCAGTAGACCTAAGGCGATGATGAGCGTCGCCACCGACACTTGTTGCAGGTCGATGCCCAACATGTACGAGACCCCAAAGGTCATGGCGAGGGTGATGGGAATTGCCAGCGCCATGATGAGCGCGAGACGCCATTCCCAAAATCCAATCAGGGACACCCCAACCACCAACATGATCGCTTCTACCAACGCGCGCAGGAATAGATGAATGTTTTCTTTGACCTGCAGGGGCTGATCGGACGTATGCGCGATGATGAGATCTACCGGAAGAATCTGCTTAACCTGTGAGAGTTTCCCGTCGACTGACTGACCAAACTGTGCGATCTGCTGCTGATCGCGCATGTAGATCGCTAGGGTGACAGCACGGCTACGCTGCCATTGTCCCGTTGAGTCCTGCCACGTGTAATAGTTCAGATACCTGGCGGGGCTCTGGTAGCCGGGGAAAATCTTAACCAGGTCCCGGAGATAAACGGGAGCTCCGGTCGAAGTCTTAGCTACGGCAACCTGCGCAAGTGCGTCTGTGCTCTCGAACTGACCGGAGGGATTAATTATGATCTGTCGCTCGCCGGTTTCGAATTCTCCTGCCGGTGCAATAATGTTGCGGGCGCGCAACACTTGTCCGAGAGTCGCCGGCTGCAGTCCGTATTCGGCTAATCGATCTTGCGAATATTCCAGGTAGACCACTTGAGGCAAAAGACCTCGCCTCTCCACTTTTGAGGTCTCCGGCGCCCCTTGAACAGTCCTTGCGATCAGGTCAGAAAAGTTGTCAAGATCGGCATAGCTATACTTGTCTCCCGCGATATCACTCAGCTTGGCCCGAGTGTCATCCGGTGTACGGATGATGATTGGAGACCAGCCGTCTGGAGGCAAGTTGGATCGCTGCAACTGCTTCTCAAAGAATGCTTCTACGAAGTAGTGAATGCTCGCGTCATCTTTGTCTGAAACCCCATCTGCAGCGATAAAGCCGCTCCCTTGGATTACCTGTGGTTCGCGCAGGACCCCCTGTTGTTCTGCCCGTTGCTCAAAGAGCCGTTCTGCGTCGAGCATGGTCTCTGGGGAAATTGACCGAGGGAATGAATAGACGATCGTTACTGGCACAGCGTGTTCTGTGTGTTTCCTCTTGGCCCGGACGGATCGAATTGCGGATTGGATGGCTTGCGCGCGAATATTGATTTCCACCTGGTCTGCCTTAGGACTAGCTATGGTCAGCATGAGTGCAGCTGTATCCCCAAAGTCGCTTTGGAACGAGATCGGGCCTGCACCTTGGGGTAGTTGGCTGTTAAGCGCGTTCAGTTTGAGATTGATGTCGCTGAATTGCCTCTTGACGTCCGAGACGTTCTCGGCGAGTTGGATGTAGACGTAACCTGCACCGGGGAGAGAGACGGAGCGAATTCCATAGTCTGAAGCTGTCCCTTGATGAATCGTTTTGTTCTCGGCAACGGCATCCTCGATTGGACGAGTGACAAACTGCTCGACTTGCTGCGCGTTGGCGCCCGGCCAAGGACCGAAGGCCACTGCGACCCTGACGGGAATATCAGGGTCCTTCCGCTGGGGCATGCTGTGGTAGCCGAACCAGCCCCAAACGAGAACACCCACGAGCAGTACCCACGAGACCTGTGGGTGCTCCACAAAGAACCTGGGAGCGTTATTGGTCTTCTCGATTCGATCCTGGTCGTTTTTGTATGGCATGAACTTGTCTGCTTATTGGATCACTTGGATGGGGTCGCCATCTTTCAAGAGTTGTGCGCCCACAGAGACAACTCGCTCGCCGGGTTGGACTCCCTCAACAGCAACTGAATTGTCATGGGTAGTCCCTAACTGAACCTTTCGTACGCTGGCAACCAGCGTACCGCCTCGGTTCTGCGCGACCATCACAGCGAAATGTTCCGGTTCTGATGGAAACGGCACGATGGCGCTTAGCGGAATCGAAATGGACGGATGAGGAACTTCCCCGAGATTCACCGAAGCGATCATGCCGGGCTTCAAATGACGGTCATGATTTGCGACAGTCACTTCGACGGCGAAGATTCGGTTTCGGGTATCAGCAGCTGGGGAGATGCTGGTAACGCGCCCCTTCAAGAGAGCGGCGTCATTCTCTGCTTGGATCGTCAGTTCCTGCCCTAACCGTACCCGACTGAGAACATAATCCGGGGCGCCAAAGCTTACCTTTACCCGACTAATATCAGCAATCGTAAAAGCATTGGTTGATGGAGACACCAACGTTCCCAAATCTATATTTCGGCTCAAAATGTATCCGGAGAAAGGAGCTTTAAGATCGGAGTCTCTGAGCAGCAACTGGGTCTGAAGGAGCGCGGCCTTTGCATTGTCCATCGCAGCCTGAGTTGAATTGAATGCTTCCTGAGACTGTTCGTAATCCGGCTTAGTGAGGCTTTTCGTCGAATATAGGGCTTTCGCTCGCTCGAAATCCTGATCGGCCTTGGTGTGTTGCGCCGTAGCCTGATCGAGTTGGGCTTGCGCTTGCGCCAGTTGATTCTGCAGATCCTCCCGGCGAATGTGGGCAAGAGCAAAGCCCTGTTCCACGAAATCGCCGGTCCCGATGTCGCGACTTCGCCCGTCTGCTCCTCTTACCTGCCTCACTTCCGTAAGATAGCCCGAGGACCGAAACATGAGATCCACCTGAGCGTAGGGAAGGATAGAAGCCGAGTAACGCAGTGTGTCTGCGTTCATCTGTGGCGCCAGGACGGTAACGAGCCGGACGGCCTTCGCTGGCTGCGATGGTATCTGAGACTCGTGACTGCAACCGCACAACACAAGAGCAACGGATAGGACAAGGAGGGTTATTGGTATGCTGGATCTGTCGCTCGATATCAGGAAAGGCTTCATGCCTCTACTCCTTACCCAGCGTTTTCTCAAAATTAGCCCGTGCACTCCAATAGGCAAGAACCGCCTGATGGTACTGGCTCTCCGCGTCTGCCAGAGAGGACTGCTGTTTCAACAAGTCGCTCAGCAAAATGGATTGCTGAGAGTACGCTTCCTGTTGGTTCCGCATCTTTTCGGTTTCAGCCTCACGGATTGATTCGGTGACTGCCAGGTGTGCATGAGCTTCTCGGAGATGTCGAAAATCGGAATCGACCTCAAGAACAATCTGTTCACGTGTATCTTCGGCGGAGAGCCCCGCTTGCTGCTCCGCGAGGGCAGCTTGTCGCACTTTGTGGCGCTTCTCCCCCCAATCCCACGGCTGCCAGGTAAGCAAGGCGCCAACTGAGCCTATGTTTTGGGGGAGAAAATTAATATTTGCCGGACTGAGGTAGCTTGCTTGGATGGCGATATCCGGGATGTAATGCGTCTTCTCACTCTTAGTCGCGAGCTCCGCCTGACGCACACGATTTGCCGCGAGTTTCATCTCTGGACGACGCTGGAGCGCCGTCACCCGGGCTGCAGGAAGGTCCTCTTGTTCGGGGAGCGTCGCCGGAACGGATTCCACCGAAAATTCCGTTTGTATGCTTCGTCCCAAAAGATGGTTAAGCGCCTCTTTGCTATCCGCAAGCTGGTCTTCGATCGTGGTGATCTGATAGGTCGCCTTGGCTAGCTCCGCCTTGACACTCAACCTGTCGGCTTCGAGAACAGCGTTTTGGCTGAGGCGCCGGCTAGTGAGTTGCAGCAACTCTTCCAGATACTTCACCACCGATTGTTGCGATTGATACTGGATCTGTGACTGCAGAACCTGATAATACGAATGGCGAACATCGTTTGTTAGCTTCTGTTCGCGTTCGCCAAATGACAACTGCGCCGCATCGGCCTTGAGCTTCTGGTCTGCGATGAATAAATTTATCCGAATCAATTGCGTAAGCGGTTGGGTCGCGGTGACCGAGGTGATCGCGATGGGACGCGCGGGCGTGTGAAGATTGGTGTTAGAGCCCGGGATCGGCCCTGTTCCCGAGAAAGTACCGAACTGGCCCTTTTTGATCGTAAAATCGAGCGGCGTGAGCAACTCCGCCGCGAGGACTGAAGTATCGAACCGCGGGTATAAGTGCGTCTTTGCCTCGCCTAATGCTTCACGCTGCTTGCCCACGTCAAGTCCATACTGCCTGAGGTCCCGATTGTTTGAACGTGCCAGCCGGAGCGCTTCGTCGAGAGTGAGTACCGGTCCGCCAGTCGTTTGTGCGCTTGCACAGCAGAACAAATAGAGAGCGGTGACGAGTACGCAGGCCATTCTTAATGGCAATAGCTTCACTACCGGTCGCCATGACTGCTTGTGGCTCATATCTGCTAATCGATCGGTAACAGTTCGGGACCGGCGATCTTGACTCTATGATCCATGAGCGTCTGAAGCCTGATACTTACGCCGTGACTGCTAGACCACGAGTTGGCAGTCCATTGCCTGCTTGAAGAGGTGTGACATCTGCAAGTCCCCGCAACGCTCTCACCCGCGCATGAATCACCTTGTCTATGCTGCATCCCAGTAACAGAGCGGAGTCCCAATTTGAATAGTGCTCCAAAATCGACATGACAAATACGAAGCGCTCAAAGGGGGACAGTTTGGTCACGATATCGATTTCGCATTCCCTTTGTGTCTCGCAATGCCCTGCGTCCCAGAGATCCCGCGTTTGACCGTTTCGAGCTGACGCTGGCGAAAGAACCTCGACCGCGTTCTGGATCAGTCTTCGCTTTATCCAGGAGCGTGTCCATTCCTTGAACACCACCTGTTCTTCGAAAGCTTCCTCGGCCGTCACGGCAAAACACCGCTCAGCTTCCTTGTGATTTGCGGTCAGTAAGAAGGCGAGCAGGTACAAGTGTTTTGTGTCTTTCTCAAGTACGTTGCAGAAGTCAAGGTGCTCCGCATATTGGGCACGGAAGTTTGCGATCTTCGGCCTTTTGGAACGGAACACGAGTCACCTTCCCGCCACGTTATTCGCGGTCTGAATTTCTGAACACCCCAGAAACCACAGAATTAAGCCTAGATTTTTCTACAGGTGTGATTGCGGGCGGGTGAAACTCTGTGAAACGTAATTCGTCCAGATTGGAGGTGTGGTCTTTCAGCGAACAAGATTTTTTATCTTTGTAAACAATGACCGTCGAGCAGGCATCCTCTTCCGGAAGATAATGGCGCCGGGGACGATTAGGCGAATCTCCGTCCCCGAGTTCGAGGAACTCACGAGCGTGAGCTTGCCTCCGATGCGAGCGGCACGCTCCCGCATCCCTTGCAGTCCGAAGTGTCCGTCCTTCCCCCTATCCGCGACAGCGGGGTCAATGCCCGTGCCGTGGTCACTCACAAGCAGCACAAGGTCGTTATCATATTTGAGCTCTACTTCCAATCGACTTGCACCGGAATGAGTAGATGCGTTGCGGATGGCTTCGTAACCGATGCGGTAAATTTCATCACGGACGATGGGATGCATCTCTCTGGCATCGCCAACCACTGAAAATGTGACCGCCATGGAACCGGGGATGAGGCCGTCTTCGGTCACGCGACGGAGAGCTTCACCGAGGTCGTTTGTCTGCGTCGTCGCCGTACGCAGAGAATTCAACGCCGCCCGTCCTTCCTGCATGGCCCGAGCAAGCCACACTGATAACTGTTCCACGGCTCGACGCATTCGGATGGGATCGGTGGACGACTCCAGCGCATCATCGGCAACCAGTTTGCTGCCTTGGATGGTCTGGAGGAAGGTGTCATGCAGGTCCCGGGCCATACGAGTCCGTTCTGCCAAGCGCTCGTCGAAGCGGGCACCGATGGCTCTCGAAATCTGGCGAACACGTAGTCGGTAGATAACGCATACCGTGAGGCCAGCGGAGATAAAGCACAGAGCACGGAACCAGTTTGTCTGATACCACGCGGGCGCGACGCTGAAGTCTAAGGCGGCCCCGACGTCGTTCCAGACGCCTTCGTTGTTGCACGCGACCACGCGAAACCGGTATTTCCCGGGACGAAGGTCACTATAGAAAGCTTGCCGCCGTGTTCCTGGCTCTTGCCAGGCTGCATCGCGGCCTTCCAGTTTGTAGCGAAAGCGGACTTTCTGCGGAACTACAAAGCTCAGTGCCGTGTAGTCAATTTCGAGATCACGCGTAAGCGGAGGAAGACGAAGATCTTTGCGAGGAGAATAGCTCTTGCGGTCGGCAATTACCTCTTCAATATGCACCGGCGGAGGCAATGCATTCCCAGTCAGATGACCCGGATCGATCATTTGCAGCAGGACACCATTTGCAAACCACAACCGTCCATCGGGAGTTCTGGCAGCTCCCGCGAAAGGAGCCCGGCCCGGCTGCGCACCGTCAAATGCGTCGAAAATCTTAAGCTGCAGTGTGGTGTCAGGCTGTTCCCACCATCGTTGCATTTCGCTGCCTGCGATTTCGACGAGCCCGCACTGCGCGTATAGCCAAAGAGCGCCTCGGCTGTCCTCAATGAGTGCATTCACAAAATCGCAAGGAAGGCCGTTACGGACTGTGAGTATCTGCTGTTTCCCTAGCTTCCATCCGACAAGTCCCAGCGGTGTTGCTCCTAATACCGATCCATCGGAATTTACGATGAGCTGATTTACGCGGGAACCTTCTCCATGCTTGAAAGGAAAGATTTCTGTCTTGCCATTGCGATATCGAGCCAGATCGCCATTCATTAGACCTAACCAGATGCCGCCTTTGGGATCGGCCTCGACTTTGCGGGCGGCCGGCATCTCCGGCACCGAGAACTCCTCTTGCAGTTTGCGATCGTGAATGCGAATGAGCGTCCTGGGAGGTCCAATGGTCTCAACCCAGATGTTGTTATCCACATCTTCCGTCATGCCCACCACTGCTCCGATCGGCGCACCATCACGCCTGTCGACCCTGCTGAACTTTCCATTCTTGTAAATCCACATCGTATGGTCGATGCCCACCCACAACTGCCCGGCATGATCTTCAAGCAGCGATGTAACTTGATTCCCCGGCAAGCCATTTCGAGCACGGATTGAAGAAACGGTTCCTTCATGGAAAGCGTTTAAAGCTCCCGGGCTGCTTGACCAGAGAGTGCCATCTTTCGAGGCAAAAACCGAATTGACCTCATCCACGCTCAGTCCCTCGCGGGTAGAAAAGGTAGCGATTCGAACATCTCGGAAACATTCGATGCCCTTGGCCGTAGCTGCCCACAGATTGCCTTCACGATCTTCGTAGAACCCGTACACGGAATCGCTGGAGAGACCATCCGCACTCGTAAAATGATCCACGTTGCGGTCATGAATGCGGTAAATGCCCTGCCTGAGCGTTCCAATCCAGAGGACGTCTTCGCGGTCCAAGAACAATGTTTGAACTTCGAGGGTACTGCCATCTAGTCCGGGCACGACGAATGGTTTCCATGCATCTTGCACCAGTTGCCGTAAGCCAAAGCCGGGCCCAGCCATATCTATGCCCACCCATACAGAAGTATCGGGGCTGGCAACGAGGCCTTGTACGCCGTCCAATCCTTGATACGATTTCAGTCCCCTGATGCTGTATGTGGTGGATGAGCCCGGTTTCCACCGGACAACCGTCGTATCGCTACCGATCCAAAGATTAGCCAGACTATCCTCGACCACAGTTGCCGAGACGTCGGCACCTGGGAGTCCATCGGCCTTCCCATAACACCGCATGCCTGTGCCGATGATCTGGCAAAGACCTCCAGCTACATCGCTTCCTCGGGAACGCACGAACCAGACGTTTCCATTGTGGTCCTCGATAATGGAATTGATGCGTGGGGGCTCGACCAGATAATTAGTGAACTCCCGATTGTCCCAGTGGCTCAGACCGCCTTCCATCCCGATCCACAAACTACCGTCGCGCGCGCCCAAGAGAGCTGTGACATTTGACGATGGCAGATGCTTTCCATCGGGAGGAGTCCACTGAACGAATCGAACGCCATCGAAGCGCAACAGACCGGCTTGCGTTCCAATCCACAAATATCCGTCCGCGGTTTGTGTAATCGCATTCGGCGCGCCGTTAAAGACTCCATCCTGAAGCCTCCATGCCGTGTGTGCGTATTGGGAGATGTGGAGGGACGGATCGACTGCCCAGACCGAACTCACGGAGAAGAGCAACAACATGAGGCAGAGAAAAGGCCACAGTGCAATGTTCGGCCATTCTGCTTTTGCAGCAGAGTCTGGACGGTGCTTTCTGAGTGGGCTCACGGCCAATCCTGAGCGATTTCTCCCGATGAACATACGTGCACCCCGGATGCTGAAAGATGGCCGGGGCTCTAGTAAGCCTGGGCGCGGACGCTGGGGATGCGCTTTACCCGCACTCTTGACGTTACCTGCTTCGTGGCTTTCGCGTAACATCGAAACCTACAGCTACCATCCTGCAGTTTTCTATAGCCCTTGGAATGCGCTCAGATTTGCAGGAGGCCCCGCCGCACCGCAATGGTTACCGCATGCGTCCGATCATTCGCTCCCAGCTTGTCCACGAGGTTCTTGATGTGGAAGTTAACCGTGGTCTCCGCA
>WNFJ01730442.1_pt1 | contig 11009 bp, 9 predicted proteins | sample 5400461 | NCBI WGS metagenome assembly WNFJ01 (sample SAMN13153349, study PRJNA577476) | soil metagenome | isolation source: 115 cm saprolite on Douglas fir-dominated hillslope | place: USA:California | collected 2013-09-17 | reverse complement strand
CAACGGCGCCTACTCGCTCTGGCGGCTCCCGCTCGGGGCCACGCAGGCGAACTCCGCGATCCAGATGACCTCGGAAACGGGCCGCACCGTCTCGAGCAGCGTGTGGCTCACCACGAACAAGGTCGTCTTCATCGCAAGGGCCTCGAGCACGGACTCACTCGTGGCCGCCGACAAGAGCGCGGCGGGGACGTCGCCGGCGCCGGCACTCGGGGCTGCCTCGGCCGCCGGCACTTCGTTGAGCTTGGTGGGAAGCGCGACGGACAAGGTGTTCGTCAACATGCTCTCGTCAGGGGGCCGGACCGCTCGCGCCGTCAACGAAGCGGGGACCGACGCCGTCGCTCAGGCGAACGCCGAGTGGGTCGGATTCGCGGGCGACACTACCGCGCTACTTGCCACAGGCCTCTCCGCGGCCGGAAGCTACTCCGGCGCCTCGCTGTCGACGGTCGCCACGGCGACCGGCGCACCCGGCATGCAGCTTGGGACGGTTCCGGCAGGGATCGAATCGGTGTCCCGGTTGCGCTGGCCCGCCTCGAAGGGGCTGCTCCGCGGCTTCACCCGGGATGCAAACAGCGGCATGTTCGGCGAGGTGCTGTTCGCCGACGCGAGCGCGGCTGGCTCACTGCTCCGCGTGACCAACACCCCGGCCATCTCAGAAACGCTCCCCTGACGGAGGAGTCGGTGCGTTTTGCTCGATCAGATTTTGACTCTTTAATTCCGCCCAGAACTCAGCCGGAATTTTAGTCTGCATCGAAGTGTAGTCTTCCAAAATCTGATGTTCTGTGCTGACGCCGACGACCAGGGCTGAGGCAACATCAGGCGCGGCAGAAAACTGGAGTGCTGCCGTTCGCAGATCGACTCCATGATTTGCCGCCACCTCACGCAGTTTCCTGCGCTTTCCAATATATGCAGCGGGGATTTTGTAGGAGTCCTTCCCGTAGTTATACCTCGGACTCCCCGGTATGAATCCGGCATTAAGCGAAGAACCGATCACCAAAGAGGCCTTTTTCTGCCTTACCACGGGGAAGATGTTATTCAGCGCATTCTTGTGATCGATCAAAGAATACTGCGAAGCCAAAAGACATACATCCGGATCCGCAACCTCTAGAACACGCAGAATAGGTTCCCGCGTATTTACGCCAATCCCCCAGCCCTTGATGATGCCCTCTTCGCGCATCCGGGTCGGCTCAGGGAATGCGCCTCTCGTCGCAATCTTGAACTGTTCCTGCCAGGGGGTCGGTAGCAGCTTATTGTCAGACGAGATGTCATGGACGAAAGCAATATCGAAACTGTCGATCCCCAGCCTTTGCAGGCTGTCTTCGATCGAGCGCCGGATACCCGGTCCCGTATAGTCGAATACCACGTCGTTCGGTGAGGGCGAAAAGGGGAATAAGTCGCGATTGTGCGCAGTCTTTGACGCTTTCAGCAGTTTGCCGACTTTGGACGATAGGATGTATTCGCTTCTTTTCTTGTTATGAAGAAAGGAACCGAATCTTCGCTCTGCCAGGCCTAATCCATACCAGGGAGCCACATCGTAGTAACGAACGCCGGCAGACCAGGCGGCCTCCAGGATGGCGTTCGCATCTTCGTCTGTAACTACAGAGAATTCATTCCCCAGCGGTACGCCTCCGATACCAAACTTGAAAGGCGGCCTGTAATGCGCGGGATCTCTCGTTCCGTTCTTGCTGGCGTTGCGTGCAGCTGGCCTCAAATTCTCGCTCTTCCACGCCGTTTGTAATCAAGTCACGTAATGCAATGTGTCTCTTCGTCGTATTGAGTCGGCTCGTTGCCCGGCGTTACATGTGGCAGCCCTTTCTCGTTCCATGCTGTCCCGCCGAAAATCGCGGTGGAAGAGCACACTGGGGTCACAAGAATTGTCCACGCGAGGGCTGCGCGACGCCGGCCATGCCGACGATCCGATGTATGTGCGCTCGGTGTTCGAGTTCCTCGAGCAGGAAATGGGCCACGTCGGCGCGGCTGAGCGCACGCCGCCCGCGTGGCATGCGATTGTCTTCGATGCCGTAGGAGCCGGTGAGTCGACCATTCGTGAGCCGCGGCGGCCGCGCAATCGTCCAGTCGAGCCCGCTTTCCGTTACTACCCGCTCCATCTCGGTGTAGTCCTCCGCCACGTCGCGCAGGAAGGTGGTGCATAGGAGCCAGGCCAAGAATCCCTCGTTCTTGAAAAGCATTGCCGCGGAGACGATCAGCAGCCGGCGAACACCCGTGGATTGCATGGCTGCGACGACGCTGCGTGCGCTCTCACGGAGGATCGCGGTTGGCCCTCGCCCCCTGTGGCCGAGCGCGGACAGGACCGCGTCGTGGTCGGTTAGAGCCGAACGCAGCTCGGCGACGTTACGCGGGTCGCCCTTTCGCACGGTCACCCCCGGGCGCGGGGCGCCGATCTTTTCGGGCGAGCGAACGAAGGCGGTCACCTGGTGGCCTCGGTCGATGGCCTGGTTGAGGAGAATTCCGCCCGTGCCACCGGTCGCGCCGATGATGAAGAGCCGCATCGATGCCTTGGCTTGCGTCACCATCCTCGAGAGACGACGTGGCTGGCGCGAACGTGACGCCGGGGCACAGAGCGGGCGCGCGACTGGGCTCTAAAAGGGACTGCTCAGCGTTCGACGTGCAATTTGCGGTGTAGATGTCCGGCTAGCCAAGCGCACGGTAGCATTGTGAGCGCCAGAGCGATGGGGTACCAGAGTGGCCCCAGATCCACTTTGAGTGCGGCAACCACGCCGACCGCGCTCAGAATGAGCCCGATCGTCGCTCCTACCCAAACGTGACGCATCGGATTGCGAGGCGCCAACTGTGCAATGACGTAGAATCCGACGACGTTGAAGACGCACCGATAGCTGAGCGCCAGAAGGTTCAAACCTGGTTCGTGCATCGCCTGACCCCAGGGCGGGTAGACCTTGAGCACATGCAGCACCTGATCGGTGCCGAGCGAAAGAGCTGCGCCGACAAGAATGCCCAAGAGCACGGCCCCTGTGCTTCGCCACACCTTGGGGCCGGATTGCCGTCATCCAGCTCGTGCTTCGATCACCTTCGCGAGCTTGCCGAGCTCGCTCTCCCAGCCCATGACCGCCCGCTGGGTCCACTCCTCGGCGTGCATCGCATCGAAGGTCAGGACCATCCGAACTCCTTGTGCACTCGGGTGGAGCTCGACCAGGTGCGCGACATGGTAGGGCTCGACACCCGGGATGAAGTCCGCGAGGTGCGTGTACGCCAGCCGCTTCCGAGGGACGATCTCGGTGTACCTGACTCGCGCTTCCGTCGTCAGAGGCATGCCCGCCTTCTTCATGAACTCTATCTGCGGAGGTGCGGTCGCGATCATCGCGTAGCGCAGCTCACACCCGGGACGGAGGTCGATGCTGTGAACCTTCACCGAGAAACCGACCGGGCCCCACCACGACTCGATGCCTTCCTTCGTCGTCCACAACTCCCAGACGTCTTCGATCGACGCCTGATACGTTCGCTCGATCGTGATCCTCCGTTTCGCGGTTGGTTCTCCTGCGGTCTTGATCTGCTTCGTCATGAAGTCCTCTCCTTGCGTTTGGTTGCGCGTGCTTTCCGCCTTCGCTCGAGCTCCTCGGCGAACTTGCCGAGGCGCGCCTCCCAGAGGTCGCGATAGCCAGCGACCCACGCGTCGATCTCGTGGAATGGCTCCGGGCGAAGCGAGTAGAACCGCTTGGGTCCATCGGGCCGGACCTGGACGAACCCCGCCTCCTGCAGGATGCGGAGGTGGCGCGACACCCCCGACTGGTGGATGTCAACTCGGTCGACGATCTCGTTGACCGCGTGCTCGCCGCCGCGGAGCGCCTCGACGATCCGCAGGCGGGTCGGCTCGGCTAGGGTCTCGAACACTGACGAATGCATAGTAGTGTATATGCATATCAGTGCATATTAGTACTGTCAAGCACCGGTTCACCTATTCCTTTTGCCGGTCATTGCCTCCGACGTTCAGCACCGCTCGCTCGCAACTCCGTCCCTTCTTTGCTTGAGAAATTCTCCATCGTTGGCTATCGCTTCGCCCGCTGCGCAGATTCTCACCCCCGTTCAGGAGAGCACGTGAATACACGAACCGCGGTCGCAATGTTCGCTTCAAGCGTTGCCGCGCTGGCTCAGAGTAACGACGGCGAGCCCGCTTCCCGGTGGTGGTCATACATGCAGGTGCTGGCGAGCGACCGACTCGAAGGGCGCCGCACCGGAACGCCGGGCCACCGCAAGGCAGTCGAGTATGCGGCGGCGCAATTCAAGAAGGCGGGGCTGAAGCCACTCGGAACGCACGGTTACTTTCAGCCGATTGAATTCATCAGCCGCACCATCGACGAAGCGCAATCCAAGCTGGAGCTCGTGCGGCGCGGCAGGACCGAGAAGCTCGACTTTGGCAGGGACTGCTTCATCGTGCCAACGCCGGATCTCGCGCATGCCCTCGAAGCGCCGCTGGTGTTCGCCGGCTACGGCATCGCGATTCCCGAGAGCGGAATCGACGAGTTCAAGGACCTCGACGTCAAGGGCAAGATCGTCTTGTACTTCATGGGCGCGCCCTCTTCGGTTCAGGGGCCGCTGAGCGCCCATGCGCAGTCGGTGCGCGAGCGGTGGAAAGCCCTCAAGGCGGCGGGCGCAGTGGGGTGGATCCGCATCCTCAACCCCGAGAGCATGGACCTTCCCTGGCCGCGTTGGGTGAACAATCGAACGCAGGCGGCGATGTCCTTCGCCGATACCTCGTTGAATGAGACAAACGGGCTGCGCCTGATGGCGACTGCCAACCCGGCCCAGGCGGAGAAATGGTTCGAGGGCTCGGGTCATACCTTCGCGGAAATTCTGGCGGCCGCCAAAGACGACAAGCCTCTTCCGAAATTCGCGTTGCCGGCAAAGATTCGCATCACTGCAAAACAAAAGTCACGAAAAGTCATCTCCGATAATGTGGTCGCAGTCCTGCCAGGGAGCGACCCTGCCTTGAAAGACGAGTACGTCGTGCTCTCGGCGCACATCGATCACATCGGGATCGGCAAACCCATCAACGGTGATTCCATCTACAACGGCGCGATGGACAATGCCTCGGGCTCGGCGACGGTGCTAGACACCGCGGCCACCCTGGCATCGGCGAAGGAGAAGCCGCGACGCTCGATCATCTTCTTGCTTCCGACCGGCGAAGAAATGGGTTTGCTCGGCTCGAAATATTATGCGCAAAGGCCCACCGTGCCGGCGAAATCAATTGTCGCAAACCTGAACACCGATGCATTCCTCCCGCTCTATCCTCTCAAGTCGCTGCTCGTCCTCGGAGTGGACGAATCGAACCTCGGGGACGACGTGCGCGCGGTGGGCTCGCAAATGGGCCTGGAAATCATGCGCGACCCGCAGCCGAAACGAAACCTTTTCATCCGAAGCGATCAATACAGCTTCATCCTTCAGGGTGTCCCCGCATTGGCGCTGGGCGTCGGGTACAACCCGGGCACGTCCGAAGAGGAGACGCTGAAACGATGGATCACCGAGCGATATCACGCGCCCTCCGATGATTTGCAGCAGCCGATCGATCGTCGGACCGTGGAAGGTTTCAACCGTGCCTTCATGGCGCTCGTCCTGCGCGTCGCGGATCGCGAGACCAGGCCAGCCTGGAACCCCGACAGCTTCTTCCGTCGCTTTGCCAAAGGCAAACAAGATGAGCCCGCCGCCCGCTGGTGGTCGCACATGCAGGTGCTGGCGAGCGACGCCCTCGAGGGACGCCTCACCGGCACGCCTGCCCATCGCAAGGCAGCCGAGTACGCCGCCGGCCAGTTCGAAAAGGCGGGGCTCAAGCCCGCCGGAACCCTCGGCTACTTCCAGCCGATTGAATTGGTCAGCCGCCGGATCGACGAGCGCGAAACGAAGCTGGAGCTGTTGCGCAACGGCCAATCCGAGACGCTCGACTTCGCGCAGGATGGCTATCTGTCCCCCGCGCCGGATCTCGCGCCCAGCCTCGAGGCGCCGCTGGTGTTCGTCGGATATGGCGTCACCATTCCCGAGAAGGGGATCGAGGATCTCAGGGCTCTCGACCTCAAAGGCAAAGTAGTGGTGTATCTGTCGGGTGCACCCGCTTCGGTCCTCGGCCCGCTAAGTGCTCACGCCCAATCGGTGCGCGAGCGTTGGAGGGCGTTGAAGGAAGCGGGGGCGCTCGGCTGGGTCCGGATTCTCGACCCCAACAACATGGACATTCCGTGGCCACGAGTGTCCAACAGCCGCAACCAGCCGGCAATGACATTTGCCGATGCGTCGCTGAACGACACGAATGGGCTTCGCCTTTCTGTCACCGTGAACCCGGCACGAGCGGAGAAGTGGTTCGAGGGCTCAGGGCACACCTTTGCTGAAATCGTGACCGCGGCGAAAGACAACAAGCCTCTGCCAAGATTTGAATTGCCGGTAAAGATCCGGATGGTGGCGAAGCAACAAACGCAAAATGTCACATCCGATAACATCGTAGGCCTAGTGCCCGGGAGCGACCCCAAGCTGAAGGATGAATACGTCGTCGTTACCGCCCACATCGATCATCTCGGAGTAGGCAATCCGATCAATGGTGACTCCATCTACAACGGCGCGATGGACAATGCCGCGGGCTCCGCGGCGGTGCTGGACACCGCGGCTCGAACGGCGGAATCGAAGGACAAGCCTCGCCGATCGATCATCTTTCTCCTGGTGACCGGTGAGGAGAAGGGACTTCTCGGCTCGAAGTATTTTGCCAATCGGCCGACCGTGCCTCTGGGCGCAATCGTCGCAAACCTGAACACAGACAATCCGTTGCCGCTGTATCCATTGAAGTCGCTGATTGTATTGGGCCTCGATGAATCCAATCTCGGCGACGACGTCCGCGGCGTGGGCGCTAGCAATGGCTTGGAGATCCTTCCCGATCCCCAGCCGAAGCGGAACAGTTTCATCCGCAGCGACCAGTACAGCTTCATCCGCGAAGGCATTCCCGCGCTTGCACTGAAAGTGGGTTTCAAGTCGGGCACTCCGGAGGAGGCGACCCAAAAGAAGTGGCTGACCGAGCGCTATCACGCGCCTTCGGACGATTTGCAGCAACCGATCGACCGGCAGACGATGGACGGCTTCGACCGCGCTTTCGCGGCGCTGGTGCTGCGGGTCGCAAATCGGGACGTCCGGCCCAGCTGGAACGAGAACAGCTTCTTCCGGCGCTTCGCCAAGCCGCGGACCTGACCGAAGCCTATTGCGCCATGCCGTCGTTCACTGTGCTGTGCTGGCGCGCGCGCTTCAGGCGGGGACCAGCTCGATGAGCGTAATCTCCGCGGGAGCTCCCAAGCGCATCGGAGGACCCCAATACCCAGAGCCACGACTCACGTAGAGTTGGGTCTGCCCTAGCTTGAACAAGCCGGCGAGATACGGCTCGAACAGTCCGACCAGGAGGCTGAACGGAAAGATTTGCCCGCCGTGCGTGTGGCCCGACAGCTGGAGGTCGACCCCGAGGGCGACGGCGTCCTTCACCTGTCGCGGCTGATGGGCGAGCAGCACGACGGCCCGATCTTGCGTCCGGCCCGCCAGGGCGCGTGGAAGATCGGCTCCGTGACCGCGGCCATACGACTTGGCTGTAAGGTCGTCGATCCCAGCGAGATCGAAACCGTCCGAACCTCGAATGGAAACTCGCTCATTTCGAAGGACCCGCAGGCCCCGCTCCTTCAAAAACTGGAGCCACTGCTCCAGGCCTGGAACAAAATATTCGTGATTTCCCGTCACAAAGAATGCTCCGTCGGGCGCTTTGAGCTGCGCGATCGGTTCGACGAGGTTTCCCAGCTGCTCGACCGAGCCGTCGACCAAATCGCCGGTGACAGCGACCAGGTTGGGTTCGAGGGCGTTGACGCGCTGGACGATGTGCTCGACGTAAGTCCGTCCGATGGTGGGACCGACGTGAAGATCGGTGATTTGAGCTATCCGATATCCAGAGAGCGATTGAGGCAGCCGCGCCAGCCCGATGCGCACTCGCTTGGTCACAACCGCCCCCGCCGTTGCGCCCCGCCCACCCCAGGCAGAGAGCCCTGCCGCACCGCCGGCTGCAGCGGCCGCAATCCAGCGAGCCAGGTATCGACGGCGTTCGACATCAAATCCACTGGCGAGGCTCGCCAGCCGTGCACCCAGTTTGATGAGCTCGCCCATACCCAGAAGCACAATGGTGAAAAACGCCAGGCCCATCCAGGTGTAGGCGACCCACATGACAGGAGAGGTGAGCCGTCGCGGTGCAAAGCGCATCAGCGGAAACCCTGCGAGCATCATCACTCCCAGGAGCACCAGTCCTCCGGACGCGATCGCACGCCACGGCTCGCCGATTCCGGTATCCCGAACGATGCGAAGCCAGAGGTAGTAGTGCATGCCGAAAAGGATTGCCGAGACAAGCGCGAGGCCAATGACGACACGCAACCAGGACACGTTCACCCTCTCTTTACCTGCATCTGGTCAGGGCGGCAGGGCGCGAAGATCTCCTGATAGCGGGGTAGGGCGCACAGCGAGTCGAGATCCATCTGAGCTAACGAGACTGCCGGCGAACGTTCTGATACGCAACCCGATCTTCAGCGTCTGGATCGCCTGGCCGGATTCATTTGCGGCTAAGGCCCAGAGGACGCTTCGAGCCCACTCAGTAGCCGCGCGTCCATGACATCCATCGTAAATGACGCGTCAGCATTCTCGCAATGACGAACATTGCGGTCGCCGCGTTGCGAAGCAAGACCCATAGACATAGTCACGACTAAACCGCGACGCCTAAGAAGTCGCCGCCGCGCAGGGTTTGCTTGACCGGCTCTGAGAGCTCACGAATGCCACCGTTTTTTGAATCAGCCCCGGATTGCGCAGCATGCCTCTGTGCGCCATTCCGGCGGCGCGTTCGATCCGCGCGCCGGGCCAGGCAACGGCGATCGCTTCGCCGTGATCGAATGGCACCTCCGGATCCTCCGGATCATGGATGACCAGGAGGCGCGCGGTCATCTCTGACACGAGCCGGGCGACATTGAAGTCAGCCAACTTGATTCCCACGCGGCTCTCGATGCGCTCCAACATCCCGGGGGCGCGCACTGCGGGCAATCCGATTGCGGTGGCCAGGGCGAGCGCGAAGTGAGTGGGTTCGGCTGCGGGGGCGAGCAGAACCAGCCGTTTGGCCTCCAGCCCATTCCTGAGTGCCCAGATGGCGGCGGTTCCGCCCAGCACCTGCGCCACCGCTCGAATCGCCCGGGACATATCAATCACTGTCAGCTCCCGTCCGGTGGAGGCTCCATGGCCGGGCATATCGAAGGTCACGGCGCGAAAACCGGCGCGCACGAGCGGCTCCACGAAATTCACGAGCTGCGCGCCGTAGCCGGCCCATCCGTGGACGAGCAGCACCGCGGGGCCTCTACCCCAGCTCCAGGCGGCAATTTCGTGCTCCTCCGTGCTGAGCCGGAAGGTGTTGGCTGGAAGCTTCGTCACGTACGGAGCGGTCCACCGCGCGCTGCGCTGTGGCGTGAAAAACATCCGAGCAGCCCGCTGCTCGGCCGCGGCAGGGGCAACTGCAGCCAACGTCTTCATCCCAAGCCTGACGGCCCGAGACTGGATTGATCTCGCTCTCTTCCGCGGCCACTCGGACTTCCGCGGTGCTGCCTCAACCTCGCTCGACCGATTTGGCCAACGGGTTTCTCGATGAAACAACTCAAACTCGAGTGCGCAGTTGCAACAGAGCGGCCCCGACTGGTCCCAAGTACCAGAGAGCGGACGTTGGCAAACCGGGTTGCGACAACTGGCACCCTCGACTCGGTCGGCGCGAGGAATCAGTAGGGTAGGGAAGCGCCATGTCTTGACGGTGCACATCACCTGCTCCTTTGCTGCTCTGGAGCAACCAGAGCGAACGACCGTTTGTTCTATTCCCACGACCAACCAACCCACCGGCCTTGTGAGAGACCTTCTTGCGATCTTTGCCCAAACAATTAGCACAATCGTACTAATACTCAAGCCATTCGCTATCTCTGTTCATTTTTATTAGTGTGCTGAGTTGCCGCTATCTGAACGACCGTGCTATCTAATCGCCCGTGAGGGAAGCTGCCGCTCGCGAGAACACGTACTCGGATGGCCGTCTCGAGCGCGGAGAGCGCACGCGCCGTCAAATCCTGGACTTGGCAGTGCATCTTGCTTCCGCAGAGGGGCTGGAGGGCCTTTCCATCGGTCAGTTGGCCAGCAAGCTGAAGATGAGCAAGAGCGGCCTGTTCGCTTCGTTCGGCTCCAAAGAGGACCTGCAGCTGGCCACCATCGAGCGCGCTCGCCAGATTTTCGTTGATGCTGTCGTGCGTAGGGGGCTGATGGCACCCCGTGGACTACCCCGCCTTTGGGCGCTCTGCGACGCGTGGCTGGACTACGCAGGTCGCGGCGTCTTCCGGGGCGGCTGCTTTTTTGCCGCTGTCTCCGCCGAGTTCGATAGCCGCCCGGGCCCAATCCGAGACCGGATTGCGGCCTTGATGAAAGAGTGGCTCAGCACGCTTTCGGTAGCGGTGCGAAAAGCTCAGGAGACCGGCCATCTGCGGGCCGACGCCGATCCGGATCAGTTGGCCTTCGAGATTCACTCCTTATCGATGGGGGCGAACTGGGCTCATCAGCTCCACGGAGATAAGGGCGCCTTCGACCGCGCTCGAGCGGCAATTCGTCAGCGGCTCTCAGCCTTGACGCCGGCGCGGGTGACGCTAACCGGGCGAGATTCACGCAAGAGTTAGAAGAACCCGCCGCTGAGCCGTCCAAAGGACCGGTTTCCGTGAAGGTTCGATGAAGTTGCGTGCGCTCGCTACGCGAAGCGGGCGGCGGACCGGGCCGCTTCGGCAGGCCTTGCGCCAGTAGCCGCTGAATGACGCCGGGCAAGGAAAGTGTGCAGCTGGGCGACCACCGCCGCCCCCTCCCCGATGGCGGCCCCTACCCGCTTCACGGAACCGCAACGGACGTCGCCAACGGCGAAGATTCCCTCGACTCCGGTTTCCAACGGCAGCAGCTCACGACCGGTCGAACGCACGTCGGCG
>WNFJ01720365.1_pt2 | contig 11010 bp, 11 predicted proteins | sample 5400461 | NCBI WGS metagenome assembly WNFJ01 (sample SAMN13153349, study PRJNA577476) | soil metagenome | isolation source: 115 cm saprolite on Douglas fir-dominated hillslope | place: USA:California | collected 2013-09-17 | reverse complement strand
GATCTTGAGCCAGTCGGCGGGGACGAACTGCCCGTCGGCGTTGACGGCGTAGCCGGCCGGTGTCTGCATCCAGGAATTGGCGGAAAGAATCCAGAAGGCGGAAAACAGCGTGCCGATGGCGACCATCACGGTTGCCAGGAAATGCAGTCTGGGACCGACGCGCTGCAGGCCGAACAGCATCACGCCGAGAAAGCCCGATTCGAGGAAGAACGCGGTCAGCACCTCATAGGCCATCAGCGGGCCGACAATGGGGCCGGTCTTGTCGGCGTACGCCGACCAGTTGGTGCCGAGCTGGTAGGATATCACGATGCCCGACACCACGCCCATTCCAAAGCCGACCGCGAAGATCTTCAGCCAGTAATTGAACAGGTTGATGAAGACCTCGCGCCCGCTCCACAGCCAGAGCGCTTCGAGCACCGCCAGATAGCTTGCAAGTCCGATCGAGAGGGCGGGAAATACGATGTGAAACGACATCGTGAATGCGAACTGCGCCCGGGCCAACACCTCGGCATTCAAGCCCTCGAACATCGGCTCCATCCCTTGTTGTGAGCGAGCGCTTTACCACGCTCGTCGTTGCGATGAAATTGTTGCGGCATGGAAGTGCATGAACCGCCCCATCCGAGCCTTCAGCGCGAGCTCCGCTCGCGTCGACCCCGCAAGGGGGAGGGGAGCAGAGAGTCACTCCGACAAATAAGACGTCTACCAACGCGAGCTAGGGAAATGCGCTGGTCGGCCGGCACTTGTGCCTCACGTGTTCGTGAAACTGCTCGACGCCGCAAAAGGCCGCAAAAGCAGAGCGACCCGGAGGGGCATCCCATCCAGGTCGTTGCAGGTGTTTGGAAATTTAAAACAAATCAGCGGCGCTGGTCTCGCTGTCGCAGCTTGATAACGCAGGTCGCGCTCAACTGGACGCGTTGAGCAAACGTGCAATAATGCGGTCGATCTGCTCGTACTGGCCTTCGCCGTCATGCTGGAACACGATTTTTCCGCTCTGATCGACGATGTATTGCGCGGGCCAATACTGGTTGCGATAGGCGTTCCAGGTCTGCGAATCATTATCCTGCGCGACCGGATAGGTGATGCCGTGCCGTTTAAGCGCGGCTTGCACGTTGGATGCGGATCGTTCGAACGGGAATTCCGGGGTATGGACGCCCACGACGACAAGGCCGCGATCTCTGTATTTCGCATAGAGCTGGGTGACGTGAGGCAGCGTGTTGACGCAGTTGACGCAGCCATAGGTCCAGAAATCCACCAGCACCACCTTGCCGCGCAGGTCCGCGATGTTGAGTGGCGCGGAATTGAACCAGTTGCTGATGCCGGCGAAGTTTGGCGCCGTGCCCTGCACCGCGGCGACCGCGAACGGGACCGTTTGGTCGCGCGCGGCTTCACCGCTGATGCCGGGGTTGGTTGCGCCGATCAGGCACAGGGCAAGCACCGAGGCGGATGTGGCGAGCGATCGTATCGTCATGGAGGTCTCCTTGGGTCGCGGGTTGATTACAGGCCGATCTGGCCGAATGCTGTCAGCCACGCCACGATCTGCGTGTCGTATTGAAAATACGATGCGATCGCGAAGCCGATCACCACGACACCAAAGCCCTGCTGCAGCCTTGGGGAGATGCGCGCGATGCTGCGCACGCGGGTGGTGACGGCCTGGCCGCCATAGGCGATCGCCAGCATCGGAAGAGCAGCGCCGATGGCATAGACCACAAGCAACACACTCGCCCATGCGGTGTCCCTGGATGTCGCGACAACGGTGAGGATCGAACCGAGCACCGGACCGGCGCAGGGCGTCCAGACCAGACCCAGCGTTGTGCCGAGCACAAAGCCGCCGATTGCGCCTTGACGGGATGCGACGCCGGCGGAGCCGACATCGGTCAGCCCGCTGAACCGGATCGACAGCCACTCGAACGGCGCCGGCCAGATCATCAAGAGTCCAAATCCAAGCAGCAGGATCGCGGCGCCGGTCCGCAAGGTATTGGGATCGAAGTCGAAGATGCGGGTGATCGCGCTCAGCAACAAAGCGGCGGCGGAAAACGATATGACAAAACCGAACGCGATCATCGCCGGCCGTATCTTGCCGGTCTGGCCGACCGACGCACCAAGCAGGATGGGCAGCATCGGGAGCGTACAGGGCGCTGCGACCGTGACCACGCCGGCGAGCAGTGCAAGAACAAGATTGAGCATCGGGCGGGATCCAGGAATTTACGGCTTCGCGGCCATGCGCGGGCTCTTGATCGCAATTCGCTGTTCCGGTGGGCAGCGTTACCTGACCCGCCCTTAGGCTCGCTCACGTGTTCGTGAGGCTACTCAACGCGAAGGCCGCAAAAAAACAGAGCGACCCGGAAGGGGGGCATCCCATCCGGGCCGTTGGAGGTACTTGGGAGGAAAAACTAAATCAGCGGGCGCCGGTCTCGGTGTCGTAGGAGATCACGCAGACCTCGGCGGGACTCTTGTTGCTGCAATCGATCACCTGCTCGTGCACCAACGTCGAGCCCGAGTCGCGTTGGATGCGGGACGTCACGTTCTGGCTGGACAGCGAGGCCAAGGTGCAGATCGCGCCGAGCGGAATGATGAACAGGCGGAAAGACGGCTTCAGCATTTCTCTCACTCCGCTTCGGCTTCGTTGGTGATTGTTGGTATGACCAAAGAGTTTTTCCGGCTAATGCTGTTCTCAAGCGGCCAGGCTGTCGACGCCGGCTCCCTTGAGCAGATCGGCGAGCTGCTTGCGGGCATAGAACATCCGGGTCTTCACCGTGCTCTGGGGGATGCCGATGATCGCGCCGACCTCTTCCACCGATTTCTCATGGTAGTAGGCAAGGTTGATGATCTCGCGATGCGCCGGCGACAGTTTCGCGACGCAGGCGCGCAGAATGGCGCTGGTGTTGCTGCGGTCGAGCGAGGCTTCCGGTGTGTCGGCCTCGTCGGCGATTTCAAGCACGTCCTCCTGGTCGATGTCCTCGTGCCGGCGCTGACGCAGCGCGGTCAGCGCCTTGAAGCGCGCGATCGACAACAGCCAGGTGGAAACCTGGGAACGGCCTTCGAACTGGCTGGCGGTGCGCCACACGTCAAGGAAAACCTGGCTGACGAGGTCTTCCGCCATGGTGGCATCGCGCACGATGCGAAGGATGAAGCGGTAAACCCGCACATTGTGACGGGAGTAAAGGATGTGCATCGCGGGCCGGCCGCCATCGGCGATGCTTTCCAGCAGCATTTCATCCGAGGTCGCCTGGGCGGCGACGATGCCCTGGCGGGCAGCTTCATTGATGGCGATGACGTTCTGCATGATAGGCTCCCCGTGAGCCGCTTCGGGCGGCGCTTTCGTTGGGAGATTGATAGTCAGCGAACGTTTCGGGACGTCTGCACGCCAAGCGGAAAATGGTTTCATGTGCAGGAGAATTGTTTCGTCGCGTCGCCGGCGACGAAACATTCGGGGTGGAAATGACAGTAATTTCAATGATAATAAAATTGAAAGGGTTAGATGAAAGGCCCGTCATGGCCGGGCTCCGTCCCGGCCATCCACGCCTTACTTGACGGCTGTAAGGACGTGGATGCCCGGCACAAGGCCGGGCATGACCACGCATGGGCGAGAAACTTTACGCGCGACCGCGCCTCACTTCGGAATCAGCCCTTCTCCCCGGGAGGCGAAAACAGATATCCGCCGCCTCGGATGGTGCGGATCACCGCGGGCTTGGTCGGGTCCGGTTCGATCTTGCGCCGGATTCGCATGATCCGCAGATCGACCGCGCGGTCGAACGCTTCGCTGTCGCGCGCGTTGGCCAATTCCAGTAGGCGCTCGCGCGAGAGCACCCGCTTCGGATTGGCCGCGAAAACCTTGAGCAAGCCGAATTCGGAAGCGGTCAACGGATGCTCATTGCCCTCGTCGTCGCGCAGCGCCTGCGCCTCGAGATCGAGCCATTTCGTTCCGAACCGCACCAACCGCTCTTTCGCCGCTTTCGCTCCCGCGCTCTCCGGCGTTGCGGATCCGCGCCATCAATTCGCGCAATTCGCAGGGCTTTGCGACGTAATCGTCGGCGCCGAGTTCCAGCCCGACGACGCGGTCGATCGGGCTGGCGGTTGCCGTCAGCATGATGACCGGGACATTGGTGCGGCTTTTCAGATCGCGGATGATGGAAAGCCCGTCTTCTTCCGGCATATTCAGGTCGAGCACCACCAGATCAGGCACGCTCGATTCGATCGCGCCGCGCAGGCTCTTGCCGCCGTCGCACAGCGTCACGGTAAAGCCGTGCATCTTGAGGTAATCGCCGACCATCTCGCGGGCCGGTGCCTCGTCATCAACGATGATGATATGCGGGCTTTGGGTCATGACGTCTCTGTCGCGGGCAAGATGACGGTGAAGGTCGATCCCTGTCCGGGCCCGGCGCTATCCGCGGTCACCTGGCCGCCATGCATGTCGATGATGCGCTTGACGATCGAAAGCCCGAGGCCGGTCGAGTTTTCACCGGCGGTGGGCTTTGCCGATAGCCGCTGGAAGCGGCCGAACAATCGGCCGAGATCCTCAGGAGAGAGTCCTGCGCCCTGGTCGGCGATGCGGATGATGGTGTTGTTCTGCCTGTGACTCACCACTACCGCGATCTTGCCGCCGATCGGACTGTATTTGATGGCGTTGCTGACGAGATTGTCGATCGCCTCCCGTATCCGGTCGGCATCGCACATCGTGACGTAGTTCGGCGGCGCCGATACCGTGATGGTCTGTTGCTTGTTTGTCGCCAGCGGCTGGTTGGCGTCGGCAACTTCGCTGACCAGGCCCGCGATATCGACCGGCTCGCGGCGAATGGTGATGTCGAAGGCATCGGCCATCGCGTCCGAAATCAGATGATCGACCATCAAGGTCAGGCGCTTGGTGGCATCGCGGATGTGTTCGACCTGGGCGGTGACGCTCTCCTTGGATGAGCCGGCGCTGATCAGTTCCGTCAGCATTTCGGTGCGGCCGAGGATCACCCCGAGGGGATTCTTCAAATCGTGGGCGACGGTGCCGAGAATTTCATTCTTGAAGCCGTTGGCGCGCTGCAGCCGCAGCCATTGCGACGAAAGCCTGCGGTTGGCCTGCATCAGCGCACGGGTGCGCTGGGCGACGCGGTCCTCGAGCTGGGTATTGGCCTGTTGCAGCTGCTGGTAAAGAATGACGTTGTCGAACGCGATCGACAGCCGGCTGCCGAAAATCTCGACCAGCGAGCGATCGGTTTCGGATAGCTGGCGTTCGGCCTGCAGCAGCACCACGACTTCCCGTCCACTGCCGGTGCGAATGTAGAGAACGGAGCGCTGATCGAAAAACTCATGCTTGCGCCGCTTGAAGGCGGCTTCCACCATCGCGCGCACGTCGGGGTCGAGCAACTTGGCCCCGGCGGCGCCGATGAAGCGGCTATAGCAGCCCGAACCGGCCAGCACCGAAAAGTCGTCGCCGACCGCGCCGCCGTCGCGCAGCACCAGAATGCCGGCGCAATCGACGTTGAGAAGCGACGCGATTTGCGTCAGCACGCCCTCGGCGAGACGCTGCATTGATTTGAAGTCGTACAAGGTCGAAGCGGCATCGATGATGATTTCCAGTCCGCGCCGGGTCTGAACCATGCGCTCAAGCTGCTGATAGCTGCGCAGCGCCGCGGTCAGCGAGGTAAACAGCCTGTCAGCGGTCAGCTCGGTCTTCGCCTTGTAGTCGTTGATGTCGTATTGGACGATGACGCGCCGCTCGGGCGCGTGGCCGGGCTGCCCGGTGCGCAGGATGATGCGCACGGTCTCGTTCTTGATGTCGTTGCGGATGTATTCGACGAGATCGAGGCCTGCGGCGTCGGTTTCCATGATGACGTCGAGCAGCACGGCGGCGATGTCCGGATGCGCGCGCATCAACGCCCGGCCCTCGGCCGCCGAATAGGCCGACAGGATCTCCAGGCTCTGGCCATGGAGAACGTAGTCGCTCAGTGCAAACCGCGTGCCTTCATGGACGGCTTGATCGTCGTCGATCACCGCGATCTTCCATTTGCGCGCGGTCGACGTCTCCGGAGCGGATGCGGAATCGTCGATCAGGTGGAGGACATCGTCCTGTTCGGCCATTGAGGGATCCCGTCGCTTGCTTGTTCTGTGGTGGAGCCGCCTTTGGCGGCCTTCGGCATGATAATGCGAAATGTGGTGCCTTGTCCCAGCCTTGAATCCAGCATCATGCGGCCGCCGAGCTGCTGGGTGACCAAATTATAAACGATATGCAGGCCCAGCCCGGTGCCGCCGTCGTTGCGCCGCGTGGTAAAGAACGGGTCGAACGCCTGCCGCTGCACGTCCGGCGTCATGCCGGCGCCGTTATCGGCGAAAATGATCTCGACGTCGTCATTGCCGCGGGGCCTCGCCGAAATCGAGATCGCACCGGAACGCCCGTCGGCAAAGGCATGATTTGCGGCATTGAGGAACAGATTGGTCAGAATCTGGCCATACGAGCCCGGATAGCCGTCGATCACAAGGCCTTCCGGCACATCGACCGATAGCGCAATCGGCGCCCTCTTCAGAACCGGCCGTAGGCTGGCGATGATCTGGTCGGTGGCCTCGCGCAGGCTGAATTGCCGGCGTTCCGCGTGCGAGCGGTCGACCGCGACTTGCTTGAAGGACTGGATCAGTTCGCCGGCGCGATGCAGGTTCGCCACCAGTTGTTGGGCTGCGTCGCGCGAGGTGCGGACGAATTCCTCGAGCTGAGACCGGCGCAACTGGCCGTCGGATTTCAACTCGCCCTCGAACATTTCGGCGCGGCGGGCAAAACTCGACGCCACCGTCAGGCTGATGCCGATCGGGTTGTTCACTTCATGGGCGACGCCGGCGACCAGACCGCCGAGCGCGGCCAGACGCTCGGCGTCGATCAGGTTTTGCTGGGCGGTGTTCAGTTCGAGCAGGGCGCCCTCGGCTTTCTCCTTCGACGTGCGCAACTCATCTTCGGTCTTGTGCTTGGCGATGGCGTTTTCGCGAAACACCTCCACCGCGCGGGCCATCGCGCCGACTTCGTCCCTGGCGGTCGTTCCCTGCACCTGCCGGCCGTAATCGCCCGATGTGATTGCCTGCATCGCCGCCATGATCTGCTGCAACGGCAGCCGGATGCTGAGCGCGATCAGGACGCCCGCTGTGATGATGATGCCGAGAAAAATCCCGGCGATCGACAGCACCCTGCGGGATATATCGGCGAGCGTCCGATCGAATGTCTCCTGCGCCTTCTGTTCGCGCTGCCGCATCTTGACCGACAATTGGTCGATGGCGCCGATGGCTTCGGCCTGGCTGGCGTCGATGGTATTGCGCAACAGCTCGGTGCGGCTCGCGAGTTGCTCCGACAATTTCGCAAGGCCTTCACGCAGCGCCACCGCTCGCGTTTGCAATCGCTGCAGCGCCAGGCGCTGCAGGTCGTTATCGGCGAGGTCGGACATCATTGGGATGGTCTTCTCGATCGTTTCGGTATTGCGGCGGGCGTCCTCGGCGGATGCCGAGGCCAGCGAAAGATAATAGGTATTGGCGGCGACCAGCATCGCGGTAAACGCCTCGCGGGATTTGCCAAGCGACGGCCAGATCAGGGCATCGCGGTGCCCGGTGGCGCCCTCGATGATCGAGTAAAGCCCGGCCATGTCCCTGGCGGGCGCCAAGACCTGGTCTTCATAGGTTTTCGAAATTGTTGCCTGGACGCCGCGCAGTTCGCCGAAGCCATTGAGGAAACGCTCGGTTACGCGCTCGAGCTCTCTCACCGATCCGGACAACATCGGGTCGGTCGACGCGCGCGTGGTGAGGGTGCCGAGCACCGCCTCGCGCAACAGCAAGATCTCGGCGAACAATTCGGGGCTCGGCTGATTGATGTAGCGATGGATCAGGTTCTGCAGGCGGCCGGTCTCGCTCTCCAGCAGCGCCAGGATCTTGTCCGACTCCCGCACCTGCCGCACATCGTCCCAGGCCGAACCGAGCACCTGGGCGCCGTTCCATATCATCGCCGCAAGCACCGCAACGACAGCCGAGTTCAGCGCGGCAATCGACAGGATGCGCCAGCGGATCGGCACTGCACGGAGCAGCCCGACGACGCGGGAACGGCCGGGCGCGGCGAGGCCCGCCGGCAGTTCCGCAGCTACGTCGTGTTGGGATGTTCCCAAGGTCAACTCACTCCACCTTGCGAATTCGTTCGGTCAGTTCGGCGGCGGCCGGAATCGCGTTGTGCGAGGCTGCCAGAGATTTCATTGCCGATCGGGCCGTCCAGCACCCTCTGCAAATGCTCGATGGAGCGGAACAAAAACGGCATCGCCGGTAGATTCATCGCCGGCACGAAGGTCCCGATCAGCGCCACATTGGTGCGATTGAGATCGACGGCGCCGGCGCGGGCCTGCTCGATAGTTTCCTTTTCCTCGCCGAGTTGGCGCGGATGAAACACCCGGACCTGGTGGCGGCCGCCGTCGATCACGCCGCCCATATATCGCAGCGCCTGTACGGTTGGATAGTCTTCGCTCTGGGTATCGGCGACGCGAAATTCCCGCGCCACCGCGATCGTCGAAACCGCCGTCAAACACAGCGCGACAACGATGGCTACGGTCCGCGAAAGGTTGGCGCGGCTGTACACGGGCAACTTCATCCCCTTATGATGATGTCGATGGTCGGGAAAAAAGGTTCAACGCTTTTTTAGGCGAAGCCGGCGAGATATGGCTATTCTGCCAGCGGCGCTGAGATCGTCAATTGTGCGCCGCGACGACCTTCGGATTGAAACCGCCGACGCGGGACTTTATGAGGGCGCGCGGCACGCGGAGTAGCGTCGATCGCGCCAAATTGGAATGTTACCTGTGAAGCCGGCTCTGAGATTCTTGCGACTTGCTGCCGCCGCGGCGGTGGTCGCCTTCGCCTCTCCGGCCCTCGCGGTCACCGATATCATGTGGTGGCATGCGATGTCGGGCGAGCTCGGCCGGCAGCTGGAGAAGCTCGCGGCGGATTTCAATGCATCGCAATCGGAATACCGGATCGTGCCGAGCTACAAGGGCAGCTACACCGAAACCGTGACGGCGGCGATCTTTGCGTTTCGCTCGCGGAGTCAGCCGGCGATCGTTCAGGTCAACGAAATCGCGACCGCGACCATGATGGCGGCGAAGGGCGCGATCTATCCGGTGTTTGAATTGATGCGGGACGAACAGGAGGCATTTTCACCGGCCGCCTATCTTCCGGCCGTTACCGGCTATTACGCCGACGTCGCCGGCAACATGCTCTCGTTCCCGTTCAACGCTTCGACGCCAATCCTTTTCTACAACAAGAATCTGTTCCGTGCCGCCGGCCTCGATGCCGAAATGGCGCCGAAGACCTGGCCGGAGGTGGGCGCGGCGGCGAAGAAATTGCGCACGTCCGGGGCGGTTTGCGGGTTCACCACGTCCTGGCCTTCATGGATCAATGTCGAGAGCTTTTCCGCATTCCACAATCTGCCGATCTCGACCAAGGTTAATGGCTTCGATGGTCTCGATGCGGTGCTGAATTTCAACAACCCGGTGATGGTGCGTCACATCGCGCAGCTCGCGGAATGGCAGGCCGGCAAGGCGTTCGACTACAGCGGTCGCGCCACCACGGCGGAGCCGCGATTTCAAAAGGGCGAATGCGGAATCTTCATCGGCTCGTCGGCGACGCGCGCCGATATCAGGGCGAATTCCAAATTCGAGGTGGGCTACGGCATGCTGCCGTACTGGCCCGACGTGGCGGGCGCGCCGCAAAACACCATCATTGGCGGCGCGACATTGTGGGTGCTGCGGGACCGGCCGCGCGCCGAATACAACGGCGTCGCCAAATTCTTCGGCTATCTTTCAAAGCCGGAGATTCAAGCCGCATGGCATCAGAACACAGGCTATCTGCCGGTCACCCGCGCGGCCTTCGATCTGACCCGCGCGCAAGGTTTTTACGATCGCAATCCCGGCACCGCGATCTCGATCGAGCAGATCACGCTGAAACCGCCGACTGAAAATTCGAAGGGTGTCCGGCTCGGATCGTTCGTGCTGATCCGCGATGTGATCGACGACGAACTGGAGCAGGCTTTTGCCGGTAAAAAATCCGCGCAAGAGGCGCTTGATTCCGCCGTCGAGCGCGGCAACCGCCTGCTGCGCCAGTTCGAGCGGGCTAACCCGGACCGCTAGCAGCGATCGTGACTTGGTAGGTATCGCCCAAGAAAAGGGCGTCCAGAATATCTGCACTCACAATAGGCAAAGACATCTCTTTGTATGCAATCCCAACGCGATAGCGTTGGTGCCGCAAACTCAGTATTCGGGAGCCAAATCATGCGCTTAGATGGCAGCTAAGTTTGCGTTAAGAATTGGCACGAACCTTGCGACGTTTGCTCCAAAAAGGGATTCCCTCGTGCGTTTGGAGCATCACATGAAGCGTCGCGATTTCCTGAAATCCGTCTCCGGATTGGCGGCCGGCGCCATGGTGCCCGCGCCCGCGATCTGGTCCGCCGCCAAGGCCGACGCCCGCTCGGAGACCCTGCTGATCGTCTCCGAAGGCGGCCCCAACAATCTCGACATCCACGGTGTCGGCACCAACGTTCCCGGCTATGAAGTGTCGTGGAATTGCTATGACCGCCTGATCAGCCACGAGATGAAGAGCGGTCCCGGCGGCGTGCCGTATTACGACCGCGACAAGTTCAAGCCCGAACTCGCCGAAGACATGAATGTCGGCGACATGTCGGTGACCTTCAAATTGAAGAAGAACGCAAAATTCCACGACGGCGCGCCGGTGACGGCGAAGGACGTCAAGTGGTCGCTGGACCGTGCCGTCAGCGTCGGCGGATTCCCCGCCTTCCAGATGGGCGCGGGCTCGCTGACCAAGCCTGAACAATTCGTTATCGTGGACGACAACACCGTGCGGGTCGACTTTGCCAAGAAAGACCGTCTGACTATACCCGATCTCGCGGTGATCGTGCCCTGCGTGGTCAATTCCGAGCTCGTCAAGAAGAACGCTTCCGAGAAGGATCCCTGGGGCCTCGAATACACCAAGCAGCAGACTGCGGGCTCCGGTGCCTACAAG
>WNFJ01252310.1_pt1 | contig 11010 bp, 17 predicted proteins | sample 5400461 | NCBI WGS metagenome assembly WNFJ01 (sample SAMN13153349, study PRJNA577476) | soil metagenome | isolation source: 115 cm saprolite on Douglas fir-dominated hillslope | place: USA:California | collected 2013-09-17 | reverse complement strand
AAGAGAGGCTGCGTCGGCGCGCCTTTCCGCATGACGACGAAGGTCAGGATCATGGCTGGCAGCGAAAGAAAAAGAATGGAGCTCACGCAGAAGGCAACGGCAGTGTTGGTTCTTCCCATGATCGGAAAAGCGGTTGGATCGAATATGATTCCTAAAGCCAGGAAAATGACCGCTGGCAACATAGCGAATAGCGCGGTCGCAGATGCGCCGGGCGTCGCGGCGTACAGCGCCACGACCGACGCCCCGAACACCAATGCGCCCGTGTAGACAACCTTGAACCCGAACGGTATGCGGACCGCCATAGCGGCGAAGTCTTGGCGGATGCCGATGACGGAAATGACAAGAAGAAGCGCGCAGGCAAGCGACGCGACACCGGTGACTGCGAAGGCGGTCCGGAGGGAAGCGCTCCGCCGCGTGCCGGCCGCTCTCGCAAGGGAGCGGATGAGGTCATCGGTGCTTGTCATGCGCGTTCCTCGGGAGCGGTTCGATCGTCGGAGTAGGATCTGCAGCGCCCAGAAGACGCCTGATCGCGCGGTGCAGCGTCACCCGGACCGCGCCCTCGCTGGTCGCAAGGTCCCGGGCGACATTGCGGACGGATGCGCCTTCGACCGCGATCGCGCGGACGATCTTGCGTTGGCTGACGGGCTACACGGCAAGATGCCGATCCACCTCCCACGTTGAGCAATCGGCCTCGTAGGCCGGCGACTCAACGATTTCGACCCAATCCTCAAGAGGCAGATCGACACGCCGCCGCGTCTCACGTCGGCGGTGGCGCGTGAAGTCGATGAGCTTGTAGCGTGTGATTGCGTGCAACCATGGCAGGAGCGGTCGGGCCGAATCCCACGTATGCCGCTTGCCGTGCAGGCCGATGAGTATCTCTTGTACCAAATCTTCAGCCTCATGCGCGCCGAGGCCTGCGCGAACGAGACGCGGCGCAAGCGACTTCATCATCTGTACGTGCGAGTTTGAATTCCGACAGGCACAGCGCCGATGATCGCTGCTTTCCGCTTTTCGGCGATCTGAAAGGTCGGTGCGCTCACGCCGAGCCAGGATGCCACTTCTTCCTTACGGCCCCTGTGGTTAAATGGCGGAAACTTGTCCGGCACAATGACATTGGCCGGATGAATGCCCAGCCGCTCCGGGATGAGCGAGGCGGGTTTGATGAACCAAAATGCGCGATCTCTGGATTAAATATCCGCGATTCTGCCAAAACCTGTGCCAACCTCTCTTTTGTTGGTTCCGACACACAGGCTGAAAACGACCCGGAAACCTGCGCGAACGTCGTTTCATTCGCCAGATACCAGAAATTCTCGGAGATGAAACTGGTCAACATGTTCTGGATCTCTTGCATCGCCATTTGGCGCAGATGGGCAGGACCGTTGCGACGCACATAGAGCACCGCAGCCTGGATTTCCTTGCGGGCGAAAAAATCTCAGTGCCGAGATTGCGCATGTAGTGCGGCGCGTTGGGCTTGCCAAACAGAAAAGCCGCACGCCATCCATCCCCGCCGCGCGTCTTCGAGATCGACGCGAGCAGACGCTCAATCGCCTCCCGGCAGATCAGATCGACGGCGGTGTCGGTGATGCTTGGTTCATGAACGTAATGTTGGGCGCGTCAAACCGGCTCGCTCTGATCAAACGAGAAAAAGAAACGTAATCTGTTAAGTTCGGTGGGCAACGTTCTAACGTTTCGTGCGCGAGCGGCCAGTTGATGTCGAAACTGTCGGTGGCGCGTCGGCGGATATCTCTTTGAGTAACCTTTCGACGTCCAGAGTCTTGATCAATACCTCGCCTGGCCCTTCGACCGGCCACGAGAGGTATTTTCTGCGGGCCATAAGTTCGATCCGTGATCTATTCTTCAGGAAACCCTCGACGCGTCCTTTCTGATCGAGACCGTCTGTCCCGAAATGGTCATCAAGCGTTTCGCGGCTGATCGCGCATGCGACTGGGCTGGCAAGGGCGGTGCCCGAGAACGCAACGACGTCCCGACTGAAATCATAACGGGCCGGAGGATTCTCGAATGTTAGATCGAGCCCAGGGATCATCGAACGGCGGCCATCGATCACCGTGAGCGTTAAATCGCGAACGCGAGGATTGAGTTGACCGAGACCTTCGGTAAGCAACTGGCGCCAAGTTGGGCCACGTTCGTAAGCCTCCTGCCAAGCAAGTTTCAGTTCATCGGGACGTTTCTCAGCGAGCGCTTCAAGGAGCGCTTCAGCCTGCTGAACATCTTTGTCCCGCTTGGCGACCCCCGCGGAACGCCGCCGCGAAACGATCAGCTTATGGACAGCGTATCGCGCCGGCGCTGGAACGTAAACGTGGATCCCGGCGCCGTGCAGGATCACGGCTGGTTCGGGATCGTGGATGAGGTAGTCGAGGAAGCGCAACGGTTGTGCATCCGTGCGCAGCGCGGGCAGTGGCTGCGGTTGGCCGGTTTCTTTCCCTTCATTTGGTGTCAGGAAATCGACCCTCAGCCCGCCCTTGGCGGCGTAGCTCGTCACCCGTCGGCCGTCAACGACGTGAGGGACCGCGCGAAAACTCTTGTCGACCTCCTTCAGAACCTCCAGTACCGGCGGGGTGCTATCGCCGATTGCCACCGACACATTCTTGAACTGAGCGATGTCAACGTCGCCGGTTTGCAGGGGAGCAGCCGAGAGCCTGACTCCGAGCATTGCGGAATAGGTCTGGTAAGCCACGGTGCCAACCAGAACGCCGCGAAGACGAAAGACGCCTGCCTTGGCGAGCGCGGCGATGACGTCGCCGATTTCCGGGACGGGACGGGGAAGGTTGAATGACCTGACGAGTGTCGAAACGAGCGCGCGGCGCTCGCGTTCGTCATCGCGAACCTCTCGGTGGTGCGCGATGCGTTCCAATAATTCCGGTGTCTCGGGGCCGACGTACCGCTGGGCCCGGGTGCTTCCGCTTCCTGCCTGGAAATACCAGTAGCGTCGGCCCTTGATCGTCTTGGGCGTGAAGGCGCCTTCCTCAGCAAAAGCCTCGTTGAATGCTGCATTTGCGCAGCGTTCTAGAAGTTCGGCGTAGGTCGTCTGAGCGACCAGCGGGGGGCAGCCATTGTGATCTCGCGGTTATACTCGTACCTGCAATTCTAAGTATAACTTGAGTCGTATTGCCGTGTCTAGTTTTCGTTATACTCACTCCGCGAACAGAGTATAACCATCCTTAACGTTTCGCCTGGCGCACCGCCTGCGCGCGCCCGGCGTCGGCCCCGACGTAATCGTGGGCCTGTATCGCGCGTGGCTAATACATCTGGAGTCCATCAGGCGCCAATTGATTGATTGTTTTGATCGGCAATGGTCTCCTCTACGACATCAAATTTCTTAGACATCAAATTTTCATTCTCGCCATTACATGTTCACAATCAGCGCGTCATACGGCGTGCTGTATCAGGCGACGTCGCGCTGACGACATGGTCGGGCAGGTGTTTGTGTTTGCCTTGCGCCGATCATGGCATGAGACAGGATCGCCGCGTTCTGCGAGGCGCGCACACAGGGAACAATGATGGCGTGGTACGATGGAACAGCGCCTCGTCCGGCTGCGGCGTCGCCGCTGCGAGCGCTGCGGGTCGGTAGTCCCGCGCGCGCGGCTCATCTGTATGCCCTACGCGGGCGGTTCGGCCACCGTGTTCAGGCCCTGGCGCGAGGTTGTTCCGTCCGACATCGACATCCTAGCCGTCGAGTATGCGGGGCACGGCAGCCGAATCGCCGAGCCGCTCATCGAGCGGATCGACACGCTGGGCGACGCGATTGCAGATGCGCTGCAGTTCGAGGCGGCCGTGCCGTACGTCATGTTCGGGCACAGCATGGGAAGCCTGGTGGCGTTCGAGCTCTGCCACGCCCTTGCGAAGCGCCGCGCTCCGCTGCCGATACTGCTGGTCGTTGCCGGTCATCGCGGCCCGCATGAGCCCGCGGCGACCGCGCCGGTCCATGCGGCGCCCAACGCGCAGTTCGTTGCGCATTTGCGCGATCTCGGGGCCACCCCTCCTGAGGTCCTCGCGTGTCCCGAACTGCTTGACCTGATGTTGCCGATTCTGCGCAACGATTTTCATGCCTGTGAGACCTATTGTCCGCCCCGCCGGCCTCCGCTGCCGGTGAGCATCGCGGTATACGGAGGGCTCGCCGACGCCGAGACCGATCGCGATGGGCTGCTTGCCTGGAAGCGCGAGACGTCCGTTCGGCACGTGCTGCGGATGTTCCCGGGCGGCCACTTCTTCATCCGCGAATCGGCGGCTCGGGTCGTCGCAATGCTGCAACGGGATCTCACCGATGCGCTGGCCGATCGACCGTAATCCCATGACCGGAGCTGCTGCCAGCGCGCCGGTCGAGGCGATCTGGTTGAGCGAGGCGGGCCTACGCGTTCATTGCCTCGTCGCCGGGCTTTCCGGTCCGGCCGTACTGTTGCTGCACGGTTCCGGATTCGACGCGGCGGGTGTGACCTTCGCGGCGGCGATCGAGAGGTTGGCGGCAAGCTGCCGCGTGTTCGCGCCGGATCTGCCCGGATTCGGCGAACGCGATCCGATGCCCGAAGGGTGGGGATTTGCCGAGTGCTCGATGTTTCTGTGCCCGCTTCTTACGGCGCTAGGGCTCCGCCGCGTAAGCCTGATCGGATTGTCGATGGGCGGCGGCATTGCGCTTGGCTTTGCCCTGAAGGCTGCGGAGCGCGTCGAGCGCCTCGTGCTGATCGACAGCGCCTGCCTCAGCGACACGATCCCGGGAGGATGGCGGCGGGGTTGATCGCACTGCAGTGGCGCATCCTCGCGCGCAGCCGATCGGTGACCCGATTGGTGTTACGGGGCACCGTGCGGCGCCGGCCCGAGGCAGTGACGCCGGCTCTGCTCGATCGGGTGATGCTGCATCTGCGCCGTTCTGGAGCGGGCGCGGCGTTTCGCCGATGGGAGCGGCGCGAGGGCGGCTGGAACGGCCTGCGCACCAATTATGTCGACCGCCTCGCCACCCTATCGGTACCGACGCTCATCGTGCATGGAGCAGACGATCCCGTCGTGCCGTTGGCGGTAGTCGAGCGCGCGCAGCGCCTCATCCCGGATTGTCGGCTGATCGTCATCCCCGATTGTGGACATTTGGCGCCGCTCGAACAGCCTGAAGCCGTTTCGAGTGCGCTCGACGCGTTTCTGCAGGCCGTCTGATGCTGCGCGAAGCTCCGGACGCGATGCCGCTGGCTCTTCGGAGCCCTGATCGATTGGGAGTTTGCGGTGGATGGCCCGGAGGACAAGCGGGGCGGCGGGGTATCCCATCCTTGGTTTACGCCGGGGCATTTTTTGATGCCGTCGCACGTGCCACACAACGACGGCTGCTTCCTTTGCTCGCAGCGCGATCTGTTGCTTCTCAAGCCGAAGGAAGGTGACGGCCGCGCGCGATTGAGGCAAACCGGTTTTCGTCGCCGATTCTGATGCCGCCGCTGGCGTTGCGAACCGAAATCGGCAAGAAGTCTGCGCCCAGCCTTGAGCACATGTTTCGCCCGCGAAGAAGTCAGCAAGGAAGCGATGGCCCGATCCTATGCGGAATATCATTCGGAAGCGATCGCATTCGACCGTTCCCATTGTAGAGGCTCTAACGGCGGTACTGCACGAGGGGTTCGCCTCCAGTCTCTCGACAAAACCTGCGGAGAGTCGCATTTTATGGGCCGTTTGGGGGAGCTTCGATGCCGCTAACGCGAGGACAACCGGTGGGGTACGACAAGGAGCGGATGGCGTTCAAATTCACCATGCTGAATGGCGACGAGGCGGTTGAATGTCAGATCAGCGCTGCGGCCATGGACGACGTTGCTGGTGCCAAAGGCACGCTGCCGACTGACAGGGAGGCGCAGTTCTTGCGCATTCGCGAGCGGATCGAAGAGATCGCATCCAGTATTTTCGACGAGAAGACCGTTCTTAAGGGTGCGGTGGTCCGCATCTTTGCGAAACACCTTGGAAAATGATCGGTGTATTTGTCGGTCATTGGGGTGGAGAGACGACGCGCCAGAGATTTGAAAATTGACTGAACTAACGCATCAACTGTGCCGACGCGATAGTGAGCCGGGGATCATTCACTGCTGCAGACCATTTGCGGTGGACTCCGAGGTTCCAAGGTTGGGATGGAACGGGACACAACGGAAGCCTTATTTTTATGTTGCCGGTGGCGGGCTGGACGATCCACGGATAGACTCAGCCTACCGCTGGGCAGGGTTTCAACTTCCCAATCAATTTTGAGCCCGATGGGCCGCTGGGAAAAGCCGCCGGGCTGACCCCCGGCGGCGTCGCGTGCGTCACGGGAGAGCTGGCCGCGGCGCTTGCAAGTGGCAATTTGACGTCGGCTCGCAGACTTCGGTTCGATCTTCGCAAAAATTCGGTACCGGGGAAAACCGCCGAAAGGACCCGGCGGTATCGTTTTCAAGTAGTGTCTGGCGGCTCTGCAAGCATTCCGCTTAGATACAGCGCTGTCTGCAAAGTGACGGTAGCAGCGATGATATATCTGGGCTCTTTTATTGCACTGTCGAGGGTCTGAATTGCGACTTTCCAGCAATACGTTTCGCGCTGTTCAGGCGGCAATACGGCGCACAGTCTGATGGCGTCTCCTAGGGTCGCAACTATGACATCCTTGCAATCCAACTCAAACGCCAATGGAGTTTTGCTGAGTAACGCTTGCAAGACGCTCTCCTGAAATGTTCACACTATACCGAATCCCTAGAGTCTTGCTGGGCGATATGCTCTGCGGCCTTTTTTGCTTTAAGCGACCTGCGCGAGTGATAGCGCGTCCGGATGACGCCGCAACTAACTTCGCGTGTTAAGCTTGATACTATTGCTGCCGGTTAATTCGGTCCTTCTCGCTGGGTGGGGCTAATCCTTTTGGGGGATTGAATAGGCTGCGAACCGATCTAATTAACTAGCGGGCGACGGTTCAATACGGGAGCAGTTGATAGCTCTGCGCTCCGTCCTTCCCGCTGCCGGCGGTTCCCTTCGCGGAGACAGCCGCGACCATTACGACCGCACAAGCCGCCAAGTTCGACAAGTTCTCTATTCGCTCCGGCCCTTTATCGGCTGGCGAGGTCTTTGGGAGACGAACATGAAGCCCCGCGATCTTAAATTGATGTCCGTCGATGAGCTTTGGGCTCTGCACTTGGAAATCCAATCGCTTCTGCCGAACAAGATAGCTGCGGAAAAAACCAAATATGAGCAGCTACTGCAGCAACTTAAATCACATGGTGCATCGAGCCGGACCTTTGGGCGTGAACGGCGTCCTTATCCTAAGGTGTTACCAAAGTATCGAAACCCTGCTAAACCCGCAGAGACCTGGTCTGGCCGTGGAAGCCGGCCCCGTTGGCTGACGGCAGAGCTTAAAACTGGTAAAAAGCTGGCCGATTTCCGGATTGCACCGTCGTCTGGTCGTGCGAGACGCGCCGCGAGGCGGTAACCACAGAATGAAAAGTCCGTGGAAGCGGTCTCCCGTTCTCGATCTGAATATGGTGAGATGAGGGCCGCCATCGGTTTGATCAGTGCGTGATAGCCAGCACAACAATCTTAGCAACTTCAACAATCTCCGCAACATCCGCAGCAGTGACGTGGCGGCTGTGCAATGACGCAAGCATGATGCCCGCATTGTTCGCCCGGAAAGCGAGCGATGCGGATGCCTCTCCATTTCAATCCGTGGCGTCCGGCGATCTTTGATCACCCTTTGGGCTTTCCGTCGAGTGTTGCTTTAACGAGCGGAGCCGCTCAGCTTCTATCAGCTGGAGACGCCGCAATTCCGTGCCATATTGCTTGGTTCGGTTGCGCGCTTCGCTGCGCTCGAATGATGTGAGCAGCGGGTCTGCAAGGTTGCTCCACGCAAGCCTGAGCAATTCCTTCAGTCCATCCGCATTGCGGTCCGGATCTTCTCGCGCGGTCATCGCCGGTTCGCCTTCGAAGTCAACAACGCGTTGTTTTGCGGAATATAGCGCTGATTCCCGTTCTGAGCGAAGTGCCAGTAGGACCCAAGCGCGCACGGTGTCTCGTTGAGCCACAGCAATGTGTCGGCCATCGAGAAAAAGGATGCGCTCTTTGCGCCCGACCTGACCTGTCCACGCCATGTACAGGAAATAGGATCCATTGCCGGTCCGGAATAGCGCATCGCGCGCAACGTATTCGGCGAGCGTTTGCGCATCAATGAACAGGTATCCGTCGGTGAACCTCTCACGTTATGACCCGGCATAACCCAGTCGCCGTCGATAGTTGGTCTGCTGCAAGACCGTCATTTAGTCTTCGCTTTCCTATTCTATTGGACCAACCGAAAAATGCTTCTGTCTCATAATGGTAATGACATTGACGCAACAAGTGGGAATAAGCTCCAGGACCAAGCCTAGGAGGGGCCCATGAAGAACGTCTCTCGATTGCGCGCGATGAATTCGCTCTGCCGTCAGCAGGCTGCGTACAATCCAGCGCAGAGTTGGAAGCTCCTCGCTGAAGCGGAGTACTGGGAGCACTTGGTCGAAACTGAGCTGTCTTGCCACTTCGGAGAATGCAATACGAACCGCTCAAGTGACCTAGCGAAGTCTCACACAACGTTAAACGCGATTGACACTCGATGGAAGACGATTTGTCACCGCTTGAGAGCTTGTTGAAAGCGAGCGGCTTGGCGGCTTCTATCGCCCCGAAGGAGGGTGAAAAGAAAAGCCCCACGAGTGGGGCCAGTCGCGAGGTCGTTTGAAGGTAGCGACGCCCCGACGTGTCGGATCCGGACCGGCCGAAGATCAAGACTGCAGAAGATTCGAACTGTCCCGCCTTGCGACCCTGGTCGGATTTGACAGGGCGTCCGACGACGTGACGTCCGCTGGGAGGGTCGATAGCGACTTGTTAACCATAATCGCTTCTAATTGAGCCAAGCACCTTTCGGGCCCGAATCGCAATGCAGCTCCTGCTTTCGCACAGCTATCCGGCCGTTGACGCGCAGACACTCACCGAGTAACTCGCGCACGACACGCTATTGCGGACCGACGACGGATCGTTTGTTCTATACATGGCATCGAATGGGCAGGTCGAAGGCGAAGAGCGCATACTTTTTCTGGGTTGCCGGGACGCGCTGGTATGGCTCAATGAGGCCCCTGACGCACTTAGGTCATACTGGAATTTCGCCGAGAATGAATGTCAGCTCTGAATTTTCGCGAGATGTTGCTTCGTTCTCTTCAAAGGCGAACCTATGATGACAGCGCCGGACGATCTAGAACGTACTATCGAGGCGCTCAAGAAATTGACTAGTGTTGCATGGACCGACCTTGCAAACCCGCTACTCACCCCATCCGAGCGCCGTGAATCGCGCAATCAGATCAGTGAGCACGGCACTGAATTGCGGCGAGATCTCCAGGCGATGGAAGCGAGGCTCGGGCGCATCCGACAACAATCCTTCGAAGAACACGGTCACAGGTCTGGCAAACCAAAGCTCCGGCTGGTTCCCGGTAGCGGGTAAGGCGCTTTTGAGGCATGAGGAAAATATCGGGACCGCAAGGACATGCTGGTCACCGTTTCGGAATTGGAAGCGATCATCGCTCAAACATCTCCTGGCGAGCAGGTGCAGTATGAGGCCAAGCCGATCGGCTCGGTCGATCATGTGTCAAGGAAGCTCACTGAGCTAAAGTTGAGCCGCGGCAGCGACCCTTATTATCTTATCTTTGTCGGGCTTGACCGATCCGGAGAATGCTTTTTGGCGGCCTTCTCAACGATCGGTGACCCGCTGGAATTTCGTTCGCGGCATGAGAAGCAGCTCGATCGTGCTACTAAGGGGTTATTCCCAACTGGCGCGTCGGCGCGACAAACCTGATCTAGACCTCTTCATTGCCCGCCGGCTTTCTGCACTGCCAATGCCACAACAAACTCCACGCTACTCGATGGGATTCAAGCCCCGCGGCGGCATCGTTCCCGCATTCTTCGCATTCGTCATTGAAGAGGAACGTCTGCAAGGACAGCGATTTATCCCTTTGGGCTTGCCGATGCCAAGTCCGCGCGGCCCCGCCCCCTTAGCCCCCCAAAAGCCCTCCAGGCGGGGCTGCGCTTTCATTCGAAGGACAATGGACGATCTGACGAAAAGAGGCACGGCTGACCGTAGCAGGATAAGCATGCAAGAAGTATGGGAAGAAGAATACCTGACCAAGGAGCTCGGCGCTTCGAAGAATGAGCTGCGGAGGATCATCAAAAAGGTCGGCGATTCAGCCGCGGCTGTTCGTAAGGAATTGGGGTTGTTAGGCACTAGGTCAGCGTTTTCATGATTTGAATCATATCAGGCAGCCTCGGCGAGCTTGTATGAGCAGGTGTGGATGACGGGATGGTGATTGACATCGTCGATGCCAGCCATGATGCGCTGCTTGAGTTCTTGCTTTGATGTCACCCGGATGTGGCGCAGGACCGAGCGAGCGAACTTGGAGAAAAAGCCCTCGATGAGGTTCAGCCACGAATCATGCTTGGGCGTGAAGGTGAAGGCGAAGCGTCCGGGTGGTCGAGCGTCGAGCCAAGCTCTTGTTTCTCTCGATATGTGGGCGGAATGATTATCGAGGATCAGCTTGATCGCGGTGCTGGCCGGAGACACCGGGGTTTGACCGCCGCCGTCGTTCCAACGTTGTATCCTAATCTCGGCCTGCATGGGCCGGCGCAACTCCGTTCCTTATTGCGCTTCTCCCACCCTCGAGACGAACAGGGTTGCGCCTTTAATTTACAGCACGAGAGCTCGCTTTTTTAAGCTAGCGGGTGGTGCGCATGGCCTTTGCCATACTGTACTTCGAGTGCTCCCTCTTCGGTAGCTCTCGAAGTTTGCGATGTGCTCGCCAGTGACTCCTGTTTTCTCACGGCAACGTCGCAGTCTCTCCCATCGGTAAAGTCGCATTCTGACAGCGGCTACCTGACTTGCAATGTCGGATAGCGAAGCTAGAATGGGCATTTTTGGGCGTTTTAAGATGCATGCGTTGGGTGTCTCATTGATTGTCGGGGGCATGGCCTTTGTGGTTGGCGGACTGCTCTTCTTTCTACCGATGGAAC
>WNFJ01284984.1_pt1 | contig 11014 bp, 10 predicted proteins | sample 5400461 | NCBI WGS metagenome assembly WNFJ01 (sample SAMN13153349, study PRJNA577476) | soil metagenome | isolation source: 115 cm saprolite on Douglas fir-dominated hillslope | place: USA:California | collected 2013-09-17 | reverse complement strand
AGCACTGTTCATCAATGATGCCGCTTCTTAGGCTGCTTGAAGAAATCCACTAGAAAAGTTATCTGAGAGAAAAACGAAAAGTATCCTGAGAAACATCACCAAGTGACTGCTTCTTACCTGTTAGACTTAGCACAGCGAGCCAATCAGCTATTCAAAGAGAGTGATGACGGGCTTCGCCAAAAGTTATTGGAATACGTACTTTCAAACATTGAGTTAAAAGACAAAAGGTTGTCTTATATACTCAACGACCCCTTTAAGACCATTGTTGAAGCAAAGAAAAAGAGCCTTTCGGCTCAAAATCCAAACATTTGGTGCAGGATAGTTGACGCATTTCAAACATCTGCTATCAATGCTACCAATGATTACAAACTAAAACACCTGGTGAAGATATTCAGCTTATCTGGGGAATTATTAAATTAATGAGTTAGCTGCCTTAAGCCCCAACAGTGCCTGTCTTAACTTCTCCGGCTCGCTCATAATTGGCGAAAATCACACCATTTGGCGTAACCAAACTGTCTGTTAATGTAAAGGCTGCAGGAATAGTGCCCTCACGAAACAAACGCTTGCCGTTGCCGAGCGTGACGGGGAAAGTCTTCAACCACAGCTCATCAACCAGATCATGTTTGAGTAGTGTCTCTGGATCAGGTTGCCGCTGCCGTGAACTTGGATATCAGAGCCTTCTGAATTCTTGAGCTTTTTGATGTCATCGACGCTTTTAAGAAAAACTGAGTTTTTCCAATCTGATTTGTCCATGGTATTACTCATAACATATTTTGTGACGTCATTGATGCCTGGCCAAATGTCTGCATGTGTAGGCCAGAAAGAAGCAAAAAATTCGAAGGTTTTTCTACCCAAAAGAAGATCTGCAGACTTCATGTGTTTTTCCATGAACTCACCAGCCGCTTCGTCAGCTTCGTAAAAATACGGTGCACTCCAACCGCCATATTTGAAAACACCAGAAGTGTCTTCCTCAGGCCCACCAGGAGCTTGCATGACGCCATCAAGCGTGAGGAAGGTGTGGACGATAATTTTTCTCATTAAAAGCACTCCTTCTCAATTGTTGGGTGATGGGAGAAAGGCGATGCCGCCAGGTCTCTCCTATGGATCTCGTGTTCATGTGTGAAGACAAAGCTCTGCGCGTTTCTTCTCTGCTCGGCTCCACATGACGAACGTTGCTCGCTTTCGAAGCATAGCATGAGGGCACGAAAAAAACTTCTTCTATCTTGCTCTTTTCTAAAAGAGACGATCTTCCGCAGAGGTCTGGATGCGGACCGAGGTATCGGCGATATCGTTCATAGGTACCTCCTTGAGACGAAGGATGGTGTTCTTGCTCACCACCTCAGCGTGTTTCAAGGCTGTAGCGGCCTTTTTCTCAACGGGTCACTCCCTCGACACGCTCGTTGCGCAACTCGTGGGTAGAGCCATTCCAAGAGATCATATGCCTCATGCGCTGTAAGTGTGACGCTTCCCTCATTGGTGCTGATGGATACCGTATTTTTCTGCTGCTTCTCAAAATGTGCCATATCATCCCCCTTGGACCCAAAAATGCGACATTTCTTCTAATGCACATTGTATCTCCGGGTAAAAATGTACCAAGAAGCATTCCCGCGACCGCCACTTTGGGGGAGTTTTTCGTTGTAATTGATATTATCCATGAAGATAGATCAACGAGCCAAGCATGATACACGTGATGATGGCAGCGCTGAATAGAATTCCACCAATGACACCTAGCCAGAAAATCCATCGCTTATATCGCCCGGCCATTCGCTGGTTGTCCTCAATCTGCCTGATGAGAGGGTTCTGGAGATTTGAGAAGGCCTGTATTACCTGGTCACTCCGTTTCAAGATCAGCGCAAAGGCATCCACTACTCGTTGCACATCCGTGTTCGGATATGAATGATTCATCATTGCGGCAGTTGAGGTATAGAGTGCGTTAAAATTGACACTAGCATTCAGTTCTTCCGCGAAAGCGTAGGCCCTATAGATCTGCTGAAGCAGCTGCTCGGACAGCGAAGTGATGAGTTCACCATTCGCGGAAACGACACGCCAGGCCGTCAGAGGCAGGGGAGAGATCATAGCAACTGTTGTGAGTGGAACCAATTGCTGTGTTGTATCTGGAACTGGAGTACGACTAGTGTAGTCCTTACATTGGACAGAAACAGCATCAATCTCAAAATGGAGAAGGCTGTACAGATTGACAAGACGCTGGAAATAATCTCGTTTGCCAATGAGCATAGTGGGAATAAGTGCTGCGATTACTCCTACCCCAGTTCCAACTACGCCGATAAGAGCACCAATAAAAGCAAGCCAATAGACGTTCAAACTCATTGCATTTATCCTATTTCATGATACAAAGGCATCCATATGATAGAACGCTTGTGGGCCACTTTTATGGCATCGCAGCTTTATTCGTCGCGCCATTTAATGTCTACCTGGTAGGCACGCCAAAGACTATACCACGTCTGGTTCTGGCAACGGAGCCAGACGGGACAGCGCGGAAACCATGCGGGCCACAAGTGGCGTCACCGTCTGCGCTGGCATTGTAGCGCTGTGATGAGTTTTCCAGCGGGTTGAATGATCTCACTGTTTCCCTGGGCCTCTACATCACGGCAGAATCAGTCCTGTAAGTAGGATCATAATTTTCAGATAATTCGACTATTGCGTTTATTTTGTTTATATGGTATGATGTAGATACGAGCACTGAAAGGAATACCATCACTAGAGAAAGAAAGGGAGAGCACCAATGCCAACGCTGGAACAGGAGCCTATCACAGCAAGTGATAGTGAGCAACCGGCATTAAAAAAAATGAAAGGAGTACTCAAGAGCGATGCTTGCTTGCCAAAATTGGTAGGGCCTAAAGGAGAAGAGATCATACTACCCAAGTCGATCTTCCACGTTCTTCAGCGAATTGTTTATCACATGATGCTGGGCAGGGCTATCACTATTGTCCCTATAAACAAAGAGTTAACCACACAAGAAGCAGCGGACATATTGAATGTTTCGCGGCCTTACTTAGTGAGTCTACTCGAAGATGGGCACATTCCATTTATAAAAGTTGGAACCCACCGGCGTATTCGCTTCAGTGACCTCATGGCCTATAAAAAGCAGCGTGACAGTAATCGGACACGTGGCCTGGCAGAACTGACGCAAATGAGCCAAGAATTTGGATTGTACGATTAATCATGCTGTTTGCCTATTTGTATCATCAGCCGCAAGTAGGCTATGTTAGCACCAGAACAGGCATCTTAGCATGCAACCAACTGGTTATTTTTGGAGCTAGGGAGAGTAAATATGTCATCGTTCAAAGTCGTGCTTGATGCCTGTGTCATCATTCCAGCGCCACTTCGTGATACACTACTTCGGGTCGCCCATGCAAATTTATATAGGCTACAGTTGACTGATGACATATTAGAGGAGGCGAGAAGAAATCTCATCAGCGAAATAGGTCTATCAGAGAGTAAGGCTCAGCGAGTCGTAGATTCAGTGAGGGAAAATTTTCCTGAGTCGCTTGAAACTGGACACAGGCAGCTGATTGCGTCGATGCCAATTAACGACAGAGATCGCCACATTCTCGCGGCTGCTGTATTAACTAATGCCCAAGTCATCGTTACGCAAAACTCCAGAGACTTCCCACCAGATTCCCTCACTCCTTTTAACATTGAAGCTCAATCCCCCGATGATTTTCTGGTGCATCTTTTCCATCTTAGAACTGAAAACATGATCAAAATTATTGTAGAGCAGTTAAGAGACCTTCATAGCCCTCCTAAAACCTTACCAGAAATGTTAGAAACGCTGAAGCTCTATGCTCCAACTTTCGTCTATCTTGTTCAAAATCAGTTAAATGCCCATGAGGCTATCTATGCCTGGGCAAATTCCATGGGTTGAACTCAGAAAAACCAACAAGAAGGGAGGTGAAGCCCGTGCAAGCAAAAAAAAGAGCAATACCATCAGCAGAGACAAGGCCGACCGGCGCGCTGGTCCTCACCAGGGGCCGTACGTCAACAATGGGAAATTACCAAGATCCCGCAACGATGATGGCACCTGGCACAAGAAACGATCCGATGCCGGGAAGAAACGTGGCAAATAACGACATTCTGTCTATACCACAGGAGCAATATTCATGAAGAAAGAACATGTGGCCTTCATCGGGTTCATCAGTGCCTGTCTCTTCATCATACACATGGCGGTGATCGCCAGTGATGTCCAAGTAATCATCGAAGACCCAAACGAGGTCAATAAACCAGGTGAGATCCTGAAACTGGTCCTTGACCTTAGCCGATACCTATGACTGCCATGTTAAAACCAGGCGAATAGCAAATGAGGCAGGCAGATCGATAAGGCTCCTCTACCTCATTTGCTATTGATCGCCTAAACTCATGTAGTTGTTTGGAGGGTAAGTTTATGTCACAGATGTCTATAAACCCTGAAGCACTCTATTGTTTTCTCGATGCAGATGTCCTCTTGCAGTTTACGACCTTTGATCAAGTAGATTGGCTGAAGTTCCTCAATACTCATCAGGTGCATCTTGTATTGCCAATCACTGTCATAAGCGAGCTCAACGACCATAAGGATGATGGAAGCAAACCTCATCTTCAACAACGGGCTCGTATGCTTCTTTCCAAGATAGACACATTATTGTCTGATACACTGGGACCAGCTCGTATAAGAGAGGGTATTTATCTTTCTGTTATTCCAAAAGAACCAATTGTGAATTGGTCAGAATTGGAACTAGACCAGAATGTTAGAGATGATCGGATTTTAGCGAGAATCATTCTATTTAAGCAGCAATACCCTGAGGTGGCAGTGTGTTTCCTCACTAATGACCACTCATCCAGGATGAAAGCGAGAGATCTGCACATTCACCCTATCAAGCCGGACAGTCAGGTACTCGTACAACTTGAACTAAAGTCTTCTCAAGAAGCAGAAATTCGAGCCCTAAAGAAGGAATTAAATGAATATAAGAATCGCCTACCTAAATTGGAGTTTGGCTTTTACAACGGCCAAGAACTGACCAAGGATATTGCTTATCCTTTTCCAGCCTATGATGTTCAGCATGCCACAATACTCTCTGTAGCCTTGACGGATGATTATACTCCTCAGCAGGTTGTTCACCAGCGGACACAATTTGATCAGATCTTACGCAATTCTAAGGGGCGTGCATCAGACTTCCAGATCAAGGAATTCGTCAAAGAATATGAAGAGTACCTAGAAAAGTTTGAACCAGCACTTAAAAGGAAACTGATGAGTGAGTATGGGCAAAAGTGCTATCTCGCCTTTGCTATCAAGAACATCGGAACTGCACCTGCTACTGATTTTAGACTCGCTCTTCATTTTCCTCCTGGAACTCTCGTGATTGATGCAAACGATGCAGAACAAGAAATAGAGATACCAGTAGAGCCGAAACCATCCTGGATGGCCGATCCTCCAAGCTTATTCGGCTTGGGAAACTTTGGACTGGGGAATCTCTACCTACGTCGGAGCCTAGCTCTACCAACCGATCCTGCGTGGCATTTGTTACGTGCTCAAAATAAAGCTCAAGCCACACATTGGGGTCCTATTTGCAACGAATCTAACGACAGTCACATCGTTTCTTATCGCGCTAAAAAACTTCAGCATGAAGACATCTGGAGGATGCGGCCAATTGTTGCATACCTTATACCGAATAACACACAGGGGTTCTCTATCGATTACTATATCTCTACGGATGAAAGCCCAAAGAAAATTCCAGGAGAGCTAAATGTCCGATGGACACAGATGACTACCAATTGATGGATGCCGATGCTGAAAGTATATAATGAACTGAGCAAGAGGCTATCTACTCATTGGTGGAAGTTTTCCCGAGTGGCTTCTTTGCGATCACTGAGCCGCTACGTGGAAATTGCGCGGGACATTTTCTCACCTGCTCCCATACAAGCAATCGCCTACCATCCTCCAGGCCCGGCAGGGTCACAGGAACATCGTCCTTCAAAACCGCTCCAACCTGCCGGGCAGCACGCTTCCCCTGAGCCAGCTCCTCAGCCAGGTCGCCTTTTTTCGGCAGGATGATTTGTCCACCCACGCGGCAAAATGGCGCGGCATACTCCAGAAGGGTTGGAAGAGATGCGACGGCACGCGCTGTTACAACATCAAACGAGGCGCGATACTGCTGGTTTTGCCCAAGTTCCTCGGCGCGCCCATGCACAGCCTTAATCCCCATGAGCTGAAGAAGCTCTATCACATGCTGCAGGAACGTCACCTTTTTACCAGTGGCCTCAAGCAACGTGACATGCCATTGAGGGCGTACTATTTTGAGGGGAAGACCAGGGAAGCCCGCGCCTGCTCCGATATCGAGTAAACGCGCCCCTGGTCTATCGTAGGCTATCAACAGCGATAACGAATCGAGGAAGTGTTTAATCAAGACTTCCTCGGGATCAGTAATAGCTGTCAGATTGAAGCGTGTATTCCAGTCCAATAACTCCTGTCGGTAGAGCAGGAATTGCTGGATTACCGTAGGGGGTTCCTGCATACGGGCGACCATAAAGGTCCCCTCCCCGCTCAACCCCTCCCCCGCCCCTACGGATTGAAAGCCTAGCTGGCGCAAACCTGCCAGGAAGGTCTCTGGTAACGTCTCGCTCATCTATGATACGATTTTCCGCTTGCTATTCAGATAATCGACCAGCAGGTATTCACCCAGGTTATTCTTATCCGCGTAGAAGGTGCGGCCGTGGTTGACCTGTGCCATTTGATTGACGAAGGCAACCATCCAACGATCATCCTCCAGCATGAAGGTGTTGATAGTAATACGCTCACGCGTACAGCGCTGGACCTCTAACAATGCCTGCTGTTCAGCCCAGGGATTGGGTGGATAGGCGAATTGCCACTGGTCATCTTCATACCAGACAGTAGGCCCGCCATCGGTAATCATGATGATCTGCTTATTCACTCCATGATGCCTGGCTAATAGTTGCCGGGCCAGCATCAGCCCATGGGCCATGTTCGTTCCTGTGCTGTGATCGTAGCGCCCCATCTCCACCAGTTCATCGGGCTTGTACTCGCGCGCCACGAACGAGAACCCGACAATATACAGGTTATCGCGCGGGAACTGCGAGCGGATCAGGCTTTCCAGGGCCACTGCCACCTTTTTTGCGGCAGGCTGGCACCCGTTGTAGATCATACTCATACTCATATCAATCAGCAGCACAGTTGAGGATTGCGTGGTAAACTCGGTGCGGTAAACCTCAAAATCCTCTTTCTCCAACCCCACTGGTGTGCCGGTTCCACGCCGGTGAAGCGCGTTCATTAGCGTTTTTTCCAGGTCGAGCAGGAAGGGATCACCGAATTGATAGGCCTTGCTCTCATCGGTGCGCTCACCTCCTACACCACGGAAGGGACTGATATGCCGGCCAAAACCATCGCGTTTGAGCTTATTGAAGATATCCTGGAGCGCCTTCTGCCCGATCTTGCGCATGCCCCGGGCCGTTAGTTCCCAGCGATTCCCCTTCTTCTGAATGTATCCCGCTTCTTCCAGCGTCTTCATCAGCTCTTTTAACTGCTCGATTGACTGGTACTCTTCGTCTCCGAGCAAGCTCTTGACCTTGTCGCTGTCGATAGCTTCCAGGTCGTCCAGGCGGCGTGCCTCCTGAAACTGATCCTCTAAGCCCTCCATCTGCTGCAAGCGGCCCATCATGCGCATGGCCTCATTCAAGGGCAGCGATTCGCCACCCCGAAAGGGGAAGCGCGTACGCATCTGCTCCATCGGCGCTATAGCTTCAAGATTCCCAGCGAGTTCCATCAGGTCAACACGGATACGGTCATCACCCATCAATTGTTCCATCAGATCCTGCAACTCTTGTCGCTGCTCTGGCGAGAGGTTATCCATGATACCCTGCATTGCAGCCATCTGCTGCTGCATCTGCTCGATCAGGTCATCGAGTGAGTTAACGCCGGGGAAGTACTCGCCGTGCTTCTGCATGAATGAGTCAAAATCAGGCTCCTTGCCTTCCTGGCGGTCGCGCAGCATCTTGTTGAGGTCACGAATCATTTCGCGCAATTTCGCGATGTCTTCGGGCGTCATGTTTTGCAGCGATTGCTGCATTCCTTGAAAGAACTGCTGCATCATTTGCTGCTTCAGGCTCTCCATCAGTTCATTGAACTTCTCGCGAGCCTGGTCATCCATGAAGTCATACTCCGAAAGGCCTTTGATCTGGCCGGGAATATCCTGCGGCAGTTTATCCAGGTATTCTTGCTTGCGCTTAGCAATCATCTCCAGCATCTTGCGCTTTTGTTCTGGCGTAAGATCGTCACCGTCCTGGCTCTGACCAGATTGACCCTGCTGATCTCCACTGGAACCGCTAGCAGGCTGTCGCTCCACTTGCTCACCCTGGCGCTGATCACCCGGCTGCTCGCTCGTCGATTGCTGGGCTGGTTGTTGGCTATCTGCTGGCGTATCATCCAGGCGACGTTGAATGCCCTGTCGCTCCAGTTGCTTGATCTCTTCAAGCTTCTCGCGCAAGTCATCCATTACCCCAGAAGCCATATTGTAACGGTTGAGCTGCTCCTGACGCATATTGCGCATACGCTGCATCATCTCACGCAGTCCCATAGTACGACGACCATCCTGGCTGCGTACGCCTTCCTGCATGAGGCGCTTGAGAGCCTGCTGCAAATTGCCGTCTTCCAGGTAATCATCCGAGAGCGCATCCAGGATGTCATCCGCGTCAAACCCTTCGATGCGCTGCGAGCCGTCCCAGCGTGAGTATCCATAGCGATTGCGGGAAAAGCGTTTAAACATGTAATGCGTTCCTTTAGCGCCGATAGCGTATTTTACCGCTGACCTCATCCTTATTAAGACGCCGGTTCAAGTGCAGGCCTTCGAGGATAAATTCGACGCTCGATGCAATGCTGGCCGGGCTACCACGCCCATTCAGCTTATCGACCGCTTTACTTAAACCACCCACTTTTGAGAGCTGGTTAACGTACTCCATGGATGACATATCCTCACCCACCTGTACATTCAGGCCACGCTCGAAACCTGCTACCAATTGTTCAAACTCACGCACTTCAAAGTATTCGCCAAAAACGTTGAGCACCGCCATATTGATGAGTTTCTGTACGACCCGGTCTTCTTTGATGTCACCTACTGTGTCGAGTTCAATCTTTCCGCATGTAGAGGCGATAATAGCGGGTAGATCGCTCACTCGTGGAGCTACCTGCCGCTCTTTCAGGCGCAAAGCCCGGCGGCTGGCGTTGCTGAGCACATTCTCAAAGTTCGAGACCGAAACGCGCACGCTTACCCCCGATCGCTGGCTGATATCATTGCTACGCCGTGCCAACTGCGTAATTTCCGCAATTACTTCCTTCATAAACTGGGGGAAGACCATATCCATCCCTTCGGTGATGAAGTGGTTGTTCTCCAATTCCATGATCTGAATCTCGTGTTCGGTCGTACGCGGGTAGTGGGTACGAATCTCAGAGCCAACACGATCCTTCAAAGGCGTAATAATGCGGCCACGGTTCGTATAATCCTCAGGGTTGGCGCTGGCGACAACATAAACGTCTAGAGGCAGGCGAATCTTGTAACCTCGAATCTGCACATCGCGCTCCTCCATGATGTTCAATAACCCTACCTGGATGCGCTCGGCCAGATCGGGCAATTCATTTATACAGAAGATACCACGGTTTGTGCGTGGAATCATGCCGTAGTGAATCGTCAGTTCATCGGAGAGATAGCGGCCTTCCGCTACTCGTACAGGGTCTACTTCGCCCACAAGATCAGAAATGGTGATGTCAGGCGTCGCAAGCTTCTCGCCATAACGCCTGTCACGTTCCAGCCAGGCAATTTCTACACGGTCGCCTAGCTCATTCACTTTATCACGACAGGCCTTGCAAACGGGCTCGTAAGGATTATCATTTATTTCACAGCCTGCAATTACCGGCACCATTTCATCCAGTAAGTTGATCAGGCCTCGTGCCATACGCGTTTTCGCCTGACCTCGCTCACCCAGAAAAATGATATCCTGACCGGAGAGAATGGCATTTTCGACCTGGGGAATAACCGTCTCTTCATAGCCTATTATCCCCGGGAATAACTCATCTCCTTTACGAATCTTCTGGATGAGATTTTTCCGCATCTCTTCTTTAACAGAAAGTACTTTGTATCCGCTTTCACGCAACTCGCCGATCGTGTGCGGTCGGGTTGTAATGGTCATTCCGCTTTATGCTACCTTTCTTGGGGTTGGCTTTGTGGAATACATGTCCGGGAGAGAGGACAAACAACCAATCCTACATGATCCCACTACACCAGAAACAGGTGGAACCATAGTAATTCTACCGCTTCAGTTAAGAAAGCGCAAGGGCAGCAGCTTGACTTCTCAATGATCGGCATTGAAACGGTAACCAACTCCGGAAATAGTAAGAATGAAGCGCGGATGCGCCGGGTCGGGTTCGATTTTCCGGCGCAATTGACCAACGTAGACATGCAAGTAATGAGACTCGGCTCCATAACCAGTTCCCCATACCTCGGAGAGCAACTTCGGGCGAGTCATGATCTTGCCACTGTTCTTTATCAATGCCTTGAGCAGATCATACTCGGTAGGCGTTAGTTTCACCTCTTGCCCGTTGACCTGCACCAGTCGCTGTGCAAAATCGACCTTCAGCGGTCCGGCCGTAAAGATCGCCTCCGTACCAGACTCTACCTGGGCGCTATGTCGCAAGGCAACCCTTAACCGTGCCAGGACCTCGTCCATACCGAACGGCTTAGATACATAATCATCCGCTCCCAAATCGAGAGCTTGCACCTTATCATGCTCAGTATCCTTCACCGAAAGCACAATAATGGGTAGATTTGACTGTGCTCGCACCCTCTTAATAACTTCCAGGCCACTCATGCTGGGCAGACCCAGGTCAAGCAATATCAGGTCTGGCCGGTGAAGGCTAATCGCTTCGAGTGCCTCTTCCCCACTACCCGCGGTGAACACCTCAAAACCATGTGCTGCCAGGCTGCGTTCCAGTGCACGCACAATTTCAATCTCGTCA
>WNFJ01330988.1_pt1 | contig 11015 bp, 20 predicted proteins | sample 5400461 | NCBI WGS metagenome assembly WNFJ01 (sample SAMN13153349, study PRJNA577476) | soil metagenome | isolation source: 115 cm saprolite on Douglas fir-dominated hillslope | place: USA:California | collected 2013-09-17 | reverse complement strand
CTTCCAGTTGCCGGCGGCGTCCGTTTCCACCGCCACATTCGAGGCCATCCAATCAATCACCGGATTTCCGCCGTGATGCAGGGTGCGCTTCAAAACCGTGTCCATGAGCTGCTTCGTGGGCCCGGCCATGGATGCGAACCCCTGGCCGAAGGGCGCCATCGTGAAGCCGTCGCCGGTAAGCTGCGTGATGACCTGCGCGGCGTTCCAGCGGTCCACGGCGATTTCCTTGATCTCGTAGCGTTCGCCGTCCTTCACGATCGCGGAGCGGATGAAGTCGTAATCGATGTAGTTGCCCTCGGTCAGCGTGACGAATCCCTGCTCGGCCCAGAGCTGATAGGGCACGCCATCGAGATCTTCCTTCTTGCGCACGTTCTCGCGCGGCAGCCATAGCCGGATCTGCGCGAAAAAATGAAACTCTCCGCTGTCCTGGTCCAGCACCGGCCAGACCTTCGCGAATGCCGCCAGGTCCTCGACGGTGGCCAGGTCCAGCCCGCCGAAACATTTCTGCCCGTCCAGAGGCTCGATGGGGAATTCCGCGCCGCATTCGTCCCAACGCTCTTTGGGCATCCACAATTCCATCTGGCGCGTCCAGATGTTCAGGCTCATGCGCTTGAAGGTGTTGCAATAGGCGGGCGTTGCTCGATCTTCACGCTGATGCCGAGATTCGGATTGCACTTCCGCCAGGTCTCTTCCGCTTTCCAATCGTCTTTTTTCTCGTCGGCTTCGAAGATCACCGGCAGCAGCGTGGGCAAATCGAAAATTCCATCGCGCACTTTCCTGGCCGTATCGTGCAGCTCGAAGCAGATGGTGGTTTCGTCGAAGCCCGCGGTGGTCGAGGCCCAGGTCAGCGGCTGGCGTCTGGCCCCTTTCGCGGTCCGCAGGATGTCCCACAATTTGCGATCGGCCTGTTCGTGGACTTCGTCGAAAAGAATTCCGCTGGGATTCAATCCCGATTTTTTCGGATGCCCGGAGAGCACGCGCCAGACGGCGCCGCTGCGCTCGACGTACATCGAAAGCTAGAAGAGCTGCGCGCGGCTGGAAAGCTCCGGCGAGGCCTTGACCATGGCTGCGGCCAGGTTGAAAATGATCACCGCCTGGTCCTCCTCGGTGGCGGCGCAGAAGACTTTCGCTCCGGGCTCCTGGTCCGCGAAGGTCAGGTATAGGCCCACGCCGGCGCTGAGGGTCGATTTGCCGTTCTTCCTGGGAACCGCCACCCACACCAGGCGGTACTTCCGCGTGCCGTCCGAAATGTTTTTCCAGCCGAAGGCGTCGCGCAGCGTCTGATATTGCCACTGCTCCGGAATCAGCGGCTTCCCGGCCCATTCGCCTTCGACATGCACGCAGTACAGCTTGAAAAAGTCCAGCACCCGCGTGGCGGCGTCCGGATCGAACCAATAAAGCTTGGGGTCGTAGCGGGCGAGATCCTCTTCGGGGAGAAACCACGCATCGATGAGCGCGTGAGGATGGCCGCGATAATCCCGCCGCTTCATGCACTTTTGAGTCTCCGGATTTGCCGGATGAGGGCCATCCGCGTGGCGGGGTGCGTGAAGGTGTCCTGGGAGCGATGAATGCACAGGGCGCAGATTTGCGAGCCGCGCGTAAATAGCGCCACGCCCGGGCGCCTGCGGCAATTCGAGCAGCTGCCGCGCGTGCGGCGAACTCTACCTAGCAGAAGGGTGGAAACGGCGGGCGGCGCCGAGAGGTCAAAAAAGCTCAGGAGCTCGCGGAAATTCTTGACGCGATGTTCGTGCCTCATGCGGGCAACCGGATTTCGAACTTGCGGCGGTAGTTCGGATTGACCTTGCAATAGAGCCGCGGCTCTTTCTCGCGCTCCGCGTCCGAGATCTTCTGCAGCTCGACGTCCGCGCCGCTCTCGGTACAGCCGCTGCGGATCAGGTGCTTGCGGAATTCGTCTTTCCAGTTCGGCCGCGCCTGCGCATCGCCCAGCTCCAGCAGATAGGGCCCTCGGCCCGGAGCGTCCTCGAGCGCGATCCACCGCTTCGTCTGCGGATCCAGGTGCGCGCCCAGCGCCTTCAGGATCTCTTCGCGCTTGGTCTTCAGCCAATCATCGAGCAGATTTTTCAGCGCATGGTACTTCGCGTAGCGCGTGACCAGGCTTTGAGAGAGTGGTTTCATTTCCGGTTCGTTTCCTTGGCAGCGGCTCTGGCGCGGGCCTCGCGAGCTACTTTGGCCCTGCATGCGGCGCAGGGATGCGTCGAGTGCGCGCGCTTTTGCCGTGGCGTCACGCCGCGGCCGCGGCGTGGTCGACTTCTGGTACTGGCAAGCAATCTTTCAGCGTGATGCAATCCTGATAGATGGCGATCACAGGTATCCATCCCGCGCCGCACCATTTCCGCGCCACGGGCATGAGCTGTCCATTGCACGAGTCCGCGCTGGGGGTGATCGAGATGAGAATCCCCAGCGCCTTCGCCGCGTTGTCGGGGATTTTGGGGGAATGGACGATCAGATCGCCTACTTTGGCTTCTTGTCCGTTCGCGTAATGTGGCATTTTTTCTTCCTCAAAGTTGGGATGGCCGCCATCGGAACGCCGTTGTTCGACGTTCGCGCCGGCGGATAGATAAATTCAAAGTCGCTTTCCTCTGCGGCGGCTGCCGCGCTCGGCGCGGGCGGCTCGAAGGCGAACGGCAATTGCCGTTGTCTGTCCTCGGACGTGAGCACCGCGTGTCCGTTCAGATCACAAAGCGAAAAATCTTGTAGCCGGCCTTGATCGTGCCCTTCATGGCCTTCGCGCCGGCAGCGGCCGTCTTTGCCGCGCCGCGCACCGCCAGGTCCTTGTGCTTCGCTTGCGCCCCGCCGGCGAAAAGCAGGAACAAAAGAGCCGCCGAGATGATTCGAGCCTTCATCGTGATTGCCTCCTGGATGGTCTACTGCAGGTCGTAGCCCTGCATGGAAATCGATTCGTTCAGGTTCGCAAGGCCGCTGGAGAAGGCCGCAGTCATTGCGGTGTTCGTCGTGCCCTGCAGATTTAGACCTGGAACGGGGATGGCCAGGCTGCCGACGGCCGCGGCAATGAAAATCGTGATGGTCCAGAGAACCGTGGCACCATCCAAAACCGTAATGGTCAGCACCGTCGCGGCCGGCGCGGCGCTGGCGGACCAGCTAATCGTCAGGCCTGTGCAAATGTGCCGCAGGCCAGGACCTGCGGCTTGGACTGCAGAGGCGACCGTGCCCGTTGCCGGCGCGCTCGTGGTCGTCCATCCGGTGCTTTGCTGCGGGGAGATGACATTGCCGGAATTGTCAACCGTTGCCGGGATCTCTCCGAGGAGTCCGACGGCCAATTCGAATTGCGTTTGCGTCACGCTGCCGTTGGTGTATTGCACGCGCCAGTAGCGTTTGCGAATCGCGCAAATCATTCGTTCCAAAGTGGCCGCGGTCACCGTGTCCTTGCCGGCTTGCGCCGTGAAATTCACATTGGTGATGTCATCGGATTCCTGAACGACGAGTCCGCCTGCGGCCGAGGCCTGGTCCGAATAGGCGCTGATCTCCAAATAGTTCAGCGGGATCTGCGTGCCATCGAACCACGGCGATGTAAACACGCCGCCATTGCCGAGGAGGGCGGTCGTCAGAATCATCGACATCTGTTGTGAAACGGGCGCCATTTGAAAAGACTCCTAGCCGAACATGCGTTCGGAATTTTTGTTGGCCGGGGTTTTCTCCGGCTCGAGGCGGATGCGCGTGCGCGCCGCCGGCGATAGCCCAAGCTCGCCGCCGAGCTTGCAGAGCATCAGCAAAGATTTCTGCGCGATGGCCACTTCCGGCCGTTGCTGGACGAATTTGATTTTGCCGAGCTTTTCTTTGTCGATGGGCGCCTCGCGAATCTCGAAGGTCAGGCCGTGAGCTTCGAGAAAGTCCTCGGCGCCGCGCCATTTGGCGAAAGTCATGCAATAGGCGGAGAAGATAGGGACGTCGACGACGGCCAGCCAGGGGAGATCGGGACGCAGGCGCGTCCAGACCTCTCTGGCTTTTTCGGTCATCCAGGCAGGAGGAGGAAGATCGGGCGCGGCCATGGCCGGCTGCGGTTCAAGCGAATTTAGTTTTAGCTTTCCTGGATTGCCTTGCAGGATGCGGAGAGCGGTAGGCTTAGGCGACGGACCGCGTTGACCCATTCATCGAGTAATCCGAGCGGTCTGCCGCGAAGCAATAGGACTCCGGGCCAGTGTTCGATGGGTGTGTCGCAAATCAAACGCCCGGGACGCCCGAATCTCTAATGCTTCTCTGCGAATTCCATCCGCTTGCATTTCTTGAGCAGAACAGCGGCATCCTCCGCGGTGATCTCAGAGAGAGTCGTGGCTTTGACCCCGATACCCATGCCCACCAACGTATCCTGCTTTAGAAAGTAGGATTTGCCGGCCTCCAGATCGAGCTTCAAATGATTCGCGTTCTGGCCCGATTTTGTGCAGAAATCGTGCGTCCCCGGTTCCAGGGCGACGACGAAGTAGCTTTTGTATTGATTCACGCCAATCCATATCCGGTCGGCGGAGACCTTGTTCTGGACGCTGCCCCCTTCCCAGGTGGGGGCGAGAACGTAAACGAGCGCCTTATCGGCCGGCGGATTCATCTCGAGAGCCGATTTGCCCTCGACACGCTTTGTAGAGTGTTTCACGTCCGGCCCGCAGACCTGCGGATGCGCCGGGCCGTTGAGCAAAAAAAGACCGCTGAATACAGCGATGAGCGCCCGCGCGATCATGCCGCCTTCTTTTTCGGCCTTCCGCCCAGCTTTCCCCATTTGCGGAAGTGGCGCAGCTTATATTTCGCAGCGCGCGCATCCCCGCCCTTGGCCGCTGCCTTCTTGCGATCCAGCATCGGATCACCGAGAGCTGAGATCGCCAGGGCAATGGCCTCGCGCGCCTCCGCTACCTGATCGGCATGCTCGGCGTCCGGCGTTATGCCGCCTCTCAGCGTTCGCAAGACTTTGATCGCTTTAGTGTTCGTCAATCTGCTGGCAATTGTAAAAGCTGCCAGGGCAGGTTGTCAAACGCGTTGCTCTCCTGTGGCGGTGCTTGCCCAGACGAGTGCGGCGATCCATCCAAGAACCGTCCAGCCGAGGAGGATGTTCAGCACCCAGATCGCCGTGCGTTGGTGGTGATGCCGGTTCTGGCCAATGATCCCCGGAAACAAATAGACGCAGGCGCCGAGGAACAGGAATAGCAGACCCAAGGCGAAATTGGGCGTCGGCGCTGACGCCTTTGTTGCCGCCGGCGGGATAATGTTCGCGGCCGCAGGTTTTTTGGATGCAGCGTTTTGCTGCCCGCAGTTCTCCAGATATAGCCGCTTGCCACCGGGATTGTCGGGCGATCGCCTTTGCAACCATTCTGAGGCGGCCGCCATTTCCGGAGACATCCCCGGCCAGGCCCGTTCCTTTTCGATGCGCCGGCAATCCTCCTTCGTCCATTTCGCGCCCTGGCCGTATGTGGGGATCGCCAAAGCAAGCAAAATTCCCGCGGCAAGCGCGATTCGCCGGCGTTTTGCTGCTGCACGCTTTCGTGTGGCGCGCGCTTTCGTTTGTCGCTTTAGAAACTCGAGTCGAAGTTGAAGGAATGCTCTGTCCAGGTCACTGATCTTTTTAATCATGGCGTCCTTTCCCTTGCTAGATGCATCATCTGACCGTCCGCGAAAGCGAACGGCCAGGGGCCGCATCTGGCGCGGCTATTTCTGCTCGCCTTCGCAAGAGATGATCAGCGACCCAGACGCTTCCTTTACCACCGGTACGCGGCCCGTCTTGCATGTGACGACTGCCTGCCATCGATTGAGGTACGTCGTTTTGATTGCGCGCTCCGCTTTCTGAGCGCCGACGGTCGCGGCGAGGCACAAAGCCGCGAATATTAAGGCCAGGGATTTTTTCAGCATTTTTGTCACCAGCTTTTCTGATTCGCTTTTAGGCGAATCGTGCAGGACAATCGGCGGGAGTGCCTTGCGCGTCGCGTCTAAACTGTTGGCATTCAAGACAATTCGGCATCGATGCTGTTTCTCAGTGGGCCCCCTTCCAAAACCCTCGGCCACGCGCGCGCGGTTGCCCTGGCGGTACGCGAGGCAAAACCCGGAGCTTTTTTGGCCCCTATCCCTCGCCCGGCGTAACCTGGCGCGGCAGGTTGCCAAATGCGCGTCGGGAGGTCGCCGTCCTTCTCGAATGGTGCGGCTTGCAGAGGCCGCAGCCGTTCTCTTCGGCGAGGTTCGTGTTATCTCCATCGATATGATGCGCTTCGGTACTCGCCGTCGTGCGGGGAGGCTTCTCGGCGAGGCAATCTTCGCAGAGGGGATGTAGCGCGAGAATATGAGCGCGCCATCTTTGGTGCGCTCGGCCGTAGCCGCGTTTTGAAGGCGAAAGTCTAGTGAGCTGTGGTTCCTTTGCTGGTCGATGCAGGTCGCACCATCCATCGACGGTCAGCTCCGGGCAGGTTCGATTGCGGCAAGGACGTTTCGGCTTCCATGGCATCCTATGCCCGCTTCACGCCGCGCGCTTCGCAGCGAGGAAGTCCGTCACGCGTGACGTTCACCACGCGGAATTGGACACGCTGGTTCTCCATCGCGTGCTGTACGATCTTCGGAGCTGCATCGATGCCTATTTGTTTGTTCTCAGGAATCAAAGCCAAAGCCCGGGCGCACACGGCGCGCGCGTGATTGCAGCTTCCAGGTCCGGTGAACACGATCGATGCATGATGGAAAAATAAATCTTCGCCGTTCTCCCGCGTAACGAATCCGTACTGTTTATCGATGCGATACCATTTGATTCGGCCGAATTCGATCGCGCTGATTTCCGCAGTTTCGCCCATTTTCGTCGCTCAATCGATGAAGAGCCAGTCGGCGCATTTCGCTTGTCCGGACGCCGGATATTCGATCATGCCGGCAGAGCGGAGCGCGCCTAGGTTATTTCCATATGTGCTGCTCGCCGCCGAAGCGCCGATGAGTTCCGCAAGCTCCGTTTTATCCACCGCTGAGGGGTGTTTCTCGTAGAGCGCGCGCAGAATTTTCCGTTGAGATTCAGAAAGCAGAGCGAGACAGCTCGCGAGCAGTTCTTCAGACGTTTGCGGCGCTTCGATTTCTCCCGCCGCATCGCGCCCCATATGGGTCAGCGCGGCCAAATCCGGGCCAGGATAAGTGATGTAGCCCATCGAACGGAGAAATCCCAAATTGTTTCCGAATGTGCTCGAAGTGTAGCTCGCCCCGGTTCGCGCCGCGATCCAGCTCTTTGCGATGGATTTCCTTCCGATGGCCTCGAACTCGGCGATCGCGCGAAGGATCGCGCGCCTAGATCGGCTCAATTCGCCGTCGGCGACGGTCGTATCCATCGGCCGCCGCGGCGTGGCCGCAACAGTGACCGGTTCATTCCGTTTGACCGTCACGTCTACGTTGACGTCTTCCTTTTCGATCGATTTCCTAAGTTTTTCCAAGACACCATGGGCTTCTTTTTTCAGCCGATCGAACTCCGCCGCGCGCGCAGAGATTTTGCTTTCCGCGAGTTTCCCGATCGATTCTGCGGTTTTTTTCAAAGCCTCTTGAATCTCTTCAGGCTTGAGCGGGATTCCTTCGAAACCGATGGCATTAATTTTCACAATTACGCGCACGGCCTCCTCCAGCAGGGCGCGCACCGGCCGGACTGCGCGCTCGACCGCCCGCGGATCCGCGATCTTCACTTCCGCGGGTTTTTCGGCGCGCGGTTGCGCGCGGAGCTGGCCCTTGAGTTCGCGGATTTGTTTCTTGAATTCCTCGATGGTCCTCGCCTTCTCTTCAGCGGCTCGGGGCAAATCGGCCAATTTGGGGAGCAGTTTCGCGATTGCGGCGGTCGGTGGCGGCGGTTCGGCGGCATGCTCGGCGGATCCCATTTCCGGGTGAGTCGTCTCCACCGGACCAATCTTGCAGAGCACGCGCACTTTGCTGACTGCGCGGCCAAAACAATAGAAATTTCCCGGCTCAAGCATGCGCATTTCTGCAAAGAATTTTTTCTGGTCTTCCTTCAGTACGCTCAAAAGATCCGCGGCCCTCTTTACATCGACGTCTTCGAACGTGGGGCCCACAAATCGGTTGAGCAGCTCGGCGGTCACGTCTTTGCGCACTTTCCCGAGGCGTTGCGTAGCTCCTATCAGGCAAATGCCCCGTTTGCGGCCTGCCGTTCCGATGCCGATGACCGCTTCGGAAGCTTCCGATTCGCCAGTCCCTTTTTCAGGGACGAATTTTTGAAATTCGTCGATGAACAGGATCATGGGATGCCAGAATTTTTTCGGGGCATCCAGGAGGGCATTGCAGAATGCTCTCGTCCAGGCGTGACGGCTCTGAGGAGTCTTCCGGAAGGTCTCGAAGAGATCGCATATGGCCGACGCACGCAGCTCCATCAGCTTCTCGGCGACCATGCCCGCCGAGCGCAGATCGGCCGTCGTTTCTCCGCCTTCGCCCACCAGCACGAAATCGAACTTTTCCCGCAGCGTGGCGAATTCGCCTTCAGGATCGATAATGATGATTTGAATTTTCCCGAAGAGCTGCTCGATCATTCTCCGCACCAGCCAGCTTTTCCCGCCGCCACTATTCGCCTGGATGAGGCCGCGCGTGCGCAGGAGCACGTCGAGATCGATCGCGACATTCCTCGCGCCGCTTTTGCCGATGATGATTTTGCTCATTTCTTCGCTAGGATGGTTCGGCGCCGATTCTCGGGGCCATTTTTTCGCGCCTCACGATAAAGCGCTTGTGCGCTTCCTCCATGATCTGCCACCAGGTCCAATTCTGATGCTCGACGGCGACGGTCATGCAATAGCCGAACAGAAGAACGCCGGTCGTGTGGTCCTTGCAGATCTCCGCGACCCAATCGACATGGCTGCGCTGCTCATCGGAAATCAGTCCGCTGAAACGCTGCAGCTCCATCGTCACGTGCGCATCCTGGGGCTACTGGCTGTGCGGACAGGACTGCCGCCGTTGGCGTTCGATTCGGCATAGCGATGGGAAATGGATTCGAGCGTTCCTTGGAGCTGTCCCAGCTTTTGGGCGAAGCCCAAAAGCTCCATCACTTCATCGCAGTTTGCACTACTGACCTTCATTTCCTGAACCTGCTGGATGATCAGCATTCGCGCTTGCCGGAGGCTGCCTGCCGCGTTTCCCACGAAATTCTCTCGAGCCATGGCCTCTCCTTAGAATCGTGCCGTGAGGCAGAGGAATAGAAGCAAAATCAAAATGGCGATGAGCAACAGGCGAAAGAGGAGTTGAACCGGGGAACGTGAAAGCTTCCTTTCTCCCTGCATGTTCGAGCTTATCGGGCCAACGGGCGGCGCCTGTCAAATAAAAAGCGACGAAATGGTGCGGCGCAGCGCGGCCAGCATTAAACCGAGAACCTCGCCCGCGACTTTGCTTTCCGGGCGAAGCGTTGGCGAGGGTCTCGGCCCAAAAAACCGGGAGACGCCGCGCCGTCTACACGGCTTGCCCTTCGCGGCGTCTCTTTTTGTCGCCTTTTTTTAAGTATTAGGTGCGCGCGGCGGCGGCCAGCGCAGGGACGAAATGCCAGGTTCCGGGCGTCGGCTGTTTTCCCATCTGCGGCTCGGCGTAAGGGACGTCCTCGATCCAATGCGTGCCATTGTGCAGGGCGGCGGCATCGCGCGGCTCGAAATCGACCTTCTCGCGGTCGTTAGGCCCATCGAAGTGCAGCACGCCATTGATGTTCGTGCGGCCCTGCTCGATTTTGGTGACGATCAGCGGGCGCGTCTCGCCGTTTCGCAAAACATAGAGAACCGGCAGGCCTGGGTACAAATTTTTGTGAACGTCCATCGTTCCTCCTAGCTAGGCTGCCGCACGTTTTCATTCGCGCCCGTAAGTACGGGCGCCGCGGCTCAGGAGGTTTGTAGCACCGAAGACTCCCGCGGTCAATCAGCCATTGAAGTGGAGTCCGGACGATTCTCGCGCTCCCAAGGGTCTTTTTGGTGTCTTTTTTGTATCCAGGAGGGAACGATTTCGCGGAGGACGGTGTCGCGCCAGTTGAGGTAATAGAGGCACCGCGGGCAGTAGACCTTGCCGCCAAACCAGTGCTTATAAAAGCCATGGATCAGCCCGATCGCGTAGCCGAAAGCGAGCGCGACGAACATCCATCCCCAGGGGGGAAGCGTATTCCAACGATCCATTGGCTTCCTTCCGGGCTGCGGGCCTATGGCCGATTTTATTTCGATGCGCGCCCGAATTTCAAATGGATTTTTCGAGCGCGCGCCCCAAAAAGAAAAGGCCTGCCCCAACAGCCAATAGCGCCAGGATCGCCGGATGCTTTGCGGCGACAAGCGCGGCAGCGCCGCCGGCGGCATATCCGAGCCAGTGCATGATCTGTCCTAATTTTTGTTTGCTCATCTCGAGATTCCTTTCTTAAGCGTTCCGGAGATTGAAACGGGGTCCGGCAGGCGGGTGGTGTTCTTGGGCTTGCAGAGAAAAGCGCAATACCCCCTGCGGTGGCCCACGATGGCCGCATTGTAAGCCTGTGTGTACAGCGGCACCAATTGGTTAAATGCATCGATGGCCACGTCGCGTTCACCCGCCATGTTCGTCACCGACGCGCTGAGCGCATCGACGCGCGCGTTGACGGCCACGATCGCGTCCGCAGACGCCTTGGCTTCCTCGACCTTGTGCGGATAATCGGTTACGACGTCGTCGACGTGGCGAAGGATGGCGGGATTCTCGAGTGGGCCGCCCGCTTTGAGCTCGAGGTCCGCTTTCACTTCCGAATCCGGCAGCGCTTTCACTTTCGCGGCGTCGACGTCGGATATATGTCGAGCCGTGTCGATACGGCTCTGCGCCGCCGCGGCGAGCTCGGCGTTGCGTTGCGCGATCTGACCGAGCTGCGCCTCACGAGCGTGGCCTTCGCTGATGCGCTCCTGGAGAGATTTCTCGATTTCGGTGAATCGCTGATGCGCCGCTTCGATTTCCTTGCCGGATTCTTCTTTGGCGCCGTCGCGCCGGCCGGCATGGTAGATGTGCAGGCAGACGGCGGCGACCGCGGCGACCAGCAGGGCGGCCTCGGCGAGCTTGCGCACCCA
>WNFJ01504584.1_pt2 | contig 11016 bp, 9 predicted proteins | sample 5400461 | NCBI WGS metagenome assembly WNFJ01 (sample SAMN13153349, study PRJNA577476) | soil metagenome | isolation source: 115 cm saprolite on Douglas fir-dominated hillslope | place: USA:California | collected 2013-09-17 | reverse complement strand
ACGAACATCCAGAAGGAGAACTCAGCCTACTATCAGGAGTTCTTCGCTCCTGTGGCGCTGATCTTCCAGGTGAAGACAGACGAGGAAGCGGTCAAACTCGCGAATGACTCTCCCTATGGATTGGGTGGATCGATCATCACCAAGGACATCGAGCGTGGCAAGCGGATCGCGCGCCAGATTGACACCGGCATGGTCTTCATCAACCAGGCAACGTGGACTGCTCCGGACCTGCCGTTCGGCGGCGTCAAGAACTCTGGCTACGGTCGCGAGCTCTCTGACCTCGGCATCGGCGAGTTCGTGAACAAGAAGCTGATTCGCGTGGCGTAATTACGCGGTTCTATCCTTAGTTCCATTAGTTCGCTGCCGCGTCCAGTTCGAATTGATGCCTGCTGAAAGCGGCAGCGGGCTGGGAACGTTTATCTCGTCTTTCAGCCAACATCCTAGTTCTCTAGCAGGAGGAACATACCATGCCATTTCTTCGAGTGGATGCCTACCAAGGCCGCAGCAAAGAGCAGGTCAAAGAAGTTCTTGACGCAATCCACCGGGCCATCCTGTCGGCCTTTGGAGTACCGCTACGGGATCGCTACCAGGTTTATCAGGAGCACTCCGAATCGAACTTCATCGTCCAGGACACCGGACTCGGTATCGATCGCACCAAAAACGTTATCTTCATAGGGATCACGAGCCGACAGCGAACTGAGGCACAGAAGACGACCTTATATACAAAGCTTGTTGAGGAGTTAAAGACCGTCGGCATCGAGCAGAACGATATCGTTGTCTCGATCGTAACCAACTCCGACGCTGACTGGAGCTTTGGCAACGGGCGCGCGCAGTTCCTGACGGGCGAGCTATAGCTGGCTTTCATCTGAAGGGCCGCGGCATTTCTGTTGAGTGGTATCTCCTGAGAATGTCGCGGTGCGCCGATCCGCAAGCACAGTCGACGAGTACCAACACACCTACAGATGGATGTGCTCAGCGAGGAATTCTGTGTACGCGTTCTTATCTTCTGCTAAATCTCAGGTGACGGAGCTATACGATCTCTGCAAGGGCTACCGCTTGAGTGCAGGCTTCTTTACGACAAGCTGCATCTGCTTCCGGACCAAAGAGTGTTCTTTCAAGTGTAATGGTATGAAAATCTTTGATCCCAACCATGCGGGACCATGTGGCGAGATAGGCACCCTGGTGGTCGAAATCTTTGGCGGGGTAGTCGTCACCGAGCGCGGTGCCTCGGGAGGCGATGACAACGACCGTGCGTCCGCCGAGCATTCCGACCAATCCTCTTTCATCGAATGTAAAGAGAACATCCTTTTGTGAGACAACGTCGATCAGATGTTTTAGGCGATAGGGAATACCGAAGTTCCACATAGGCACACTGAATACAAGAATATCTGCGCAATGAAAGCGATCAGCCAATTCCTTGATCTGCCCCCAGACATCCTGCTGTTCGGAGGTGAGATTTTTCCCCTCCAATCCAGCATACTTTGCCTCGAGGGCCGCGTTATCGAAAGGCAAAAGATCGGTCTCCCAGACATTCAACGTGTCGATGTTGCCCTCAGGATGTTTGCTTTTCCATGCATCAATGAATGCGTTGGCGACCTCGATCGAAGCGGAGCGCTGTTTCCGCGGTGAAGAAATTACGTGGAGCAGTGTCATGGTTATCCTCATCATTGAATTGAAATGTCTCGGCGTGTATGATGACCGTCATAGATGAGTATGATGAACATCATAATCGCGTGTCAAGTCCACGCCCACGGGGAGAGCGAGATGGGGTCTGAAGCTGCTGAAAAGCGTGCGCAAATACTGAATGAAGCGATACGGCTGTTCCGCGAACGCGGATTCGCTGGCGTGAGCGTTGGCGAGATCATGAAGTCATCAGGACTAACTCATGGGCCTTTCTACTACCATTTCTCATCCAAAGAGGCGCTCATGGCTGAGTGTGTAGAGCATGCAATGCGACAAGGAACCTTCGAGGTCCTGGAGCCGATTGGCACATCTTCGGAGAGCAAAGCCAAATTCATCCAAAGCTATCTCAGTGCCACGCATCGCGATTCACCAGGCAAAGGATGTGTGATAGCGGCGCTTGCTTCCGAAATCAGTCAGGAGCCGACGGTACGAGGTCCATTCACATCACAAGTGAAGGCTTACGTCGAGAGGTTGGCATCCCGGCTTCCGTGGCGCTCGAAGCGGACAGCCAGGGCCGATTCGATACGACTGCTTTCTTCGATGGTAGGCGCGATCATACTTTCTCGCGCTGTGGACGATGATGCATTCTCAAAAGAGATCCTTCGAGAAGTGCGACAGGGTCTCCTATGACCGCGCTTTGGGTTGTTTTATTGGTCGTAAAAACTGATACTGCGTCCAGTTGAGTATGAAGTTCCGAGCTCGTGAGCGCGCTGTCCCGTCGTGGAGTCAGTTTGACGAAAAATCGCCATGGCACTCAGGGAGCGAGAGCAAACCACATGGCCGCATAGTCGCCTCATCGGACAGGTGACTGTCCGCCGTCAACTACCAAGAACTAGAGGAGTGGGCTTCCTGTTGAGAGAAGCCCTTTCGATTCCACGCTCCACGATGCTGCCACGATTTGGCCGCAGTGATCTGGGGTCAAATCTCCGGCAGCCAGGTTGTAAAAAACATTCTCAACAGCCTGCGAAGCCGCGATTGAACCGGCGCGGCGTCAACTTGAACGGGACATCATTGACGGTAAATGTCACCTCGATGTTATTGCGCGTTGCGTTGGAATATGGGCAGGTTTCATGTGCCTTGCCCACCAGAACGGGGAGTCTCGCAGAGCCGCTGCAACCGCGTCAATGAGTTACATCCAATCGCCACTTGTCAGACAAGCCGCTACATGTCCAGACGCAATTGTATAATTCGGCGCAATGAGTCGCTCCGTCGCTGAAAAGCGACGAGATCTGTTGCTCGTATCACTCCGAGGTCTTAGTTTCCGCTTCGCCGACTTGCGGGAGATTTTCGGGCAGCGTTTTGAGAAGATGAAATTCCGCCACAAGGCAATCACGGCGAAGCTGATGTTCCGAGGGGGCGCACATGGCCTTGATCGCAAACATCCTCTATCCGGTGGACTTCTCGCCCTCCTGCATCGCCATGGCTGCTTATGTCAAAAGAGCGGCGACTCTGCTTGGTGCTAAGGTCTCGTTGGTTCATGTGGTCGACCTTGCTAGCCACAGCGGCTTCGAACTCTATCTAAGGACGACTTCCGAGATTTCTGAAGAGCATCTGAACATTGGCCGGGACAGTCTCAATTCGTTCCTCACGGCAGAGTTTCCCATCGCTCAGTGTCCGAGAATCCTGACCTCGGGAGATGCAGCGACACAGATCGCTCAAGTTGCGAGAGACGGCGGCTTCGATCTCATCATCATGCCCACATACGCTGGCATTTTCAGGCAAATGCTGCTTGGCTCAACGACAGCGAAGGTACTTAACGACGCGGACTGCCCGGTATTGACGAGCAGACATGCTCAGACAATCGCTCCGAGGCCTTTGGAACACCGGGAATGGTTGTGCGCGATTGGCTTGAGCTCCAATTCGGAAAGAGTGCTTCGCTTTGCCAGCCAGGCAGCCGCAGAAGCGCGCGCCAGGCTCTCGATTATTTATGCGGTGCAAGTCGAAGATCCGGACCTGCCGATTCAACTGGACCTTAGGGAACGAGTCCATTCCGCGGAAAGGCGGGAGGCAAGCCGGCGCATAGCCGATCTTCAGCGAATCGTTGGCACGGAGGCCCCGGTTCGCATTGCAGTCGGTTCGGTCAAAGACGCGCTGCTTGAGGCCGCTCGGGAGTCGGATGCCGACGTGCTCATGATCGGAAGAAGCCCTCGGCCCGGCGCTCATGGCCGCATGCGGGACCTAACGTATGCCATGGTTCGCGACTCACCGTATCCCGTGCTAAGCGTCTGACGTGGGTATTCGCGAGCGTTGCTCACTCGCTTTCCTTGGCCAGCGCAGATTCGCACAAGGTGGAAAGCTGGAAACAAACAGTTTGCGGTTGCCGATGATCAGTTGGTGAGAACAGGCCAAAGCACTTATCGAGGCGGTCTGGAGTCGGCATTTTCGTGTTCCGGGCGGTTGGTCGGTAAACCGGAAGTTGACCGTGCCGCAAATACAAATATAGTTAGTGCAAAATCGCCTCTCATGAACGATCTGCGCTCCAAATTCTTCTGAGCTTTTGTCTTCGAGTGTTTACGCCCTCCTGGGTGATGGCTATGATGCACTTTACATGGATATGGGAGAAGCCTTGTGTTAACACGAGCAATCGTGCGGAGCCTCGTCACCCGGCACGCTCAACCTCAGGCACCTTTGAAGCGGCCTGGGCTGTGCATACTGTTGAGTTTTCTCTTCGTCTTTGCCTGTTTCAGACCTATGACGATTAGGGCCCAATGCGCCGGCATAGCCTCAACGCCGGGCGCTGCTGCTGATTGTGCCGCCCACGCGATTCCGGTGGATACCATCGCGAAGCTTGACCCGGTCCACCCATACACACTCGCAGAGCTGATCGACATCGCCGAGCACAACAACCCGCGCACCCGCATCGTCTGGGAGCGCGCCAAGCAGAAGGCTGACGAGCTGGGCATCGCAAAAAGTGCATATTACCCCGTGCTTGCAGGAGTAGCGGCTTTCTCTGATGAACGCATCATCAATCCCTTTCCTAAGCCTCTGGCTCCCCGCGGCTACACCATGGTCGAGATACCGGCCGTCGTGCCCGAGGTTACGCTCGACTACCTCATCTTTGATTTCGGGAAGCGAGAAGCAAAGGTTGATGCCGCGACGGCCGGGAAGCTCGCCGCAGGCGCCCACTTCATCCAGACCAACCAGCAGGTCGCCTTCTCCGTCGCCAGCGCATACTACAAGCTGCTCACTCAACAGGAACGTCTCGAAGCCGCACAGCAGACTCTGAAGACCGCCCAGACGACCCAGGAAGCAGCCCAGGCGCAGCTCCTCAACGGCCGCTCCACGCTACCTGACGTTCTGAACGCTCGCGCCGAAACCTCGCAGGCCGTCTTCGACCTGGAATCAGCCGACGGCGATGAGAAGATCGCACGAGTCACCCTGACTGAAGCGCTTGGCGTCGAGCCCTCGCCAGACATCACCATCGACGGACAGAAGAACGCTCCCCTCCCCGACGCTCTGACCATGCCGATCGATGCGCTGATCGACCGCGCCATGACAGACCGCCCAGACCTCATGGCACAGGCTGCGCAGATACGTGCCGCCGACGATGCGATACGCTCCGCGAAGTCCGAGTACCTTCCGAAGATCGTCCTCTCGGCCAACGCAGCGCAGACCTCCATCTGGCCCACCGTGGACTACGGCCAGCTCGGCAATGCAAGCGAGCCAACATGGTCGGCCGCGCTGGCCGTGGAATGGCGGCTCTTTGACGGAGGAGCGCGCAAAAACGAGCTCGCTACCGCCAAATCGCAGAAGCGCGAGGCCCAGGACGAGCTGCGCGAGAAGCGCGATCAAGCCACGCGCGAGGTCTGGACGACCTACATAGCCTTCCGCTCGGCGCTGCGTAAACAGCAGGCTGCCGTGGCGCTCCTCGATTCCGCCAATTCCTCCTATTCGGCCTCGCTCGAGGCCTACAAATATGGTGTGAAGAATCTTATTGATGTGGTGACAGCTGAAAGACAGTTGGCGCAGGCTCGTTATTCCAGCGTCTCAGCTCGTTCACAGCTCTTTCTCGAAGCGGTCGATCTCGAGTTCAGCACCGGCAATCTGCTGCGGCCTCAACCACCTGCAACAAAAACATCAACCCCGCAACCCCAGGATGCTCAACCACGATGACCCGAAGAACCCTGATCCCCGCTCAACTGATCTGCCTGCTGTCCGCTGGCTGCGGTCGTGCACCGTCGGTCGATATCATCGGCTCTTTCTTCCCTGTCTGGATGGTCTGCCTGACCATCGCCATCGTTCTTGCCTCCATCCTGAGGCTCGTGTTGCTGCGGTATCAGTTCGAGTCGGAGATCGGACCGGTCGCCCTCTTCTATCCCTCCGTAGTCATCCTGCTTAGCTGCTTACTGTGGTTGATCTTCTTCCGCTAAGGACATCGTATGGATCAAGAGACGCAAAGCCTTTATCGCAAACGACTCGGCCGCCGTATCCTCATCGGCGTTGTCGCGGCTGCAACATTCGCCCTTTTGCTGACCATCTATCAGGTTGATCGTCATCCTCGAACCGACGATGCCAACGTATGGGCCAACTTCATCGAAATCGCTCCGGAGGTCAGCGGACGCCTCGTCCAGTTGCCCGTCAAGGACAATGCCTTCGTAAAAACGGGCGGCCTGCTGTTTGTCATCGATCCACGCCCCTACGAGTACGCGCTGCAGCAAGCATTAGCCGATCAGGAGCTGCTCGAACAGCAGATCATCGACGAGAGGCGCAAGATCGCCGCTCAGAACAGCGCCGTCCAGGCAGCCGGTGCTGCAGTCCATGTCTCGAAGACAGGCATTCAAACCGCCAGCAGTAGCATCGATCTGTCCAAAGCCGCTGTCACCCGCGCTCAGGCGGCCAAAGCCACTGCCGAGGCACGGTTGAAGTACGCGACCAACGACCTGAACCGCATCCAGCCACTACTGCAGAAGCAGTACGTCACGGTGGACCAGGTCGATCAGGCCAACACCGCGGTACGCATCGCGCAGGGAAACTACGATGAATCCCAGGCCGCTCTAGCTCAGGCACAGGCCTCGCTTGACGAAGCCGTCCTGCGACACGAACAAGCCGGGAACACAGCCGTCGAGTCGCAGGCCCGGCTGGGCCAGGCCGTCCATACCGTTGACCGCGTAGAGACTCTGCTGGCGCAGCGCCCCGCCAAAGCCGCCAAGGTCGACAGCGCACGCCTCGATCTTGAGCGCACTCGCGTCCTCGCTCCCTTCGATGCCTATGTAACCAGCATGAACATCTCCGAGGGTGCCTACGCCCGTCCGGGCAGCCCGATGTTCACCCTCATCGACACTCGCAACTGGTACGTCATCGCCAACTATCGCGAGTCCAAGCTGAAGAACATCCGTATCGGCTCCCCCGTCGATGTCTATGTGATGGGACACCCGGACCACAGGTTCGAAGGCCACGTGGAGAGTATCGGCTACGGCGTCTTCCCTGAAGACGGAAAGGTCGCTGGCGGCCTGCCAAATATCGAGCGCACGCTCAACTGGGTACATCTCTCCGCGAGGTTTCCAGTCCGTGTGCACATCGACGATCCCGACCCGAACCTGTTCCGCATTGGAGCCACAGCCGTCACGGTCGTGAGGTAACTTCATGGCCGCAAGTCTCGCAACCTGGATCGATCGCTTCTGGGAAGACCTGCAGCCGACACCTGGCCGTCTGAACAGCTCTCTACGCATCGTGCTCGCCACCGTCCTTACGCTGATTCTTCTGATGACCCTCAGGATGCCCTCTGCTTCGCTGGGCCTTTATTACATCTTTCTCGTCGGGCGCGACTCACCTTCTATCTCTTTCCGATCGGGATTTTTTTCCCTGGCGGCCCTGGTCTTTACTGTGGCGACCGTGCTCGGCGTGGTTGCTCTCACCGACAATAATCCGATGGCGCGGCTTCTGAGCGTCTCTATCGTCGTCTTCCTCGCTGGAATGCTGATGCTCTCCACGACCATCACGGTCTTGGCCTCCACTTGGGGGTTCATTTACTGCACGCTGATCGCATTCTGGGAAACCCATGCCCCGGTCGACTATCTCGTCAAGCAGTCGCTCTACATCATCGGAACGGTCTCGATTGCAGTCCTGTGTTCGGTCGCCGTCGAGTACGTTTTCGGGGCCAGACACCCGGCCGCTGATTTACAGAACCAGCGCAGGGTTCGCTACGAGGCTCTCAGTAAGATGTTCTCTCTGTATGCGCAAGGGGCCGCACGCGAACAGATCGTGCCGGCCGTCATTAGCGTATCGCGTCTTGCCGTAGCTGGACACAATGGAATGTTGCAACTCTACAACACGATCGTCGATCGCAAGCTTGACCCGGGTACGCTGCCCATCGGAACACGGGTCCGCATCACCATGCTCGCGCAATTGATGGATGTCTCCGCTGCCTTCGGCACGCAAAATCTCACCACTACAGACTCGGAGCTTCAACGGCGTTGCGGCAACATCGCCAAGCTCTGCCGTGACCTGATTCACGACATCAGACCAAAACCCGAAGAGTTGGAGGAACAAAAGTTTGTAGACGCCACGAATCTGCTTGATCACGTCGATGAAAGTCTGCACGCCATTCTCTCCATGCCTGCCGAGATCGCAGGCGAGAAGAATAAAGAACTTGTCGCATTGCCATCGAGCAAGGTCCCCATCTTTATTCCTGGCGCGTTCGCACGGAAGGAAACCACTGCCTTTGCGCTCAAGCTCAGCCTATGCGCGACGATCTGCTACATCATTGTTCGCGCTGTCGACTGGCCCGGCATCTCCACCTCGGTCGTTACCGTTGTGATTGCCGGCCTCAGTACCAGTGGAGCTATCAAGCAGAAACTGATCTTCCGCCTTGTGGGCTCGGCCATTGGCGGTCTCATTCTGGGAATGGGTGCCACGATCTACCTCTTCCCTCACATGGACTCGACCACCTCACTAGTGCTTGCGGCATGGTGGGCAGGAGGACGCCAGTTCAACTACGTGGGCCTGCAGATCGCGTTTGCCTTCTATCTTGTGGCCTTCGAAGGCTTCAGCGCACCGACCCAACTCGCTCCGGCTCGCGACCGTCTCATCGGTATCCTCCTTGCACTCGTCGTCATGGCGTTCGTCTTCGACCTGCTCTGGCCGGTACGCACCGTGACAGCGATGCGAGGCTCGCTGGCATCCATGATGCACAGTGCGGCTGAATATCTGCGGCTTGCCAACACGGCTAGCAACATCGTCGAGCTTCGCCACCATGCTGACGCACTCCGCGACCAGATCGGTAAAACAGTTGGCAACATCCGCACTATAAGTGAAACCGTAGAGTACGAGTTTGGTGTCGATGTCAAACAACATCTTCTCTCCAGCGAGATGATTCTCGGAGCCTCGCTGACTTTGGTCGCCTTTTTCTGGAATCAATTTGCCGTCCTTCATCGCGAGGAAGATCGCGACTTCCTCACGGAGCCTGAACTGATTGCGATGCGCCGCAGAATGGCGGAAGGAATGGATGCGATGGCGTATGCCGCCGTAAATAAGACTGAATTCGCCGTGATCGATCGCGTCTCTCTGGTCAATTCCTCGCTTCTCACACATCCCCTTTATGGCGAATTCGCACGAAACGCAGTCGATCGCTATCAAGAGCTTGAACTGGTCGTATCGCGTCTCAGGATGCTGGCATAACTGCCATCTTTGTTTGGTCCCGGCATGAGGCGCTGCGATAAAACGTGCTTCTGATAATCAAAAGGGAAACCTGAAGGATCTCTTCATTAGCGGTCGGTTGCAATTGCGTGTTCATTTCCATTCCTCCGAGATCCGGTATTGATTCGTCAGCGCATAAGATTGGTCTTGGCGAGGTCGATCACTTCATCGCCGCGCCCGCTCAGTACAGCGCGAATCATGTAGAGGCTAAAGCCAAGGGCCTGTTCAAGACTGATGGTCGGCGGCATAGATAGCTCCTGCCGATTCACCAGCACCTCAACCAAGGCAGGGCCATCGTGCGCGAGCGCTTCGGTCAGTGCCGGGCGCAACCCTTCCGGTTTTTCCACGCGAATTCCAAAAATATCGGCAGACTCTGCCAGCTTCGCAAAATTCGGGTTGACCAGGTCTGTGCCGTAGTCGACCAGTCCGGCTGCTTTCATCTCCAGTTCTACAAAACCGAGAGAACTGTTATTGAAAACCACCAGCTTTACAGGCAGTTTGAGCTGGCGGAGCGTCAACAGGTCACCGAGCAGCATCGCCAAACCACCATCTCCGGATAGAGTAATGACCTGCCTCCCTGGATGGCTGGCCTGGACACCGATGGCTTGTGGCAGAGCATTCGCCATCGAGCCGTGAGTAAAGGAGCCAAGCAATCTGCGCTTGCCGTTCATATGGAGATAGCGCGCGGCCCAGACCGTCGGTGTGCCCACGTCGCAGGTAAACACTGCATCTTCTGCCGCGAGCTCATCCAGAACCGTTGCGACGTATTGCGGATGAATCGGGGTGCGACCCGGTTCACCCACGGCAAGATCGTCCAGACTTTTTCGCGCATTTTTATAGTGGCTGAGGCATGTATCGAGATAGGTGCGGTCGGTCTTGCTCTGGATCAGCGGAGTCAGCCTCTCCAGCGTGTCCTTCACATTCCCAATCAGGCCCAGATCGACCGGAGTGCGACGTCCGATCTGGTCGCCGAGCCGATCAACCTGAATGATCTTTGCGTTCTTGGGATAGAACTGCTGATAGGGGAAATCCGTTCCCAGCATGAGCAGCGCATCGCAGTTCATCATCGCGTGGTAGCCGGAAGAAAAGCCAAGAAGTCCGGTCATCCCCACGTCAAAAGGGTTGTCGTACTCGATAAATTCCTTGCCCCGCAGCGCATGGACAATCGGCGCCTTCAACCGCTCGGCCACTGCAATCAGTTCGGCGTGAGCACTCTCGCAACCCGCGCCGCCAAGAATGGTCACCTTGCGCGCGGTGTTAAGAATTTCAGCGGCATTGCGAAGTTCGTTGTCCGATGGAAAGAGGAACGAGGCTGAATTATCGATGCCGAGCGAAAGCGCCGGCGCGGAACAGTCGCGTAACGCCACATCGCCGGGAATGACGACAACGGCAACGCCTCGCTTGGTAAGGGCGGTACGCATGGCGATGCCCAACACTCTCGGCATCTGCTCCGGTTGAGAAACCAGTTCGCAGTAATAGCTGCAATCTTTGAACAGATGCTCAGGATGCGTCTCCTGAAAGTAGCCGCTTCCGATCTCATGACTCGGGATCTGCGCCGCAATCGCAAGTACCGGCACGCGATTTCGATGACAATCGAAGAGGCCATTGATGAGGTGAAGATTGCCCGGGCCGCAACTACCTGCGCACACCGCAATCTCCCCTGTAAGATGAGCCTCCGCGCCGGCGGCAAACGCGGCC
>WNFJ01323464.1_pt1 | contig 11016 bp, 8 predicted proteins | sample 5400461 | NCBI WGS metagenome assembly WNFJ01 (sample SAMN13153349, study PRJNA577476) | soil metagenome | isolation source: 115 cm saprolite on Douglas fir-dominated hillslope | place: USA:California | collected 2013-09-17 | reverse complement strand
CATGCGGTTCAGCAGGCACTGCAGAAACTCGACACGAAGGGAAAAGACATCCTGGTTCTCTCGGGCGATGTCCCGCTGACGCATCCGGAGACGTTGCAACGACTGCTCGAAGAACATCAGCGATCCGGAAACGCGCTCACGCTCGTGACGATGAAGCTCGACGATCCCGCTCTCTACGGACGGGTCATTCGAGACGGGAACGGCGCTATCACGAGAATCGTGGAAGCGAGAGACGCGGACGAAAAACAGCGGCAGATTCGCGAAGTGAACGCGGGCATCTATCTCTTCGATGGCCAGCATCTATCCGATAATCTCCGCCGTCTTTCCACGAATAACGCGCAGGGCGAGTACTACCTCACCGATCTGATCGCGATGCTTCGCGACAGCGGCAAGCGCGTCGGCGCGCTGCTCCTCGACGATCCCGTCGAAGCCTTGGGCGTCAATTCGCGTGCAGAGCTGGCGTCGGTCGAGGGCGAGATCCAGCGGCGCGTCATCGCGAAGCTCATGGCCGACGGAGTCACCTTTCGCAATCCGGAAACCGTCGTGATCGATTCCATGGTCACGATCGGCAACGACACCGTCATCTATCCCTTCGTGACGATCGAAGGAAACACGCGGATCGGTACAGGCTGCGTGATCGAGCCGGGCGTCCATCTGCACAACGTCACAATCGGCAACGATGTCCACGTGAGGACCGGCACGGTCGCGGAGGATGCCGTCATCGAAGACGAAGCGAAGGGCGGCCCTTACGCGCACCTGCGCGCAGGAACGCAACTCGGCAAGCACGTAAAAGTCGGAAACTTCGTCGAGACCAAGAAAGCGATCTTCGGCGAAGGTGCGAAGGCATCGCATCTGTCCTACATCGGCGACGCGAAAGTGGGGGCGGACGTCAACATCGGCGCCGGCACAATCACCTGCAACTACGACGGCGTGAACAAAAACGAGACGATCCTCGAGGACGGCGTCTTCATCGGATCGGACACGCAGCTCGTCGCCCCCGTTCGTGTCGGACGCGGCGCATATGTGGGCGCCGGATCGACGATCACGAAAGATGTGCCGCCGGATTCGCTGGCGCTCAGCCGCGTGCCGCAGAAGGTGATTCCCGGCTGGGCCGCAAAGCGCCGCGAAGAGTTGAAGGCGAAAAAGAAGTAGGCGTCAGGAAGCGCCTAACACCTAACGCCTAACACCTAACGCCTGACGCCTGATTCAAGGCGGCGGCAGCCGTTGATCTTCCGGAATGGCTGTATCCATCGTGATCACCGAAAGCACTCCAATCGGCGCCAGGTCGACACGCATTCTGCCGAAATCGATCACCACGTCGAAATTCTTCAGATAGTTCTCGCCGACGATCCCGCTGGTGCGCTCATGTTCGCCGGCGTCGTACATCGGGATCGTGTGAAACGTCCCCGCCCAACGGTCGATCCCGACTTCCACGTTGTCGAGCTTTTCGCCGTGCTTCTTGGCGCCGCCGAGTCCCTGCAGCGTGGCGTTATGCACCTTCGGCGCGAAGACCTGAATCGGCAGCGATGCCAGTTGCCGTTCGTTGAGGAACGTCACTTCCGACCCGGTATCGAGGATGAACGCGAACCAGCCGTGGCGATTGATCGTGCCGCGCACGGCCGGGCGGAACTGTTCGATGAAGAGGTTCTGATCGGCCGCCGGACGCCGCGCGGAGGACGCGATGCGCGTGAACGTCACGCCGTTGCGCCGGAAATCGAGCTCGATTCGAAATTCCTTCAGCAGATGCGCACCGAGGAGAAAATCGATTTTGAATTCCTTCTTGCCACTGATCAGAAACTTCATTTTGTCGTCGGGCATGATCGCCACCGGGACGTTTGCGATGGACATCCGCCCGAGATCGACCGAGTCGAGAATTCCGAAGCGCACCGGAATGGGTTCGCCGAGGAGGCCGGAGAACGTTCCTTCGAAAGGGCCGAGCATCTTCACCGGGAGAGTGGAGGCCAGACTCTGCGAAATGATCGACAGCACCGCGCCCGAGTCGATGATCGTCGAGAGACTCTTCTTTCCGTTCAGTGTCACGTCGACGCGAGGGACATCGGGACGCGTGACTCGCATCGGAAGCCGCTCGCTGTTGGCGCCGCTGAAGCGATAGACGTTCGTATTCGCGAGCGACGCCAGATAGTCGAGATGCCACTGCCGGACGTTGATGCCGCGCTCCTGCGCGAGCTTCGCCCAATCGAGGCTAGAGTCGAAGTTGTTCGACATGTATTCGAGCTGCGACAGGTCCCACGCGATTGAAGCGTAAACGGTGCGAAACGGCTGAAGGTCGATCGCGGCCCGCAGGTGGCGGCGCGCGTCGTCGTAGCGGCCGGCGGCCAGCTCCGCCGTGCCGAGCGACGCGAGCTCCTGCGCGGTCTTCTTCGCCTTCGCGTCGATCGTCTGCGCGAGCGATACAGCGTGGTTGTAATCGAGCTTGCGCACCATCGACTGCACGTCGCTTCCGCGCTCGATGTTCGCGGGGTCATAGACGAGCGGAGAGATAATGACGTCGGAGTAGAGAGCACACCCCGCCAGGACAGCGAGGGCAATCAAACTTCGGGGGAACCGGGCTTTCATCGGGGCTTCGTGAATTGTACTGGCGCGGCTTACACCTGGGGACGTTTCGATGGGGTTACAAGAATGCCGAGCTCCCGGATCTGGTAGGCAAGCGCTTGCCGGGAGATCTTGAGCATGGCGGCGGCCTGATTCTGATTGCCGTTCGCTTGCGCCAGCGATTTTTCGATGAGCTCGCGGCGGAATCGCGCGACGGCATCCTGATACGAGCCGATTTGCGTGCGCGCGAGCTTGATGCGTCGCAGGCGTTCCGGCAGATGTTCGAGCTCGATCTGTCGTGATTCGCCCGCCAGAGCATGCGCGCCGCGGATGGTGTTCTGCAGCTCGCGCACGTTGCCCGGCCAGTGATAGGACGCGAAAGCTCCTTCGACTTCGGACGACAATCGCATCGGGCCGCCGCGATGTTTCTGGCGTTCGATGGTTAGGAAATGCGCGGCCAGGAGCGGGGTGTCGCTGGCGCGATCCCGCAGCGGCGGCATGACGATCTCGACTCCTCGAATGCGGTAATACAGATCCTCGCGGAATCGTCCCTCTTCGACGGCCGCTTCGAGCTTGCGGTTCGTGGCGGTCACGATGCGCACGTCCGCGGTGCGATGCATCGTCTCGCCGACGCGGCGGAACTCGCCCTCCTGCAGAAATCGCAGCAGCTTGGCCTGCGCGGCGAGCGGCATTTCGCCGATCTCGTCGAGAAAGAGCGTGCCGCCGTCGGTGGTCTCGATGAGACCCGCGCGGTCGCGATCGGCGCCCGTGAACGCTCCGCGAACGTGGCCGAACAGCTCGCTCTCGATCAGATTCTCAGGAAGCGCAGCGCAGTTGATCGGCGTGAACGGCTTCTGTCGCCTCGCCGACTGGCGATGCACGCCGCGCGCGATCATCTCTTTTCCAGTTCCTGATTCGCCGAGGATGCAGACGGCAACGTCGCGTTTGGAAATGCGCGCGATGAGGTCGAAGATCTCGCGCATGGCGGGTGACTCGCCGACGACGCCTTCCACGCGCGTCGTGGAGTCGGCCGGTTCCTCGTCCATCAGACGACTGAGGCGGTGGTGTTCGGCGCGAATGCGGAACAATGCTGCGATTGCGTCGCGTGACTCGGCAGACCAGCGGTTGAGATCTTCGATGTACAGCAATTCGCGATCGCTGCACGCGATCCAGTTGTCACGCGGTTCAGCGAGGATTGTATCGAGCTCCGCTGCATGCAGCGCCGCCAGCGAACCGATCTCCTGCCATTGCCCGAGCCGATTTCGCGTTGCGTAGCGCCACGCCGTGGGGGCGAAATCGTGGTGCCCGAATGGAAACGGGAGCGCGGCCGCAGCGCGGAGAACGCGCAGCTCGGACTCGATCGCGCGCTGCGCAGGCGACTCGATCGTGATCTTGAGCTCGGCGGCCAGCGCACCCGCGACATCCTTGCGGCCGCGGCCTGACGCAGCGCGGAACAACATCAGCTTCTGCGAGCCGGTCATCGCGGCCGGCGCCGGTCCGCCGCTTTCTTCCCAACGGAGGAGATTCGCGGTGAATGGACTTTTCAACGGAGGATGGTCGAGACCGCGCCTGGCGCGAAGCAGCCAATGGCGATCGGTGAGCTCGACATTCGCGGTCGCGCCGGTCGATCGCAGTGGTGTCGCACGTCCTTCGATCCAATCGACTTCATCGAGGATCAGTGCCGCCGCTTCGTGGATCTGATCGGACAGCGCTCCCGCGAGCACGGCTTTCGAAGGCCGCTCGGCGGACTGGAACGCGCCGCGCGACACATCGATCGCGGCAGCGATCAGCTCGAGCTCGAGCAGCCGTTTCTCATCGCGAGCCTCCGAATAGAAGTCGCGCAATCGTTCGAGGAGATGCGCGGCGTGAGTCCACTGTCCGTCGTCGGCCGCGAGATACGCCAGCATGAAGAGGATTCCGCCGGCCGCGCGATCGCCCTGCGTCTCTTCCACCAGAAGTAGAGCATCGAGCGCTGCCGAACGCGCGGCTACCCATTCGCCGCGGCAGAAGAGTGAAAAAAGAAGATCGAGTGTCGCGTCGATCCGATCGGCGAGCGACGGAGCACTATCGACAGCCGTCTTCGCGCCCCGAACCGCGCTTTCGAGATCGCGCGACGCGATGCCGCGGTAAACAGCGATGCGCGCGGCGTAGTAATCGCGCGATGGCGTCTCAATTTGCAGCCATCCGTCATCGGCGCGTACGCCGGTTTCGTTAGCAAGGACCGCGAGATGGTAACCATGCCGCAGCCGCTCATCGTCCGATTGCGGCTGGCATGCGTCGAGCGCCGCGCGAGCTTCTTCTGTCCGGTCGAGAAGAAGGAGCAAGTCGGCGCGGAGCAATACCGATTCGAAGTCGCTCGCGCCGATGCGATCGAGCCGCTCGAGCGCTGCTGCGTACTGCCCTGTTCGGCGATCGATCTTCGCGACGAGTCGGTCGGACGCGATCGCGCGAGCATCGCGATAGCGTCCCGAAGACACCAGCGCCTCCGCGACAATCTCACGCAGTCGCGGCGACATCGCGTCGCGTGGAAATGCGCGCAAGGTCGAGATGACGTCGTCCGCCGATTGCCATGCGATCGTCTCGAACAGCGACGATGCTGCGGCGGAATCACCGGCGTCGGCGAGCAGGAGCGCCGCCATCCTCCGATCCGTCGCTTCTGCAACCTCGGCCGCCACGCGGCAAAGTGACGCCCGCGAGGCTGTCGGAATCGAACGGATCGCTTCCTGACGGATTTCTGGCGACTCGAAACACAACTCGCCATTACGAATCGACGAGACGCCTTCACTGACGAGATCCGCGGCGCGCGCAGTCGACATCAGCCGTTCAAGAAAATGGTTCACGAGTATTACCGGGATCGGATCTCCGAGAAGCGCGACCGCAGCGGTGTAAGAGCGGAACGGCTCGCGCAACCTACCGATTGCGCCGTCGCCCGCACTCGCCGGAAGCTCGCCATGATCGAGGTAGCGGTCGAATGCCGGCGATAGGACGAACTCCGCGATCCATTCGGCGCTCGGATTCCGTGCATCGAGCGCGCGCCGAGCCTCGAGTCGCGGAGAAAGAACAAACCACGCGGTCTCCGAAAGCTCTTGCCCTTCGTTTCCAATCCACAGTCCGAATGCCGCGGCTTGCAACAAATCGACAACGCGACGCGAGCCGTCGTCGAACGCGTCGAGATTTGTGACGACAAAGACCCGCAGTGGTCCGGCCAGCACACGCTCTACGATCTCCGTTTCCCGCAGATTCGCAGGCGTGGCGAGCGCCGTGATTCCGGAATATGGCGCAACGGGAGACGCTCCGTCGCCGAGGATTGTGAAGGTGCTATCGAGCGCGGCGAGCGCTCGGAAAGCAGACAGATCGACGGGCGCTTTCATGCGCCCCGACGACATCGGCTGCAAAGCGCGCAGCGATTCCGTTCCAGGCGCGACGACCGAACCCACTGCCGCGCCGCGCAGCCAGCGCAAGTCGGCGGCGATATCGTCGCGCAGTCGCGAGTCGACTTCGTGAAATGCCGTTTCCGCTCTTCCCCACGATTGCCGCAGCACGTCCAGCGATGGAGCTGCGATCGCTGAAGCGAATTGCTGGAGCGACGTCAATAGCGGCGGCGGCTCCTTCGCCGATCGCGCCGCGATCCGAACGAGACGGCAATCCGTCGATCGTTTCCGCACCACGACCCACTCGTTGGGATCGAAATCCGCATCGCGCACGCCTGCGAATTGCAGGAACGCCTGGTGGGCGGCGAATTGTCCGGTGAGCGAAAGGCGATCGCGTGTGCCGAGATCTTTCAGCGCGGATAACGGCGTGGCATCCAACGCGATCTCGGGCGCAAACTCGTCGTACCACGGCAACGTCGAGTGCCGAAGAGTTACGACAGCCGAGCGGTCCCATCCGAACTTCTGAACATCGACCCGGATCGCGCGGCGGGCTGTTCCGCGCATCGTCATTTGGCTGAGTGGCGGGATTCTACGCCCGAAACCCGTAGAATGCCGCGCCGTGCATGAAGTCGACGCCGCGATCGAGGCGGCAAACCTCGGGGCGGCCGTCCTTCTGCGGCATTGGGAACAACTCGGCAAGGGTGACGCCGACATCAAGGCGCGCAACGACTGGGTGTCCCGCGCCGATCGTGAGAGCGAGATCGCGATCGTCACAGCCCTTCAGCAGCATTTTTCAGACGACGGCATCCTGGGCGAGGAGGGCGGGAGGGCAATGGGCTCGAGCGGACGGACATGGATCATCGATCCGCTCGATGGAACCTCGAACTACCTGCAGCATTTTCCGATCTGGTCGATCTCGATCGGGCTGAAGTCGGGCAACGAGATGATCGCGGGCGTGATTTACGAGCCGCTGCGCGATCTCTTCTTCACCGGCGAGCGCGGCGCCGGCGCCTTTCGAAACGGAGTGCGCATGCATGTCTCTGATCAGCGCACCGTCGAAGGATCATTTCTCGCGACCGGCTTCCCTTTTCGCGCACAACAATATGTATCGGTATATTGTGACATTTTTGAGGACGTCATCTCGCAAGCGAAGGGCGTGCGGCGGGCAGGTTCGGCGGCCATCGACCTCGCATACACCGCCGCCGGAATCTTCGATGGTTTTTTCGAGATCCAGCTCGCGCCGTGGGACGTCGCCGCAGGATCGCTGATGATCACCGAAGCAGGCGGCGTGATCAGCGACTTCTCCGGAGGTGACCGCTGGTTCGAGCGCGGCAATATCGTTGGGGCGCCGCCTGGCATTCATCCGGAACTCATCGCATTGATCGGCCGTCACGTCCGCGAAGAACAGCTCACGAAATGACGGAGAAGCTCCCGCACGATTTCTACCTGCAGGACACCGTCACCGTCGCCCGTGCACTCGTCGGATGCACGCTGTGGCGGAAGCGCGGCCGCGAGCTTCTCGCCGCCCACCTGGTCGAGACCGAGGCCTACCTCGGCGCGAACGATCTCGCAAGCCACGCGAGACGCGGATTGCGATCTGCGCGCAATGCCTCGATGTATCTCGAAGGCGGCCACGCCTACGTCTACTTCACCTACGGAATGCACTGGTGCCTCAACGTCGTCACGCAGGAAGCGGATATCGCGGAAGCCGTGCTTTTGCGCGCGGCGGAGCCCATTGGCGGAATCGAATCGATGCGCAAACGACGACCGAAAGCCAAACGCGAGCTCGATCTAATGAATGGTCCGGGAAAACTTTGCTCGGCTCTCGACATCGATGGACGCCTCGACGGAGAGCCGCTCGATGGCAACCGCTTGTTTCTCAGCGCGCCAGAGCGTCCAATCGACGATTCCGAGATCGCGATCAGCAGGCGAGTTGGCGTCGATGGCGCAGGGGAGGCGGCGATTTGGCCGCTACGGTTTTATCTACGTGGCAACCGATACGTCAGCGCGTATCGAACGTAAACTTGTCGCCGATGCTTTCGCGCCAGGGCCATCGACTGTTGCAAGTGGGGATCGCTCTCCTCATTTTTTCTTCAATCGAAGGTTTTGCCATTCCATACCTCCCTTCGCCGCCTCTCGGATTATCCGTGCATAGGCTCAGCGCTTTGCAAGCGGTTCTACTGATGGCGTTGGGGCTACTGTGGCCACGACTCGATCTCGCAGAAATGAAATCGCGGTGTGCGTTCTGGCTTTTGCTCTATTCGACGTTCTCCACGAGACCATGCCGCTGGCGGCAGGAGCGGCTTACGGAAGCCATTTGCAGGAAACTCTCATCAAACTCACGGCCTATTCTTCAGCGCCGACCGGTCTCGGATCTTTCGCGCTAATTCTTTGGGGCCTTCGCCGGTCCGATTGACTTACGCGGCAGCCGATATGTCAGTGCGTATCGAACGTAGAAGCGCTTTCGCACGCCGCAGCCACGGACGCTCGCGGCGCTGCTGATACGAGGGCATCGTCGCTCGGCGCGCCAGAACGCGCTCGAGAAGCTCCCTGGCCTCCTTTGTCCGCTTCTGCTCTGCGAAGAATTCCGCTGCCCACAGAAGCGCTTCAGTCGAGCTCGAAGAATTCAGGAGACGCTCGAATGCGGCCATCGCTTCGTCCTTGCGGCCCGTCGCAGCGAGCGAACGTGCGTAGAAGAGCTGTGCGCGCGAGAAATCGTATTTTGGATCGGTCTTGATGACGCGCTCGAAATCGCTGAGAGCGGCCGGCGCATCGCCCAGCTCGAACGCCGAGATGCCACGTCGATAAAACGGATCGACGTGATCGGTGCGCGATCCGAGCGCGTGATCGAAGCACTCGCGAGCGCGCGCGTATTGCTTTTCTTCGAGCAGGAGATCGCCGAGCTGTTCGTAATTTCCCGCCGAAGGATTGTCGATGATCGCCGCCTCGAGCATCTTGATCCGTTTGCGGCGGGAGATTCCCTGCATCGATTGCCGCATGAGACCAAGGTCCGGGACGACTTCCATCGCAATGTAGATGGCGGCCCCTAGGCCGCCGAAAAAGATGATGATCCAGAGCCAGTAGTTCTCCGGCCTCCGCCGGATGAAATGCACCAGCGCGATCACCTGCAGGATGAAGCCGTACCCGAAAAAGCGAAACACGAGGAACGAAATTATACGGGCGCCGCGCCTCTCGGCTAGTCCTTCAAATACTCCATCAGGTAGTCGGCCGCCTCCTTCGAACCCATGAGAGAAAGCTGGCTGATGATCGCTTTCTTCAGCTCGGGATCTTTCTCCTGGCGCGCGAGCGCAACCAGCGCCCGCGCGTTGCCCTGGATGAAGAACGAGTGGATCACGGACGTGCGGATGTCGCGGCGCGAATCGGAGTTGTAGATCGTCGTCAGGAATTGCGCCGTGCGCTCGCCGCCGAGGAGGCCGAGGTTTCGGATGGCGGCGAGTTTCAGGTCGAGTGCCTGCTCGTTGCGGGCGATGTCGAAGAGCTTCTCGGAATTGCCACCGAGAAACATCGCCTGAATGATTTTCTTGCGCACTTCGACCGACGTTTCGGTGCTGTAAAGCTCGGCCAGCTCGTCGCGCCCGCCGACCAGGCCGAGCTGATTGATGGCTTCCATGCGCAGCTCGACATTCGGCTCGGCCTTCGCTAGTTGGAAGAGATGCTGACGATCGCCCGAGATCATGTAGGACTTGAGGATCGATTTCTTGATGTCGATGTCGGGCGTCGAGTTGTAGAGATCCGCGAGGAGCTTGCGATTGCGCTCGCCGCCCATGATGCCGAGGTAACGGACGGCGCGGCGCTGCACGTCGGGATCGGCGCCGTTGCGTGCGACGCGCGACAGAACGTCGTACGCCTGCTGTGAGCTCGACTGGCTGAGGATGAAGAGCGCCTTGTCCTTCAGCTTCGGCTCCTTGCTGGTGCGCAAGAGGCTGTCGAGGATCGGCACCGCGCGTTCCGGATCGGAATTCATCAATCCATTGAGCGCGATGAGCTTCAGCTCGAGGTCGGTGACGTGCTCCGGTTCGATCTGCTGGCCGGCCGACTGGCGGATCTCCAGGTCGAGCTTCCGCGAATCGTCATTCCATTTGCTCTTCGGATACTCGCTCTTGAGCCTGAGCAGAGTCGTGATCGCTTCCGAGCGCAAGCCCATCTTCCCCTGAGAAAATGCGAGCCAGTACAGCGCGGCGTCGGCGTGCGACATCTTCATGTCGGCGACTCGCTGGAATGCGCGGGCGGCGCGTTTCCAATCATGTTCGTCGATAGCATCGTTGCCTTCGTCGTAAAGGTCTTCTTCCCTTTCGTTCCGAGCCTGTTGCTTTTCTTTGTCTTTTCCGCCGTCGCTGCTCAACACATCGGCTTGAACTGCCGGCGACATGATCAGGCAGGCGAGAAATGCGACGGCACAAGTGATTCGGGTCTTCATAGCGAGGTCATTCCCTTCCGTGCGGCCGGAGCTTCGTGGCCGCTGGTCTGTGCGCTGATGACGCGCACTTTGAATAGCAATCCTTTTGCGTCGATGCGTTTCTGCAGCGCGGCAGCTTCATCGGGCGACAACTTGCCCTCGGAGTGCGCAATCTCGAGGAGTACCGGCTCGAGATCGGATAGCACGCTGGCGAGGCGATCGTCGCCGTGCTGCTCGGCCGTCTGGCGATAAATACGATTCGACGCCACGAGCTCCTCCGCCCGCCCACGCTCGCTCGTCAGATCGAGGCCGCCCTTGCTGTCGGAGTTCACGACCTGCAGCAGCATCCGCTCGGAACTGTCGAGATGATCGGTGACGACGACGAACAAAATGCGATTCTGTGCAGCGGCTTGTGTCGCCTCCGCCGGCCCGGCGGGCGAGGCGCTCGCCATCACACTCGGATGTGTCGCCACGTTGTGTGCGTGCCACCACTCACCCGCGAAAAACGCGACTGCCAGCACCGCAGCGGTCGCAAGCGCCGTTCGCCAGTTGCGGCGGCGGCCTGCGCTTCCCAGCCTCCAGCGAAGCCGGGTCCAAACCTGTTCGCCGTAGTTGTCAGCGCGCTGGGGAATCGGGATTTCGTCGACGAGCGCGAGCACGCGTTGAATCGAGTTG
>WNFJ01250184.1_pt4 | contig 11016 bp, 11 predicted proteins | sample 5400461 | NCBI WGS metagenome assembly WNFJ01 (sample SAMN13153349, study PRJNA577476) | soil metagenome | isolation source: 115 cm saprolite on Douglas fir-dominated hillslope | place: USA:California | collected 2013-09-17 | reverse complement strand
AATTCTCTGCTGACCCCGGCCGAGGTCGCCGCGGCGTTCCGCGTCGATCCGAAGACCGTCACCAGGTGGGCCAAGGCCGGCAAGCTGCGCTCGATCCGGACCCTGGGCGGTCACCGACGCTACCTCGAGGCCGAGGTCCGCGCCATGCTCTCGCAGATTGCCAGTGCCGACGAGCCGCGGCTGTGGCTAGCACCCGAGAATGGCGTCTCCCATGGTTTGTGACGCGCCTCATCGGCCATATTGGGCGAACGCGGTCGAATGTTTGATGCCGACAATGGCCGACTCGTGGCGAACCTGGCGTCGGCCTTATTGGCGCCGCTGCCAGAGCAGGCGGGGGACGCGACACCTGGCATGGGGGCCGAGCGGATGGCGATGACATGGTGGCTGTCTGGAATTTTGTGGTGGAACTTCGGATACCAGCCTCGACACCGCTCGACACGCCAGGCTCCGACCGCTCACGGGCGGGTCAGGGAGCCATGGGATGGACCTGTCTATGGATGGGATAGTCCGTCGCGGGGCCCGGAGCCCCCGACGGTGTCCTGGTCCATGAGCCCAGGAGTTCCTGACTTCCTTGGCCAGCTTACGAATGAGCAGCTTCGGCAGATGCTCGAGGGCTGCGCGCTCAATGATGTGGTGCGGATTCTTCGCCCGCTCGTACAGATCATTGCCCATTCGTCGCATTCAGCCTCGACGCTCGCGACCGCCTGGAGCGACTTCCGAAAATTCACGCGGGAGGCGTACGCGTTGCACGTCGGCGCATCCCGCTGGTCGGAGTTCTTCAGGCGGGACGAACTCGGGTCCTACCCGGCTGAGGATGCCGTGGAGTTGAAGCTCCGCGCGGCTGATGACGCCTGGTGGCTGCTCACCAACGGAGCGTCATAGCTGCGGCGAAACTGGGTCAGCTGGGCTAGCTGGGCCGATGATCACCAGATTTCACGTAAGGCCGGCAGGTTCCCCGCACCTTCGGGGGAAGGCGGGGAACCTGCCACCAATTCGACACGCTGACGTATCGCGCGGCACCACCGGTTCAGGGGATACGCACGTCGCGGCCGGATGCCAGTGTTGCGTCGAACGGGAGATCGGCCCGGCTTGGAGAGCCTGGCCGCCACAGCCGCCAACACAACTAGGAGGCTAATTATGAGAGCGGTGGTTTACCACGGGCCGCGCCACGTCAGCGTGGATGACGTCCCCGACGCCCGCATCGAGAGGCCCACCGACGTGCTGGTGCGGATTACCAGCACCAACATCTGCGGCTCTGACCTGCACATGTACGAAGGGCGCGCTGACTTCGAGCCAGGCAGCATTTTCGGGCACGAGAACCTAGGCGAGGTCATCGAAGTCGGCAGCGCCGTTGAGAAGATCAAGGTCGGCGACCTTGTCTCCGTCCCGTTCAACGTCAGCTGCGGCAAGTGTCAGAACTGCGAGAGCGGCTTCACCAACTACTGTCTGCGGGCCAACAAGCCGGGGATAGCCGGGGCCGCGTACGGCTTCGCCGAAATGGGCCCATATCCCGGCGGGCAAGCTGAGCTTCTGCGCGTCCCGTGGGGCGACTTCGATTGCCTGCGACTTCCCGAGGACGCCCGCAGCAAGCAGGACGACTACGTGATGCTCTCCGATATATTTCCCACCGGCTGGCATTCGGTGGTGATGTCCGGCCTGAAACCCGGGGAGTCCATCGTGATCTACGGTGCCGGACCGGTAGGGCTGATGGCCGCGCTGTCGGCGATTGTCCAAGGCGCGTCGCAGGTGATGATCGTCGACCGCCATCCCGATCGGCTGCGGCTCGCCGAGGAGATCGGCGCGACCACGATCGACGACTCCAAGGTATCGCCGGTCGACGCGGTCATGGAGCTAACCAACGGCCTAGGGGCGAACCGAGGCTGCGAATGCGTGGGCTATCAGGCCCACGACGCTCAAGGCCACGAGGACAATTCGCTCACCTTGAATGAGCTGATCCAGTCCATACGATTCACCGGAGGCATCGGCACGGTCGGCCTGTTCGTTCCGCGAGACCCTGGAGCCCCGGACGATCTGGCCAAGCACGGCCGGGCCCGCTTCGATGTCGGCGACTTCTGGTTCAAGGGCCAAACGATGGGCACCGGACAGTGCCCGGTCAAGCGATATAACCGGTATCTGCGCAGCCTCATCGCACAGGAGAAGGTCAAGCCATCATGGATCGTCTCCCACGACCTGCCACTTGAGCAGGCGCCGGCCGCCTACAAGAACTTCGACGCCCGCGAAGAGGGCTGGACAAAGGTGGTTCTTCACCCAGCGCAGGCCGCATGACCCCTCTCGGCCGGTCCGCTCAGGACCGGCCGAGGGCGTAACCTGCGCACCGCCAGATTCATCAGCCCCCAAATCGGCGCTGCCCGTCTTCGTCGCCGACCAGCCGCTCGGCCGAGGCGATGATTGACCTGAGCCGGCTGCTGTGCGCGCCGTGCCAGTAGATCTGACCGCAGTCCTGGCAGCGGGAGAACGCGCTGTAGGTGCGTCTGGTCCCAGGCAGCAGCAGCGAGCTGACCTGGGCCTTGCTGACCGGCACGAGGAGCCCGTTGCAGGCTGGGCACCGAGTCCACGGCGCTAGCGCGGGGGCGAACCTTTCCAGCACGTCGGCGAGCTGGTCATCAGGCCGTGAGCCGCGGACGTAGGCGCCTGCCCCGAGCGCGCGCCGGCACAGGAGCGCGCGGTCCTGGGTCAGCAGGACGCGTTGCTGCGCGTTCGCCTGCTCGATTAGTTCGTCGTCGTCCGCGTCATTGGAATAGCTGGCGTCCACGCCGACCAGGCGAAGCCGCCGGGCGAGCGCGCCGAGATGCACGTCGAGCACGAATCGTCCGGCCGCCAGAGGTTGCGGCCGACGGGGGGCGCTCACCCGCACCGCGTCGCCTCCAGCCAGCCGGCTGGCGGACCCGGCCCGCTCGCCGTTGACAGCTAGATCCCCCACCTCGGTCAGCGGTATCCACAGCGACTGCACGACGTGCCCGAGCGAGGAGACACCGTCGCAAACTACCGTGATCTGGCCGTGCCTGTACCGCGGCCGCAGAAGCGACCTCAGCTCATCCGCGACTATGACCCTCGCTCTCGCACCGCCCACCACTACAGCATGCCCGCACCGGCCAGCCCGCCCCGCGGCTCACCAGGTCATCTCCGCACTGGCCTGCTCGTTCAGCCACCATCGCGGCCATCCCAGCTCCTGCGCCGCGGCCCATGGGCAGCCCGCGCCGGCCGGGACGGATTGCATCGGGACAACTGCCGCTCACCCGCGATGCCCTCACCGCCCGCCTGCGCCAGAACGACCACCCGTCCGGAACTGGCTAGGAGCCCCTGAATAAAGGGGATGCCCGTTTAGCGAGTGGCGGCCGCTCCTGCTGTCCCGGAACTGGCACTCGCCCGCTACTCGCCGGTAACTGGAACCTTGTCCCCCGCCAGCTCGGAAAAAAGCCCAGTTACCGGCCGGTAACAGCCCGCCCCCGTTACCTTCTTCGCTGAGCCAGGGCTTGGCGAAACGACTGACGAAGACTGTCCGGCGGCCGCAGCTAGCACCTCTTTACCCCCGATATTTCGGAAATAAGTCCAGTTACCCGCCGGTAGGCAACGCGGCCGCGGCTGATCACTCGCGGCCGGAAGTCGGCATCATCGAGCACGGCAGTTACCGCCTTGCCGTCATTCGCCAGCTTGCAGATGACCCTGCGGCGTCCTAGCTCCGGGTCATACCCGATCCAGCGCAGTTGCCATGGATATGTGAACGGCACATCCCGGGTCTCTGTCTACCTCGGCCGGCAGTTCCTGTCGTCCTCGCGCCGGGCAGGCCGGGCGGGAAGACGATGCCTGATGTACCTGGCTGACGTCAGCCCCCGGTTCGGCCTCGCTGAAGTCAGCCCCCACTTGGCCGCTTTGGCCCTTGAACGCCGCCGGGCCGAAGGGCTGCGGGGAGCGCAAGCGCCTACCGGCCGGTAACTGGACTGCTTTCCGGACTGGCGGGGGACAACGTTCCAGTTACCGGCGAGTAACAGGCGGGTGCCGCAGGGGCGAGCCCGCCCGAGTTCGCGCAATGACCAATCTTCCTTCACAAACGCGCAGGTCATAGCCACGGTGGGGCCGGTGGGATTCGAACCCACACTGGCAGGATCCTAAATCCTGTGCCTCTGCCGTTGGGCTACGGCCCCGGAGCCAACCATCTTGGCGCAGTGAGCCTGAATTCGCCAAACTCATTCATTGGGGATGTTATGCGGTTAGGTCCTTGCGCAGCCTGGCCACGTGACCGGTCGCCTTGACGGCGTAGTACGCACGTTCGATCTTGCCGTCCGCGTCGATCACGAACGTCGACCTGATCACTCCGACCGACTTCTTGCCGTAGAGCATCTTCTCGCCGTACGCACCGTAGGCCTTGAGCACGTTCAACTCGACATCGGAGAGCAACGGAAAGGTCAGCCCATCCCGGTCGCGGAACTTGGCCAGTTTGGCCGGGCTGTCAGGCGAGATGCCGAGCACGGCATAACCGCCGTCGGCCAGATCCTGCCTGCTATCACGGAAGTCGCAGGCTTGCTTGGTACAGCCAGGAGTCATCGCAGCCGGGTAGAAGTAGATGATGACCTGTTGGCCGCGCAGCGAAGACAACGAGACCTCGTTGCCGTCAGCATCGGGCAGCGTGAAGTCCGGCGCGGCGTCGCCAGGTTCTAGGTGCGTGTCAGTCACAGTCCACGTCCCTCCAGGCGCCTCATACCGTACCCGGTACCCGGCAACGGCCGCTCGGCGGCCGAGGGACGGCGGCCGGCGGCCGACTCATTGCGCATAGCGCTTAAACAATTTTGACTCACGCCATATTGGCTCAATCCAATGCTAATCGCGACTGGCTGATTCTGCCCGGCAAATGAGATGCGATGCTGCTAGCATTCTCTTATGATTTCACGACTCGCCCATTCAATGACCCACCGCGATTGCGGATTCCTTCGCCAACCTTTGGTCGCCACGACCGCCGCAGCCCTGGTGATCGGCGTCACTGCCGGTCTCGGCATCGCCGGCTGCTCATCCGCGGCCAGCAGCAAAACCACTGGTAAGGGCACAGTGGCAGCGTCCGCCCAGACCACAGCGATCAGCCGAGCGCTTCGGCTGGCGGCCGCGCAATCCCGGCGGGTGAATTCGCTGACGGCAAAACTTACTTCGCGCTCAATCGGCACAGGCGCGGGCAGCCTGACAGGAACGGTGGTAATTCAGCTCAAGCCACGAAGAATAATCAAGGCAGCATTTAACGTAACTCCGGCGAAGTCAGCTGCCATGCAGCTTGGCGAGATCGCGACCAATACAGCCGTCTACTTCTCCGACCCCGCCTTCACCAAGGCGGCCGGCAAGCCCTGGGTCAAGGCCAACATCTCTGAACTGCCATCCAAGGTCGGGCTCAGCCTCGGATCGCTGCTGCAGAACATCGAGAGCAGTAATCCGCTCGATCAGACGACGCTCTTCAGCACGTCAAAGAACGCCCGGCTGGTCGCCTCGGCGATCATCCACGGAGTGCCGACCATCGAGTACGCGGGTACCTACGAACCCAGGATCGCGCTGGCCGAACTGACCTCAAGTTTGCGCACACTGCTCGGGCCGACCTTGCACACGATCGGGACCAACCCTGTGCAGTTCGAAGTGTGGGTCGACGCGCACCACATCGTCAGGCAGGCGATCACCACCGACAACGTACACGGCCAGATCGTGACCACGAACCTGGAGGTGACCTCGGTGAACAGGCCGGTGCACATCGCGCTGCCGCCAGCGCACGACGTGGCACCTTTGCCCAAGATCTGACTGCCTTGCCAGTGACCCGATCGGGCCGCTAACGGTCGGCCAACTCCGCTATCGCCGGCACCAGGCCCCTAAGCGCCTTGCCCCGGTGGCTGATCGCGTCCTTGTCCTCCGGGCTCAGCTCGGCGGTCGTCCGGGACTCTCCGTCCGGCACGAAGATCGGGTCGTAGCCGAACCCTCCCGATCCGCGTGGCTCGCGAATCAGCCGACCGTACACGGCGCCTTCGCTGACGTACTCGGCCCCGGACGGCAGCACAAGCACGGCCACGCAGGCAAAATGAGCGCGTCGCCGCTCGTCGGGCACATCGGCAAGCTGGTCGAGCAGCAAGCGCAGGTTCACCGCGTCGTCACCGCGCCGTCCCGCCCAGCGGGCCGAGAGCACCCCAGGCATGCCGTTGAGCGCGTCCGCGCACAGGCCGGAATCGTCGGCCACGGCCGGCAGCCCGGTGAACTCGGCGATGGCGACAGCCTTGAGCCGCGCGTTCTCGGTGAAGGTAGCGCCCGTTTCCGCGACATCGGGCGCGCCGGGAAACCGCTCGAGACCGACCAGTTCGACCGGGACGGCACTCGTCGCCAGGATCCTGCTCAGCTCCACGATCTTGTGCTGGTTCGCGGTCGCGAGCACCAGCGGGCGCTGCCCGGTCACGACCGCAGCGGGGAAGGCGCGGATGGCGGCGAAGCCAGCGCCTTGTGCTGCAACTCGGTCAGCTCAGCGCAGCCTGCTACGGCGAGATCAAGCAGCGCGTCGAGCAGCGCCCGGTCGAACGGGTCGCGCTCGGCGGTTCCCTGCACCTCGACAAAACGGCCGTCGCCGGTGCAGACCACGTTCATGTCGGTCTGCGCCGCGACGTCCTCGGTGTAGCACAGGTCGAGTCTTGGCTCCCCGTCGACGATGCCGACGCTCACCGCGGCGACGGACGTCACCAGCGGGTTTCCTTTGACTCGCTTCCTGGCGGTCAGCCAGGTGATCGCGTCGGCGAGTGCCACATAGCCGCCGGTAATCGCTGCCGTCCGGGTGCCACCGTCGGCTTGGAGCACGTCGCAGTCGATGATGATCGAGTTCTCGCCGAGCGCCTTCAAGTCGACGCACGCTCGGAGCGACCGGCCGATGAGCCGGGAGATCTCGTGCGTCCGGCCGCCGATCTTGCCCTTGACCGACTCCCGGTCACTGCGCGTGTTGGTTGACCTCGGCAGCATCGCGTACTCGGCGGTGATCCAACCAAGGCCGCTGCCCCGCCGCCACCGCGGCACTTCCTCAGCCGCGCTGGCCGCGCACAGCACGCGGGTAGCGCCGAACTCCACGAGCACGGATCCTTCCGCGTGCGCCAGCCAGCCTCTGGTGATCTTTATGTCGCGTAGCTGGCCGGGATCGCGGCCGTCAGGTCGGGGCATGCGCGACAGCGTACCGTCAGCGATCGCCGGTCAGGCCTCGGCCCGGTCGGCGGTTCCCGACTCGATCCACCGATAGACTGCGCGCACTCCGTCGGCTAGGCCGGTCCGGGCGCGCCAGCCAAGGTCGCGCCAGGCCCTCTCGACAGCGAGCGCACTTCGCTGCAACTCACCCGGCCTGGCGGCCGCGAAGGTGGGCTCGACCGCTCGATCGGTGACCTCGCCGATGACAGCGGCGAGTTCGAGCACGCTGACCTCGTGACCGGTACCGATATTCCAGGTACCTGGCCGCCGGCCGTCAGCCGTCGCTAGGAACGCGGTCACCGCGTCCTTGACATATACGTAGTCGCGGGTCTGGGTGCCGTCACCGAAGATCGTCGGGCGAGCGCCCTTCAACACCTGGGAGCAGAAAATTGGTACCACGCCGGACTCGCCGGTTGGGTCCTGTCGCGGCCCGTAGACGTTCGCGAGCCGTAGCACCGAGTGCGAGCCCTGGTGGAGCCGGTTGTACAGGCCCACGTACTGTTCCGCGCAGTACTTGCCGATGCCATAAGGCGATTCTGGTAGCGGCAGGACATCTTCGAGCGAAGGTATCGGCGCGTCCCGGCCATAAAGAGCGCCGCCCGTGGAGGAGAACACCACCCGGGCGCCAATCGCACGCGCCGCTTCGAGCACGTTGATAGTGCCGACCACGTTCGTCCGGGCGTCCTCGGCGGGCAGTGCTACCGATGCTCGCACGTCGATCTGAGCGGCCAGATGGCAGATCACCTCCGGCCGCACCGAGGCGATCACCTCCGTGATCGAGGCCGCGTCGGTGACGCTCGCCTTGTGCAGTGCCACCCGGGTGTCGAGCCTGGCCGGACGACCGACGGAAAGGTCATCGATTACCGCCACATTGTAAAAGCGTCAGCCAGATGCGATCCGATGAATCCGGCTCCGCCGGTCACGAGTATGCGCATGTCAAGGCAGTCTATGCGAGCAAGCAGCTACGACGCGGCCTTGACTCGAGCTCCGGCCTGGGCAAGGCAGACCGCACCTGGATAGACAGAAGACGCCTGGGCCAGCGCTTCCTCGGCGCTGTTCCACGGCACCAGATGCGTCAGCATCAGTTCGCTGACACCGGCCTTGGTGGCGTGATCGCCCGCCTGTCGCGCGGTCAGATGCAAGTCTGGCGGCAGTCCGTCAGCTTCGGCGAACGACGCCTCACACAACAGCACGTCGGCACCGAGGGCCAGCCGCACAAGCGCATCGCAAGGCCCGGTGTCCGCCGAATAGGCGATCGCCATGCCTGCGTGCTCGAGCCGGAACCCGAACGTCTCGACCGGATGGTTCATATGGTCGAGCGTCACGGTGAGCGGGCCAATCTCGATCGTCCCCGGCGCGAGCGTGACGAAGTCGAACACGGCGGCCATCGACCCGTCCATCTGGACGGCCGTCGCTCGATCGAGTCTGGCGCAGGCTCCTCCCGGAGCGTACACGGGGATTGGTGGCAACCGTCCGGTCGGATGGTAGGTGCGGAAAACCTGATATCCGCACATGTCCAGGCAGTGATCCGCGTGCAGGTGACTGAGGCACACAGCGTCGATCTGATCGAGGCTGGCATAGCGTTGCAATGAGCCGAGCGCACCATTACCAAGGTCGAGCAGCAGCGAAAAGCCCTCAGCCTGCACCAGATAGCACGACGCGGCGCTGTCTGGGCCAGGGAAACTACCCGAGCATCCCACGATCGTCAGGTCCATGGCCAATAAGGCTACGCGGGCTGACCCGGCTGGGCCGACACGGAGATAGATCGTCGGATCATCTACCCAGAACGTTAAAAAGGCGGCATGATCCCCTCGGGGGGTTACCGGACAGTACGGCAGGAGGCTTCCCGGCCGCCGCACCTGATACCACGCGCGCTTGCCGAGCCGACAGATCCGGTGACCAAGACCTGGATCGGGACATTGGGGCTGGCCAGCCTCGCCATGTGGATGGCCTCGCTGACCCCGCTGCAAGTGCTCATTCCCGAGCAATTGCAGCACATCGACCCGAAGGGCAAGATTCTCGCGCTGGGCCTCGTGTCGGCCTTCGGCGCCGTGGCCTCGCTGCTCGCCACTCCGGTGGCCGGCGCGTTCTCGGACCGGACGACGCACGCCTGGAACATCGCGCACTTGAGCGGCCGGCGGCACCGCTGGACCCTAGCCATGGCCTTGCTGGCAGCCGTCTGCCTGGCACTGACCGCTGTGCAGCGTACGGTGCTCGGGGTAGCCATCCTGTGGGTGCTCTTCAGCGCGTTCCAGAACGGGGAATACGCCAGCCTCAGCGCGGCCGTACCCGACCACGTGCCAGTGAACCAGCGCGCCACAGTGGCCGGTTGGGTCGGTATGCCGCAGGCGCTCGGCCTCGTCGTCGGCACCGCCTTGGTGGTGTACGTGTTCACCACCCAAAGTGGCCATTACCTGAGCAGTTACCTGGCGCTCGCGATCTTGATGGTGCTGCTCGCGCTGCCGTTCGTGCTGTTCACCACCGACCATCCACTCGATCCGGAGCACCGCGACCCGATGTCGCTGCGCACGCTGCTCGCCTCTTACTGGGTGGATCCCCGCCGCCATCCAGACTTCGCCTGGGCCTGGATCACCCGGTTCCTTGCCTCGCTGGCCATCGGCATGGGCACGCTGTACTTGCTCTACTTCCTGCGCGACAAGGTTCACTACGCGCATCCGGCACAGGGCCTGTTCATCTTGATCGTGATCTACACCGTCCTGGTGGTCGTCACGGCCATCGTCGGCGGAGTGATCTCCGACCGCCTCGGCAAGCGCAAGATGATCGTGACGATCTCCGGGATCTTGATGGGCCTCGCCGCCTTGCTGCTCACGTTCGCGGAGACGTGGCCAGCGGCCCAGATTGCCGCCGTACTCTTCGGCGCGGGATTCGGCGCGTACCTGGCCGTCGACCAAGCGCTGATCACCCAAGTGCTGCCCACGGCCAGCGATCGGGCTAAAGACCTCGGGATCATCAACATAGCGATCGTCGGTCCGGCCGCCGTGGCAGGCGCGATCTCCGCCGTCCTTGTCTCGCTTGGCGGCTACCCGGTGCTCTACGCGGCGACGGCGGTCGTCGCAGCACTCGGGTCTGTGCTGGTCTGGCGCATCAAGAGCGTTCCTTAGCAGCCACGCAGGAGCCATGGCTGAGCAGACCGAGCGGGCCCGATGTCAGGAAACCGCTCTGGATTTGACCGGGCCGCGGCCTACTCGGGCGATCTGGCGGCTCTGCGCGACGAGGTTACCCGCGGAGTCCCAGACCTCAGCCTCTTCGTCGAACCAGCCGCCGCTGACATGGCGGCACCGCGCCTGAACCGCCAGCAGGCCCGGCGCCGGCACCAACCGCATGTGCATGGTGAGTTCCACCGTCGGCGCCCAGCCGGTCGCGCCGAGTCCGAAAACCACCGGCGGCATGCCGTCCACGGCCATCGCGAGCAGCAGCGCGTCGGGCTCGCGGTGCTCGCGCAGGCTGAAGTAGCCGCGCATCTCGGGCACTCCCGACGGCGCGCCGAACCGCCAGCCGGTGACGGCCGGGTCGAGCAGCATGCGAACCTGACCGGCGTAACCCGAGGTGCCGTCAGCAGCGACGGTCCCCGTCCACTCGCCGAGGTTCACGCACTCCTCCGGCGGTGGTATCGCCGGCGGCGCACCGGTCCAGCTGAGCTGGTCTGGCGCGGCTGCGTCCGCTGCCTGGCCTGACGCCGGCCTGCTGTCCGGCACCGTGCCTGTGGTGACCGTTGTCTCCAGAATCGGCTCATCGTCTTGCAGCAACGTGGCCCTGGCGGTAGCGGCGGTACGCCCGGTCTTGAGCCAGGTGACG
>WNFJ01209611.1_pt2 | contig 11016 bp, 8 predicted proteins | sample 5400461 | NCBI WGS metagenome assembly WNFJ01 (sample SAMN13153349, study PRJNA577476) | soil metagenome | isolation source: 115 cm saprolite on Douglas fir-dominated hillslope | place: USA:California | collected 2013-09-17 | reverse complement strand
ATCAGAACAACGTGTCACTGGAATTTTTGTAGCTTCCCTTCGAGTCGAATGCTTCCGGCGCAAAGGTCGCGAATATGGCGATGGCGATCTTTTTGGAGGGGAGGTACGCCTCCGTACCGCGCTGTAGCCGCCGAGGAGCGGGTTCTGCAACAGCCACGATCCCGAGCGCACCAAAGGACCCGTTCGATCGATTAGCGTTCGGAAGGTTCCGAAGTCTCTTTGTACACGAATGGAACGTGGTCGGGCGTGAGGATTCGCGCGATGTCGCGGACCATGACGGTTGCAACGCCTTCAACGGGCTCCTTAGCCTGGTAGTTTATCCACGCAACGATCGTCGTGCCCGTCTCCGGCGAGTAGTAATCCGCAGTGTTGTAGCCTGGAAGCCCGCCGGTGTAGCCGTACCAACCCGCGCTACACGCAATTCCCAGACCAAAGGACCCGTTGCCCAGGAATGGGATGCAGTTTATGAGATCCTGGTAGGTCCCGGATCCAATTGTCTTGCCGGTGGCGTACAGCTCGATCCAACGCCTGATGTCATTCATATTTGAAATCATCGCGCCAGCCGACCCCATGAACGAGACGGGAACCGTGTTGCTGATGTCTTCCCAATTACCTTGCTTGCCCAGCCCGTAGCCGTGCACCCACGGGCTCGGCATGGCTTCTGTTTGCGGATAGGAGGTCTGCGTCAATCCGAATGGCTCTAGCAGCCGCTTGCGGATCTGGTTTCCAACGCTGTCTTTCGTGATTTCTTCGATGATCATCCCGAGAAGCAAGTAATTGGTATTGGTGTATCGATAGCTTTTTCCGGGCGCAAAATAGGGTTTCTGCTTCATCGCCCATACGACAAGTGTGCGCGGGTCGAAGTCACTCGGGACCTTCATATTCAACTGCGCGAACTCCGGGGTATCGTAGGCCTCGAAGAGGCCGCTGCGCATATCGCAGAGCTCGCGCACGGTGACGCCCTCGGCATTCGGTATGGTAACGCCCAGCGAGAAGCGGCTGAGCGGGTCATCGAGACTGAGTTTTTTTTCGCCTACCAACTGGAGAAGAACGCTAATGACGAACGTCTTGGTATTGCTGCCGATGCGGAAGTGATCAGCCGGAGTGAGAGGCACGTTGTTTTTAAGATCGGCGTAGCCGAAGGCACGGATGAAGTTGTCTCCTTGGGAATCCCAGACGCCGATCAAAGTGGCTGGAACGGGTGTGCGGCCGCCGTAGCGTTTGCNCGACGGCTGCCACGATCGCGGATTGAACGGACGGATCCGCCACTGATGGCGCCTCATGAGCCGACTCCGGGATCGGTACAGGCGGAGGCGCATCGTCGGGTGCGAGGTATGTACCGATCGATCGGAACAACGTGTCACTGGAATTCGCGTAGTTCCCCTGCGAGTCGAACGCTTCTGGTATGAAGGTCACGGCCACGGCGATGGCGATTTTCTTCGAAGGGAGGTACGCCTCGATCGCCCCCAAGCCGCCGAGGAGCGGGTTTTGCAGCAGCCACGATCCCGAGCGCACGACGCCGAGCCCGTAGTTGTACACGTTCGTTTGCGTGCCGCATGAGGGCGCGCAGTTGTCCTGTTTTTTTCCAAAACCGAGCAGGTTTGGAGCAGTCATGGCTTCGTAGCTGGACTTCGACAGGAGCGCGCCGGTGCCAACTTTGACTGCGGTCGTGATCATATCGTCGATGTTCGTCGTCTCGTTCGCTCCCATCGGCGTTCCCCATTGCGGGTTCCAGAACGTGGATTCTTCGGTGAACGCGACGGCCGAAGGGATCTTGAGCGCGGTCCGGCGCTCGGAGTCGAACGCGTGCAGGACAGGGCTCGGGATCTCGGAGGTCTGCGAGGCGACGGTGTTCTTCAGGCCCATCGGGACAAGGACTTTTTCGCGCAACAGCGCGTCGAGCGGTTTCCCTCCAATTTTGGACAAAATCTCGCCGAGAATCATGAAGTTGGTGTGTGCGTAGCTCCAATTTGTCCCCGGATGGAACATCATGGGACGCGAGAACGCGATCTTGAGCCGCTCCTCGAACGTGAAGATGTGGAAGGGATCTGCGTTGAACGCTGCGAGGAACTTCGGATCCGTCTCGTAGTCCGGATATCCCGAGGTCTGGTTCGCCAACATTTTTAGACTGACCTTGTTTGCCTCCGGCAGATCCGGTATCCAGCGCTCAATCGTGTCGTCGAGCTTGACCTTGTGCTCGTCCACGAACTGCATGAGCAGCGTGCCGAGATAAGCGAACGCGACGGCGCCGTTGCGGAAGTGCATCGCCGTTGTCGCCGGCACGCCGGTCATCGATTCGCCGAACGCCTGGCTCGTGATGACTTTGTCGCCCTGCGTGACCTTGATGATGACCGCGCGAAGATGCTCGGCCTTCATCGCTTTCTGGACGATCTCGGCGATGGCTGAGGCTTGCGACTGCGCCGGATGCGGGGTTTCCGCCGCGGCCGCACGCGCCAGGAAAGTTAGAAGGAAAAAGGATGAAGTAAGCAGCCAAGAGATCTTGATAAGAAAGTTAGAGGATGGATTACAAAATCAGGAAGTAAGTAGCACCAGAGTACGTTTCGGCTAGCAGCCGAAACCAACAGGCTGGCAGCCTGTGCTCCCCTGAGCAATGGATTAGTTTTGCTCGGTCGAATGTTTAGGGTGATGCCGCGTGCTACGTTCAAATGCTAAATATTGAAGCGACCAAACGAGTCACGAGGTTTGCGCGAGCGCCTGTTGCTCTGGCACCGCGAATTGTAGCGGCGCGGCGCTGGTGAGACGACAAGCATTTCGATGGTAGGAGACCGCCGCTACAGTCTCGGCTGGCAGCCGAAACCGAGTCGCCGAGGCGACTGCTTCCCAATCACTTCATTTGAAGGTGACCGTTCGGGCTGTTCAGTGTTTGTCTTCCTTTTTCTTGCCTTGCGGTTGTCCCTTTGGGGCAGGGCGATTCCCGCCTGCTCCCATTTGCGGATGTTTTCCTCCCATTTGAGCGTTACGCGCGCCCATTTGGGGATTGCGCGACATTTGATTGGTTGCATGGGGTCCGTGAGCGGTGCCCCCAGCCCCGGTTCCTTTGCCGGTATGCATTTTGGCCTGGTTTCCCCCAGTGGTTCGCATGTTGTTACCCTGATTTCCGGTCTTGAGCTTGTTCCCGTTTGCTCCGGCCTTATTACCTGCTCCCTGAAGATTACGTTCGGTTACGTTCCCGGATTTGTTTCCACCTTTTCCAGCACCCGCTCCAGTTCCGAGTCCTTTTCCGCCTTGACCTTCCCCGGCGCCTGCGCTCTGGCGATTAAGTTGGGATGCGTTCCCGATTTTGTTTTCACCTTTGCCCGCACCCGCTCCAGCTGCGGCGCCGAGGCCCTGTTCGCCGCCCTTGCCTTGCCCCACACCTTCGCCCTTGTTGAATGAGTTAATCGCGTTGGCGTTCGGATTGCCCTTATTCACTGACGCCTTGAGATTGTTATCCTTGCTTGCTGCCTGCTGACGCGCGAGCTGCTGAGAGGTTGGCGGCATTTTCTTTGCGTTCGCGGCAGCGGCTTTTTGTGCCGCATTCTCCTGCGCATTCACTCCATTAGGGCCGTTGAAGCTGGCGCGGTTAGCGTTCACCTGTCTGTTCACCGAGTTATTGATATAGGTGTTATGGACAACATTCGTATTCACGCGGGTCACAGCAGTGTTGTACTGGAAGTTGTTTCCATTCCATCGACCGCCCCAGTAGCCATCTCCGGTGTAGCCATAACCGTAATTAACGCCTCCATAAAAACCGACACTCGGTCCCCAGTAACCTTGGTTAAACGCGTAAGCGCCGTTGCGCCAGCCCCACCAGGGCGGAGTCCAAAGCACACCAACTGTCGGCGGTGCAACCCAGACGCCGGGAACCCAGTAATAATCCCCGCCACCCCAGCCCCAGTAACCCGGAGTCCAGATATAACCCTCGACCGGACAGGGTGGTTGCTCATATACCGGCAGAACCGGCGGAGCAAAATTGACCGATACGTCTACCTGAGCGAACGAGGACGCCAAAGGCAGTGCGACGAATATGAATACAGCCAAAATAAAGGAACGTAATTTCATAATTGTCGATTAATACCGAATCGGAGTGAGATAATCAATCACGTTCTCGACGGAGATTGCGGCTGACACAGCCGCCACTACAGCAACGGAGGACAGCCGTACGCTGTTTGGATGGACTCAAGCTCTTGGATGTAGTCAGCTGGTAGCTGCCAGTGCCTGGCACCCTCGACGATAAGGTTCTTGTACTCGGAATTAGGCAAAGGTGGATTGGGCTGCGGATGGCCACGATAGAGTGAAACTAGGAGCCGCCGGTTCAAATCACCCTCCGGCCACACGTAATGATTTTCGCGAGCGTACGCGTTCGGATTGTAAGGTCGTCCGGGTCGAATGCTTTCGTCTCTGTCGAGGTGTTTCAATTCGTTCTCTGGTAAGTCGTAAACGACGCCCCAGACATCTTTCGCTTCATCACGCAAGATGTCGGCGACGCCACATCCCCGATGGACAGACTTATGCGTAAATGCCAGCCGGTGTAAGGGGAGTTTTGCCCGGCAAACAAACTTTGCTGATGGGCATCGTTCCTTCATCTGCGTCGAGTGCATATTTGAACCGTATGCGAAATATAACATCGATGTCAGTTGAATGCGGCGCCGGAGCCGGCGGGGCCGTTAACGTTTCTTGTATCCGAAGAAACCACGTCGGCGGATGGTCTCGGCAACTTGCGCTGGCACCATTTGGTCCCAGCTTTCGTCTCCGGTGGCGATGCGCTTGAGCACGTCGCGTGAAAATATCGGGAGAAATTTGGGATTATAGTTATCTAGCTGCACGAAACTGCCGCGACGGACGAGATAATCGTAGAGTGGTTGCAAATCGGGTTTCACTTTCACGGTGTGAATCGTTTGTAACTCATCGGCGTCGCTCCGTTGCAGCGGATAGACGTAAACCTTCAAGTCGTGCTTAAACAGGCGACCAAAGTTCTCAAGAATGCCGCCGGGCAATTGCGTGTAGTATTTTTCGTCGAACAACTCATAAATGCTCGGCACACCCATGACGATGCCGATCCGTTCGCGCGTCCGCCAGGAGAGATAGGCGGCGAGCCGGTAATATTCGAAATAATCGGAGATGAGCACGGTCATGCCGCAGGCGCCGAGGACTTCCGCGCGCGCAAGGAAATCGCGGCGGTCGACCTCGGTGCCGCCGGCCAGCAGATTGCGCATCGTCAGCTCCATGAGAGTGAGGATTGGTTTGTCCGCCACCGCGGGGTCTTCTTTAAATTTCGCCAAGGCGGACTCGAACATGTCGATGTTGACGTGTGTAACCGGACGAAAACTGCCGCGCTCGACCAGCACGGCCTTGTTATGCAACATGTCGGAAGGCTGCAACACCTCGCGGTTCGGGCCGAACATGGCGGCGCCGCTCAGTCCAAGTTGCACGAGCTTGAGCGCCATGATGCGGTTGTCCACGTTGCGAAATTCGATTCCGCTGAGCTCGAGCATGTCGATCTCGATGCGACGTGTACTGAGATTATCGAGCAGCGACTCGACGAGTTCCTCCGGCACATGACTTAAGAAAAATGCGCCGTAGCAAAGGTTCACGCCCACGATACCGAGCGCCTCTTGCTGCGCCGATGCCTCCTCGTCCAGCATGCGCACGTGCATCACGACCTGGCTCGGCTCGTCGTTGACGCGGCTCTGAAACTTGATCCCCATCCAGCCGTGGCACTCATTAGTGCCGCGATAGCTCCGCGCCACCACAGTATCGGCGAAAGCGAAGAACGAAGTGTTGTCGCCCCGCTCTTGACTCAGGCGTTCGACGTCCAGATCGAATTCACGATCCAGCATCGCCTGCAGCCGACCGCGCGAAACGTATCGGTCAGCGTGTCCGTAGATGGCGTCGCTGACCTTCATGTCATAGGCCGACATGCTCTTCGCGACCGTTCCCGCGGCGCCGCCGACCCTGAAAAACCAGCGCACCACTTCCTGCCCCGCGCCAATCTCGGCAAAGGTGCCGTACCAGCGCGGATCGAGATTGATCTTGAGCGCCTTGGAATGGGTATCGATCGTTGCCTCTTTCATAAGCGTGAGGACAGAAGATGTACTAAACCCCTTGGCGAATAAAACGCGAGAGTTTGTATTTCAGGCGATCAACAGGTTGATGCAAGCGGCGCTCAGCCGAAACCGACAGGTTCAGCCGCGGCGAATCCGTCCTGTGGCGGACTAGCAGCCTGTGCTCCCCGAATCACGGGATCCTTCGACTTTGCTCAGGATGACAATGCCGCCGGCATTGTCACTTCATTCGGTCGAACGTTTTCTGCAGAAGCTCAAGGTCGGTCGCGTTGCCAGTTTTTTCGCGAGTGGTCTCAATCCACTTTTTCTCGAGCGCGTTTTTGGTCGGACGATCGGTTTCGTAGAACACGCCGAAGACTCCTGGGAACGGGAGCTGCGCCAGTTTGTAAGCTGCGAGCTCGTCGGTGACGTCGTGCCGCAGCTCGTCCTCGGGTGTATTGTCCCATTTCTTTTCCTGGATCACTTCGAAACTGCCGCCTTTCTTCGGATTAGCCGGATCAAAGACGTCGGGGAAAAATTCGACGCACTCAGACAAACATTCGATGGCGCTGAAGCCCTGGTGATCGAACGCGCGCTCGATCATTTGGATCATATGGGGCACCTGTGCGGCGTGCGTACGCGCAATGAATGTCGCCCCGCCGCTAATGAGTTTCTTCATCGGATTGACCGGCTGATCGATCGCACCAGTCGGATCGGTCTTGCTCTTGAATCCGATGGGTGACGTCGGCGAGGTCTGTTTCTTCGTCAGGCCATAGACGAAGTTGTCCATGATGAAATAAGTCATGTTGATGTTCTTGCGCGCGCCGTGATCGAGGTGGTTGCCGCCGATGGAGAAACCGTCGCCGTCGCCGCCGAAGAGGAATACGTGGAGATCCGGCCGGGCAAGGCTGATGCCGGAGGCGAGCGGAACGGCGCGGCCGTGAATGTAATGCGCGCCGTGGCCGTTGACGAAATAGGGAAAACGCGATGAACAACCGATCCCGGCAAGGGTGACGATCTTTTCGTGATCGAGGTTGCGTTTCTCGAGGACCTTGTAAAACGCGGCAAGCACGGCGAAATCGCCGCAACCTGGACACCAGGTCGGGTGATCCGCAGTGATCGCCTTTTTCGTTAATTTTTCTCTCGCTGGCTCCGATGCCGGAGTGGCGGTTGCCACGGCTGTCGCACCGTCGCCGTTTGGGTTTGTTGTTGTTTCATTCATAAAGACAAAATCGTTTTAGAGCAGGCTGGAAACCCGCTTGCCTCACAGACTGGAAGTTTATGTTCCATTATCCGACTCCTTGCGGCACGACTTCCTTTAACGATTTCACGTTCTCAGGGGCGGTGCCTGCGTGTACGATGGCCGCGCCTTCGCGTGGAATATTTCGTGCAGCAAATGAGCGGCCCTTGAAAACGCGGTCCAAGATTTCTTTTACGCGGAAAGTGAGGCCGTCAGTCTTGGTGACGCTCTGGATCTTCGGTTCGCAATAGCGTGCCCGCAAAATAGTGGCGAGCTGGCCAAAGCCATAAACGCCTTGGTCGTTCATCTCGACGGTCACAATGCGCTTGAACTTCTCGAAAATTTTCTCAAGGCCATTCGGCAACGGATGCAAGTGACGCAAATGCAGCGCGCCGGCTTTTTCGCCGTGTTCACGCGCCATTTTCGCCGCGTCGTGGATCGGGCCGTAGGTTGATCCCCAGCCGACCAGTAACGTGTCGCCTTCCTGATCGCCATAAACTTCCGGCACCGGAATTTCCTCGGCAAGTTTGCGCAATTTGTTGCGACGTTTCGCCGTCATAGCCATGTGCAACTTCGGGCTGCCGGTGGGATGACCCATCTCGTCGTGCTCAAGCCCAGCCAGAAGCGGATATTTTCCATCGAGGATCCGGGTACCGGGCGGGACGTGCTGCGTGATTTGGTCTATAGGATATGGCTTGAACGTCTGGCGCGGCGTCAGATCCGGTTTTGGATTTTGCATCAGCTTCGGCAGATCAGGTTCGTCGAACGCTTCGATGCGCGTGGCCAGCGACGTATCGCTCAAAATGAAAACGGGGGTGCTGTATTTACGCGCGATCCGGGCCGCTTCAATCGCGATATAAAAACAATCCTCCACGCTCGATGGCGCGAGCACGACGCGTGGGCTGTCGCCGTGACTGCCAAAGATTGCCTGATGCAAATCGCTTTGCTCGACGTTGGTCGGCAAACCGGTGCTTGGGCCGCCGCGTTGAATGTTGCAAATGATGAGCGGGATCTCGGCCATTGACGCCCAACCGATCGCTTCGGTCTTAAGCGAAATGCCCGGGCCCGCGCTGCCGGTCACGGCGAGATAACCCGAATAAGAACAGCCGAGCGCAATCGAAACCGATGCCAATTCATCCTCGGCTTGGACGAAAATGCCACCGTATTTCGGCAGCTCACGCCGGAGCGTTTCCATGACTGACGACCACGGCGTGATCGGGTAACCGGCCCCGTACCGCACACCGGCGGCGATCAATCCGTAGGCCAGCGCCTGATTGCCGTCCATCGTGATCTGTGCACGCCCGCTAGCTCTCGGAATGTGCTCGAATCGATAATGCTTCGTCAGCACATTGCCAACGGGATAGGCGTAGCCGGCTTGGAACGCCATTAACGCGGTGTTGACTACGCTCTCGTTTTTGCCCCCGAATTTTTCCGTGATCAGCTTTTTCAGTTTGTCGACATCGAGATTGAAAATCTTCGCGATCAAACCGAGAACGAAAATGTTTTTGCCTTTGTCCCTGGCGGTGCCTCCCAGCGCCTCGACCGTCAGTCCAGTGATGGGCACGCCGACGTAAACGAAACGTTTGTCGTCGACATTCGGCTCGACGTTGTCCGAATCGTAAAGCAGGATGCCGCCTTCGCGCAGAAAACCGATGTGGTCCTGGTAACTGTGCTGGTAAAACGCGACCAGAAAATCGGCTTCGTCACCGGCGGACAACACTTCGCCCGAGCCAATGCGCACTTGGAAAATCGACGGGCCACCCGAGATCGTCGCCGGGATCGTCATGTACGTCATGACGTCGTGCTCGCTACGGCCAGCAAGTCGCGCTAGAAACGCGCCGGCAGTTTGAATTCCGTCCTGCGAATTCCCTGCGAGACGGATCACTGCGTCCTGAATACTTTCAGGTCGCAAATCGGCCCGGTCCGAAACCGGACTGGCGCTCGGTGCGCCGTCTTTACCATCACCCTGAGTCACAACGGAAGTTTCATTCACGGGATTTAAAACCTAACAGATTGGACCATCATTTCCACCGGCAATTCGTTAGAAGTCGTGTAACGAATCCGCACGCGCTGTAGCCACGGCGCTGTGCGCCGTAGGGAACGTGCGAGAAACATGAGACGCCCCACAGGGGCGTGGCTACAACACGACTTCGAGCGCCCGTCGCCGATCTTAGCCGTGGATACCGGCAGCAGCCAATTTTATCGGCAACGGCCTTGATGCCGCGCTACTTCATGGGGCTCGTTTCCCGCTTTGCAATTGTAGACACGCCCAGCAGTTCTATTGGACCGACTTTCTTTTCGGCAATGGTCAGGTCCTGGTATTTAATTTTTCCTTCGAAATCACAGCTGCCCGCCTGAATCTCTGTGATGGTCCCGGCTTGGATCTTGAGATTGATCCCTTTTAGTGCCGTCACAATTTGCACTTTAAACTCGATTTTTTTCGGCAACGGCATCCCAGCAATTTTTATCTCGATGTATGGATGATACTCGTTGGTTATCTCATGTTCAGCGAGGTCCAGAACAATGACCTCTTCAGGCGATTTCCTGGATTCCTCCAGCGCTTCTTGAAGCTCCCTGGCCTTTTTCCAGGAAGGAACCAACAGACCAGGCAATTCAACATTGAACAATTCGGCAACTTTCGAAGCGAGATCGGGCATCGCGGCCGGCCACTTGATAGTCTTGATCTCGCGTCCCAAGCGACTTTGAAACTCCTGCCATTGATTCGAAGGCGGGGTAGTCGCGGCAGGATCGGGAAATGAAAAAAGCCTGCGCAGGTTCAGAGATGAATTGTTCATTGTTTTTTCTTTCTCAGAATCGAGCTTGCTCCGTCAGTTTCGAGCCTGTCTTGGCTGGCGGATACATTGGAATGAAAATATAACCCGTAATTGATGGCTACATTTTGCGGCGGCGCCTGCGGAGTGTCCCAATCCGGATGCGCATAAAACGTGAGTGGCCCTGCAATCGGCGCCTTCAATTTCGGTTTCGGATATACTAAATAGGCCAGCGCGATGACGGCCAGGCCAACGGCGATATAAAGCCACAGCATTTTCGAGGGCCGCAAAGGCGGCGGTGGGGGCGGAATCGGCGTGATGGAAGGAATCGCTGTCGGAACGGCTGTGGCGATTGAAGTGTAAGACGAAGTTGGCGAGGCCGTGATGGGAGTTGGCGAGGCCGTGATGGGAGTTGGCGAGGGTGTGATCGGAGGTGACGCCGTCGCGCTGGGTGTCGGATTTGACGGTGGGATAACATCGACACTTTTGTCGATCTTTTTATTTGATTGCACGCCATCCCGGTTTGTCGTGACAATTTCGACATGGACCGGATAACTTCCATTTCCGGGTGATAAGTATGTATGTGTCGCTTGGCGCTCGGGAGTCCAATCAGTAGAGGAGCCGTCACCAAAATCGAAGCGATATTGGAGATTCCAGCCGGGTGGTGGTGGTTGCCGCAAGACAACTTCAAACAGTACGAGTTTTCCTACCTCAACTGGTGGTGATGGACTCACATTAAGCGTCTGGTTGGCTGCGCTTGAGGTGATATTTGGAGCCGGCGGGCGAAAACGAATAGCGGCGCTTGCAGTGATATCCGGAATCGGCGGACGAAAACGAATCGTTGGGCTTGCGGTGATATCCGTACGCCGCAGTTGCGGCGGTGCGGTGGGGCTCGCTGTGTTGTCCGTACGCGGCGGTCGCGTCGAAACAATCGGGCTTGCGGTGTCGTTCCAACGTGGCG
>WNFJ01601933.1_pt1 | contig 11017 bp, 9 predicted proteins | sample 5400461 | NCBI WGS metagenome assembly WNFJ01 (sample SAMN13153349, study PRJNA577476) | soil metagenome | isolation source: 115 cm saprolite on Douglas fir-dominated hillslope | place: USA:California | collected 2013-09-17 | reverse complement strand
CTGATCAAAGAACTTTGGGCGTTCGAAGGAAACCGTATCGCCGTGCGCTTTGCCTACGAATGGCACGATGACTCCGGGAATTGGTTCCGCTCGTATGGCAATGAGAATTGGGAGTTCGATGAGAACGGGCTGATGCGCTTGAGGCTTGCTTCCATCAACGATCTGCCAATCAAGGAGACGGAGCGCAAGTACCACTGGGCACCAGGGCGCCGTCCGGATGATCATCCGGGGCTAAGCGATCTCGGCTTCTAGAGCGTGGCCGTTGAGCCGGCAACATTCGCACAGGAGAAAACACCCGTGAACGAAGCACTTACTTCTAATAAAGATGGCGCAAAGAGGTAAGCGGACATTCATTGGCCGGATGGCTTCCATGACCTGTGGCTCAAGGCCCTGAAGGACCTCTCAGAAAGCAAGGCGCGACCGTGAAAATCGGATTTATCGGAGCGCCATATTGGTCAGGCATCAAGGTGACGACCTACTTCGCGATGTCGTTATACTAACAGGTGCTCTAGGACTTCTGCCAAAGCATGCAACCGTGTGGAGTCAGCCGGACTCTTCGCGATGGCGGCGCTCTTTTCCAACGACGGTGCCATGCGCTTCAACTTTGCCAGCTTGCCCTTGCTCATGTGCGAACTCTCTGCGTTTTGGATCGCCTTCCGCAGAGCTGCGATTCCGTCTGCCGGCAGAGCCTGCGACCGCGACAACTGGTCCACGTACGCCTTTGCCACGACTAACTGTGCAGGCCACTCAATCTTTTGCTGGTTCTGCACATTCAGCTCGCTAACCCGAACCGACTTCGCCGCGTCGATTTCGTTCTGCGTCAGAAACTGCGTCGGCGTCAATTCAAAAACGTCCAGGCCGCGCGCGATCTCCGAACCGTAAATGTTGCCGTTGTACCAATATGCCGACCACTCGCCGCCCAGCACCAGCATCTTCGGATCAATCGGCCCGCGGTCGAAGTAGGCAATCTCGAACGGCTGCGCCGGGTCGGTGAAGTCCACAATGGAGATGCCCCCCTGGTACCAGGCCTGCGCTTCGATATCGCGGCCAGGGACAGGAATCAGCGAGCCGTTGTGCGCCACACAGTTCTCGGTGTCGCCCTGCGCGGCAGGCAGCTTGTAATAGTTCGCGAAACTCAGCTTGTCGTCCTTCAGACGGAAGATCGCATCCGCGCCCCACTTGTTCGGGTCGTTCGCGCGGCACCTCGCCCCCAGGCCGCCGCCCCATTCGTCGGTGAACACGACTTTAGTCCCATCATTCGAGAACGAAGCCGAATGCCAGTACGAATAGTTCGGATCGTTCACCGCATCCACGCGCTTGGGATGGACCGGGTCCTTGATGTCGAGCAAAATGCCATTTCCGGAGCACGCACCCGCCGCTAACCCAATCGCCGAGTACACCGTGATGTCGTGGCACTGGTCCGTGTCCGCCGGCTTCTCCTCTTTGCCCTTCTTGCCATGAGTGCCGCCATTGTTCAGGCCGTTCATAGCGCCCGTCCGAGCATCGATAAATCCCCGAGGGCTGGACACCACTTTCGCGTCCTGCGGCGCGGCCACCGGAACTCTAATTACGTCGATACGAAACAGCGCTGTGTTCGGGTCTTTGTCCGGCTTCTCACCTGAGCACCCAGCCAGTTCTTCGGGTTGACGCACAAACGATGTGCCCGACACGTAGATATAAACGTTGTCTTTATCGTTCGGATCCATCGCTAGAGTATGTGTATGCGATCCGCGACAGGTCTGCACCGCCGCCACTTGCTTCGGGTTCTTGAGGTCCGAAATGTCGAAGATCCTTACGCCGCGGAAACGGTCCTTTTGTGCTGCCGGCACTCGACGTTTTTTTCCCTTTTCCTCCCCTGCGGGAGGCGGAGGCTCCGGCGGAAACCCCTCCGTACCGCAATCCAGACGTCCATTCGGCATCTCCACCGACATGAATAGCAGGTTTTTGTGCACCGACACATCTCCCTGCCCGCCCGGGCACACCAGCGACGTCAGCAACGTGGTGTTCGCCGGATTGGAGATGTCAAAGATGTTCACGCCATAAAAATTCCCCTGGAATAAGTGGTTGCCCTGGAAGGCAAAGTCTGAGTTCGCGAAAGCAAGCTGTGCGATGACCAACTGCAGCGGCTTCGGCATCTTTATAATGTTGCCCACGCCGAGCTGGCCAATCGTTTTCTGCACTTTCGGATCATCGGGATCAGTGGCCCCGAGTTGAAACGCGTCCGGCTTCTTGAGCAGCAGGAGGTGCTTGATGCCCATCGACGTTTCACCTGCGTCATACAGTCCTGGCGTCAGCTTGGCGCGTGGATCGTTCGCATCCGACCCCGTCATGCCCGGGGGCAGCACCGGCGCAGGCTGCGGAGCAAATGGACTGTCGTCCTCTTCCGTCTCCTTGGGTTCCTGCGCGGGTGACGCGGTTGCAGGCTTCTGGGTCCCAGCTTGTGGCGCCGTTGCAGGCGTCTGCCCCTGCATCCGGCTCACACCGAAACAGAAAATAAGCGCGGCCCCCAATACACGCAGGGCAAGACTGGGCACTCGGTTCATCGTTTCTCCTCTAAAGATCTTTTCTCTAACATGGTCTGCATAATCTGGATCTCGGCCCGCTGGGTATTGTCTGCGTCTGTCGCGAAGTTGAACAGATCGGCGTCCTGCCCCGCACCCGCGGTGTCGAACAAATCCTTCACCATCGTCAGCGCGCCATTGTGGTGCTGAATCATTCCTGTCAAAAATAAGCGGTCGAACTCGGCGCCCTTGGCCTTCCGCAGTGCTTCCATCTGCTCCGGCGTAAGCATCCCGGGCATGAGAGCCATCTTTTCGCGCGACGTATCCATGCCCGGCATTTCCGGCGTCGCCTTGGAAACTAATTCTCCCCGAGCCGCCAGCCACCGCTTCATGAGCCTAATTTCGTCCGACTGCGAGCTACTGATTCGCGCCCCGAGCGACCGCAGATCCTTGTTCTCCGTATGCGACGAAATCAGTGCCGTCATCTCGACCGCTTGCGAATGATGGGTAATCATGTCCCGCATAAACTCCCCGTCCGCTTGCGACCGCGGCGGAAGCTTCGCTCTTGTCGACGGCGGAAGCGTCCTGCTCGGCTTTCCGGGCGCCCCCGGCTGCACCATTACAGGCTTGGCCGGATCACTCTGCTGTGCCCGCGCAGTGGAGCACAAGGAAGCTGCGGGAGTGCCCGCTGCGAGTAGCATGCCATACACCACCGCAGATCTTCTTGCAGAGTGGAGGCCGCGCTTGAGCCGAAAACGGTCAGGCCTCCACTTCGGTGTACAGCTAAATATTTTCATTTGGATTCGGAAGAAAGCATGCCACTGGAATACTATCATTTTCAAAAATTGTTTCCAGGCATGTCTTTGAACAGTTGGCAAGATGTAGAAAATCGACTCGAAAAGAATGGTGGACGAGAGGGGATTCGAACCCCGGCCTCCTCGTCGCGAACAGTGGGGAAAATAAGCTAAGGCAAGGCACTACAATCACTTAGCTGTTTTCACGGGGCCCTTAATTGGCAAGTCTGGCAAGCCGGTTTTCTCTTTGTCTTTTTAGTGCAGTTCAACGGTGAGAAGCCGGATAAAATCACGCGCGGTGCCTGTAACCACGGCAAATTCATTTTCGAGAACCCTCTGAATTGGACAACCCGGAGTTTTATTTTCGCGAAGCAGGGGGAGTACGAGCATGGGCGTCCCACTCCGGAGCTCAGTGGCGAACTATCGTGCGAGTGGCCTTTCGTGGCTAAGTTGGCAGAATCCAGCATGAAAATGGTCCGTTTTCGACTGTAGTTAGATCCTGGCGAGGTCACTTCTGCGAATAGCCGACTTTTCGTCCAAGTGAAACCGCGTCGTTAAACACATGCGCGTCTATCGTTACTACTACTCCCGACCGGGCGTTTTTGCCTCTGCCGTGGGGCACCGATGGCCACTCTCGGCGGCTTCCTCTAGACCCGAGGCGATTCCGGCGGCATCCTATTATTCACAACAGGAGGCTCCGCATGAATCTGCCTGATGCACCGATTGCAAACGAGGGATTCTTCGCCACACACTTCTTCACCGTGAGGGATCAGGAAAAATCCAAGGACTTCTACGTCCGAATTCTTGGCGGCACAGTGATCAAACCGGAAAATCCCTGCTACATCAAGCTGGCTAATACCTGGATCATCCTCAATTCCGGCGGCGGCCCGACTCCCGACAAGCCAGAGGTCCTTCTCGAAACACCGTCGAATCTCAACAGAGTGAATAGCTTCCTCAATTTGCGTGTCGCCGACATCTGGGCCTGCTACAAACAATGGGGCGACAAAGGTGCGTTCTTTCTTACTGAGCCGCTCGACAATCACGGCTGGGAATGGCGTTGCTACATGCGCGATCCTGACGGGTACCTCATCGAGGTCGGCCAATATACTCAAATGGCGCTCGACCGTTTCAAAAACGAACCCAATTGAGTCTCTTCTAACGTATGCGCGGAATCGCGTCCAGAATTTGTCTGGCTGCTAGAATTTAGTCTTGATTGAGCGACGGACCTGCGACCAGCGTATTCAGCGCAGGAGCGATGAAAATCCCCAAAACCGCCGTGACAGTCCAGCAGCCAGAGGTAACTAGTTTCTAGTACGAACTTCTCTTGTTTCCAGACTCTTTGGGACCTTACTGCACTTGGTCATAACTTCTTGACTTCTCTTGTGCGGGCGCTAGACTCTCTTGCTGTTACCCGGCCCGCGGTTCGTAGCTACGTAGCCTCTGCTCAGTTCGAACTCCAGGTTGTGCTGTCCCTTTTCAGAGGAGCAGGCTCGGCAGTGGTCAGGAAATGTTAATTCGAATGACGAGCCCCCGATCTAAAGCGTCACCTCCAACAACCTGATCCAACAATTGCAGGTGCGTATCATGAGACGAAAAATCATCTTAGTTAGCATTTTAGCGATAGTAGTCACTCCGAAAGGCCTTGCTCAATCCTCTCAACAGGAACCAACTATCGGCGAGTTGCAGAAGCAGCTGGAAGAGATGCGCTCACAGATGGCCAAAATGCAGAATCGAATTGCGGATTTGGAGGCGGCCAAAGGGAACGCAGCGACGACCCCCGATACTGATCCGGTCCTGCCTGATAGCCAGACTCCTCCGGGACAGCTCCTTCGGTCACAACCCGACGAGACGAACAGCCCCGAAGAACCGACGTCATTCCACTACAAAGGGCTTACTTTGACTCCGGGCGGTTTTCTGGAAGGAACAATGCTGGTCCGTACTCGCAATGAAAACGCAGATATTGCAAACAACTATTCAGCGATTCCGCTGAATGGATCGTCGAATGCAAAACTGAGCGAGTTCCGCGGAACCGCGCGCAACTCAGAGTTCTCGATGCTGGTCCAAGGCACAGCAGGGACCACAAAGCTGCAAGGGTATGTCGAAACCGATTTTCTCGGCGCAGCACCGACCGCCAATTACGTTGAATCCAATTCCTGGACGCCCCGCCTGAGGCAACTGTGGGTTCAACTCGATAGGCCTTCAGGATGGACTATCACCGCCGGTCAGACGTGGTCGCTTCTCACTACGAACCAGCAAGGAATTGCAACCTTAGCGGAACTAAGACCAGGTGGGGAGGATGGCCAGTATGTTGTTGGCTTCACTTGGACACGGCAGAGAGCATTTCGCGTAACAAAGAATTTCAACGATAAGGTCTGGACAGCTTTTGCAGTTGAGAGCCCAGAGACTACATATTCGGCGGCGTTCGTGCCTGCGAACATCATGGGGCTGAACACCAGCCTGAATGCTGCAACTGGTGTTAACCTTCTGCCCTTTCTGACCAATTACAGCAACGGTTTTTCCACGAGCTTAGCCCCTGATCTTTTGGCGAAGGTAGCTTTTGAACCTGGCTGGGGACACTTCGAGATCAAAGCGTTGGGCCGTTTCTTCCGGGATCGAATCGCATCAACCGCAACCACGAATGGCCATACAAACATCACCGGAGGCTATGGCGTTGGCTTTGGTGCGTTAATGCCGTTTGTGAACAAAAAATTCGACGTATCGCTGGAAGGGCTCCTTGGGCAAGGCATCGGACGCTATGGCTCTTCAGGACTGCCGGACGCCACCCTAAATCCGACAACTAGAGAGCTGCGTCCACTGCGCCAGGCCAGGGTCATGGGAGGGCTTGTATATCACCACAGCACCCGTCTTGATTTATACGGATATGGCGGGGATGAGTACACGGGGCGGTATGCATTTGTCTCGCCTGCGGGCACCGCCGCGGGTTACGGTTCTCCTTTGGTCAGTTACGCCAGTTGCACGAACGAAGTAGCGCTGAATACGTGCAGCGGGGCGAATCGCAACATCTACGAAGCTACGGTGGGTTACTGGTATCGCCTCTATCGAGGCGAGTCCGGCAGGATCGAACAGGGAAACCAGGTCGTGTACGTACATCGGAATCTATGGAGCGGTATAGATAGAACGCCCCAGGGTGGCGATATCGTGGTTTACACATCGCTCCGCTTCTATCTGCCTTAGCTTTGGTACCTAGAGGTGCTGCAGCGTGAACGCGAAAACAGTGTGCGCATTAGTTCCTCGGATCTAGAACAAAGGTGGAGTTCGGACGAACAAAAAATAAGGAGAAATCATTATGAACAACATTCGAAAGGAAACAGACAGCCTCGGCATGGTTGAAGTACCCGCAGACAAGCTCTGGGGCGCTCAGACTCAGCGGTCGCTCGAGCATTTCAGCATTGGGAAGGATTTAATCCCCCGCGAAATGATCACGGCCTATGCGACTCTGAAGAAAGGTGCGGCCAACGCAAACTTTGCCGGTAAGCGCCTCGATCAGAAGCCCCACGATTTGATTGTTCAGGTCTGCGACGAAATCCTCGCCGGTCAGCATCACGATATGTTCCCTTTGCACGTATGGATGACGGGAAGCGGCACTCAGTTCAACATGAACGTTAACGAAGTGATCTCCAACCGGTGCAGCCAGATCGCAGGCACGCCGCTGGGAAGCAAAACGCCGGTTCATCCGAACGATCACGTCAACATGTCCCAGTCGTCGAACGACTCTTTCCCGTCGGCCATGAATATTGCGGCTGCAGTCAACGTGAAGCAGCGACTCATTCCAGCCGTGAAGCAGCTGCACGACGCAATCGCCGCTAAGGTTCGGGAGTGGGACGACATCGTTAAGATTGGTCGCACGCACATGCAAGACGCTACACCCCTCACACTCGGGCAAGAGTGGTCGGGCTATGAAGGTGTGCTTGCCGACGATCTGGACCGGATCGAAGATTCGCTAAAAGGCGTGTACCGTCTCGCCCTCGGTGGCACGGCAGTGGGCACTGGAATCAATTCAGCGCCAGGCTTCGCGGAGGCGGTTGCAGCGGAGATAGCCAAGCTGACAGGCCTGCCCTTCGTTACTGCGCCAAACAAATTCGCTGTGCAGGGCGCTCACGACGCCCTGGTACAGCTTTCTGGAACACTGCGCACGCTAGCCGTCTCACTCTACAAGATCGCTAACGACATCCGCCTCATGTCCTGCGGCCCGCGAGCAGGTTTCGCGGAGCTGAACATTCCAGAGAACGAACCGGGCTCGTCGATTATGCCCGGCAAAGTGAACCCAACCCAGGCCGAGGCTCTTACGATGGTCGCCGTCCAGGTGATGGCCAACGACACAGCGGTGGGCTTTGGCGGCGCCGGCGGTTACCTCGAAATGAACGTCTACAAGCCCCTGATTATCTTCAATGTGACTCACTCCATCACGATCATGACCGATTCATGCACGAACTTCCGAAAGTTCCTGGTGGAAGGAACCAAGCCCAATCTGAAGAAGATCAACCAATATGTCGAAGAATCGCTCATGCTGGTTACGGCGCTTTCACCGGTGATCGGTTATGACAAGGCTTCCAAGATTGCCCATTATGCGATGGACAACGACCTTACGCTCAAAGCCGCGGCGCTCAAGCTCGGCTTCGTGACCGAAGCTGAATTCGATCGTGTTGTCGATCCGAAGAAAATGGTCCGGCCCTACGTAGCGTCTTCCGCCGCTGCCTAGGACACAGGCGCTTAGTAAAAGTTGATATGCCCAGGGCTAGAGCCGGCTTGAATAGCTTCGGGCCGGCTCCACTTCAACTGTGTGGCCGACTGGAGGTTCAGATGACACCGGCAGTCGTCAAACCGCAGTCATTTGGAGCAAGTATGACGCGGGAGGAACGCTCGAATCTAATCCTCACGTATGCTCGAGTTTTGTATATCAACGGCGGATCCACGCACCAGACCTTGGGCGCCGCCGAACGCTTGAGCAGCTGTCTGGGATTTCGCGCCACGATCTTCCCGCACTGGGGAGAACTGGAAGTTCAAGCCGAGGACAGCGACAGCAAATTCATTTCGGCAATTGAGGCTACTCCTTCCGGCGTGGACATGGATCGCGTGGCCTCGGCTCTGCGAACGGTTGAGGAGTTGTGTGACGGTCGGCTTGCCCAGGGCAACGCAACGGAAGCAATCAACAGGATTGCAGAGGCGCCACCTGAACCGACGTGGCTGTTCACTCTAGCGGCTGCAGTGGGCGCTGTGTCTTTAGCAGTGCTGTTCGGCGTCCAACACGTGACCGCAGCGGCACTCATATTCGGGAGCGCGGCGGCTGGTGCCATTTTGCGCCGCACGTTGGCCCGTTATAGCACAAATATCTTTCTGCAACCATTCAGCGCGGCGTTGGTCGCTGGCGTAGTTGGGGCGCTGGCAGTTCGTTATGAGCTGAGTTCGTCGCTGCGCCTTGTCGCGGTGTGCCCGTGCATGGTGCTCGTGCCCGGCCCCCATTTCCTCAACGGCATGTTGGATTTGATCAGAGGCCGCATAAATCTCGGCACGTCCCGACTAGCCTATGCGGTGCTCATCGTTGTGGCTATCTCGACGGGATTGCTCCTTGGGCTCGCACCGGCCGGGAGGGGGGTGCCTCTTTGGCATGACGTTATTGCTGCGGCCTCCGCCGTCGCCTGCTACAGCGTCTTCTTTTCGACGCCTCTGCGAATGCTGGCTTGGCCGGTGGCCGTCGGCACAGCAGCCCATGCTTTAAGGTGGGTGGTACTTACCATGCTTGGGGCCGGTGTCGCGACAGGCGCATTCGTTGCGTGTCTCGTCGTCGGTGTGATCCTTACGCCAGTGTCGCGCCGTTGGCATATGCCCTTCGCCGCCGTTGGCTTTGCATCCGTTGTCTCAATGATGCCGGGGGTATTCATGTTCAGGGCGGCCAGCGGCCTTGTGCAACTTACCCACGGTTTGCAGAGGACATGGGAGCTCATGGGCGCGACCATCGCTGACGCCTCCGTTGCCGCTTTCATTATTCTGGCGATGAGCTTCGGGCTCATCGTTCCGAAACTGATCATTGATTGCGCCAGCGAAAAATTGGCGGGGACCAAGTCTTAAGCGAACGAAGGAATCTGCCTTGTCCACGATACAATCAACTCCCATACATTCTGTCGCCGATATGTCGCAGGGCGCAGCGACACCCTCGCGGTCGGAACGGTGGCTTCCAACCATGCTCAGCGTAATCGCTGGCATGGTCGACCTGATTGGGTTCCTGAGCCTTGGCATCTTCACCGCGCACATAACTGGCAACATCGTGGTCATCGGCGCTCTCGTCGTGCGTCACAATCGGGTAAATCCTGCACAGATCCTGGCTATTCCCGTTTTTATCCTTGCCGTCGCCGGTACTTGGCTACTGGCCAGAGCATCAGGAAGACGTGGTCCCGGCTTATTGCGGCTACTTCTTCTGATTCAGTTTTTGCTGCTCACTTGCGTGTTGATCTTCAGTGTCAGCACCAAACCGTCCGCTAATCCGCATGGTTTGATTGGCTGCATCGCCGCTATGATGGCCGTCTCAGCCATGGCGTGCCAGTTCGCACTTTTGCGCTTGGGTTTGCCGGTCGCGCCATCCACGGCCGTCATGACAGGCAATTTGACGAATGCCGTGCTGTCCTTTCTGGACACAACTTCGCGAACCCCACGGTTGACGGCGGGCCACGCTGCGCGATCAAACGCCTCGCTGCACCTCCTCGTCGGCTTTTTCGGGGGATGCGTTGTTGCCGCCGCAGCCGTCACGTATCTGGGCGATTGGGCTTGGTCCCTTCCAGCCGTGCTGGCTGGGGTACCGGTTGCTCTGCGCATAAGCGCAGAAAACTCCGACTGAGTCTGTTTGTAGCAGCCCAGGAGGCAGCTCGTTGGGCAGCAAACCGATTGCATCAAAGGAAGCGAAGCCGCGGGCAGACCTGCCGACTATCTCGCTGCCGAGCGGACGTTTCTCGCATGGTCCGCACCGTTCTGGCGCTAAGTCGGAGCTAACGCCACTCCGCACATTCGTAAGCCCACCAAGCTAGTTCCCCCATATAGGTAAGAGGAATGTCGCCGGGTGCAGTCACCATCGGTATCAATTGGAATCGTTGCGCAGCCTTCAAGTCGGCTTCCCTCCAGCGATTGGTTGGTCGCTGCGGGCGCGTTTTTCGGGACAAATCGAGAGGCATTAATTCAGAATTGCCTGTGAGGAAAGCAGATTTTTGAACTTAAACCCGGTTATGTGTATGGTCGGAGCGCTGCAACTTTCCTTAGGAGGAATCATTGAACCAAATGGGCCAAAAAATAGTCGCCATGATCGCATTGGGAACTTTTGCGCTGGGTATCGGGCTCGGCAAGTTGCGGCAAGCGCAACCGCAGGAGGCCAAAGAACCGTATCCAAGCATGGCTCCGCTTGATCAATACTTAATGGATCGCAACGCGGAGATTGCCATGGCGCGGAGCGCGGCCCCGGAGGCCATCTCGCGCGATGCCGATGTCCTCGTCCTGGGAAGGCATGGCTACGAAACCGCAGTCAAAGGTAAGAACGGTTTCGTGTGTGTCGTGGAGCGAGGGTGGATGGGTCCATTCGATGGCGAATTTGCCGTTAATTTTTGGAACCCTAAACTTCTGGGCCCGCTCTGCTTCAATCCGCCGGCTGCCCGCTCCATTCTGCCGATGACGTATAAAAGAACGGAGATGGTATTGGCCGGTCAATCCAAAGCTCAGATC
>WNFJ01549560.1_pt2 | contig 11017 bp, 5 predicted proteins | sample 5400461 | NCBI WGS metagenome assembly WNFJ01 (sample SAMN13153349, study PRJNA577476) | soil metagenome | isolation source: 115 cm saprolite on Douglas fir-dominated hillslope | place: USA:California | collected 2013-09-17 | reverse complement strand
CCAGCGGTGCGCTAGCCGCCGACCGCGAGATTAGGCACTGATCGACGCCGATCGCGGGAATCGGGAGTGACCTTTGTCTTGGCTCGTCAGCTGTCTTGGCTCGTCAGCCGAGACGAGCGATCGGGGCTTGACTTCGCGCTGGCCTATGCTCACGATCGTGAATCGCGTCGCGGAGCTGCCACCGGATCTCGCGCCGCTCTGGAAGGCGGTGCACGACAGGCTGTCATCCGGACGATCGGTGAGCAGGGTGCGGATCGGACCGCTTGACCCGCGGCAGCAAACCGCTATCGCGGACCTGCTGGGGCTGGCTCGACTGCCCGGTGATTACGCGACGGTGTCGGTGCGACTGCACGACCAGGTTCTGGCGGACTCGATCGGGTTCGGCGCACGCGAGGTCGTCTCGCAACTAATCGGCCCGGTCGGTGACCGGGCGGGCGATCGCGATCGCGGCCCAGCCAGCGCTGGCGACCTGGGCAGACGACGTTAGGCGCGCTGGTCTTGTCGGAGGGTCGGCAACGAGGACCCGAACTCTGCTAGCCGATGCGCTGGCCGTGATCGCGGAACTGCCAACAGCCGGTCTGCCGCTTCCCGTCCTGGCAGATCGGGTCCTTAAGGATACTCACGCGCTGGACGAAGGCACCCGCTGCGCTGCCCTGGTGCTCCGGGCGCTGGCCGAGATATTCGACGTTCCCGCGCCGGTGAACGCGCAGGGACGGCGAGCCCTCTGGGAACGCGCCGGGGTCGCCGAGGACGAGCTTTCGAACGTCGTACTCGCCGCCGGGATCCGCGCCGCGGGCCGCGACGTGGCGAGCCAGATCCTCCGCGTCTGCGCCGAAACTGGTCACGCGGCCGCGCTGACCCTCAGCCAGATGCGGGCCAGCGATCTGGTGGGTGGAGTACCCGGTGAAGTCTGGGTATTCGAGAATCCGTCGATGCTGGCACTAGCGCTCGCCAGGTATGGTCGCCAATGCCCGCCCATCGTCATCACCGCCGGCTGGCCCAATAGCGCCACGATCGCGTTGCTCAACAAGCTCAAGGCAGCCGGCGCCACACTGTATTATCACGGCGATTTCGACGGCGAGGGGCTGCGCATCGCGGCAAACGTCGTGGCCAGGACCGGAGCGGCGCCGTGGCGGATGACCAGCGTGGACTATCTGGACGCCGTCGCCGAAGGACCCGGGGTAGGACGAGTAAGCCTGGTTCCGTGGGACGCCGACCTTGCCGCGCACCTGACTCGGATCGGCGTTACTGTTCCGGAAGAGCGTTTGGCAGAAAAATTGCTGTCCGAGCTGACCTGAGGCTCGGCGGACGGCACTTATTACGGGTTGCGACCAATTTCCCGCCCGGTTTCGCCCGATTCGCTAGGTCCGTGACCCGTAATAAGTGGCCGCAGCGGACTCGCGCGGCAGGGCGGGCGGACCGGAAAGAGGCGGGCGGACCGGAAAGAGGCGGGCGGACCGGATTGGAGGTTGAGGGTTGGGGGAGTTCATGGAACGGCTCCACGTGCCGCCCGAGATGTTTCGGTTTACTTGGACCGACCGGTCCGAGCTTTATGTATCGATTCTAGAGGCTTTCGCCGAAGCCAATGAGAGGCTGGAGACGGCGCTCGGGATCGATGACGTCAAGGTCCGCTTGCGGTCAGTGGGCTGGCTCGAAAGCCTGGATGAGGCTGATCTCATCGCGGCGCTCCGGCAGCTTGCCGACTGGAAGCTCGTAGATGTCATTCAGAATCATGCGGAGAATTACCGCACCGCGAGCGAGTACGAGCGCAGGAGCCGGCGTCACCCATGCGGTGGCGATGCTCGCCTCAACCGGCGCGCTGCAAACCGCGGTGCTGGACGCCATCAGCGATCGGCTCGGTGATCTGGTCCACGAGCTCGAGGCAGGAACCGACCGCAGGATCTTCAGCACGCTGTCCGAGCTCGAGTCCCACCTGGAGGCCCTGCGATCCAATACCAAGCAGTTCAACGGCGAACTGCAGCGGCTATTGCGGGCCGACGGCACTGATCTAGCTACGTTCCACGAGGTCAAGGCGTCGACGGTGGCATATCTTCAAGAATTCCTCACCAATTTGGACTACCGCAGTCACACGATCGCTGAGCGCATACGGCAAGTCGAGGATCATGGCGTCGGCCTCATGCACAAACGCGCCCTGATCGGCGCCGAGTTGCCCCAGCTTGGAGCCGATCCAGGCCCGGCCTGGCTGGAGCATCGTCGGATCAGGTGGGCCGGGCTCAGGGCCTGGTTCCTGCCTGAGGGCACCGCTGCGCCGAGAGCTGAGCAACTGCATGACGTCGCTCGCCGGGCGATCATCACTCTCCTGCAGGCACTCGACCGGATCACCGAGTCGCGCCGCCGGATGAGCAGCGCGGTCGCCGACTTCCGCGAGCTTGCGCGCTGGTTCTCCGTCGCACCGGCGCAGGATGATCTGCACCGGCTGTGGTCGGCCACCTTTGGCCTCTATCCGTCCCGGCACGCTCACCTGAGCCATCCCGATCCCGAACTGGTCAGCCCGTCAAGCTCATGGCAGGAAGCGCCACCGGTCGAGGTCTCGCCCCTGCTCCGTCGGGATGGGACCAGGATCAAAGCCGAGCGCGCGGAACGCGCGAAGGCCGAGCGCGCTGAACTCGAAGCGGCCTGGAGCGTGCTCGATACCAGTGGCGGCAGCATCGCGCTGTCCAGCTTCGGCACGCTCGACCACGCGCTGTTCGAACGACTGCTCGAACTGCTCGGCCGGGCACTGACAGCTGGCAGCGACCGGTCAGGGACACGACGAGCGATCACGTCAGACGGCCGGATCGAGATCGTGCTCAGTCCGGCCAGGCATGGCGGGATCGCGGAACTCATGACCCCGCTCGGCGTCTTTCGCGGGCCGGACTATGAAGTCCAGATCCGAACGGCAGGTGCGAACCGGGTCATCCGGGTCAGCGGGGACTGGGCATGAGCAACCTCAACAACCAGCTGGTCATCGCCGAGCGCGAAGAGGTATCGCGAGGGATCCGGGCGCTGCTGGCCCATCCGCTCATCAGCGAGCGGGTCGAACCGGAGTTGTTCGACCTGGTCCGGCGTCGGCGCGATCCGATCAAGCAGTGGTTCGACTATTACTGCGGATGGTCCGTGATCGTCGAGCCGCGGCTCGGATATGCCCGATTGGTCAAGGTCGCCGCCGTTGCCGACGCGAGCCGCCCGGCGCGGCGGGTCCGGTCAAGCCGGGCGCCATTCGACCGGCGCCGTTACGTCCTGCTGTGCCTGACCGCGGCCGAGCTGCTTTCCGCACCGGTGACCACCATCGGCCTGCTCGCCGACCGAGTTGGCCGGGCTAGCGCGGCCGACACCGTGGTCACCACGTTCGACTCCGCCAACCGCGCCGAGCGCATGGCCTTCGTCGACGTACTCAGGTGGCTCGAGCTCTACGGCGTACTCGAAGTCGTGGACGGCACAACGGAGAGCTTTGTCGACACCGCCGAGGCCAAGGTGCTGTATCGGGTTGACTCGACGCTTTTGCTCCGCCTATTCGCCGCACCCGTCGGACCTTCTCAGCTGTCCGTGCCGCCAGAGGAAGTCGCGCTGCGCCTGGACGAGCTGCTGGCCATCGTCACCCATGAGCGCCGGTACGGTCGACCGATACTTGAGCAGCCAGACGCGGTGGCGATCTCTGACGTGCAGCGGAACCTCTGGCTGCGGCATTCGATCCTCCGCAGGCTCGTCGACGATCCCGTGGTCTACCTCAGCGACTTGTCCGCCGACCAGCGTGGTTACCTAGCCTCGCCAACCGGCCGCCAGTTGCTGCGCCGCGCAGCCGACCAGGGCGGATTCCAGCTAGAGGAACGAGCTGAAGGCATGCTGCTCGTAGACACCGACGCGATAGCCACCGACAGCAAGTTCCCCGACGACGCGAGCACCGCGAAGGTCGCTGCCCTGCTGCTGCTCGACAAGCTGCAAGGCAGCGCAGCGACAACGGCGCAGCTCGAATTTCACGCGAGCGAGCTGCTGGCCAGGTTCCCACGGTGGGCGAAGAGCTATCGCGACGCCGACGGCCCGGCCAAGCTCAGGTCGGACGCGATCGCCGTGCTGGCCGAGTTCGGGCTAGTCCGAACCGACGCTGACGTCGTGACCCCGCTTCCCGCCGCCGCCAGGTACGCGGTGGGAACGGCCAGGACCGCGCAGGAGGAGACCCAGCCATGACAGTGACCGAGTTGGTCCGTATCACGGCGAAACCCGAGCCAGAGCTGATGCCGCGATGGGTGCCGCGGCGGGCCGGCATCGTGAACGTCTGGCGGTACTACGACGAGGTCTTCACGTTCCACGACGGGCGATTGCTGCTGCGGGGGCCGAACGGTAGCGGCAAATCCAAGGCGCTCGAACTGCTGCTGCCGTTCTTGTTCGACGCGAACCTGCGAGCCAGCAGGCTGTCCACCTTCGGCACCGGTGAGCGGACAATGCACTGGAACCTGATGGGCGAGGGTACCTCCGCGACCACGCGGGTGGGGTATGTCTGGCTAGAGTTCAGCCTCAGCGGGGACGACAGCCGGTGGTTCACGTGCGGATGCCGGCTCCAGGCGAGCACGCATTCAGCGACCGTGCAGGCCGACTATTTCACGACCAGTCAGCGCGTCGGTACCGCGGATGGCCTGCTCCTGGTCAACGAGGCGGGACAGCCACTCACCAAAGCCGCGCTGGCGGAGACGCTGGGCGACCACGGCGCTGTCCACGGCAATGCCGGCGACTACCGAACCGCGGTGCGGCAAACGCTCTTCCCCGGCCTGACTGAGCAACGCTACGAGGCGCTGATCACCGCGCTCCTGCAGCTGCGCGTGCCCAAGCTGTCACAGCGGCTCGACCCCGCGCTTTTGTCCACCTTGCTGTCCCGAGCGCTGCCTCCGCTCGGCCAGCAGGAGATCACGGACCTGGCCGAGGGGTTCGAACGGCTTGATCAGCAGCGGGAACGGCTCATGGCCATTGATGTGGAGATAGCTGCCACCCGCGTGCTCGCCGATCGGCAGCGAACCTACGCCCGGCGAGTGCTTCGCGCGGTGAGCGCGGCCCTGATTTCCGCGACCTCCACCATGGACACCTTGACCAGGGCGGCGCGGACCTCGGCCGAGGAATACGGCCGGGTGGCCGCGGACCGGACGCAGTGCCAGCGCACCATCGAACAGCTCGATGTCCTCATCCCTAGCTGCCAGGCCGAGATTGACGGAATGACCGACTGCGAGGCGTACAAGCAGGGCAGAGAGCTGGACCAGTTGCGCCAGCAGGTCGCCGCCGAACGCAGCCGGGCGATCAGCCTTCGGAGCGACGCCAGCCTAAAGCGATCGGAGTCCGACTCCGATGCGGCGCAGTGCAGCGCCGCCGAACGCGCATGCGAACGCAGGGCGCAGGCCCTGCGCGGGCTCGAAAGCGAAACCACGCACGCCGCCATCCGCGCGGGGATGGCAAGCGTGCAAAGTGAGGTCGGACAGGCCGGGGCCGACCAAACCCGATCCCGCCAGTTGCTTCGCGCCGCTGTCCAGGCCAGGCTCTCGCAAGTCGAGGCAGCGCGGAAGGCTCTAGGCGAGCACGATCGCTGCGTGGGCCGGCGCCAAGACGCCGAGGAAGAACTCGAGGCAGCGCGGGCGGCCTTTACGACCGCCCGCGCCCGGCGGGAGGCGTCCGCCAAGGGCTACGAGACCGCGCTGTCCGAGCTGACCGCGAAGCTGGCGCACTGGATGGGCACCTGCCGCGAACTCGTCTTCGCCGACCCGGATGCCCTGCTGGACGTAGCCGAGTCCGAGCCCGATCTGATCGCGCTCGTCGATCACATCGCTTCGGCCGCGATCCAGGACATCACTCGGAGTGAGACGCTCCTTGGGGCTCGGCGCGTCGCCGCCGTCGAAAGCCACGCCGCGCTGGCAGCGGAGATCAGCGAGCTGCGCACCAAGCGCGAGCTGCCCCCCATAGCTCCCGTGACGCGGACAGCGAACCGGAGCGTGATGGCCGGAGCGCCGTTCTGGCGGATCGTCGACTTCGCCCCGGCGGTTCCTCACCACCTGCGTGGCGCGATCGAGGCCGCGCTCGCGGCTGCTGGCCTGCTCGACGCCTGGGTCGGGCCTGCTGGTGCGGTTCCGGGGCACGACACGTTCGCCAACCCGGTGGCGCTCGCGCCGGCACCGGGACGGTCCCTGGCTGACGTCCTTGTCCCCGAACCTGATTCGCCAGTTGCCGCCGAGATCGTCGGCAGGTTGCTTTCTGCTATCGCCTATGACCAACGCCTGCCAGCTGCTCACCCCGCCGCGATCGGGTCCGACGGGAGCTGGCGGCTGGGTAACGCACACGGAAGCTGGTACAAAGACCAGCCCGCTCACATCGGCGCCAGTGCCAGGCAACGCGCCCGGGAAGAGCGCCTGCGCGAACTTGCTCACCAGGTCGCCATCATCGAGCGGACCATCACGGCCACCGATGCCGATCTGGCCGCGCTGCGGACCCGGCGTGAGGCGGTGGCGAACGAACGCGCGATCCGGCCCAGCCACGACGGGCTGGCCGACGCGGCGCTGGCGGTAACCCGCGCCGAGTCTGATCTGGCCGCGGCGGACGACGCGGTTCGGCGCAAGATCACTGTCGTGAAGGCCAGGGCGGACGACGTCGTCGCGGCCCTCCGGAAGCTGACCGCGCTCGCTTCCGAGCACGGCCTGCCGACCGAGAGCGGCGCGCTCGACACGCTCTCGGTGGCGATCGAACGGTTTCGCGAGCAGGCGGAGAACTGGCTCGACGAAGCCGGCGCGCTGGCATCGGCGCTGCGGGAACTTCGCGCGTTCCGCGACCAGGCGGAGCGCTCCTTCACTACCGCTAGCAAGCGGGAGTTCGAGGCGGACGAGGCTGAGGCGCTGCACGGTCAGCTCGCCGCCAAGCTCGCGGCGGTGGAGGACACCGTTGGCGTCGACTACAAAGAGGTGCTCGCGAGACTGCAAGCGGCACGAGGACGCAGAGCCGAGCTTGACGCGCGACGCAGGACGACCCAAGGGGAGCTGCTCACGCTGACAGGGCGGCTCGGCCAGCTTGAGAGCGCGCGCGAAACCGACGCCATCGCACGCGACAAGGCGATCGCCGACCGCGATGTCGCCGCGCAGCGCTTCCGGCACCTGGCCACCGGGGTGCTCGGCGCCGACAGCCTGCTACCTGCTCAACCCGAGTCTGCGAGCGTACTGTCCGGCACGGACGGCGTTCGCGCCACGCTCGATGCGGCTCGCCAGGTGGCAGCTGCCTGGCCCCATGTTCCCCATGAAGCGACCGATCTCGGCAACGCGTTGCACCGGCTGTCGGAATCGGTGCACGCCTGCCGGACGACGCTCAGCGCGAGAGCAGATCTGAACCTGGAGACGGATGCCGATGTCCAGATTTTCACCGCTGTCATCGACGGCGTCCGCGTCGGCGCGGCCGAACTGCTCGGCCATTTGCAAGACGACGCCGAACGCAGCCGCCAGGAGATCACCGAGCGCGAGCGTGAACTCTTCGACCGGACGCTGACCGGCGATCCCCGGCGCCATCTCGCCGACCGGATTCGCCAGGCCAACGAGCTGGTCGACCGGATGAACGGAAGGCTGGAGCGGGTACGCACCGCCTCCAAGGTGGCCGTCCGCCTGGTCTGGCAGGTAGCGCCCGACCTCCCGCCCGGAACCAAAGCCGCCCGGGATCTGCTGCTCAAAGATCCGGTCAGGCTCACCGAGGCCGATCGCGAGGCGTTGCATCGGTTCTTCCGCGAGCGGATCGAGCAAGCAAAGGCCGACAATACGGCGCCGAACTGGGAACAGCAACTTGAGCAAGTATTCGACTACACGGCCTGGCACCAGTTCGTAGTGAAGGTCGATCGTTCTAACGGCGCCGGCTGGCAGCTACTCACTAGAAAGCTGCATGGAGCATTGTCCGGGGGCGAGAAGGCGATCGCTCTGCATCTGCCGCTCTTCGCCGCGGTCGCGGCCCACTACCAGGCGGTCCCTGAGGCACCACGCATCATCCTGCTCGATGAGGTGTTCGTGGGAGTGGACGCGAGCAACCGCGGGCAGGTGTTCGCCCTATTGTCAGCGCTCGACCTCGACCTGATGCTGACCTCGGATCATGAGTGGTGTACGTACGCCGAACTAAGGGGCATCGGCATCCACCAGCTCATCACCGGCAGCGATGGCGACGATGCCGTCACCACGGCAAGGTTCACGTGGAACGGGCGCGAACTCGTGCCCGATGGTTCTTGAGCCGCCGACCGACTCGATCACTAATGGGTCGTTGCGACCGTGGGTGACTGATGTGACGTAGAGTTCTTTCCTACCGGCCGGTAACTGGAACGTTTTCCCCGCTAGCGCGGGAAAGGAGTCCAGTTACCGGCGAGTAGGGCGCCGGATTGCCGGGCGCGGGCTCCGGCCGGGCTGCGGCCGGGCTGCGGCCGGGGCTCCGGCCGGGGCGCGTCAGGCCGAGACGGCCGGGGCGTCGCGCTGGGATTTGATGGCGCTCCAGCGCGGATGCCGTGCCGAGGAAGGTGCGCCCCTGACCGCCATGCCCTGGTATCACGTGCGAAAAGCCTGACAGATCACGCTGGACCGACTGGCGCCCTTGCGTATGTTTTGGGTTGTGATGTGGAATTAGCGCAGCGCCGTGTGAATGGCAGCAGCGAGGCTCTCTGAAGCGGCGGGCGCCGGTCTAACTCACTGCCCCAGGGAGCTAGCGTGATGGCCAAAAGCGTGGAGTTCCACGTGCTGGGACCGGTGCAAGCTCTTGTCGTCGGCCAGCCGGCCGATTTAGGCGAGCGCAAGCAACGGCTGGTGCTGGCGGTGCTGGCGCTCGAGGTCAACAGGGTCGTGCCGGTCAGTCGGATCGCGGACATGCTCTGGGGCGGCTCGCCGCCACACAGCGCCCGGCGGATTATCCAGGCGCACGTCAGCAGGCTCCGTACTGCCCTGGCTATCGCCGGTGCGACGATGGACGGTGCGACGATGGACGGCACGGCGCTGGTGCGGCACGGCTCGGGATATCTGCTGGCCACCGATCCGGTATCCGTCGACGCGCACCGATTCCGGTTTCTCGTCGAGGACGCCAAGCTGAGGACGGACGATCTCAGCAAGATCAAGATGCTGAGCGAGGCGCTCGCGCTGTGGCAAGGTCCGGCGCTGGCGGACGCCGCGCCCGACGACGTTCGCCAGCAGCTTTGCGGGGGTCTGGAAGAGGCGCGGTTGATGGCGGTCGAGAACCTGCTGGAGGCGAAGCTGCGCCTGGGCCAACATCTGCAGAGCATCGACGGACTCACCGACCTAGCCGCGCTACATCCCTACCGGCCGCGCATTACCCAAAGCCTGATGATCGCGCTGTACCGGGCTGGTCGGACCGCTGACGCGCTGAGCACGTTCGAAGTCCTGCGCGACCGGCTGAGGGGAGAACTCGGCCTGGACCCTCCGGCCGAGCTCACCGAGCTTCACGTCGCGATCCTGCGGGCTGATCCTGGGCTCTCCCTCGGTCAGGCGCGACTGGCCGGCCCGTCTCCAGCGCAACTCCCCGCCGACATCGCCGACTTCGTTGGCCGAGTCGCCGATCTCGCCGATCTCGCCGATCTCGCCTCGCTCAGCCGGCTCGTGCCCGGAGCAGCCGGTCCACAGGACGCCATTCCGCCCGCCGTTGTGATCACGGGCGGCGCCGGAGTCGGCAAGACCGCCCTAGCCGTTCACTGGGCTCATCTGATGGCCGGGGCGTTTCCTGACGGTCAGCTATACGTCAATCTGCGTGGCTACTCAGACACCGCTCCGGTGACCGCGCTCGACGCGCTCACCGCGCTGCTGCATGGCCTCGGCGTTCCCGCCGCACGAGTTCCCGCGGATGAGGGACAGGCCGCGGCGATGTACCGATCCGAGATGGCCTCACGGCGCATGATCGTGGTGCTCGACAACGCTCGCAGCGCCGAGCATGTCCGGCCGATGCTGCTCGGTCGATCCCAGTCGGTGACCTTGATTACCAGCCGGGCCAGGCTCACCGGGCTGATGGCCAGGGAAGGCGCAGCCCGCATCAGCCTTGCCCCGCTGAGCGAGGACGAGGCGCTGTCATTGCTGTCTGGCATGATCGGTGCCGACCGGATACGTCGACAGGCCGCGGCGGCGGCTGAACTAGCCCACCTGTGCGCGCGCTTGCCGCTTGCCTTGCGCATCGCGGCGGCCAGGTTGCTGGCCCTCCCGCAGACTCCGATCAACGACTACGTGAAAGAGGTCATTGGCGAGGACGGCTTCGCCTCCCTCCAGGTCGACGGCGATGAGTCCGCGGGTGTCTGGGCCGCGTTCGACCACTCGTACCTGGCACTTGACCCATCGGCGCGACGGGTATTCCGGTTGCTCGGCATGATGACCAGCGGGAACTTGCCGGCACAAGCGATCGCGGCCATGAACGGGGCACCGCCTGGGCACATCAGGCGCACACTGGACCGGTTGGCCGACGCCCACCTGGTCGAGCAGTATTCGGGCGCCCGGTTCGGCCCGCACGACCTGCTCCGGCGATTCGCCTCGCTCAAGAGCAAGGCCGAGGACACCGCAGCGGACCGGCACGCCGCACTTGCGCGGCTGCTCCAGTGGTACATCAGCGGCGCGGATCACGCGATCCGGCTGTTCAGCCCCTTCTCGGTGCGCCGACTACCGCGGGCGAACGGCGACGGCGCCCGTCCGGAGTTCGCTGGGCGCGAGGAGGCGCTGGCCTGGCTCGAGTCCGAACGGCCACACATGGTGGCGGCCGTCGTGCGAGCGACCTGCGAAGAGGCGAGCGTGATCCTTCGTCTGGCGATAGAGCTGACCCGGCGGCTGCACCCGTTCCTGTTCAGGCGCGGGTATCTATCCAATGACATCCAGGTCAACCACGCCGCGCTCAAGGCCGCCAACCGGGTTCGGGATGTCGCCGCCGAGGCGTGGGCCTGCGTCGCCCTGGGTGCTGCCAGTAGCTTGCAAGGGCAGGACAGCCACGGGCTGACCTGGCTCCATCGGGCGCTCACGATCGCCCGAGAGACGACCGACGCGTACTT
>WNFJ01280460.1_pt2 | contig 11020 bp, 10 predicted proteins | sample 5400461 | NCBI WGS metagenome assembly WNFJ01 (sample SAMN13153349, study PRJNA577476) | soil metagenome | isolation source: 115 cm saprolite on Douglas fir-dominated hillslope | place: USA:California | collected 2013-09-17 | reverse complement strand
CAGAATTCTTGCGTTGATACCCGCGGAAGAACCGCCAATCAGAACGTAGTTTCCTCGGGGGGCTTGTTGAGAAAGAGAATCAGCTTGCAGGAGGCCCACTGACAAAGCGTCGACCCCCACGAAGAAAGCGACGTCCGGGCTCCGCACCAGGCGTTCGTAACACAGCAGTGGCACTTGCGCGATTTTTGCGGCAGTGACGATGCGCACGGCTTTGTCTGCGTCGTGCGGCACCAGAACCAGAGCTTTGACGCCGGACCCCAATAGTTTCTGGGCTTGCTGTAGCTGCAGTTCATCGTCGCCATCTGCTGTTTCAACCAGCACTTGTGCGCCTAACTCGGCGGCACGTTTCTGAAACCTGTCGAGGTCCGTTTGCCACCGTTCGACTTTTAAAGAGTCCATGAGAAAACCGATTTTGAGAGACCCAGAAGAAGCTTGTTTGCCTTGCACTCCAAAAACAAAAAACGAAAAGAGGGTGGCGACAGCCAGCAAGGACGAGCGTAAACCCTTCAAACGAAAAGTGGGCATGGACGCACCTCCACGGTGTTGCTGGAAACGTAGCACCGTCAGGAACGGCGCACAACGTCATCGCGGGATCAGCGCGCACAAACGGATACGTTCACTTTTCGTGGCTTGCTGGGAAAGACATCTGCCGACTTGTCTAATCGCACCAGGTGTAAACGGATGCAAAAGCTTACCGAACTATGAGAAATCTTACGCAGAGTTTTGCAACCGAAGAATCAAACGTGCCAGGAACCACCGCTGATCAATCGGTCGAGGCGGGGAGAAATACGTTCACCGAGGCGGGCAATCCACAGCGCTGCTACGATTCCCGTAAAAACGTCCATGGTGTAATGCGCCCGCAGGATCAGAACCGTAGCGATTTCGAAAACGACCAGCAGGACCGCCAGAACCGTCAGCCAATTGCGGTGCAACCGGGACAGCTCGATGGCACCGAACACCGCAATCGCGGTATGCCCGGAGAAGAAAAAATCGTTGGCGACGTGATAGGTCACGAGAAGCGAGGGGAAACCCGGGTAGTGCCAGATCATGTTCGGTGGCGGCGGCAATGCACAGATCGCTTGCATCGCCTGGCGAAGGGTCATGAGCAGGAACAGTCCGAGGAACGGGCGCACACTTCCGCCAAAGAGCCAGCGCCCCAAAAGAAAAAATCCCAGCGCATCGATCAAACCCGAGCTTACGATCAGCAGCGCGTTCGCGGCTCCGGCGTTTCGCGCAAAATATGAATTGAGCCCAGCAGTCACGTTGTGGAGCGCGTCGCTGATACCGGATGCAGGGGCGGTTCGCGCGCCGATCAGCGATTGCGTCCAAAACCAGAGCGCGAGGACAATTCCAGTCACAAGAAGCCGCAGGAGCAGGCCGCGCTGGTGGCCCGATTTTTCGGCTTCGGTCATCAAGAACTTTTCGTCAGCAGCCACATTTTGCTATTCGTGGAACGCGCGTTGCGTCAGCTCCATCGCCAGTCCTCGCGCTTTCCGTAAATCGAGCTTTCCAGTCCCGAGATAAGGCAGCGTCTCGATACGCAGGAACTGGTCTTTCCGTGGCCGCCACAGTGCGGGCAGATCGCTCTTTCCCAGCTTCTCGAGGCATTCTTCCAAACGAGGCTCATCTAGGGTGTGCAGCACGACGAGGCGCTCGCCTTTCTTCTCATCGGGCACGGCAGTGACAACAAAAGTCTGTTCCGTGGCTCCGGCCAGTTCTTGCAGGAGATCCTCCACTTTGATGTGCGGCACCATCTCTCCGCCAATTTTGCTGAAACGGCTCAACCGATCGGTGATGCGAATGAATCCATCTTCATCCATCCGCGCGACGTCTCCCGTGTTGTACCAGCCATCGCGGAGAACTTCGGCAGTTTTCTCCGGCTTGTTGAGGTACCCGCGCATGATGTTCGGGCCGCGCACGAGCAGCAGGCCTGGTTCATCCACGCCTACAGGTTGCAAGCTATCGGGGTCCACGATTTTCACCGTGATTCCCGGCAGGGGGTGGCCGATGCTGCCTCGTTTCGCTCCCACTTGGCGGAACGACGCGGCACGAAAATCGATGGTGTTCACGGTGACCGCCGGCGAACATTCAGTGCAGCCATAACCTTCGTGCGGACGGATGCCAAAATGATCCTCGAAGGCTTGCGAAATCCGGTCCGGCAATTTTTCGGCGCCCGCCATGACGAAACGCAGGCTGCCAAAATCTTCCGGCGTGCAGCGGCGCGTGTAGGCATTCAGGAACGTCGGCGTCGCGAGCAACATGGTGACCGCGTATTTGTTGACCAGGGCGCCGATAACGCGCGAATCCAGCGGATTGGGATGAAAGACCACGCCGATGCCCGTCGCCGCGGGCAGGCAAATCGTGCCCGTGAAGCCGAAGGAGTGAAAGAACGGCAGGATGCCTAGGATGCGATCTTCGGCGTGCAGCATGAAAACCTGGTTGAGCTGCTCCACATTCGAGTGAGGATGACGCCTTTCGGGTCCCCGGTCGAGCCACTGGAAAAAATAATCGTGGCGACGTCATCGAGCGACACCGGGTGATCGCAGCCCGCAAATCTCTGGACGGTTCGGCTCGGTAGAAGTACCGCGGCAAGAGCCGCAATGATGCGTTCACCGAGACCAGGATCTTTTGCAACATCCTCGATGAGAATCACCTCCCCGGGGGGTTCGATTTTGACCTTCTCCAGGAAAACGCGCGCGGTGACGACCGTCTTCAAATTGCACTGTTGCGCGCAGGAAGCCAGCGTCTCATTCGAAACGGTGTAGTTCAGGTTTACGGGTACCTTGCCCACCAACATCGCCGCGTAATTCACCAACGCCCCGGGAACCGATGGCGGCAGCAAAATGCCGACCATTTCCTGCCCGTGCCAGTGCTTGCGAAGACGCCGCGCCAAAACCAGCGCACCCACCAACGCTGAGAAATATTTGAGTTTCGGCCTTTGCCCGTCGGCCATCGCGAAGCGGAAGGCGTGCCTGCGCGCGGTGTAGACGAACGATTCCGGCAGCGTGTGCATGCGCTTCTTGCGGCGCGCGAAGGCTTCTGCGCCCAGATCCTGTACCGCTCGGCGTACGTCCTGCGCCGTCGCCGTCGAAGGCAGCGGCTTTCCAAACGTGACTCGCACGGGGTAGGGAATCCGGCGCGGAAACTTCCAAAGAAATCGTCCGCCCGCAAAACTGAAGATCGAGCCCCACACACCATCCAGGTTCACGGGAATGATGGGTGCGTCCACGCCCTTGATAATGCGCTCCATGCCGCGGCGGAAAGGCAGCATCTGGCCGATGCGCGTCATCTGCCCTTCCGGGAAAATGCAAACCACTTCACCGTTTTTCAGCGCTTCAGTGGCCAGCCGCAGGGAATGGATCATTTCGCGCGGACCTTGGTCCGACGCGATGGGGATCACACCCAGAACCTTTGCGAACGGCTTGACCAGCGGGTGCTCGTACGAGCCCTTGAACATTAGGAAACGGATTGGCCGGTCGATGGACGCGATCAGAAGCACCGCATCGGCCATCGAAACATGATTGGGCGTGAGCAGCGCCCCGCCTCGTGCCGGCACGTTTTCTCGCCCTTCGACATCCAGCCGGTACAGCGTATGCGTGGCAATCCACAGCATCAGCCGCAGCAGAGAATACGGCAGCAGCCATAGCACGTAGACCGTCGCTCCGAGCGACATGATGGCCGTCCACAGGAAGAAAGATGCCAGGCCGACGTGCAGGTAGTGCGTGAACCCCGAATAAATAGCAGACGCGAGGATCACGCCGACGAAAGATAGAAAATTGGAAAACGCGATGACGCTGCCTTTGTGACTTTCCTCTGGGCGGTGTTGGATCAGCGCGCTGATTGGAACAACGAAGAATCCACCTGCAAAACCGAGGGCGCCCAAAAGGAGAAGCACTTGAAAAAAGCTAAATCCGTGAATCGAGATGGCGAACGCAAAGGCCGACATTCCGACGGCCCCGAGAGGAATGAGGCCGTACTCGATCTTTCCAGCAGAAAGAAGGCCGGCCGCATAGCTCCCGAATCCAATGCCGATGGCCAGAGCCGCCTGCAAATAGCCTCCCCGAGTCTCGTCGAGATGCAAGATCTCGCGTCCGTAAAAGACAATCACGAACTGCAGCAGAGCACCCAGAAACCAGAAGTAGGTATTGCCGGCAATCGCCAGATGTAGGACGCGATCTGGACGCACCAACTGGACCTGCTTTTTCAGTTCACCGAAGACGTTAAAGCTGAATTTCCTGGAAGGATCAGCGGGGGGCACGCGTGAAATCCCGAAGCTCGCTATCAAACCAAACAAAGAGCATGCGCCGAAGATCAGGCCGCCGATTGCTTCGCGCCCATGAAAGGTCTGAGCTAGCAATGGGCCGATCACCGCGCCGGCAATAATTGCGAGGAATGTGGTGAGTTCGAGGATGCCATTACCCCAGGACAGCAAACTGTCTGGCAAGAGTTCGGGAAGCAAACCATACTTCGAGGGACCGAAGAAGGCAGCTTGCGTGCTGGCCAGGAAAATCACGGCGAATGCCATGCGTGGGTTGCCCTTACTGAAAGCGTACATGGCGAACAACATTGCGCAGGCTTCGAAGATCTTTGTGGCGATCGCAACACTCCGTTTACTGAAACGGTCCGCCAGGAACCCGCCGGCCATCGAAAACAAAAGGAACGGGAGAGCGAAGAGATTTCCAATAACAAAAACTAAGAAGTCCTTTTGTGACTCCGTTGGATTCGTACCGAGTATTAGGAAGATGACAAAAAATTTCAGCCCATTGTCATTGAAGGCGCCCTGAAACTGCGTCGCGATGAGGCTCCAGAAACCGAGCCGCCACTTTCTCTGGGGCATAGGTAGGGAGAGTTTTTCGTCGGCTGGCATGCACGCTCACCTAAGCGTTGCGATTAGAACGTAAGCAATCCAATTAGTCTAGCAATCCCGCGTGAACGAAGGCATGACTATGCCGAACTCTGTGCCGAATACGGGACGCCGACGCACCGGTGACCCGTCGAAATTCGCGATACCATAACGTGCACCATAAGGGGGCGGAATGAACGCGGACCTTGGAGCAAAGACGGTTTTAATCACAGGTGCCACGGATGGATTGGGGAAAGCCGCGGCGCTGTTGCTCGCCAACCGCGGCTACCGCGTATTCGGGGCGGGGCGCTCGGCAGAGAAGCGCGCACATCTTGCCGCACTGGCAAAGCAAGAGAATCTGCTGCTCGAAACTCTAGAAATGGACGTCTGCGACGACAGTTCGGTGCAACGAGCGGTTGCCTCCGTCTACCAGAAGGCGGGCAACATCGACGTGCTCATTAACAATGCAGGGCTTGTCTATCCCGGCGCCGTCGAGGATCTGCGTCTGAAAGATTGGCGGCGGCAATTCGAAACGAACTTTTTCGGCGTGATCCGCGTGACTCAGGCCGTCCTTCCAAAGATGCGTGAACGCCGCAAGGGACGCATCTTGATGATGAGCTCGGTCGCGGGTTTTGTGACCGCCCCGACACAAGGTCCCTACAGCGCCTCGAAGCATGCCATCGAAGCGGTGAGCAACGCCTTGCGTCATGAGCTTTATCCTTACGGCATTCATACCATTCTCATCCAGCCCGGCTATATCGTCACGAACATCCAGCAGACGGCCATGGAACTGGCCCAAACCTACAAAGAAACAATTGCGACCGGACCCTACGCCAAAATCTATGCGAATTATTTGGGAAGCGCGAGTAGCACTCGTGCAAAATCTAAAACCACGCCGGAGGATTGCGCCCGCATCATGCTGGAAGCCATTGAGGCGCCGCGGCCAAAGGCCCGTTACACCGTGACGTCACTCGCGACGTTTGCAAAATGGGCCAAGTGGCTACTGACCGACAATGCGGCTGACCGCCTGATTCGCCAAAGGTTCGGAATCACCTGCAAACACTAGTGTTCTGATTGCCTACGGATTCGAAATCTGGAAGGACAGGCTGTTTTCGCGCTGTTCCTGCCAGGTCTTGGACCACGCCTCATGAATAGGGCTTTCGGCGTAGTCGGCCGCCGCTTCGGCGCTCGTGAACTCGATGGCGTAAACTCCGCTGAAGTCCTTCATCTGGTTGCGCGAGGTTTTCAGCCACACATTCTTGATGCCCGGAATCTTTCCAGCCATGTCCTTGATTCCGTTGATGGCGCGTTCCCGGTCGTAATTCGAGACATTATCCCTGAATTTGTAGACCACCACGTGCAGCACCGTTTTCGGCTGGCCGAAGCGGTTCTGCACCGCGGCACTGCGCGCGTGCAGCGAACCTGCCGCTACGCCTGCAACAAAAATCGCCGTGCCCACGGCCATCTGCAAAGCGCGTTTCATTCCCGATGTCATCTCTTCCTCCACAATTCGACCAGTTTACGCACGCCACGCAAAGCGAAGCAACTCACGTCACTGGCAAAGCAGGCTCGACCCCGCAAATGGTTTGACGGACCAGCGACGAGGCCGTTACGCTCCTAAAGCAGATTCATCGAGGGCGGGATGGATTGGTCCGGTGGGGAATCACAATTGCAACAGATGGAACCCGGGGCCCCGCCTCGCTTTCCACGCATCTGGATCGGTTACCTGTTGGGCGTCGCGACGCTTATCGCGGAAATGATTGCCATTACGTTCCATCCCGAGCTTGCCAAGGAACCCCTGCTCATTCCCCCTCTGTATCTGTTTCTCGCCAACTTCATCAGTCTGGTCTATTGGCTCGTTTGCGTTTATGAATTCCATGTTGTGCTGAGGCAGGCCTCGGACGGCGCATATCCTATCAAGCCGCTGCGTGCTGTGTGGTTTCATCTGATCCCCGTCTACGGGCTCTATTGGGTCTTCAAGTGGCCGCGAGAAATGGCCCGGTTCGTGAATAGCCGTCTGCCAGAACCGCTGATGAGGCCTGATAGAACTGGGTTGGCGGTGTTCATGGCCTTTGCCGTGTTCCTGGTGCTGGACCGCGGCTTCGGCATGATTGTGTTGTTCTGGACCGCATCATATCTGTCGCGATGCCTTCGCTACGCATTGGCGGCTCGGCCGGCCTCGCGGGAAGGTCAACTGCCGTTTTCGTGATAATTCGTTCTGAGGAGAGCAAATGCAAAGAGGGATACGCTGGATTTTGTCATTTTGTCTGATCGCGAGCTGTGTACCCCGCGGGCGCGCTCAAGCTCTGGAGCAGACGAAGCAGTTGGCTCACGATATTCTCAAACAGCTCATTGAAATCAATACCACCGATTCGGTTGGCAATGTAACCACCGCAGCGGAAGCGATGGCCGCACGTTTGCACGATGGTGGCTTCGCCGAGGGCGACATCAAGGTAGCCGGACCCAATGAGCGCAAGAAGAATCTCGTCGCCCGCTTTCGCGGAACTGGTAAACGCAAGCCAATCCTTTTCATTGGTCACCTCGACGTCGTCGAAGCCCTCCGGTCGGACTGGACCACGGATCCGTTCGAATTCATTGAGAAAGACGGCTACTTCTACGGCCGCGGCACCGAGGACATGAAGGAAGGCGATGCCATTCTGGTGACCAATTTTATCCGCTTAAAAAGGGAAGGATATGTACCGGACCGCGATCTGATTCTCGCTCTGACCGCCGATGAGGAGGGCGGCTCTTTCAACGGCGTGGACTGGCTGCTCAGAGAGCATCGCGACTGGATCGATGCGGAATACTGCATCAATCTGGACGGTGGCGAATTCGAAAAGGACAAGGACAAACGGCTGCTTGCGGGAATTCAAGCCAGTGAGAAGGTTTACGTTGATTTTCAATTCGAATCGTTGAATCCCGGCGGACACAGCTCCGTCCCCAGCCCGGACAATGCTATCTATCACCTGGCCGGCGCGCTGGCCAGGTTGCAATCGTTTTCGTTCCCCTTGGAGATCAACGAAATCACTCGGACTTATTTCGCAAAGAACGCGGCGATGGAGACCGGCCAACTCGCCGCGGACATGAAAGCCGTGGCCAAGCAGCCCCCGGATCTGGCGGCGGCGCAACGGCTTTCGGCAGGCCCCTATTTCAATTCGCTGTTGCACACCACCTGCGTCGCCACCTTGCTGTCCGGCGGCCATGCGCCAAACGCGCTGCCGCAAACCGCGCGCGCCAACGTCAATTGCAGGATCTTCCCAGGAGAAGACCCGCAGGAGGTTCACAAGACTCTCGAGCGCGTGGCGAACGATCCAAAAGTCAAGGTCGGCATCGTTCCCCAGCGTACTCCGGATGGAAAGGTGGTGCCGGTTGTGCCTGTGCCGCCCTCGCCGCTCCTCCCGGAAGTGACCCAGGCCATGGAAGGAGTCTTGAGGGTCGTCTGGCCGGGAGTTCCGCTCGTCGCCACCATGTCCACCGGGGCCACCGACGGAAAGTACGCGCGCATTGCCGGCATCCCGACCTATGGCATCTCTTGCATGTTTTTCGATAAGAACGACAATCGCGAGCACGGGAAAGACGAGCGCGTTGGCGTCCAGGACTTTTATGACGGCGTGGAATTCAGCTACAAACTCATGAAAGAGCTTTCCTCCTCGCGCTAAGGCACACGCCCCAAATGAAATAGCGCGAATAAAAGGGAAACGGCCTGGAGGAGGTATCTTCTCCAGGCCGCACGATCTGGTCGAGTTGAAGTAATTAATTACGGCTTGCCAGGCCCGGATTGTCCCGTTTTCGGGTCCGCCGGCGCCGTCGCGCTGGCCGCTAGTGTGACTTCGAAAGGCATCTTTTCGCGTTCTGCGACTGTACCCACGGGCTTGCTCTTGATGAGTTCAAGCTTGTCGTTCCACGGATCCAGCTTTACGCGCCCGCCGATCGGTAGCGCCGCGATCATCTGCGGATTCTTCTTCTGATCGACCGGCATCGAAGATTTGAGGTCACCGATGACCGGGACGCGATCCCCCAGGTGCGGGCTGATCAGGTTCGGGATTTCCTTCTCGCGCGTGGCCAGCGCCGTAAGGAACAGGCCTGCATTGCCGAGCTGGTTTTTGTAAGGCGAATTATTCAGGATCTGGATCGCCTTCGCATTGGCGGCCTTCTCTTCGTCGAGTGTGCGCGCAAATCCGAAATGGCGGAAGGTCTCCTTGTCGTCGATCAGCAATTGATCGAAGAAAGCATAGCTGGAATCGAGCCGATGGCCCAGAATAGCGTGGCTAAGCTCGTGCGCTACGATGGCGGCCAGGCTGGCTTCATCGGGAAGCACGTCGATCAACCCCCGGCTCAACACGACGGTATGGCCTACAGTGTAGGATTCCAGTGTCGTGGTTGTCATCACTCGGCAGCGCACATCGGGTTCAAGGTCTATATTGTTGGTGACCTCGAGGTTGTTGACCACCGTCTCGAGGACTTTGTCGACTTCGCCCTTCGGCGCGATCAGCCCGATGCGCTCCAGGCGATCGATCACGTTATCTTCTGCTTGGCGGTCCCAAGACCGCTGCGCTTGAATCGGCGTAAGATCGTTTGCCGTCTTGGTGTCGTCCTGCACCGGCGTTTCCACCAGGATTTTGCTTAACTCCTGTTCCTGGCTGGCGTGGCCGAGGTTGTAGCCCCACAGCCTCGTCTGCGCCTTGAAGTCCAGTTTCTTGGCCATCGCATAGTGCAAATCTTTTTCTTCACTGTAAACGAACGATGGCATCCAAATCCCGGGCTGCACGTTGGTCCGCCAGCTATCGAAGTGGAAATACCAGCTGGAGTGTCCCCCGCCGCCGTACGCGCCGTTAAACCGCACGATGTTGAAATCCTGATCTTCCACCCAAATACGTCCAAGGAACCGGCCCTTGCCGTTCTTGTCCTGCGGCGTCACATCAAACACTAGGCAGCGCACTTCGCCGAGGAATTCGCGGCGCACGTAATCGAACTTGTAGTGCTGCTTGTCGAATCCGTTCGTGTCGATGAAGATCATCTGCAGGAACCCGTCCGGCAGGAACTGCATCGCGAACGAAAAGAAGTTGCCGATCGAGCCGAAAATCTTCTTCCCCTTGCTGTTGGTGTCCGTTAAGGAGACCAGCGAAACGCCTTTGGAGAAGTCGGCGCGGCCAAGGAAATACTTGTCGCCTGCGGGGGCGAAGCCAAGATCCTTGTCCGGCTTCAGGTTCTGGATGTACGTCTCAACCAGTGGTGAATACTGCCGGATCTGCTGGTTGGCCCGGTTTTCGTTGGTGATCACGCGGTCGATGACGTCTTCCATGGTCCGCGGCTGCTGATCGGCCGGCTTCGGAGCCGCCGTAGCGGCAGTAGTCCCCAGCCCGCTCAAGATCAGAACGAAGATACTTGTCGCTACCTTACGCATTTTCTCTCTCCTCAGTATGCCAAACGGAATTCAATTCGCACGCGAGCAGGAAAGTCCACTGGCTGGCCCTCGCGTTTTGCCGGCTTGAACTTGATCTGCTGTGCTGCACGAGTTGCTGCTTCATCGAGGCCGTGGCCCAAACCGCTTATGACCCGATTTATCTGGATAGTGCCGTTTGCCAGAAATACCATTTCGAGAACAACGTCACCTTCTATTTTCAGGCTGCGTCCTTCCGCGGTGTACTCGGGACGTGGTTTTTCCAGGATGTCGACAGGCGTTGTGGGGGCTTCGCTGGCCGCCGCTTTCTTCTTAGGCGCCTCGGCCGCGACTGTCTGATCCGCGAAACCTGTGCTTTGCAGCGTTCCGCGCTTGCCGCTGCTTGGAGGCGGATTCGCTATGCCGTTTCCGAATCCGGTGCTGGCCACCGTGCCTCGAATTCCTTTATCGCCCCCCGTGCCGTTGCCGTATCCAGGACCACCTGGCAAAGCGGGCGAGCCCAGACGATTGACGTTTGTGGCTTTGTTTGGATCTCCCTTGCCGGGGATGCCATTGGGGTCGCCGAAACCGCCCGTTTGCACTTTATTCAACGGCGCAACCACCGTTGCCGGTGCCGCGCTGCCACTTCCAAGATTGCCGACTTTCACGTCCTCTTTGGGCCTCTTCGGCTGATTCATCGGCGTATTAATTTTTACCTGATCGAAAACGGGGTTCAGTTCCACGGGCTTTACATCCACCTTCTTCACCTTGGGCGGCTCGACCTTGGCTGCAAGGAA
>WNFJ01740439.1_pt1 | contig 11021 bp, 12 predicted proteins | sample 5400461 | NCBI WGS metagenome assembly WNFJ01 (sample SAMN13153349, study PRJNA577476) | soil metagenome | isolation source: 115 cm saprolite on Douglas fir-dominated hillslope | place: USA:California | collected 2013-09-17 | reverse complement strand
CCGTCGACAGTTTCATTTCCTTCGCCGCATCGTCAAACTTGTTCTGCGCGCAGTACATCCGGGCCAGTCCCGTATGCACGTACCACTGGTCGGGATGTTTCTTAGCATTGTCGCGGAAGATCGCGTACGCTTCTTCATTGCGTTTTTGACCCAGCAACTGCCGGGCGTATCGATGGAGTTGCAGCGGCCCGGCAAGTTCCAGCGCCTTTTTTTCCGCGGTTGCGGCTTCGTCCTTGCGATTGAGAGCCGCCAGAACTTGCGACTTTGTCATCTCATTGTCGTAGCGGTCTTCATTCTCGATGGATTTGTTGGCATACGTGAGGGCCTCGTCCAAGCTGACCTTTTCCGCGAGCAGGTAATTGGCGGCGTTGTCCCAGCTCATCCACGTATATTGGGAAAGGTTACGAAGCTGTTTCTTCAGGCTGGCCTGCACCACGTCGTGCACATCGACAGAGACCTTGAACGGGACCGCGATCTTCTCCCACTCCAGTTCAACCACCGCCGAATCCTTCTGCAGATTGTCGAAGTCGAAGGTCATCGCGTTGTGCATGTCGGCAGTTTTGGGCTTTACCGTCACGCGCAGCGCGTCTTCTTTTTCGTCGTAGGTGAAGGATCCCCAGGAAGTAGAGTTCTTCGAGAAAATAATCGTCCATTCATCGGCATTCGGGATCATATGCAAACCATACGCGCCCTTGTCGAGCGGCTTGCCTTCAATTTGGACCGGATCGCTGAACGTGATCGTCGTGTTTTGATTCGCCCCCGCGCGCCACACCTTGCCGTAGGGAACCAGGCCATCCCAAACCTTGCGATCATTCACCAATGGCCGGTGATAGTTGATGGTGATATCGGTGATGCCGATGCGTTGTGAAATCTCGGCCCGCTGGCTCTGCAGAGGCGCTTAATTCCGACATAGCGCCCGACATGGCTGCCATCAGCAGGCAGAACAGGACTCCTCGCACGGTTGCACGAAACATTTTTCGAAACATGGGAATGCCTCCTTCGATGTGCATCTCGCAATTCTTGAAAACCGGCCACGGATCGCGGCCTCACCCCTGGTCGGCATCTTAGACGCGGCTCACGCCCGTCGGTGAGCAGGAGGACAGACCTTAAGTCTTCGCGTCTCTGTAGGATCGCCGGGCTGCTAACCCAGGCGTTTTCCCGGCGTCAAACCCCAGAGGCGAAGTGTGCTCTTTTCTGGAACCGCGACGCCCCCCACCCCGTACTACACAACAGAGCGCAGGGTAGAGACGTCAACTCCCCATAAGGCATCCTGCGCTGCGGACCTGTTCATGCGGATGCTCATCGAAATCGTGCGCCAATCGCTGGCCACCCTCTGGGCCCACAAACTACGTTCATTTCTCACCATGTTCGGCATTGCCTGGGGCGTCGGGTCGCTGCTCCTGCTGGTCGGCTTGGGCGAGGGCTTCCGCAGCGGCCAGGCCAAGCAACTAAAGAATCTTGGCCAGGACATCATGTTCACCTTCCCAGGCCGTATTCCCGCCGTCGAAGGCAGCACGCAGTCTGGCCGCACTTACCATTTCACGTATGCGGATTACCTCGCCATTCGCAGTGAGGCCCGCTCGCTCAAGAATGTCTCGCCGGTGCTCAACCGCGAGGACATTCGCGCCGTCAGCGATTACGGTTCCACCAACGGTCAAGTCTTCGGCATCGCGCCGGAGTATAACCAGATCCGCAATATCCCGGTTGGTCCGGGCCGCTGGTTCAACGATCAGGACAATACCGAAACGCGCCGAGTGGCAGTCGTCGGCTGGGAGCTTTTGAAGAACATATTCCCCGGACGTCCCGCTTCGAAATTATCGGCGTGCTCAGCAAAGTCGGGCAGGACGGCAACAACGGCACTAATGCGCGCATCTTCATTCCCATCGGGACCATGCGCAGTCTGTTCCGGCTGAAAGACCAGAACAGCGAAGATGCCATTTCATTCTTGAACTACCGTCCGCTTACGCCCAGCGGAGATCTAGTCGCGAAGCGGGAAGTCCATGACATTATTGCCCGCCGGCACGGTTTTGATCCGAAGCTCACAGAATCCTTCGAAGACTGGGACACCATCGAGGACAACAAGCGCGTCGACAAGATTTTCGACGGCATGGATTGGTTCCTCGGCGTGGTTGGTGTGATTACCTTGGCGCTCGGTGCGATCGGCATCATCAACATCATGCTCGTGTCGGTCACCGAACGCACCCGCGAGATCGGACTACGCAAAGCGCTCGGCGCCACGCATCGCGCCATCCTGACTCAGTTCTTTGTGGAAGGTGCGTTCCTGACCGCACTCAGCGGAGGCATCGGACTGGCTATCACCACGGCTTTGGTCACGGTGCTCGCCGCCCTGCCCGCGCCCGAAGGATTCGACACGCCGCGCATCGTTCCGTCGTCAGCGGCAATCGCGATTCTCTCGCTCGCGTTTGCCGGCATCGCGGCGGGACTTTACCCGGCGCGCCAAGCCGCCCTGCTGCAACCGGTGGAGGCGCTGCGCCAGGAGTAGCGGTACGTCACACTAAAAAGGGAGTCGAAATGACAGATAATACCGGTGAAACATCGCCACAAATTTATGCACGAATCGGGGGCGCGCTATATCTGGTTCTCATACTCGCCGGTATGTTCGCTGTGATTTTTGTTAGAGGCAAGCTCATTGTGTCAGGAGATGTTACAGCCACAGCCAATAACATTATAGCTTCTCCGTTGTTATGGCGCTTTGGCATAGCTGGCGATCTGATAATGCACGTGTGTGATGTCCCTTTAATGCTGATCTTTTATGTATTACTCAGGCCGGTAAACAAGAATCTTGCTTTGCTTGCGGTGCTTTTCACCTTGGTACAGACTGCGGTTTTGGTTGCCAACAAGTTAAATCTCTTGGCGGCATTGTTTCTATTGGGGGGTGCAGATTACCTAAAAGCATTCGAACCACATCAGCTCCATGCTTTATCGTACCTTTCTCTCAAGTTGCACGATTACGGCTTTGGCGTTGGCCTCATATTCTTCGGCTGTGCGTGCCTTGTTGTTGGGTATTTGATTTTTAGATCGGGCTATTTACCCAGGACTATAGGGGTCCTGATGCAAATTGCGGGCTTGTGCTATCTGACGAATAGCTTTGCGATACTTATTTCCCCCACATTCGCACATCTGATATTCCCCGCCATCCTGGTTCCTGCTTTTATCGGGGAATTGTCACTTTGCCTGTGGCTCCTTGTGAAGGGCGTGAACGTTCCGAAGTGGGAGCTCCATGCAGCGCGGGACGGGCTAGCGGAGCGTCAATGGATATAGTCGCAGGAAAGAGGGGATTATGATTCTCGAACTCCTTACCATGCTTGGCATGGCTTGGGGCATCGCCACGGTGGTGTTGTTACTGGCTTACGGTTCCGGTTTCGAGCGCGGCCTGTGGGTCGCCTTCCGCTCCTGGGGCACAAACCTGGTCTTCATCTTTCCCGGGCGCACCTCCGTGCAGGCCGGCGGCACCAAGGCGGGGAATCAAATCAAGCTAACCGTCAATGACCTCGATTATCTGCAGGCTGAAGTGCCGCTGCTCAAGCGCATTTCGCCCGAAGCCTTCAAGCAAAGCACCGTGGCTTACGGGACGCGCAGCGGCAGTTACGGGGTCAGCGGAGTCTATCCGTACTATTCGCGGATGCGACGCATGGAGGTCGAAGACGGCAGTTTCTTCACCGACCTCGATGAAAATACGCACAGCCGCGTCGCCATCCTCGGCGCCGACGTCAAGAAGAAGTTGTTCTCCGGACAGAACGCCCTCGGCGAAAAAGTGCGCGTCGATGGCATTTCCTACGAAGTCACCGGAGTGCTCAAACATGTCATCCAGAATGGTGACGAAAACATGAACGGCAAGGTGTACATCCCGTTCAGCGCCATGAACGACCTCACCAACACTTATTACCTCAACGCCATCGCCATGGAATACGAAGGCGACCACCAGAAAGTTGCGGATGCCATCCGCCGCTCCATGGCCTATCACCACGAATTCGATCCCAAGGACAAGCGCGCCGTCTTTGTCTTCGACGTGTTTGCCGATCTGCTCGATCTGCGCGTCATCACCACCGGCATCAAGATTCTGCTCGGGTTCATCGGCCTGCTTACGCTTGGCATCGGCGGCGTGGGCTTGATGAACATCATGCTGGTCTCCGTGACCCAGCGCACCCGCGAAATCGGCGTCGAAAAAGCTCTCGGCGCCCGCGGTTGGCATATTCTGATCCAGTTCCTCGCCGAAGCCCTGGCCATCACCCTTCTCGGTGGACTCGCCGGCGTGGTTCTCGCTTATATCGTGTCCTGGTCGGTTGGGTCGCTTACCCTGTGGAGCGCATTCGTAGAGAATGGCACCGAAGGCGACATTCATCTCACCATCGATTCCACGACCTTGCTGGCCTCCACCATGATCCTCGGATTCGTCGGCGTCATCAGCGGCATGCTGCCCGCCATCAAGGCCTCCCGCCTGGATCCGATCGAGGCTTTGCGCTACGAATGAATTGAGGTCAGAGGTGAGAGGTCAGATTGCAGAGGTGAAAGCGCGCTCACTATAGGTTCTTACCTCTGCAATCTGACCTCTAACCTTTGACCTTTCTTTTCATCTGACCGCTTCGCACTCCCGTTATGCTATATTTCTCTCTCTCCAATTACAGGAGGATTCATGCGTCCACTTGGCGTCACCCTGGTCGGCGTCTATCAGATTCTGCGCGGCCTAGTCGGGCTGTTGTTCGGTCTGTCCATCCTGCTGTTCACCGGTCTGGCCGCTAAACTCGCTTCTCTGGCCGCTGAGGGCAATGCCACCGGCCGTTTTTTTGGCGGTTTTGGGCAGCTGGGCAGCTTGGTGATTATTTTGTTCGCAGCCATCCACCTGATCGCCGGCTATGGCGTTCTAAGAATGCAAAATTGGGGCCGTCTGCTCACCCTGTTTCTTTCCGCGGTTGGCTTGGTCTTGCTAATGCCGGTCCTGATTGTTGTGCACGGAATTCCGCTGGCTTTCGGGATCATCAACGTCGTCGTGATCTTTTATCTCGCTATGCCGGCGGTCAAACGCGCCTTTCACGAACAACGCCACTCGCTCCGCATGGCAGCCTAGTGCCGCGATCGCGTGATGATTCCTACGGTGGAGGGATGTGCGTCTCGCGAGCCTGCCCTGAGCGAAGCCGAAGGGTCCAGCCTAAGGAGACCATCCTAAGTAGAATGGATGCGTGTCAGGCTCCAGCAAACTCGGGATGGTTCAGGAACACCTCAAGCTCTACGATCATCCGCTGCTCGCCTTTTCCGCGCGCGAAAATAATGGCGAGATCGAAGTTCTGATCGATCTGAAGAACTCGACTGTCCCGGTTCACACCTACGTGCTTCCGATTCATTCCCGCGACCTCGATCATCCCCAGTTCGCCTGGCATCTTCAGCACCAGCTCTACGACGGCTTGCACGACTATTTCATCGAAATGTTTATTCGCACCCCGCAGGATCGCGCCGTCCCCCGCGGCCCGATGCCCGCCCGGGAGAGAAGCGAGGGGAGCTAGCGCATTGTCTGTCCAGTTGTCCCTCCGGGAGCAAATCGAGCGCGAAATCCGTCAGCGCGGCCCTATCCCGTTTTCGCTCTACATGCAGATCTGCCTCTACGATCCTTCCCATGGTTACTATTCCGCCCACCCCGATCAATTCGGCAAAGCCGGAGACTTCTATACCTCGAGCGACGTCCACGCCGTCTTCGGACGCCTGCTGGCGCGTCAGTTTGACGAGATATGGCAAGCGCTCGACCGCCCTCCGAAGATCGAAATCCTCGAACTCGGCGCCGGCCGCGGCTTGTTCGCCCGCGATGTGCTCGATTGGTCAAACAAAACAAGAAATTCCCCGACTTGTTTTCCGCCCTCACTTACACCACGCAAGAGTGTTCGCCCGCGTTGCGAGCTAAGCTGCAACCCACGCTCCGCGAACACATCGGTAGTGGGAAGGCTAAAATCCCGGAGGGACGGCCGACCGGCCCAATCCGCACCTTAGCCCCTGAAACTCCCCTCATCGTTTTCGCCAACGAATTCTTCGACGCCCTCCCCGTGGAAATTCTGGGCACGCACGGCAAACTCCACCTCGCGCTCGAAAACGATCGCCTGCACGAAACCTGGCTCCCGCCGCTTGCCGAAGAGCTGGAGTTCCTCGACCGCTACGGCGTCCATCCTGAAGCGGGCGAGCGCATCGAATTGCCCATCGTGGCGCAGGATTGGATGCGGCAAATCGCGCGCACTATCGAACGCGGCGTGCTCGTGGTCATTGTGATTGACTACGGTTACACGCGCAACCAACAACTCGCGGGACGGCACCGCGGCACGCTCATGGCGTATCGCCATCACTCCGCCAGCCCCGATCCCTACCAGGCCCCCGGCGAGCAAGACCTCACCGCCCACGTCAATTTCACCGCGCTGGCCGCGGCATGCGAGCAGGCCGGCATGCAAGTCGAAAAGCTGCTAACACAATCGCAATTCCTGATGGGTATTGGCGAGAAGAATCAGTTTGCCGACGCCTTCGAAGACTGCCGCCTTCCGCAAGAACGCGCAAAGGTGGCCCTCCAGCTCAAACATCTGGTAACTCCCGTAGGCATGGGAGAAACGTTCCAAGTGTTAATTGCCAGCCGAGCGATAGATCCCAAGAAAATAGCCGCCCTGAGCGGACTGAGCTTCGGAAGCAGTTCTCAGTTCTCAGTTCTCGGTTCTCAGTAAGAGCTATCGGAATTGGGATTTTACTGAGAACTGAGAACTGACAACTGAGAACTGGCCTTTAGTTACCAAAGAGATGCACAATTTTCGGTGCATTTAACATTCCCGAAATATCTTTGCGGTAAACTGCGGACAATGAGTTCGCCTCGCGTTTCTCATTTCGCGCTGCCCCTGCAGGTGGCTGCCGTCTGCTACCGGCGGGTGAATTCGCATAGTTTCTGCTGGTGAATACCAACGGCGGCAGCAAGTGGACGTCTCCCAAGGGAGCCCCCGAACCTCGCCTCTCGCACAGCCAGGCCGCCGAGCGCGAAGCCAAAGAAGAAGCGGGAGCCATCGGCACCATCGAGCCCCGCCATTTCCACATCTACATTCACTCCAAGGGCGTTTTTTGGCAGCCCGGCGGCGTGCAGGAATATGTGGTCAAAGCGTTCTTGATGGACGTCCGCCAAACTCGCCGTCCCGAGGAAGACGACCGGAATCCCACCTGGTTCGACGCGGGAAAAGCGCGCATCATCCTGGCCAAGGGCCGCGAAGTCAAATACGCCCACGAACTCCAGACCGTGATCGACCGGGCCTTGGAGCACCTCGGCATAGCGCGCATGGCGGCGGCCCGCTAGTGCTTGTGGAGGGACGGCGTCCCGCCCGTCCGATCAGACTCAGCCGGTCTTCAACCCGGCGGCCAGCGCCAGTTTCGCCTGCCGCGTGTCGAAAGTCCAAAAGTGCTCGGCCTTCAATTCCAGGGCCGAAGCCACGTGCAGTGTGTCGAGAGTGCAAACCCCTAACCGTGCCGCGTGCCGGTGAGCCAGTTCTGCGCAAAGTTCGAGTGCTCGATCGGGCATGGGCGACTCCCTCCACAAATTCCGGGCTCGATGTTCCTGGAATCGCTGGACCAAACGTTCAGCCTCGCTGCGAGAAATAGCCTCACGGAATACATGCTGCTGGATGGCATGCATCCACTCGGCCACATGCAGCGGCGTCATCCACAACGACGGCCGCGAACGGAGCCGACGCTCGACTTCCGGCGTGTGCCGATCAGGGAGATAGAGAGAAACAAAAAAAGAAGTGTCAGCGTAGATGGAAGCTGCGATCGCCGGTGCGACAGTCTTCAATGGAGCCTCAATAGCGACCGCGTTCTTCAATCATCAAATCGGCTCCGGGCAAAATACGGTCGCCAAAGATTTCCTTGCGAGCGGCCGCGAAGTCGGGCCAATCGCCGGATTGCGGAGGCGCCCCTTGCGGAACAATGCGAGCAATCACCTCGTCCCGCTCCCGGAGTTCCACAGTCTTTCCCGACCGCAGCCAAGCCTTCAGGCGCTTGGTGTCCCGAAGCTGGCGAATGTTTACGCTGGGCATAATCAAATTGTGCCACAAAGTGTGCCACATTGTCAAATACGTTTTCTCGGATACCTGACAACTGCCAGCGGACAGCTGCCACCAGCTCCCGTCCCGTATATTTAAATAGAGACACCCCATGATCCAGCTCTCCTCCGCCGGCAAGCGCTACGGCCACAAGCTCCTGTTCGAGAACGCCGACTGGCTCATCACGCCTGAATCTCGCGTCGGTCTAGTCGGTGCGAACGGCACTGGCAAGTCGACCATCATGAAAATTCTTGCCGGGAGCGAGTCGCTCGACTACGGCGCCATTTCGCGCGCCAAAGGCATCTCCACCGGATACCTTCCGCAGGACGGCCTCACCTTGACTGGCCGCACCATTTTCGCCGAGTGCATGTCGGTGTTCGCCGAACTCGATGCCATCGAAAAGGAAATGGAGTCGCTCACCCGCAGCATGTCGGAACTCGACCATGAGGGCCCGGAATATTCGAACGTCGCCGACCGTTACCAAAAGCTCGAACACGAATTCGTCGCCCGCGACGGCTACACGCTCGAAGCCCAGGTCGCATCGCGACGACTGGAAGCGCCAGACGGAAGAATTCTCCGGCGGCTGGCAGATGCGCATCGCCCTCGCCAAGCTTCTGTTGCAGAAGCCCAACCTGCTGCTGCTCGACGAGCCCACTAACCACCTCGATCTCGAAGCCCGCAACTGGCTTGAGGAGTACCTGACCACCTATCCCTACGCGTTCGTCCTCATCTCGCACGACCGCTACTTTCTCGACATCACCGTCCAACGCATCGTGGAAATCTGGAACAAGCAGATCCACTTCTACGCCGGCAACTACGACCAGTACCTGGCCGGCAAAACCGCGCGCAAAGAGCAGCTCGAATCCGCCTACAAGACGCAGCACGACCGCATCGAGCAGCTTGAAGTCTTCATCAACCGCTTCCGCTACACGGCGACCAAGGCGAAGCAGGTGCAGAGCCGCATCAAAGAGCTCGAAAAAATGGAGCGGATCCAGATTCCGGAAGAAGAAAAGACCGTCCACTTCTCCTTTCCGCAGCCGAAGCCGAGCGGACGCATCGTGGCCGAGTTTACGAATGTCGCGAAGAGCTACGGCGAGGCCGTGGTTACCGGGGTTAATGGACACAAGGTCTTCGAGAAAGTGAATTTCATGATCGAGCGCGGTGAGCGTATCGCGCTGGTTGGAGTCAACGGGGCTGGGAAGTCCACTCTGATCAAACTGCTCGCCGGTCAGGAGCCGCTCACCGCCGGCGAATACAAGCTAGGGCACAATGTCGGGCCCGACTACTTCGCGCAGGATCAATACAAGGAACTTGATCCTGAGGCGCGCATCCTCGACGATCTCGGCGAACTTTCGCCGGCCTCCACGCAAACTCAGCTGCGCAGCCTGCTCGGCTGTTTTCTTTTTTCCGGAGACGATGTGTTCAAGCGCATCGGCGTTCTTTCCGGAGGCGAGCGCAATCGCTACGCCCTGCTCAAAATGCTGCTGCACCCCGCCAACTTTTTGTTGCTTGATGAGCCCACCAACCACCTCGACCTGCGCGCCAAAGATGTCCTGCTCGAAGCGCTGATGAAATACACCGGCACGGTCGTCTTCGTTTCTCACGACCGCTATTTCATCGACAGGCTGGCGAAGCGAGTGTTCGAAATCGGCGAGGGCAAGGTAGAAATCTATCCGGGGAATTACGAAGACTATCTCTGGCGGAAGCAGGGAAGAGCTGCAGTTGTGGTGGAAGCACCGAAACCATCGATATCTCCATCTTTGGCCGCGCCTTCAGCCGTGCCCGCGAACGGAGACCGCGCGCCCACTGCCGATGCAGCCGAACCCAAAGGCAAGCGCCTGAACCCAATCAAGCGCCAGCAGATGGAAGACCGTCTGCACGAAATAGAAGAAGAGATTGCCCGCGCCGAAGCCGCGATCGTGCTCTGCGAAACGCAACTCCAAACGTTCGTAAGCGCAGCAGATACCCAGCGCCAGACAAACGAGCTCGCCACGCACAAAGGTGATCTTCAGAAATTGATGAATGAATGGGAAGAGTTGTCGGGAATTCTAGAACGGGAACTTTGAGTGCTTAGCGAGCATCGCAGGCGATCCGGCGCGCGACAACGTGGGCGGTACGTGGGATTAGTTTGACGGCGTCAAAATGTGGATGCGCCCACCCACTGAGCTTCTCTCCGTCCTTCTCGAGGCGACTTGGAGGCGTCACGTACGAGTTCTCCTGGCCGAACCCCAGGGCCACCACCTCCCAAGTGTCAACTGATAGCAGCCTATATACAATGAGGTTGGCGTCTCGCTGGGCGATGACTTGGAGCAATTCTGAGCATCTTTTGTGCATTGGGCCCGGCAGGTGAGCTCCAACAACAGAGCGCACAAAAGGGCTGTGATTGAGGTTTTGAAAGTGCGCTTGAGGAGTTCCGTGCTCACTTATCTGAATGATATGCACTTTGCTCCGCTTCGTCGAAGGCCGGGTCGCGATTCCGGACGACTGAGACGGAGCAAGCCGCGTCTCAACAGGCAAGGTTGGCCCGCCGCACCCGGACTTTCACCTCGACGCGCGAGCCCAACCGGTTGATGATCGACATAAGGCGGTCAACCGTGAACCGCCCCAGGTCCGCATTGCGGATGCGCGAGAAGTCGGCTGCTGCGATGCCGGTGCGGCCGTGGGCGGCGCGGACGGTCAGGCGCTCCCGGTCGAGCGCTTTGATGATTTCGGCCGCGAGGATCGCCTTGAACTGCTCGACGTCCGCGTTTTTGTGTCCCAGATCGCGGAACCCATTTCCGCTCCCGCGCGATACAAACTCGCCCCAGATCTTGTTCTCCTCGACTTCTGCATCAGTAAGGCTGTCGTAATAGGCTGTGGTTGCGGCTTCGAGGGCTGCCAGGGAAAGCCTCTTCGTCGCGCCTTTTCGACCGCGTCGCGCCCTTGTCTGAGCTTTTGCCACCATCTTCAGATTTT